>Ga0307406_10001088_pt1 | contig 15122 bp, 24 predicted proteins | sample 322Cmetagenome_3_FD_203706 | JGI IMG/M metagenome (GOLD analysis project Ga0307406, IMG submission 203706) | Maize rhizosphere microbial communities from greenhouse at UC Davis, California, United States - 322HYB-C-2 | ecosystem: Host-associated > Plants > Roots > Rhizosphere > Soil | place... | reverse complement strand
GTCCCTGTCCGCTACGACAGACGGTCCGCACGCCCAACCGATCCGTGTGCTCCACCAGTGAAGAGAGCAGTAGGCGATCGCCAGACCCGATCAAACCGACATGCTCACCCCAGGACAACACGTCGCTCAGTTCCTCGCTAGGCGAAACCTGCTCGTGCAGCTGTTGCTCCGGCAACCTGTCGGTCGGCACGGTTCGCCGCTCAACCCACGATGATCGCTTCAGCGCTCCCTCGCGCGCGATAGCGGACCGCATGTTCGCCAGTACGTTGCCGGCGACCTTCTGGTGCCGCCACCAAGCGAACTGCCGGATCTCCAGCCAAAGCTGGCTGGCGACCAGCGCATGTGTCTCCGGACCCGCCGGCGCCCGTCGGGCCACCGCAATTGCGCCGGGCAGCAACGCCCAAGCCACGACCCACGCCGCAGGCCGGCAATCCTTTCCGGACGGCGAGCCGATCTTGACCAACGCATGCAGCACCTCGTCCGCGGCGTCGATGCCGACCAGCATCAACCAGTCCCGAAGCCCGTCGACCGCTGGCGCCGACGCTAGCCGGGGATCCTGCTCAACCCAGTCTCGCCACAGCTGCCGGGCCTCTGCCAATCCGTGCGCCAAATCCGCCACACCGAGCTGTTCCACAACGCTCAACGCTCCTGCTCCTTCCGCGCGTTTCGCCGAAGGTCGCAGGGCTACGTCACCCGAACCGTGCCCCCACGATCGATCTGTGGGGGTACGTCCGGGGTTGCAACGACATGGAACCCGCAAAACCACGTACCCCCGAAAGCGCAGGACGTCGAGACCGCCATGGCTTATCGCCGTGTCTTTCGGGAGTATGAGGTCGAGCCAACTCCCCATGGGTGGTGAGCCGCGCACGCCGCCTCAGCAACGACCGCTGTTGACCATCGACGAAGCCGCGACGTATCTCAACGTGCCCGCACGCTGGGTCGCCGATGCGGTCCGACAGCGAAAGGTCCGCTGCACCAGGATCGGCAAGCACATCCGGTTCCGCGTGGAGCATCTGGACGAACTCGTCGCCGCTGGGGAACAACCGGTGACGTCGGACGTGATCCCGATCCAACGCAACCGGAGCCGATCGAAGCTGTAAACAGTCACGGCGTCGACACCGGCCGGATGATGCCACCGGCTAGCGCAGTATCGATGATCCGGGAGATCAACTCGTCTCCAGCAGGCAACAGGTGACCGTACGTGTCGATCGTCGTGGTGATCGACTCATGACCAAGCCTGGCCTGAATGTGGGGCAGCGGCGCACCGCCGGCGATCAACCACGCGACATGGGTGTGCCGCAGATCATGAAACCGGAATGGAGCGAGCCCCTCGGCCGCCACCGCGGTCATCAGCTTCCGCCACACGTGGGTGTAGAAGTCGCCATTGTGCAACGGCAGGCCAGTCCGGCTGGTGAACACGAAGTCGTCAGCCGGTCGGCCCTTGATCCTTTTCTCGAGCAGCGCGGCCACGGCCGGGGCGATCGTGATGGTCCGTCGGGATCGCGCTACAAGCCGGAGGTCACGTCGAACGCCGCCGATGCGGTCTGGCGGGAGATCGCCACCGTCCTCGCACCGAACGACGCGCCTCCGACCAAAAAGTAGCTCCCGACGAACGCGGCGACCGACTCGCCGACCGACTTCCGCGGATCGTGCTTCCTACCGGCTCGAACGTCGGACCTGACCACGCTCGACCTTCGGTACAAAGAGCTTGATCATGAACTGCACCAGCCACTGGTCGAGTGGTCACCGTAAGCGACCGGGCTCCTGCCGGTCAGGACGTCGGCGAGCGATGCGTTCGCTCGGACTGCGAGGAGAACGAGGAGAATGAGATGAGCCACGACATCGCTGATCTGCTCGATCCTTCGGAAATGCCGGTCGGCATCGTCCCCCTGGCGCTGCCGAAGTAGATCGCCGACAAGTCGATCCGCCGATCGAGGAGGAGACGGCCACGTGGTCGAAAGCTGGCCAGTTCGATTGATGGGGTGAGAGAACGGCGGGAATGGTGGGGTCGGGTGCGCGGTGCTGACGGCCAGCAACGGTGGATCCGAGCTGTTGATCTTCGTCGCGCGAGCGGCTCACGGCCATGACGCCAGGTCTTCACCGGGAAAGGTCTGCTTCGACAGTCCGGTCCATACTGAACAGCAATATCTGAGCCTGCACTGCGGAGGAGAGGCGACATGCTCCGACGGGTAGCCGGTTACGCGGCCGGCTTGTATCTACTGTTCGCCGTCATCGGCCGGTTCGTCGAGAGCATGGTGCCGTTCGCTGCGGCTGCGCGACTGATTGCTGGTGCCACCGCCCCGTCTTGAGCACCTTCCGGTGGGTCTTTCCCTTCGGTCACCATCTCGGCACAGACCGCTGATACGACATTCACGAATGATCGGGCAGGGCGAGATGGTCCTGCAGTCCGAGCCATCATGGGTGGATGGAGATTGAGCTCCTGGTGGTGCCGGACTGTCCGCATCGGAAAGCTGCCGAGGAGCTGCTGCGCACTGCACTGGCCGACGTGGGTCTTCCGAGCGACTTTCGGGTGCTGACTGCCAGCGACGCCGGAGACGCCGCCCGGCACGGGTTCGCCGGGTCACCCACCTTCCGTGCCGCCGGGGCTGACCTGTTCCCTGGGGCTCAGCAGCGGGCTGGACTGAACTGCCGCATCTACTGGACCGGAGCCACGCTGGGCGGACTTCCTGACCTGCGGGATCTGCGGCAAGCGCTGAAACGCGCCGTCGACTCCGCCGTTGACCTTCGTCCGGCGAGCGGCTTACAGCCATGACTTGTCGCTGTCAGGCGTCGCTGGTCGGGGCCAGCCTCTGCCGAGCAGACGCTCCAGAATGGGCTTCTGTTCTGCTCGTCGGCTAGTTCCGATAATCTTCGTCCGGTGGTCTGACTCTGATCTGATTATTTCAGCGCGGCATAAGGCCCAGCTGCATCATCATTTCGGCGGCGTTGGGATGGGCATGGAATTCGGTGATCTTTCCATCGTCGACGCGAAGGAAATAGGTCCCATGACCCGTGATCTGGCGGCCGGTCGCTGGAAGCTCCATACCACCCATGCCCAGTGGACCGCTGTTGGTTCCGGTGAACTCCAGCTCAGCCGCCAGGGCGTCATCGCCGACCACTCGGTTCAGTTCTTGGACCCTCATGTCGGGGAAGGCTTTGAACCAGCCCGACATGTACTCCCGGACTTGATCGAGCGAGGTCATTGTTCCCTGAACGGTGTCGTCGGTATACACAAAGTCATCGGCGAACATCGCCGCAAACGAGTCGACATCATGGGTGTCCCAGGCGCCGATTCCGCGGTCATCTGGTGCGATGAGCTCATCCTTGTTCATCTTCGCCTCCCGATGCTGAGCCGCGAGCGCGCGGCAGGTCCCTTCTCAATCAAGATGCTCCTGTCCGAGCGGCACCGCAAGTGTCCAGAATGCCCACTGAAGACGATTGGTCTTTGACACCGCGACGCCGCAGTCGACCGGCAGGTAGTCACACGGAACTATGACGGCACCACAGACCGCACGCGCCGTCGCGTGATCAGCCTCCATCCGTGGATCCGCCTTTGCCAGACACGAATTTGCTCGATTGCTTCGCCGCTACATCAAGATGGCAACGGCGATAAGGAAGACGGCCCAGCTCCGTTGCCGGTGTCAGAAACAATCCGCGATCGGTGAGTCATCAGCATCCGGACCAAGCGACTCCGCCGGCCCCAACCGCTGGGGCAGCCGTCCGGCTTCGAACCGCGTCCGCCACGTCCCCTGGTGCTCCAACCTATCCGGTCGTACTAAGACTCCCGGCCCTTATCCGAACTGTCGTCCGAGCTCGCAGGTGGACGCCTGTCAGGAACCGAGCGAGGATTGGACTTGGCGGGTGGTCGCGGCGGCAACCGAACCGCCACCAGTGAGGCTAGCAAGCTCCCGACGCTAGTCAGGAACCGAGCGAGGAGGTGGTCAATGTGCCAGAGCTGCAAGGTGTAGGGCACATCGCGCTAACAGTCACTGACCCGAAGCAGAGCGCGGACTTTTACAACCGGCTCTTCGACGCGCAGACCGTTCTCACCGTCGAAGATGAGATTGGACCGCTCACGATCTGCGTATCACCGGCCATGATGTTCGGGTTCCGCACACACCCGTCGACCGGTGAGGCCGACCGGTTCGACCCTGCCCGAGTCGGGCTAGACCACCTCGGGTTCCATGTGACCGACAGGCAGCAGCTGGAGGCTTGGCAGGTGCGGCTGGACGAGCAGGGTGTCACCAACTCAGGCATCATCGAGGATGATGCTGGCGCACACCTGAACGCCAAGGATCCCGACAACATTGCCCTGGAGTTCTTCTACATGCCCCCACAGGGCTGACATTGCCTCTGTCACGCTCCAGGAGAGACCGCCAGCCGAGCGAGCGTCTCCAGCGGCGTACGAGGTCCCCGGCTACTTGGTAAAGCTCCCCCAGCCCGACTCGGAGTTCTTGCCGAAGCGCTTGCCAAAACCTTGCCTCCCGGTGATGCTGTTCCGCACCGGTCAGCTGCTAGTCGACCCGCCCCACGCCGTGGTCGCCGAGTTCCTCGGGGCCAGCACCTAGCCCGACTCGACGACCTACGACATCGCGATCGTCGAGGCGGGGCGGGCCGGGCTTGCCGCAGCGGTCTCGGCGTTGCAGCCGGAGCACCAGGAACGCCAGACAGCCGCGCTGCGGATGCGACCGACTGCCCTGAGCCGTCAGCAACGGCTCAGGCGGTCACTTCATCGTCGACGGTTCAGGCCCCGTGGTTTGTGCCGGAGCGCGCCGCCGACTTTGCCCGCAGCGTTGTCGGCTAGCCCGTTTGGATGATCACGTTGTCGCCGCCGGCGGTGTGGTTGAAGTTGACCACCTCCGGGACGTTGAGCATCGCGCCCTCGCTCCGCTTGCCTTCGTGGAAGGCGCTGTCGGGCGGGTTCGGACCGATGATGCAGATCACGGTCAAGGTTGCCGGGAGCTGCCCTTGCGGTGTCGTCAGCGTCACGCGCAGCTTCACCTTGCCGCCGCAGAAGTTGTCCGGAAGCGGTGTGCCGAGCACGATGCCGCATCCGTATGATTGGTAGTCGATCAGATCGGTCGCGCTCCACGTGCCGGTGCCGCGGACAGTGCCGTCGCTGGCGGTGTGCGTGAACGTTCCCGCTCCCGTGGCCGATTTTAGGTGGACCGAGAAGTCAGCGTGGCCGGTAATCGTCACCGTATCGCCGTTCGCGGCCGTGCCGAAGTTCGGCTCCTCCATCTCGAGCATGTACGTATGCCGGGCGCTGTCGGCGACTGCGGCGTCCACCGTCAGGTTGCCGAAGCGGCTGTACCAATACTCGTTCAATCCGCCCGTGGCACGGATATCGTCATAGCTGGTCTCGTTGGACCCGGAAGTTGACAGTCTGATAGATCGGCGGCACCACCGGCTGGGGCCGTGGGTAATCGACGTAGACGGGTCTGTTCCCGCTGCTTGCACATTGATCTCCTAGCTCAATCCTGTCTGGCGCGACCGCGATCAGTATCTATCCCGGCGAGGGCGGGCGACCGGTGCCATGAAAACCGCCCAGTCCGGCACATGCGTGGGCAGCAGCCTCCCAAGCGCTCGGCAAGGCCGGTCTTGCCGGACTCGGGACTACCAGGACGCTCGTGATCGCCATCTAACGATAACCATCACATCGACCGGTGCCGTCGGCTGACGTCGCAACCGGCACCAACGGGCTCGGGCGACGTACCCCCATTTCAGAGTCCTATGTGCCACAAACCCAGTTGTTCTTGGACCCATCTTGGGGATGGGGTCCGAAGTACAGGTCGACGGAATCATCGGGGTTCAGCGTCAGATCGCCCGTCACGCTGTTCTTGCTTGGGAACGGTTGTCCGGTTTGTAGCTCGGATCGGGTTTAAGGGTCGTAGGCGACGACAGACCAGAAGTTCTTTGCTGGAGCATTGGCGGGAAGGTTGAGCCGGTAGGACTTCGCTCCGTCGAGGTAGCCGCCGGCGCTGTCTCGGCTATCCCACGCGTATTGCGAGCCAATGCCGATCATCTGTGCCGCCATCGCCGGGGTGTTAAGCGTGGCCATGTAGAAGAAGGTGGTGCGGGCGTCGAGATTGCGCTCCCCGCCCCCGCCGTCCAAGAGGAACTCATAGTCGCCGCCGAAGTACCCGCGCTTCCAGTAGCTGCCCTCATACAGTTGGTTCTCTGGGTCGTCTGTTCTGAAGTACAACGCTCGAGCAGTGGCGTTGCCCACGGCGGCCGAGTCGACGAGGATCTCCCGCAGGCGTGCCAGTCCGAACTTCTCGCCCTTCGGATACCGATGCTTGCAAGCAGCCCGCGGGTTTCCGGGTCGATCATTTCGACTGGCTCGCGGTCGATCACGGTGTGCAGTTCGTCGTAGAACTCGACGTTGTTGGCGTGGATCGTGTTGAACGATTGCGTCGACCCGTTGATGAACTCCATCGCAGGTGGATCGTCGCGGCGATGGAGGGGATAGATCTTCACGCCGTCGCGGAACATGCGAGATGCCGCGTCGGGCGACCGTCGACCTGAAATCCGCGTCGCGATCGAGATCGAGGATCGCCAACGCGTAGACCATGTCGGTGTTGCCCGTCAAGAACAGCGGGGTAGGAGTCCATGAGGTCGTCGAAGATCACGACGATGTTCGACGCGGTCGCGCCGACGCCCACCAAGCCAGACCGCAACGCTTCGAGCGACGCGGCCGGGATCGTGCTGAGGAACACCTCAACGCCCCGCAGGAACGCCAGATGGTCCAGCACGGTAGCTGCTCTGGCGTCCGAGGGCATCCCATCAAAGAACTCCAGCGTGCCGAGGCGACTCGATACACGATCCGGTGTCATGATCTTCGTCGGTATCTCAGCATTGAAGTTCGGCGTGTTCTGCACTAGGGCCAGCCTGCTGATGTATAAAGGTCTCATCGTGGGGTGCGGTTGCGTGTCCCGTTCTCTGAGAGGTGTCACCATGAGGCGTTTGGTCCTAGCAATGTTGATCGCTGCTGCGCTCTTCCTGAGCGGCGCATCCGCCGCCTCGGCAACTATCCACCCGATCATGCTCGGCTGGGTTTGCGGCGCCGCCTCCGGCAATCCGCCAGGGCAGACGCCGGGCGAGACCCATGCGGATCAGTCCACGCTGCGCGCCCTTCAGGCAACGGGCGTCCTCACCTTCACCGACGCAGGCCCCGTCATCGACCTCACGCGTCCGGCGTCGAAGTTCATCACGTTCGATCCGGCCACCGATACCGGGGAGTCGGATCACCCCGGATTCATCCACTGCAACGACCTCTGATCGACTTCATCTGACGCGCACCGCCGCGCCGGTCGGCGGACTCCGGGTAACGCCGACCTCGCGGGCCACCCCGATTCAGCCGTTACAGACGACTCAGCCGTTAAGACATTACTAGGATGATGGCGGATCGCGGCAGTTCCGGGATGGCCGTAGCGCATCGCTATCTGCTGGGCAGATGAGCACCTTTCCTGGGCGAGGCTTGCCGGAACAAGGCCGCAATGACATGGGCACCCCACGTGGGCCGGGGACACCGTCGACTGTGCTAGACACAAGTGGCATCCGGTCCCCACCGATTCAGCCAGTGCTACATGCGCAGAGTGGCCAGCGACGCTGTCGCTGGCTGTGCGGGAATCTGCATATGCATGCGGATTTGCAGACTGATGCGGTTGACCGTGTCGATGATGCTGACGACCAGTTTGTGGAGCTGGCCCCCCGTTGGAGATCTTCAAGATGCTTGCGGATGCGACCCGGGTGCGGATCGTGTTGGCATTGCGGGACGGTGAGCTGTCGGTGAACACGCTGGCCGAAGTGATCGGCAAATCGCCAGCTGCTGTGTCGCAGCATCCGGCGAAGCTGCGGTTAGCACGCATTGTGACGACCCGGCATGAGGGGACGCGGGTGTTCTACCGGTTGGCCAACGAGCATGCTCAACAGACAGCTGGTGTCGGGCGCGCTCTTCCAGGCTGAGCACTCCATCGAGGATCAGCCGCGGCACCACCAGCAACCGGCCTCGGAGTTGTGACCGTGACATCGCCGCACCGACAGGATCAACGCAATATTGCAGCTGATCATGATCATGACCACACCGGACATGATCATCACGTTGCTGGTCACAAGCATGCCCATCGCGACGACCACAAGCATCCAACAGCCATGAGGGCCTTGTCCGATCCGTTGTTCAGACCGCATACCCATGACGCGGATGACTCGGCTAGCGCGGTCGGCGTCCGTGCGGTCAAGATCAGCCTGCTCGGGCTGATCATGACAGCCGCCTTGCAGAGCCTCGTGGTGATCATCGGCGGCTCGATCGCCTTGTTGGCCGACACCGCGCCGACGCCTTAACCGCCGTCCCGTTATGGATCGCGTTCGCGCTGAGCCGGCGCCCAGCGACACGCCGCTACACCTACGAGTGCGAGCGGGTCGAGGACTTCGCCGGCTTGTTCATCGTGATCATGATTACCCTGTCTGCGTTGCTGGCCGGGTATGAGTCGCTTCGCCGCTTCTTCGAACCGAAACCGGTCGGGAACCTGCTGTGGGTGCTCGTCGCCGGCGTGATCGGGTTCGCGGGAAACGAGCTGGTTGCGATCTACCGCATTCGCGTTGGACGCCGGATTGGATCCGCTGCGCTGGTCGCCGTTGGTGTCCACCCCATACCGATGACTTCACCTCATTAGCACCAACACGCGCTCGATTACCTTCCCTGACACAACGTAATTGCCGCCTAGGTGCCCCGAGCTTGACCAGAACCGGAAGCGGCGTTCCCCCCGATGGACGGCGTGGAGGTCCTATGCGAGGTTGGGCGCTAAGACGTCGAAGCGGACCGACGCAACACGGACCATTTGCAATCGAGTGGAATCAGCAATGCGCCGCACCGAGGGTCCGGATTCGAGCCCGGATTGGCTGACGCACCAGGGTCACGCGAAGGCAACAGTCTTCGCATCCGAAACCACTTCTTCGACGACCTTCGCCGCCCCGACGATCGTCGAGCCTTTGACGAGGTGCTCCTCGGTGATAGGGGGTTTGCCCCGACTGGCAGTGCGCTCGATGGGCGATGCTCAGGGGCAAACGACGCACAGGAGGACGTTATGTCAGAGCGGAACAAAGATCTGGTCCGTCGGTACACGACCAGGTCATCAACGGTCGAGATCTGGATGCGGTTGGCGATTACTTCGCCGACGAGCGGACCCCGGGTGGGGTGCGGCAGGGGTGCTTCTTCTTTTTCCAGGCATTCCCTGATCTCCATGTCTCTCTGGATGAGTTGCTGATCATCCCAGCGCTGATCGACACCACCAGTGCAGCAATGCCTGTACGCCGCAGTATCACCGCACTCTCTCCTCGGCCTTTGCTAGGCACGAACCAGCTTCCAGGCCTCGCCAGGGCTCGAACACCACTCACCGGCAGCGACGGGCCGAGCCGACTGCCCGACCCCGATGCCGTTGAACCTTATGCTCAAGCTCTCGTACGCCGACCGCGGAGATCTCGAAAACAGCGCGTTGATCATTCGGCTCATCGCCTGGATCCAGTCATGCTCAATCGTGCGGGCGTTTCGCCGATGGCTCGTTGCTCGGCTATTCACTCAGCTTCCTCTGGCCCAATCGGACCAAGATCAAGAGCCCCGGCAAAGACGGGACCCTCAGCCGTAGCATCGCGGGTATGGCAGTGCCAGGGTAAGGGTTATGAGGACGTTGAGGCTCTCCACGGTCGCCGCCGTGTGTGCACTCGGCACGGTTCTCTGCTTCGTGCTTGGCGCCGTGGCGATCGGTTCTAGCGGCGTCGGGGTGTTGATCCCCGAGACCGGACGGCCGGGCCGGGATTGGATCGCGGCCGTGGATGCGGCCGGGGGGTTGTTCTTCGTCGGGGCCTGGCTGGTGATTCTGATGGGGTATTTGGGGATCGTCGCGCTGGTGGGTTTCTACGACACTCTTCGCTTGGCTGGGCCGGTAATGATTCTGGCGCCGATTCTCGGCGCCGTCGGATTGACGCTGGTGACGGTCTCGCATTTGATTCCAATCGCGATGGGCTACGAACTCGTGCCTGTCTACATGGACGCGGACCCGGCAGGACAGGCAACGCTGGCCGCCATCGCCGACACCTTCGCAGCCATCGCCTTGGTGACCAACGCTGCTGGCAACTTCCTCGGCTGGGGTGTGGTTGTTCCGCTGTACGCGGTGGCCATTCTCACCACGCGTGCGCTGCCGCGGTGGATCGGATGGCTTGGCCTGCTCGTCGGGGCGATCGCCGGGTGGTTGGGGCTACTCAGCCCGGCATCCTCGGTGATCTCGAGTATCTCCAACATCGGCTTCCTCGGTTTCTTCTTCTTCATGCTGAGCATGGGCATCGCCTTACTCCGACGCCGCTCAAACGTCGACGAAACAACCCAGACGTCAGCATAAGCACCGACCTGACGAAAGGCCGCATAGACCCACTTCGAGACTCCGAGGCGCTCGGCGCTGGCGGCCGTAGAGGCGGTCGAAGATGGCGAGGCGATCTTTGGTCATCGGTTGCACCGGATGATCGACTTCTTGGCAGCATCTAGGGCGACGGCGCCGACCGGGCCGGTCTTTTGACGAACTCGCTGTGCGGAGTCGCGCTGCTGGTGACGGCCAGCATGGCGCTGCCCCGCGAGATTGGCGGAACGGACCCGGCGGCTGAGGCGAACTGGTGGTCCGACTACGCCGAACACGCCACGATTTTGGCCGTCGCCGGAGTGCTCGCCGCCAGCCGCGGACCCGGTTGGCGCATCCTCAGGTACACCTGCGCTGGTGTGTGGCTCTACCTTGGTTTGGTCGCCACGCTGGTCCTTCCTCACCACACTCGTTCATGGGGATACGTCGGCGGTATCGCCGCAATCCTTGTCGGTCTCGGTTTCGCAGTGGCGGCATGGCGAGGAGCGGAGCAACGAGAACCGCGATCTGTGGGATCGCGAAGCCCGAGCTGAGGAGAACGCGGATCGATGGCCACGTAACTCGCGCGGTGGCGGATGCAGCCTCACCAAGGCGCGGCCGCGGACGCCGCCATGGTTGCCAGGTCCTGAACGGAGCGTTGCTCGGCAGTGACGACAAATCTTCCCGGACGCCTGCCAGCCGGTCCTGCTCTTGACGCGGTGAGGGAACGCACCCCGGCGAGTCGACCCCGCCTCTCCGCCGCGGGCTCAGCAGCGCACTGGCCGAGCGGGCGCGACGTTGCCATCCCCAGCACACCGGACCGGGAGTCCAGAAATCTTCATCGCATTCAACGAACGCTGGCGGGCGCTCTTACCTTGCCGGAATGCCGTCTGGTTCGTGACTTGTTGGGTATGTATCCATCTCACCAAAACCGCCGAATTGTCTCCGAGCCGGCCAACCTTTCCTGCATTGAGGCAAGGGAGGACTGCAATGACCGCTCCCAATGAGCCGGCCGCCGAGGATTCGCTGGATGCGATCACCGACGCACTGCTGACCGCATCGAGGTTGCTGGTGGCCATCTCGGCACGCTCGATCGCTCACGTCGACGAGACGATCACCATCCCGCAATTCCGCACCCTGGTGATTCTGTCGGCCCGCGGCCCCATCAACGTCAGAACCCTGGCCGGCCTCCTCCACGTGCAACGCTCCACCACCGGCCGCATGGTCGAGCGGCTGGTCAACGCCGGCCTGATCGACCGCCGGCGGCACCCGGCCTCGCGTCGCGAACTGATCGTTGAGTTGACCCCGCGCGGGCAGGAGATCGTGCACGCAGTCACCGCGCACCGCCGCGAGGAAATCGCCCGGGTCGTACGCAACCTGCCTCAGCGCGAGCGGTACGGTCTGGTCTCTACCCTCACCGCATTCACCACCGCTGGCGGCGAACCCCCAGCCCGTCTTGAAATCCAGGGTTACCTGGTCTGACACAACGCGAACGTCGCGGCTGGCCGCTGCTCCGCACCGTCGGCGAGCCGGGGCCGGTAGCGCCACCGTTGAGCGGGCAGGATCGCAGCCCTCCGCTCGACATTCTCGATGGCGGCAACGCCGACGTTCTTCTCATCGCGGAGCTCAACCGCCTCAGTCGCTCAGGGTGCGACTGACCAAGCACAGTACCCGAGCCCTGGTACTGACCTTGACCATCTGTGAAGCAGACCGTCTCATGTATGAGCGCTACGCGCCGGCGCCACCGGTTTCCTGCTCAAACCAGCGCACCAGACCAGCTCGGAGGTTGTTGCTCATAGCCCTCCCGCCTTGTGCAAGTGGCGTCGCACTCTCAGCGATCATCCTGACGATCGTCGCCGCCGCAGAAGGGTAGTGCGTGGCAGCGGCTGTGGTGGGGCGTCGCGGCCAATGCACCCCGACGTGCGGCGGGGGTAACGACCTCGCTGACGTCGCCCAAACTGAAGCGGGATGGTGGTAGGCCTAACCGGCCATCCACGCGGGTGACGAGCTGGTCGCTGCCTGGGATGTTGCTCACGGCCAGGCCAGCGCGTACGCCAAGTCAGCGTTAATGCGATATCCCCTGGTCACATCTGCGATCAGCGCCGGCCGGAGTCAGCTGCCGGGTGCCGAGGGGTAACCAGCAGGGCTGCGCGATGCTGAGATCGCGCCCACGCGAATGTTGCCAGGAAACCGACAAAGAAGGCGGCCGTCCCCATGAGCCCGCCCTCGGCCCCATAAGGCCGGCCGGTCCACAGCCTCACCGACGAGTCATCGGCGAGGACCAGCACCGACCCGTATTGTTTTCCCGAGGCCACCACGCCGAAGACAAATCCCTGCACAAAATCCCAGCCAAAATGCAGGCCGATAGGCAGGGCCAGTTCACCAGTCAGCACATAACCGGTTCCGAACAACAAGCCGAAGATGACGATGTTGAACACGCTCAGCCACGTCGCATTCTCATTCGTCGCATGCGCCAGGCCAAAGAAAACCGCTGGAATCACGACAGCCAGGACCATCCCCCACCGTACTTTGGCGACTCCCTCGGCCAGGTTCTTGATCGGGTATCCGCGATACGACACCTCCTCCCCGAAAGCTACGGCGGCAACGGCGAGGACACCAACCAGGATGGTGGCGACAAAAGGCTGGCCAGGGGCCGGGGCGAAGCTGCCGGTCCCCTTCACCCAGCCCACGGCGAGCTCCACGGCAAGAACCCCAAACAGCAGCAGCGCGCCCAGCACCAGTCCGAAGCAGAGGTCGGTCCACCACTTCTGGCTGAAGTGGAAACCGTAGTCGCTCATCCTGCGATGATCGAGTACCCGACTCGCCAGGTACAACGCGGCGGCGATCAAAAGCGCGAACACCAGCGCCCGAACCAGGTCCTCATAAAGGTCTGGGAGGCGCCCCCCCAGACCGGCCCGCACGCGGCCATCTACCGCGGCAACGAGAAACACAATCACCAGAAAAACCAGCAGGCGCCACCCGGCCCGGAGGCGGCGTTCCCGTGCATTCCAGAACAGATTTGCGATTGGGCTCAAGGTAGCTCCCCATCCACAGCTATCCGGAGAATAGCCATGTCATTCATACGGCGTGAGACGCGGCCACAGCACTCGGGATGCTAGTGCAGCTCAGGGAAGCCGACTGATGGGTCCTGCCTTGTTGTTGCTGACGATGAGGGGAGTAGCTCTGCGGCTTCGGCGTCGGGGGTGGACTCGCCGGCGCACTGGAGTACTCACCGGTCCCGGACGCGGAGCTTTACTCATCTGATTTCTCCTCCAAATCTATCTTCCAAATGTCAGCAAGGTTCCTAAGACAAAGCCAGCCGCGCCAACAATGCGTAGAAGGCCCAGACGACAAGCTTGACCCACGATTATCAGCCGGTAGGTGCTGGATCATTCGCTGCCTTCTGCCTCGGGTTTGTTTAATGCCTCTAAACCCGCTAGGAGCTGAGCGCGTATTTCGGCATCGTCGAGTGATTTTACGGACTCGGTCAATACTTGGGCCGCATCTAGGAAGCCCTGCTTATATGCCCACACCAATAGCTCGGTTAGCTCATCATTACTCACTTCCACCTCCCTTATTCTTAAGTTCGGCCAGGCGAGCCTGAATCGCTGAGATGGTTCCTGTTCAGGTTACTTTGCCCGAACCCCGGCCACGGCTCTGAGTGGTTGCTCGCCGTCCTTGACATCGATCCGGCAGAACACTTGACGGCAGCGGAGACACCCTCAGTCCATACTACGAGCATCGGATATGACGGATTCATGGTTGTCTAAGGCGCCGCACAGTACGGAACGTCAATTACCGGCACCTTGCTGATCTTGGTTTTGTTCACTGCTTATTTGCTGCTTATGTTGAATGTTCGCATTTTCCAACTAGGACGGCCAGCCGCCCTTTTGGTCATGCGCCGCCAATGTAAATCTAGCCACAAATTGGCCAGGACTTGGGCCAGTGAAACTGCGGGCTGTGCCATAACGGGGCGGCCGATGTCACGGTCAACGGTCGCTGTCCAGCTTCCGGTATGCCGGATGATGTTCAGAGCTTCTGGCAACTGATGAGCCAGTTCCTGGGCGTTGGGGGCGGCGAAACCGACATAGTTAATTTCTCCATCCACGCGGACAGGCCACTCGCCATTCGCCTTGTTCTCGACCCAACGACAACTCGCCGACGATTTGGCAAATCCTGCCCATCTGCTGCAGGACGACGAATGGGATGTCGAACCTGGCGATGACCGAGACATTCGCGATCCGGAGGCGGTTCTGGCTCGAATGCCGGGCCTCCTGCTAGCCGCCGGGCCCGAGTGGATGAAACTTGACCCTCACGAACACCAAATCTGGATCCATCCCAGTCGGTCTTCAAAGGCGCTCTCACGCCAGTCAAGGCCTCCGCCCCTCCGAAGATCGAGCAGGTCGCCCCGGCCCGCCCCGCCCGGGTTCATGTCTGGGCGGATCGTCGGCACCCAGAGGTGCACCCTCCTGTATGCGCTCACGGCAAATCCAGAGTATTGCCGACTGACCTGCCTTCACTGCGCGTTCGGCTCGACCGCCGTGCTGCGTCGACCGCCCGGCCTCACTCACCGACCAGCGTGGTAGAAGCCGGATATCCCACCTCCGCAGCGAATCTACGCTAACGTGGCGCGTCCGCCTGGTCCCTCTTGGAGGATCCCGTGCTGCGCCGTTTGCTGCTCATCCTCGTCCTTGCCGTCGGCCTCACCGGCACCAGCCTCGTCGCCGGGCACTCTGC
>Ga0307406_10001087_pt1 | contig 15133 bp, 11 predicted proteins | sample 322Cmetagenome_3_FD_203706 | JGI IMG/M metagenome (GOLD analysis project Ga0307406, IMG submission 203706) | Maize rhizosphere microbial communities from greenhouse at UC Davis, California, United States - 322HYB-C-2 | ecosystem: Host-associated > Plants > Roots > Rhizosphere > Soil | place... | reverse complement strand
TGTACCGGCCCGCCAACTGGGCCACCTACGAGCAGGGCAAGCGCCAGGCCGAGATCGCGCAGGCGGTGCTCACCCTTGCCGAGCAGGACCTGATCGTGCGCGTGAGCCAGGCCTACTTCGACGTGCTCGCGAGCCAGGACAGCCTGACGCTGGTGCGCGCGCAGAAGGTGGCGGTGGCCGAGCAGCTCGCGTCGGCCAAGCGCAACTTCGAGGTCGGCACCTCCACCATCACCGACACACGCGAAGCCCAGGCCCGCTACGACCTCGTCATCGCGCAGGAGATCGCCGCCGAGAACGACCTGCAGGTCAAGAAGGTGGTGCTCGACCAGCTGGTCGGCCGCCCGGGCAGCGTGCCGGTGCCGCTGGCGCAGCCGGTGGTGCTACCGACCGCCACGCCGGCCAACATCGAAGCCTGGGTCGCGCAGGCCGAGGAAGCGCACCCTGCCATCCGCCAGGCGCGGCTCGGGCTCGACGTGGCCGGGCTCGAAATCCGCAAGGCCGAAGCCGGCCACAAGCCCACGCTGGATGCCAACCTGGGCTACAACATCACGCGCAATCCGCACGGCACCAGCACCAGCACCGTGGGCACGCGCATCGATGCCGCCTCGGTCGGCGTGGTGTTCAACCTGCCGCTTTTCGCGGGCTTTGCCACCGAGAACCGCATCAAGGAAACGCTCGCGCTCGAGGACCAGTCGCGCAGCGTGCTCGAAGGCACCCGCCGCAGCGTCGCGCAGGCCACGCGCGCGGCCTACCTCGGGCTGGTCTCCGGCGCAGGCCAGGTCAAGGCGCTCGAGGCGGCCGAGGCTTCGAGCCAGAGCGCGCTCGACGCCAACCGGCTCGGCTACCAGGTGGGCGTGCGCATCAACATCGACGTGCTCAATTCGCAGAGCCAGCTCTACCAGACCAAGCGCGATCTCGCGCAGGCGCGCTACAACGTGCTGCTGGGCAACCTGAAGCTGCGCCAGGCCAACGGCACGCTGACGGTCGACGACATGAACGCGATCAATGCGACGCTGGCGAAGAACGGCAGCACGGTGCCGCCGGCGCCCGGCGAAAGCCCGCAGGCCGCGCCTTCGGTGCCCGTGACGCCGCCACCCATTCCTGTGGTGCCGCCGGTGCCGGTGCAGCCGTTCAATCCGCCGGCACCGACGATGCCTTCGGCACCGCCGCCGCCGGTCATCCTCAATCCGCCAGTGCGCTGAGGATTTTCTCCCTCCCAGGAGCCATGCACACTCAGTCGAGTGTGGGTTCGGCGCGCAGCGCTTCGCTTTCGAGCGGCGCGTGTTCCGACGCCACGGGATCCGCCGCCTGCGCAATGGCCAGTACCGCGGCCGCGGTGCGTTCGGCCGCGCCGCGGTTCGACGACGAAAACGCCAGCGCAGCCTCGGCCATGGCGGCGCGGCGATCGGGGTTCTCGACCAGCTTGAGCGCCGCGGTGACCGCCTGCTCCATGTTCTCGACGCGCAGCGAGGCACCGGCCGCCAGCGAGAGCTGCGCTGCTTCCGCAAAGTTGAAGGTCGAAGGGCCCATGACCACCGGGCAGCCGCAGGCGGCCGGTTCGATGAGGTTCTGCCCGCCCAGCGGCTCGAAGCTGCCGCCCAGCAGCGCGACGTCGGCCAGGCCGTAGTACAGCGCCATTTCGCCGAGCGAATCGCCCAGCCAGATCTCGGCGTCCGACGGCTCGCCCGCGGCGCTGCGGCGCGCCACGGCAAAGCCCTCGGCTTCGATCAGCGCGGCCACTTCGTCGAAGCGCTGCGGATGGCGCGGCACGATCATCCACTGCACGTCGTGCACGCGCTTGGCGATGGAGCGGATGGCGCCCTGCTCGGGCGGCACGGGCGCCGTGGCACCGAAGCGCCTGAGCACGTCGAGCAGCATGCGCTCCTCGCCGTCGCGCGAACTCGCGAGCACCACCATCGGCTTGGGCAGCCGCTCGCGCAGCGTCGCGGCCGCGGCCAGCTGGCGCGCATCGGGCGAGGCGTCGAACTTGAGGTTGCCATAGATGCCGGCCACCTTGGCGCCCAGCGACACCAGCCGGTGCGCGTCGGCCTCGGTCTGCGCCCACACGGCGGCCAGCGCCGAATAGGCGGGCCGCGCGAGCCAGCCGAGGCGCTCGGCCGCGGCCAGCGATTTCTCGTTGAGCCGCGCATTGGCCAGCACCAGCGGAATGCGGCGCTCGGCGCAGGCGGCAGCCATCTCGGGCCAGACCTCGGTTTCCATCAGCACGCCGATGCGCGGCTGGAAGCGGTCGAGAAAGCGCTGCACCGCCCCGGGCATGTCCCAGGGCTGCCAGACCTGCGTGTCGCCGGGTTCGAGCAGCTTGGCGCCCTCCTCGCGGCCGGTGGCCGTGCCGTGCGTCAGCAGGATCGGTATGCCCGGGTACTGCCTGCGCAGTTCCGCGATCAGGATGGCGGCGGCGCGCGTTTCGCCGAGCGAGACCGCATGCACCCAGCACTGGCCCTCGCCGGTGGTGGCGTCGTCGTAGTAGCCGAAGCGCTCCTCGACGGCCAGGCCGTAGCCGGGCTCGGCCTCTGCCCTGCGCCGCAGCTTGCGGCGAACCAGCGGTTGCACGACGGTGGTGAAGGCGCCGTACAGGCGCAGCAGCAGCGAACGCACGGTGCTCAGTGCGACGCTTCGGCCAGCGTCGCGTCAGCCTTGACGGTTTTGAGGAGCGCGAGCATCTCGGCTTCGATGCGTTTCAGGGCCGCATCGGTCTGGCCCTCGAAGCGCAGCACCAGCACCGGCGTGGTGTTGGAAGCGCGAATGAGCCCGAAGCCGTCGGGCCAGTCGACGCGCAGGCCGTCGATGGTCGAGACCACCGCGGGGGCCGCGAAGCTCGCGCCCGCAACGAGCTTGTCGACCACCGCGTGCGGTTCGCCCTCAGCGCACTTCACGTTGAGTTCGGGCGTGGAGAAGCTCGTGGGCAGCGCGTTGAGCGTGTCGCTCGCATTGGGCGTCTTGCTCAGGATCTCGAGCAGGCGGCAGCCCGCATAGGTACCGTCGTCGAAGCCGAACCAGCGCTCCTTGAAGAAGATGTGGCCGCTCATCTCGCCGCCGAGCGGCGAATCGATTTCCTTCATCCTGGCCTTGATCAGCGAATGGCCGGTCTTGAAGATCATCGGCTTGCCGCCCGCGGCCTCGATGGCCGGCGCCAGGCGCTGCGAGCACTTCACGTCGTACACGATGGTGCCGCCCGGCACGCGCGAGAGCACGTCCTGCGCAAAGAGCTGCATCTGGCGGTCGGGGAAGATGTTCTGGCCATCTTTCGTGACGATGCCCAGCCGGTCGCCGTCGCCGTCGAAGGCCAGGCCCAGTTCGGCGTCGCCTTCGGCCAGCGCGGCCATCAGGTCCTTGAGGTTCTCGGGCTTGCTCGGATCGGGGTGGTGGTTGGGAAAGTTGCCGTCGACCTCGCTGAACAGCTCGGTCACTTCGCAGCCGATGGCGCGGAAGATGGCCGGGGCCGAGGCGCCCGCAATGCCGTTGCCGGAATCGACCACGATCTTCAGCGGGCGGGCCAGCTTGATGTCGCCGACGATGCGCTTCGTGTAGGCGTCGGCCACGTCGACCTTGCGCACGCTGCCGCCGGGGGCGAGCCTGGCGGTGCCTTCTTCCATCACCTTGCGCAGGCCCTGGATCTCGTCGCCGTAGATGGCGCGTCCCGCCAGCACCATCTTGAAGCCGTTGTAGTCCTTGGGGTTGTGGCTGCCCGTGACCTGGATGCCGCTCGTGCACAGCGTGTGGGCCGCAAAGTAGAGCATCGGCGTGGTCACCGCGCCCACGTCGATCACCTCGACGCCGGCGGCCACGAGGCCGCTGATCAGTGCTTCGGCGAGCGCGGGCCCCGAGAGCCGGCCATCGCGGCCCACGGCCACGGTCTTTTCACCGGCGGCGCGGGCGGCGCTGCCGAAAGCCCGGCCGAGCGCTTCCGCGACCTCGGCATCGAGCGTGACCGGCACCACGCCTCGGATGTCATAGGCCTTGAAAATCGACGCACTGAGTTGCATGAAGAGGCATTCCCTGTAGGTTCTGGAGAACGGGCCATTGTAGGCAAGCGCTCCGGTGCCCACATGTCCGAAAACGGCCAGTTGAAACGAGTCGAAACCGTATCATTTGCCCATGCCTACCTCACACGCCTCCACCGAAGCACTCGAGAGCGACGCCTGCTACCTGGCGATGAAGACGCACGACGCGCGCTTCGACGGCTCGTTCTTCACCGCGGTGACTTCCACCGGCATCTACTGCCGGCCGGTCTGCCGCGTGAAGCTGCCGCGGCGCGAGAACTGCCGCTTCTTCCGCCACGCGGCGCAGGCCGAGGCCGAGGGCTTCCGTCCCTGCCTGCGCTGCCGGCCCGAGCTCGCGCCGCGGGCGGCGAGCTGGTCCACCGAGGATGCCTCGCGCATCCTCGCGCTGCAGGCCGCCCGGCTCATCGACGAGCCCGATGCCTGGTCCGAGGACGGCCCGGGCGCGGCGCAGATCGCCGCACGGCTCGGCGTGAGCGACCGCCACCTGCGGCGCATCTTCGAGGCGCAGTTCGGCGTCTCACCGCTGCAATACCTGCAGACGCGCCGACTGCTGGCCGCCAAGCAGCTGATCGCCGACACGCGCCTGCCGATGACGCAGGTGGCGCTGGCCAGCGGCTTTGCGAGCGTGCGCCGCTTCAACGCCGCGTTCCTGGAGCACTACGGCCTCAACCCGAGCGCGCTGCGGCGTGCCGGCGGTGCCGAGGGCGGCCAGGGAAAGGCCATCGAGGTGCGGCTGGGCTTTCGGCCACCCTACGACGTGAACGCGATGCTCGGCTTCTTTGCGCGGCGCGCGCTGCGCGGCGTCGAGCTGGCCATCACGGCCGATGGCAAGGAGCCGGCCAAGGGCAGCACGCCCGCCTTCGTTCGCCTGGCCCGCACGCTGCGCGTGCAGCAAGGCGGACAGACGCACGCCGGCTGGCTGCAGCTGCGCTTCGACATGGAGCGCGAGCAGATGCTGCTGTCGGTCAGCGACTCGCTCGCCGCGGTACTGCCGATCGTGATCAGCCGCGCGCGCGCCATGCTCGACCTCGATGCCGAGCCGATGGCCATCAACGCCGCGCTGCACGAGGCCTTTCCGCACGGCGACGGCCTGCGCGTGCCCGGCACGGTCGACGGCTTCGAACTCGCAGTGCGCGCGGTGCTGGGCCAGCAGATCACCGTGGCCGCGGCGCGCACGCTGGGCTCGCGGCTGGTGGAGGCTTTCGGTGACGCCATCGCCACGCCCGTCGAAGGCCTGAACCGCCTGTTTCCCACGCCCACGTCACTGGCGGCCGCGAGCGGCGATGCACTCGGCAAGCTCGGCATCGTGCGGCAGCGCCAGGCCGCGCTGCAGGCCATCGCGCGCGAGGTCGCCGGCGGCAGGCTGGCGCTGCATGCGGGCGCCGACGTGCCTTCGACCATTGCCGCGCTGCAGGAGCTGCCCGGCATCGGCGCCTGGACCGCGCAGTACATCGCGATGCGCGCGCTGCGCTGGCCCGACGCCTTTCCCGCGGGCGACGTGGCACTGCAGAAGGCGCTGGGCGTGAGCACCGAGCGCGCGGCCAGCCAGGCGTCGCAGGCCTGGCGGCCCTGGCGCAGCTATGCGGTGCTGCGCGCCTGGCATGCGCCGACGCCGGCCCCGCCTGCGGCGGCCCCGTCTTTCAACAACCTCACTACGGCAGGCGTCCCCGCCTGAAAAGCCATGAAGTTCAAGAGCAAAGTCATCTACACCTCGCACATCGACACGCCGCTCGGCGGCATCACGATGGCAGCCACCGATGAAGGCCTGGCGGGCGTCTGGTTCGACCAGCAGCGCCACTGGCCCGACACCACGGGCTGGCAGACCAAGGACGACCATCCGGCGCTGGTCGAGGCCGGCGACCAGCTGCGCGACTACTTCGCAGGCAAGCGCGACACCTTCGACGTGAAGCTCGACCTCTCGCACGGCACCGCGTTCCAGCAAAGCGTGTGGCAGGCGCTGCTCGCCATTCCGGCGGGCAAGACCATGACCTACGGCGCGCTGAGCGCGAACGTGGGCAACCCGGCCGCAGTCCGCGCGGTGGGCGCAGCCGTGGGGCGCAACCCGATCAGCGTGATCGTGCCCTGCCACCGCGTGCTCGGCGCCGACGGCTCGCTGACCGGTTACGCTGGCGGGCTCCACCGCAAGACCGCGCTGCTGGAACTCGAAGCGAAATAGAGCCCGCCGCAGGGCTGCGAAGACCATATGAGCACGACAACCAACGACAACAGCACCTCCGCCCTCCCCTCGCCCAAGCCCAAGGCCTGGCTCTTCGACCTCGTGCTGCTCGGCGCGCTCTGGGGGGCGTCCTTCCTTTTCATGCGCATTGGCGCGGCCGAGTTCGGCGCCCTGCCGGCGGCTGCGGTGCGCGTGGCGGTGGCCACGCTGTTCCTGCTGCCGCTCTTGTTCATGCGCGGCCACGGCGCGGCGCTGGCACAGAACTGGAAGGCCTCGATGGCCATCGGCGTGCTGAATTCGGGCATTCCGTTCGCGCTGTTCTGCTTTGCGCTGCTGACCATCAACAGCGGCCTGGCGGCGGTGATCAACGCCACGGTGCCGATGTTCGGCGCGCTGGTGGCCTGGGCCTGGTTCCGCGACCGGCCCGATGGCTCGCGCATCATGGGCCTGGTCATCGGCTTCGCGGGCGTGGCCATGCTGGCGAGCCGCAGCGCGGGCCTGCACGCCGGCACCGACGGCAACGCCGCGCTGTGGGCCGTGCTGGCCTGCCTGGGCGCCTGCGCCAGCTACGGCGTGGCCGCCAGCGCCACGCGGCGCTACCTGGGCGGCGTGCCGGCGCTGGCCACCGCCACCGGCAGCCAGATCGGTGCCACGCTGTTCCTTGCGCTTCCGGCGCTGTGGTTCTGGCCCGCGCAGATGCCCAGCCTGCGCGCCTGGCTGGCATTGCTGGCCCTGGGCATCGCATGCACCGGCCTCGCGTACATCCTGTTCTTCCGGCTCATCGCCAACGCGGGACCGGCGCGCGCGCTGACCGTGACCTTCCTGGTGCCGGTGTTCGCGGTGTTCTATGGCGCCGTGTTCCTGGGCGAGAACATCACGCAATGGATGCTGATCTGCGCGGCCGTGATCGTCTGCGGCGTGGCGCTGTCCACCGGCATCGTGAAGCTGTGGCCGCGCGCGGGCGGTGCGGCCGCTACATCGCCCCCGCGACCACGTTGACCGACAGCGCGAGCACCAGCATGTTGAAGGCGAAGGCGAGCACGCTGTGCACCAGCGTGAGGCGCCGCATCTCGCGCGAGGTGGCCTGCACGTCGGACACCTGCGTGGTCATGCCGACCACGTAGGCGTAGTACAGGAAATCGAAATAGTCGGGCTCCTCCTTGCCCGGAAAGTCCAGCCCGCCGTCGGGCGAGCCGTCGCGCCGGTCGATGTAGTAGCGGTGCGCATAGTGAAAGGCGTAGATCGTGTGCATCATGAGCCACGAGCCCACCAGCGCCACCAGTCCGAGCGCGATATGGCCTGCGCGCGCCGGCCCGCTCATCAGCTTGACCTGCTGCAGCAGCATCGCGATGGCCACCACGCTCGCGCCGATGGCCACCAGCATCGACACCAGGATCAGCACGTTGGGCTGGTCCAGCGACTGCGCGCGCTCGCGGGTGCGCTGCGCATCGAAGGTGTCGGCCAGCCACCACGTGAGCACCTGGTAGACCGCGACCGCGGCACACCAGCCCGCGAGCCCGCGCGCCACGGCGTCGAGCGGCCAGAGGGTGGCGGCAACGACGGCGCCCACCACGCCGCCGTAGAAAAGACGCTGGGGGCCGGTGGTCGCGGAAAGGTGTTTGCGCATGGCCGAAGCTTAGCTTTAGTACTTTGTCACGCGCGCCGGTGCCTGCGTCGCCGCCGTCCTACACGCACAGCGGCAATCGGCGCATGGGCGCTGCGCGGCGGAGCTATTAACTTGGCGGTCATCAACAGGGAGCAACCGCCCGGAAGACCGGCGCGCACACAAATTGCGTGTCGATCCCGAGGCGTATTTTTTTGCCTTCTCCTCTTAAGGATCTCTCCATGCTGTTGCTCCGCACCTGCCCGCTTGCCAGTCCCGCGAGGTTGACGAAGCTGGGCGCATTGGCCAGCGCCGGATTTCTCTTTGCCCCTGCACTGGCCTGGGCCGATCCGTCGCCCGCGCTGGACCGTTTCAGCTTCTCGGTGGGGGCCTTCAGCGCCGATCCCAAATTCAACGCATCGGTCGGTTCGCCGTACGGCGCGCTGCGCACGCGCGACCTCGAGCCCGGCCGCGTGACCATGCCGCGCATCACGGCCGACCTGCTGATCGGTGACAGCCATGGCCTCTCGTTCGACTATTACCGCTACAAGCGCGACTACTTCGGCCAGGCCGCGGGCAGCGAATCCTTCGGCGGCTTCGGCAGCGTGACCGCGCTGGGCAATGCCAACCTCAACGTGAAGCTCGACTTCGCCAAGCTCTCGTACAAGTGGTGGCTCGGATCGGGCAACACGGTGTTCGGCCTGGGCGCGGGCGCGGCCTACTACCGCATCGACCTGGGCGCGAACGCCAACGTCGCGGTGAACGGCCGGATCGGCACGCTGAACGAAGACTCGAGCGACGACGCCGTCGCGCCGCTGCTCGAGGTCGGCGTGCGGCATGCCATCAGTCCCGACCTGCGCCTGTTTGCCGACCTCTCCGGCGTGCGCAAGGGCGGCGGCCGCTTCCACGGCAACATCTACAACGCCAGCGCGGGCGTGGAGTGGTTCCCGGTGAAGAACGTCGGCCTGGTGCTGGCCTATGGCGTCACCAACATCGACCTGGCGCGCGAGAACAGGACGACGGAGACCCGCGTCAAGGTCAAGCTGCACGGGCCTTCGGCCTTCGTCAAGGCGCGGTTCTGAGGCTCCGGCGGGGCGGCCTACACTGGCCTTGTCGCACCCACCGCCCAGGTCGAGACGGCCTTGATGACCGGCTTGGCATCCGGAACCGGCGGGCGCGGCGTTCCAACTCCGCTTTCGAAGAATCACCATGACCGACCTGTCCCGCTTTCCCGTCACCCAGAAATGGCCCGCGCTTCACCCTGACCGGCTGCAGCTGTATTCGCTGCCCACGCCCAACGGCGTGAAGGTGTCGATCATGCTGGAGGAAACCGGCCTTGCGTACGAGCCGCACCTGGTGAGCTTCGAGACGCAAGACCAGATGTCGCCGGAATTCCTCTCGCTCAATCCGAACAACAAGATTCCCGCGATCCTCGACCCCGACGGGCCCGGCGGCAAGCCGCTCGCGCTGTTCGAGTCGGGCGCCATTCTCCTGTACCTGGCCGACAAGACCGGCAAGTTCATTCCGCAGGATGCCGCCGGCCGCTACGAAACCATCCAATGGCTGATGTTCCAGATGGGCGGCATCGGGCCGATGTTCGGCCAGCTCGGTTTCTTCAACAAGTTTGCCGGCAAGGACTACGAGGACAAGCGCCCGCGCGACCGCTACGTGGCCGAATCGAAGCGGCTGCTCGGCGTGCTCGACAAGCACCTGGCCAACCGTACATGGATCATGGGCGACGACTACACCATCGCCGACATCGCCTCGTTCCCGTGGATCCGCAACCTGATCGGCTTCTACGAAGCGGGCGATCTGGTGGGCTTCAGCGAGTTCAAGAATGTGGCGCGCGTGCTCGAGGCGTTCGTGGCGCGGCCGGCCGTCGTGAAGGGTTTGGGCATTCCGAGGCGCGGCTGATCCCGGTGGCTCAAGGACGAAGCGCGCGCCGCTGAAGCAGGGGGTCGTGTGCGATGTCCTGCTCGCGGAACGGAAAGCGCAGCCAGTCCTTGCGCGCATAGCGCGCCACCGGCGCCGCACCCTTGCCGTTCCTCACCGCGGTCTCGCGCTCGCCATGCGCGAGCAGCGTGCGCGCCTGCACGCCGTGCCGGTCGAAGTACACGACCTGGAGGTAGGTGTTGCCGTGGGAGCGATCGCCCATGGCGTAGTCGCCCTCGTTGGCGCAGGACACCGTGAAGTAGCCCTCGGCATCGCAGCCGCCGAACAGCGGCACCTGGCGGCCTTCGCTGCGCACGAAGCGATGCTTGCCAAGCGGCGCGTCCAGCGCCCAGCCCTTGCGCCCCATGTCCTCGACCGCACCAGCGAGCGCGCGCGCCACGCGCGGGTCCGCGGCATTGACACCGCCCGGTGTCTGCAACGGCGCCTCGGCCGAGAATGCCTTCGTGTAGAACTCAGCCGCCGGGATCTTCTGCAGCCGGGCCCAGAAGGCGTCCCACAGCAGCGCACCGCGGTCCTGCGCGCCGGCGCGGTTCGACCAGTTGCGAAGCACCTGGCAGGCCTGCCGCACGTCGAGGACCGGCGCCCCTTCGCCCGAGGATGCACACGCCATGTCGAGCAAGGGTTGCTTGAATTGATCCGCGGTATGTGAACGGGCCTCCTGCGTCTTGTGCATCAACCGGTCCGCCAGCTGCGCGGCCGACGTGGCGCCCGCGCTCGCCAGTTCGCCTGCGATGCGGTGCCCTTCCCTGCCGCGCATCGAGAGCGCCCGGCCTTCGCCGCCAAGGATCGATGCGAAGCCCGTCAACGGCTGCGCCGGATTCGTGAGCCAGTAGCTGTCGTTCATGTTGGCGACATAGTCCTCGCGCAGAAGGCTCGGCATCCGGCCTGCGGCCAGGGTGCCGGGCTGCGCCGCGTCCTTCGTGGACTGCCACTCGCAGGCCGAGCGGCTGCCGTCGAGCATGGGCGTTGCCGGATCGAGTGCGGCAAAGGCCTTCGACAGCGGCGTGGCGCAGGCCGCGCGCAGGTCGTCCGCCACGCCGGGCACCGCGCCGATGTCGGCATACCAGGCACGGCCGTCGCCGCGCCCGATGGCCGCGGTGTTGACCCATGGCATCGCGCTCTCCTGCTTCTGGATCGCGATGAACTCGTCGAGCGAACGCGCCTGGTTCCAGCGCAGGAAGTTGCGGAAGATGCGCGGGTTGCCGGCGTTGACGTCGCGCATGGCGAGCGCCTTGCGGGCACTCCAGCCCAGCGCGGCATTGCGCGCACCCAGGTCGACCACCGGTCCGAAGCGCGTGCGGTAGAGCGTGCGCTGAACCAGCTCCACGGTGCCGTCCGGCCGGCGCACGGCCACGGCGAGCGCCTGGGCCTCCATGGACTCGGAACGGCCGTCGACCAGGTAGCGCGTGGGATCGGCAGGATCCAGTGTCAGATCGAACAGGCCGAAACGCCGCGCGGCAGACACCGTGTGGCTCCAGGCCACGTCGTTGTTGAAGCCGATCATGATCATCGGGATGCCGAGGAAGGACACGCCCGCCACGTCCATCTTCCCCGGCAGCGTGAGATGCGCCTGGTAGAAGCGGTCGGGGCCGCCCCAGTACCAGTGCGGGTTGCCGAACAGCACGCTGGCGCCGCGCTCGCCGGCGGCGGCCTGGCCGAAGGCCAGCACGTTGCTGCCGATGCCGCGTGCATCGCCCACCGGAATATCGAGGCGGGACGACAGCGAGAGCTTGTCCGACGGCGAAGGCGGTGCGGCCGCGGCGGGCTTCGCATTCGCGATCTCGGAGACGAAACGCGCGTACCCCCCCGCCAGCGCGGCAGCAATCATGCGCCGGTAGACATCGTCCGGTTCGATGGTCTGCACCCAGGGCTCGCCGCTGCAGGCATGCCGTGCGTCCTTGCTGCCCTGCCGGAGCGAGCGCACGTGGCGGTTGTAGCCCTCGGCGTAGCCCTCGACGAGTTCGACCAGATCGGCCGGTTGCTCCCGCTTCAGGGCCTCGACCGCGTCCTGCCCTGCGAAGGCCTTGAAGAAAAAGTCGAGATCGAGATTGACCGGGTCGCCGAAGGTCGAGCGCGTGGCCGACTTGCCGGCGGCGCCGAAGTACAGGGAGCGCTGTCCGCTGTAGGTCACGAAGGCATCGGCCAGCGTGCACAGCGCGTCCTCGGCCTGTACCTGGCCGTAGCCGATGCCCAGCCCCCGCCAGGTGGTGGCCCGCACGTGGGGGATGCCGTCGCCGGTGCGGCGTACTTCGACCGGCGCCACCGGGACTTCACGCCGGGCCCATGCCGGGGCGGCACCCACGGATGCGCCGGCAAGGGCGATGACGGCGATGCAGCGGCTCAACGCACGGGCACCATGTCTGAAGCTTGTTTTCACGTGTTCCTTGAACAGTACGGAGTTGGCTATTGCAGATCGGAGCCGCTGCGTTGCGCTTCCTGCTGCACGGGCTCGATCAGGGCGGCGCCCGCCAGCGCCCAGAGCGTGAGCGCCTCGTCGAAGGCCCGCACATGCCGGGGGTCTTCGCCGAGCCAATGGACAAGCTGGTGCGCGTGTGCGCACGAGGGCGCATCGTGCAGCCGGCAGAAAAGCTCCCAGGCCCGGCCGATGGCAGCCTCTGAAGAAACGGAAGTGTTGGTGGCCATCGTCGACTGCGTTGAATGTGCCGGAGTTGGCTTCGTCTTTCGTATTGACGCAGCACCCGCGCATATGTTCATTTCAGGCACTTCCGGGGAAGCCGGCGCTCACGTGGCATGCGATGGAACGGCTTCACCGCTCGCCTTGCGCGAGCAGGCCGCCATCGTTGCGCCAGCCGCCGCCCAGCGCACGGTACAAGGCCACGCGCGACTGCAGCCGGGCCTGCCGCAACTGGACGTCCAGGTCCTGCGCGGCATACAGCACGCGCTGCGCGTCGAGCAGCACCAGGAGCGTCTGCGCGCCCGCCCGAAAGCGCAGTTCCGACAGCTCCGCCGCACGGCGCGCCTGCAGCAACTCGTCGGCCTGGGCCGCTGCCTGCGCATCGATGCCCGCGGCCGCATGAAGCGCCGTCTGCGCATCCGCGAAGGCGGCGATGACCGCGGCGCGGTAGGCGCCGAGCAGTTCCTCACGCCGCGCCTCGGCAAGCTCGCGTGCGCCCGCGAGCCGGCCGCCGTCGAAGATCGGCGCCGCCAGTCCCGCGGCAAGGCTGTAGAGCGGGTTGTCGAGCAGGCCGCCCGGCGCCTGTCCCTGCAGGCCGATGGAGGCGCTCAAGGTCACGCGCGGCAGCAGCGCCGCGCGTGCCGCCTGCACGTTCGCATCGGCCGCTGCGAGCCGCGCCTCGGCCTGCGCAAGGTCGGGCCGGCGCACCAGCAATTGGGACGGCAGGCCGGCCGAGATGGCGGGGATCCGCAGTGCCTCCAGCCGCGTCTGGCCCGCCAGCGGTTGCGGCGCAGGCAAACCGAGCAGCAGGGCCAATGCGCTATCGGCATCGAGGGCCTGCTGCCGAAGGCGCGCAAGTTCGCGCTCCCGCATGGCCACCAGGCCGCGCTGCTGGGCCAGTTCCAGCGGCGCCGCCGCACCGGCACGGGCGCGCGACTCCACCAGCCGCAAGACGCGCTGCGCGTTCTCCAGGCTGTGCTGCGCGATGGCCGTGCGCTCGCGCAGGCCCAGCAGCTGCAGCCACGACGATGCGACCTCGGCCGCGACACTGATCTGCACCGCATCGCGCGCGAACACGCTGGCACGCAGGCCTTGCTGCGCCTCCCGATGCAGCGCGCCCTGGCGCCCCCACAGGTCGAGTTCGTAGCGGGCAGCGAAGCCGAGCACGCGCTCATTGCCATCGACCTCCGCGCGGCCGCCCAGGCGGGCCTCGCGGCTGGCATCGATCCGGCCCGTCAGTTCGGGCACAAGTTCCGCACCCGCGATGCGCGCCTGTGCCCGGGCACCGCTGACGCGGGCCAGCGCCATTGCCAGGTCCTGGTTGTGCGCCTGCGCCTGCGCGACGAGCGCGTCGAGTTCATTGCTGCCGAAATGCCGCCACCAGCGCGCATCGATTGCCGGGGCATCCGCATCGGACGGTGCGCCCTGCCAGGATGCGGGCGGGCTCACCGCATGCGGCGGCGCCTCCGTGGGCGCGGCACAGCCGGCCAGCGACAACGCGCAGGCCCAGGACGCGAGCGAAAGGCGGGGATGGCGGAGTTTTCCTGTCGGCATGATGCGATTGAGGCTATTGCGAGGCCAGCGCCACGACCGGGTCCAGCCGGGCCGCATTCCGCGCGGGCATGAAACCGAAGATCAGGCCGGTCAGCACGGCGCAGCCGAAGGCCCCGAGGCTGGCAAGAAGCGAGAACACCACCGGTACGCCGGCCAGCATCAGCACCGAGACGATCGCCAGCCCCGCGACCACGCCCACGGTGCCGCCGACCGAGGTCACGAGCACGGCCTCGGTCATGAACTGGCGCAGGATGTCGACCTGGCGCGCGCCGGTGGCCATGCGGATGCCGACCTCGCGGGTGCGCTCGCGCACCGTCATCAGCATCACGTTCATCACGCCGATGCCGCCCACCACCAGCGAGATCGCGGCGATCAGGCCCAGCATCATCGTCATGGTGCGCGCGGTGGCCGATTGCATCCGGATGGCCTCGACCCGGTTCCACACGCGCACGTCGCGCACGCGCCGCTGCTCGGCCAGCCGGCTCTCGATCTCCTCGGCCGTGGCCATGGCCTGTTCCATGTCGCGGACCTTCACGCCGATCCAGGTGGGGTTGTGGTGGCCGAACAGCCGCGCGGCGGCGGCGGAGAGCGGCACGACGACACGGTCGTCCTGATCCTCGCTGTTGCTCGTTCCCTTGGCCGCGAGCACGGCGACCACCTGGAACGGCACCTTGTCGACCAGGATGTCCTGTCCGATGGGATCGCTGCCATCGGCAAACAGGGCCTTGCGCACCGTCTGGCCGATGGCCGCGACCTTGGCTGCGCCCGCCTCGTCGGCTTGGTCGAACATGCGGCCCTCGCTGGCCGTCCAGCCGAGCACTTCGGCGAACCCGACCGTCGTGCCGCCACCCTCCGTCGAATGGTCGACATTGCCGCGGCGCACGACGACGCGTTCCTCGATGTAGGGCGCGATCCCTTCCACGTTCGGCAGGCTGGCGATGGTCTCGGCATCGCCGAGCGTCAGCGGCGCACTCGGCGAACGCACGCTGCCCTCGCGCGCGGCGACGAACATGGTGCGCACGCCGAAGGTCTCGAACTGCGCCAGCACCTGCCGCTGGGAGCCTCCGCCCACCGCGAGCATCGCAATGACCGAAGCCACGCCGATGACGATGCCAAGCAGGGTCAGGCCGGTGCGGAAGCGGTTGCTCCACATCACGCGCCAGGCCGCGCGGGCCGCTTCGTGCAGGTCG
>Ga0307406_10001086_pt1 | contig 15134 bp, 9 predicted proteins | sample 322Cmetagenome_3_FD_203706 | JGI IMG/M metagenome (GOLD analysis project Ga0307406, IMG submission 203706) | Maize rhizosphere microbial communities from greenhouse at UC Davis, California, United States - 322HYB-C-2 | ecosystem: Host-associated > Plants > Roots > Rhizosphere > Soil | place... | reverse complement strand
TGGGCCACGCCAGACGCGAGTTGGCCCAACGCGCGCAGCTTGTCGGCCCGCGCCGCGCGTTCACGTTCTTCCTTCTGCTCGGTGATGTCGCGCGCGATACCAAGCACGCCTGTGGTTTGTCCTTCGACAACGAGCGGTGAGTTGTCGACACGCGCGTAACGCAGTTGTCCGTCGTGAGCGAAGTAACGCATCTCATAAGTTTGCGGAGCGCCGGTTAATGCAGCCGCTAGCTTCTGGCGAACGAGATCGCGATCCCCTTCGAAGACCATGCTCAGCAACGGCCGCCCAATGAAGTTGCTACGTTGAAAACCGAGGCCTTTCAACGTAGCCGTGTTGCACCACTTGAAGTTGCCGTCAGGATCGACTGCATAGATCGACTCGCGCGCGCTCTCGAGAATGTTTGTCAACAACGACTGGTGCTCGCGTGCGACCGCTTGAACCTTGCGCAGATCCGAAAGATCGCGCGCAGTGCAGACTACAGCGATGGTTTGGTTATTCTCATCAACCACCGGCTCAATTGATACCAATAACGGCCGGTTGAGGCGACTCGGAGTGATCTCGATCGTCACACTGCGACCAGTTTCGAGTGCCTTTTCAACCACACAGGTTTCGTCTTCTTCACTGGTACGCAAGATGTCGCAACACTGACGTCCGAGCAGCAATCGCGGATGAACTGCTTCCATCGTAGCGCCGGCGCGATTGACGCGTTTGAGTTCGCCGTTGCTGTCGAAGATGAAAATACCATCCGACATCGCGTCGAAAGTCGTTTCCCACTCGGTCTTCCCACGCGCCACCATTTCAAATAGTTCGGCTTGCGCAATGCCGATGGAGATTCGTTCCGCGAGGGCTTCTACCAACGCGATTTCATCTTCGTTCCACAAACGTATGCGGTCCGTTTGGTACAGACAAAGTGAGCCGCGAAACTGTCCTTTGATGAATATCGGATAGTTGATTTGCGAGCGAATGCCAAACTGCTCAGCGCGCTCGCGTACGTAGTGGGCCAACGTAATCGAAGGGTCTTCATAGTTGGCGGCATCATCAACAATGAGTGGCTGGCCTGTATGGGAGAGGCGACAACCGATCGGATCATCACACTTGATCACACTGTTCTGGACAGTTCTGCCGCCCGGTCCGAGATACTCGTATTCGAGAGGTTCGCTACCACCTTCATTGTCATACAAACAAAGCTGAACTCTCGATGCCGACAGCGCTCGACCGAGTTCGAGCGTCGCCGTGCGCAACACTTCAGGCAAACTCAACGAAGCGCGGATCGCCATCGTCAAACGATTTACCAGCGCTTCGCGTATCGACGTGCTCTCCGCTTTTTGATAGAGCTGTGCCTGCCGAATCGCGATGCCGGTTTGATCCGCAACAGCTTTAGCGAGCGCGATGTCAGCTTCACTCCACTGCCTGACTTCTTTCGTAGTTGAAAGCGCAAACCCAGCGGGCACATCGTCGCCGACTCTAATCGCGACGTACATAATCGACTTCACATGCGCTTTTGAGAGTATGCTTTGATAGAGATCGGCGATGCGGGGATCGTTGGCGGCATCGTTAAAAGCCAGAACACCCGTCTGGCTAAGCGCCGAAAGCATCGTTTTGATATTAGAGAGCGGGAAATCCGCTGCGGCCGGCGCCACATCAGCCACGTGATACTCGGCGACATTCATCCCACACTCCGCGCGGGCATCTCGCATGTAGAGTGAACAACGATCCACTTCGAGATAAGAACCCAACTCTCTAACTGCCGTCTGATAAATCTCCTGACTATCGAGCGAGCAGCGAATCGCCTGAGAAATGCGATGAGTCATCGCCTCGCGCTGGGCCTGTTGGGCCAAAAACGCCTGGCTCTCGCGCAGAGCTTCTTCCGAATTTTTGCGCTCGGTGAGATCGCGTCCGATTCCCTGCACACCAACCGGCCTGCCGTCGCTGAAGATCAAACGCGTGCTGACTTCGAGTCGAACTCGTTTGCCCTGCTTCGCGATGATGTCGATCTCGTAAACAGTCGAAACACCCTCGCTCGCCTTTTGCGCCATCATCTCGCGCGCGAGCGTCAGATACTCCGGTGCGATCACGTCAGCAATGTTCATCTGCGCTGCTTCGTCGCGCGAGTAGCCGGTGATTCGTTCGCCACTGCGATTGAGCGACGTAAAATTTCCCTGCAGATCGTGCGTGTAGATGATGTCGTTGGCGTTTTCGAAAAGTTCGCGATAGCGCTCTTCGCTTTCACGTATCGAGTTTTCGGCACGACGTGCTTCAGTGATGTCGGTCGCAACTCCAATAACGCCTAACACGTTATCGCGTTCGTCTGTCAGCGGAGAATAGCGAACTTCAAAAACGAGATCTCGCACCGCGACCGATGAGGTAAACGACTCACCTCTCAAAGCTCGCCGGAGGTTTTCACCGACTTGCGGTGAATCCGCGTAGATTTCAAAAGCTGATTTGCCCACCAACTCACCCGCGTGCAGCGAGAGACTCTTCAAGCCTTCGCCTTCAGACAAGGTGAAGACGCCGTTCTTGTCGACAGCAAAGAGAATGAGTGACGCGCTTGCTACCACGGTGCGCAAACGCTTCTCTGCTTTTCGCAGCGCCTCGCGTGCCTGCTTCTTTTCCGTGACGTCTCGGAAAACTGCCAGTACGGCCGATCTGCCTTCCGAAGAGAAAGGCAAACCGGTGACCTCAACGTCAACCTCGGATCCGTCAAGCCGAAGACACTTTTGTTCCGCCAGTTCGGTGGATCGTTGAAACTCCAGTATGTAATCAACGCGTTCGCGAACGTGCTCGTGATAATCCGGATGGACCACGTCGAGAATCGACTTGCCGATCAGTTCCCGGGCCTCCGACGCGCCCCACAGTTTTACGGCCGCGGGATTGACGTAGGTAAACTCACCCGCATGGTGAACGACGATCGCATCAGGTGACAACTCAACCAGCTTGCGATAACGCTCTTCACTCTCTTTCAACTCTTTGCCGATGCGATGGCGCTCAACCAGTCGCGCGACCTTTACCAGTAACTCTTCGTTTCGAAACGGCAGTTCGAGATAGTCGTCGGCGCCGGCGTGCAGCCCTTCGATACCGGCCTCATCGGAGGTAGCCAGACCGCTGATCAGGAGCACTGGCACGTAAGCGGTGCGCGGGTCTTCCTTTAGACGGCGGCAGAGTTCGAGGCCGCCAACATTGGGCATGATCACGTCGCTCACGACGATGTCTGGATTGAACGAGAGCGCGAGGTCAATAGCCTGGGCGCCATCGAGGGCAGTGGCGATTTCGTAACCTTCGACTTCGAGGAGATCAAGCAGTAGATCGAGTATTTTCCTGTCGTCATCAACGATCAGGATCCTGCCCCGGTCTGAGCTGCTACTGGTCATCTGGTCTGTATCCGGCCATTTAGTAAGGAACTTCGGGAGGAAAAAATGGAAGTCTTTGGTGCGGGAGTTCCTTTGTAGTGCCAAGGCGAACGCACTAGCGCGAAGGAGTATAACAGGTTTGGCTAAGGTTTGTCAGCCATGTGTATTAACGCAAACCACGCGTAAATCAGTGGTCCTGGGTGCGTTTTCGAGTGGCCGGCTCGGTCCCGGTAGTCTTGGCGAAATAGCCGGAGCGATAGTTTAACTTGAGGTTTTGATCGCGCAGGGCCGGGTTTACTACCTGGATCTCGATCTTGCGGTATGAGCCGTCCCGCGCCTTGTTGTTGGGTGAATAGGCCACCAGATACTGCTCGCGAAGATCCCTCTGGATCTGCGCGAAGGCGTCGCGGAGGTCACGGACGCCACGTGGAAAGTAGGCTCGTCCCCCGGTCCTTTCCGTTATTTTTCGCAACGAGCCTTCGTCGACGTTGAACGTGTAACGGTCGCCGATTCCGATCGCATAGATAAGCGCGTCTGCCTTCTGGGCCTTCTCGATTGCCTCGTGAATCTTCATGCGGCTGCTGGTGTCTTCACCGTCAGTCAACAGGATAATTGCCCGTCGCGTGTGTTCGGCGGAAGAGCTCATTAACTCGTCGGACGTGGCCCATACCGCATCCCAAATTGCAGTGGAGCCAGCCAAACTCTGATTGGTTCCGGAAATCGGAGGAGTGCCGTTAACGACCACGCCGCCGCCGATGTAACCGGACGGTGGCACAAACTCGACTCGATCGATCGCTCTGCGAAGGCGCTCGATATTTCCGGTGAAGCCCTGCTCTAACGTCGTCTCTCCGGTGAATGAAACAACGGCGGCTTCGTCCTTGTTTGCGCGCAGCACATTTTCGAGAAACGCACGGGCCGCTTCTTTTTCATCGGGCAGCGTGCGTTCTTCGGAAGCGCTCGTATCGATGAGTATCGCGAGCGAGAGTGGCAGATCGATGTTTTGTTGGAACGTGAAGATCTCCTGCGGCTGTCCGTCTTCGAGTACGCGAATGTCTTCGGCTTTCAAAGTGCTGACGAAACGTTTGTTCTTATCGGCGGCCGTGAAGAAGAGGTTGGTCAGGTTTGTCTCGACCTTGACTACTTCGTCCGAGTCCTGCGGCACTTCTTCACGTTTGGGCGTTGGCGACGGCGATGGAGTCGGACTAGCGGCTGGTGTGCTCGTCTCGTTTTTCGCAAATTGACTGCGGTTAGCTATTCCTCCGCACAAAAGGAGAAAAACCAGAACGAATAAAACTATTGAGCGATATTGCATCTCTTACTTCCAGTCTGTTATTGCGCCACACTATCGGTGATAGCTTTGTAACCTCGCTTGGTCCTTACTTTCAGATCGCCGTGTCCATCCGACAATTTGACATCGATCTTTCGGAACGTTCCGTCGTACCTCTTATTCGTCGGATCATAAGTGACGAGATACTGTGCGCGCAGCTCTTTTGAGATCTTCGTGAACGAACGCTCGAGCGAAAGCATGTCGCCGGTGAAAAATGCCATGCCGCCAGTTTCTTCGGACAGCGTTTGCAGATCCTTGTCTTTCTTGTCAGCGACTTGTCCTGCTTCGACGCCCGGCACTGTCGAGAGAAAGCCGGCCTTCGTCGAGATGGCGAAGATAGTTGTTTCAGTTCTTTGCGCGATATCGATCGCGTCGCGCAAATTCGCGCGGCTGTAAGTGTCTTCACCGTCCGTCACGATCAACAGCACGCGGCGTCCGGGAACCGAGCGCATCTTCTCGTCGCAAAACTGCCACACCGCATCGAACAGCGCGGTCTGTTTGCCCATCTTCTTAACGCCATACACAGCTTTATCGAGCAGGTCGAGCTTATCGGTGAAGTCCTGCAACAGTTTGATCTCATCATCGAACGTGCCGAAGAGCACGCGATCTTTGCGCGGCTTCACCACTGTTTGAATAAAATTCATCGCCGACTCTTGTTGAAACTTCAACTTACCTGCTGTTGACGGAGAAGTGTCCATCAGGACAGCGACGTAGAGCGGCGTCGTTTGCGAAAGATCGTCGGAGAAGGTTTCGATCGTCTGCGGTACTTTGTCTTCGAGAATCGTGAAGTCGTTTTTAGTCAGGCCGGGTACGAAATTACCTTTCTTATCGGTGACCGTGATTGGCAGCCGCACACGTCGGATCAAGATCCTCTCTGTGCCCTGCGGCTCACCGGGCGGTGGAGTTGGCGATGGCGTCGGCTTCTGCGCAGACGCCGAGAGCGTGGCAGCCGTAATCACAAAAACGACCGACAAATATTTGAATAAAAACTGTGTTAGACGTGCTGGCATTCTAATTGGATAATGTTCGGGAGCTGAGGTTCGATGCGATTGCTCCTGAACTTGTTGCCCTTTCTCGGCTGATCACTAGGACTATAAGTCCTATTTAGCGGTGCTACAATGCCCCAGAACTGCTAATGCCCGACATCCCGAACAACCCAGCTTCAGCAGATAGCAATTCACCACCTGAGTACATCGCCCATTATCGCATCTTGCGCAGGCTGGGCAAGGGTGGCATGGGAGAGGTGTTGCTTGGCGAAGACACCAGGCAACATGGTCGCAAAGTTGCGCTCAAGGTGTTGCCGCAGGAAGTGACGAAGTCAGAGAGTCGCTTGCGCCGTTTCAAACAGGAAGCACGCGCGATTCTCGCGCTCAATCATCCAAACATCCTCACCATTTACGAGATCGGGCAAACCGACGGCAGCTATTACATCGCCACCGAATACATCGAAGGCGAAACGCTGCGTCACTGTCTCTGGCGTGGTCCAATGAAGTTTGACGAAGCGCTCGGCGTCGGCATTCAAGTGGCCATGGCTCTCGAAGCCGCGCATGCGGCAGGCATCGTTCACCGCGACGTAAAGCCGGAGAACATCATGTTGCGGCAGGACAAGTTCGTGCGCGATCGGTTCGTAAAAGTGCTCGACTTTGGACTCGCGAAACTCACAGATCGCGACGCTCCGAGTTCCGATCCTGAAGCCGTGACGATCCCGATTACTGAGACGAGTCCGGGCACGATCATGGGCACGAGCGGGTACATGTCACCAGAACAAGCGCTGGGTGAAAGCATCGATGAACGCTCGGATGTTTTTAGTCTCGGAGTTGTGCTTTACGAAACGCTGGCCGGGCATCCGCCGTTCAAAGGCAAGACTGACAGTCACACGCGCGTTTCCATCATCGATCACGATCCGCAGCCGTTAGTTCATGTGGTTCCGAACGTGCCGCGGCAGTTCGAACGAATCATTACGAAGGCGCTGGCGAAGGATCGACTAAAGCGCTATCAAACGATTACGGATCTAAAGCTCGACCTCGAACAGCTCCGAGACGAGCTGCACACGTCGGATACCGGCGAATCAACGCGCCATGAAGCTCGCGAAACGCAGACCGACATGGTTACGTCAGTGCCGACTGTCGCGAAAACGCAAGTCATCACTGCGACGGAAGGTGCAACACGGTCCGGCATTACTCCAATGTCTGGTGGCAAGCGATGGCTGGCGTATGGTGTTGCGGGCGCGCTTGGCGTGTTGCTGTTGGTGGTGGCTGTAGTTCTCTTTGCGAGGTCAAGGTCTGCGATAAACTCGGTTGCCATCCTGCCGTTTGTAAACGACAGTAAAGATCCAAACGTCGAGTATCTCTCCGATGGAATCACGGAAAGCATCATCAACAGTCTTTCGCAACTACCCAACCTGACAGTGATGTCGCGCAACGCGGCGTTTCGATTCAAAGGTTCGAACCTCGATCCCGTTGAAGCGGGCCGCACTCTGAACGTTGGTGCGGTGCTGACCGGGCGTTTGGTTAAGCGCGACGACCGGTTTGTCATCAAAACAGAACTGATCAAAGTGGCGGACGGATCGCAGCTCTGGGGTGATGAGTACAACAGCAGTCTCGCCGATATCTTTTCGGTGCAGGAAGAAGTATCAAAAAAGATCTCGCAGAACTTGCGACTGCGACTCACGGGTCAGGACGAAGAGAAGCTCGCGAAGCGTTATACGCACGATGCGGAAGCGTACCAGCTTTATCTGAAGGGTCGTTACTTCTGGAACCGGCGCAACGAAGAAGGTTTTCGCAACGGCATCGAATACTTCAAACGCGCCGAAGAAAAGGATCCGACTTTCGCGCTCGCGTTTTCAGGACTGGCTGACTCATACGCGCTGCTTTGTGACATCGGCGTCGTGCGGCCGGTTGATGAAATGCCGAAAGCAAAAGCGGCCGCGCAGAAGGCTGTCGATGCCGATCCGGCGCTGGCCGAGGCCTACACGTCGCGCGCGTTTGTCCGGCTAGCTTACGACTGGGACTGGCTGGGCGCGCAAAGCGATTTTCAGCAGGCGCTCAACTTGAATCCGAAGTATCCGACAGCGCATCAGTGGTATGCGTCGTATCTGATGCAGATGGGTAAGTTCAGTCTCGCGAAGGCGGAGATTGAAGAAGCGCACAACCTCGATCCGCTGTCGCCGATCATCAGCGCCAACAGTGGTCTCTATTCGTACTACGAGCACAACTACGACGATGCGATCGCGAAGTACAAAGTGACGTTGCAGAGTGATCCGGATTTCTGGGTTGCGCGTCACTACCTTGCGCTTGCGTACGTGCAGAAAGGGAGGCACCAGGAAGCGATTGCGGAGTTACGCAAACTGATCAAGGCGCCGCCGAGTGGTCCAATACCCGATCAGGTGATTGAGGCTGAGTGTGAAGCGTCGTCGTCGCTGGGGTTTGCGTATGGGATCGGAGGGAGGCGAGCGGAGGCGCAGACGATTCTCAACCAGATCGAGACGTTGTCGAAGCGTCGCTATATTTCGCCACTGTACTTCGCGATCGTTTACGCGGGATTGAAGGATAACGATCGTGCGATTGAGTATTTGAACAAGGCGTTCGAGGCGCGCCACCCCGGACTGGTGCTGATCCGCATCGAGCCGATGTTTGACACGCTGCGCAGTGATGAGCGATTCAAGGATCTCATTAAACGTTTCGAGCCAATCCCGTAACACGGATTACACGGATAAAAATGCGGATTTCTATCCGCGTAATCCGTGTTCCAAAAAGTCTGACAATTCCGCCGGCAATGGGGATTCGAACTTCACGAACTCGTTTGTTGCTGGATGCTTGAAGCCGAGCTTCTCCGCGTGTAGAAAGTGACGTTTGAGATTGCGAACGCGCGCGCGCAGTTGTGGATCCTGAATCGTATTGTCACGCCCTCCACCGTAAGTCTCGTCTGCCACGACCGGATGTTTTAACCACGCTAGATGAACACGGATCTGATGTGTCCGGCCCGTCTTGAGCTCAACGTCCAACAACGTGAACCTCTCAAACCGTTGTCGCACGCGATACAGTGTCAACGCATTGCGACCTCCGCGCACGACTGCCATGCGCGTGCGATTTGATCGATCGCGCGCGAGCGGTTGATCGATCTTCCCCGAATCCGCCGCCATCCGGCCATGGACCAGTGCCACATACGACTTGAACACGGTTCGATCACGAAACTGATCCGAAAGATTCTCCAGCGCCGTTTCGGTTTTTGCGACTACAAGTAACCCCGACGTGTCGCGATCCAGTCGATGCACGATCCCCGGCCGCACTTCACGGCCCGGCAGTTGTTGAAAGTGATACGCGAGCGCGTTGGCCAGCGTGCCCGACGGTGTGCCCGCCGCCGGATGGACCACGAACCCGGCCGGTTTATTTACGACGACCAGCGTCTCATCCTCGTAAACAATTTCGAGCGGAATATTTTCCGGTGTAAAGACGTCCGCGGGCGGCGCTATCAGGTCAACTTCAACCTCGTCATGTTCGCGGAGTTTGTAGGAGGGTTTTGCGACCTTGCCGTTTACCAGTACGTCTTCGTTCTCGATCAGCCGTTGCAGACGCGCACGACTCCAGCCTTCAAATTGCGAAGCGAGATAAATGTCAAGACGAGTGCCGGCGTGTTCTGGTCCAATCTGTGTAATCTGTGGATTACCCATTGCGCCGTTCAAAATCCCTCATGAACGACACGAGCGCTTCCACACCCGCGCGGGGAAAAGCGTTATAGATCGAGGCGCGAATACCGCCGACCGAGCGATGCCCTTTCAATCCATCGAGGCCCTGCGCCGTTGCCTCAGCAACAAACTTCTTCTCCATCTCTTCAGCCGGCAAACGGAACGTGACGTTCATCGTCGAACGACAATCGACATCTGCATGACCACGATAGAAGTCCGTCGCGTCGATCGCGTCATACACAAGCCGCGCCTTCTCTTCGTTCTCACGCTCCATCCCGGCGAGACCGCCTTTCTCCTGCAACCATTTGCACACGAGACTCAGAATGTAAATGCCCCACGTGTTGGGCGTGTTGTAAAGAGACTTGTTTTCGACATGAACGCGATAATCGAGCATCGTCGCCAGGTTCTCGGGAATGCGTGGCAACAAGTCGTCACGCAGGATCACGACGGTCACACCGCTTGGTCCCATGTTCTTCTGCGCGCCGGCGTAGATGATTCCGTATTTACTCACGTCAATCTGGCGCGAAAGAATGTCTGACGAAGTATCTGCAACCAGCGGCACGTCACCTACGTTAGGCTCGCGTTTCCACTGCACACCCTCGATCGTTTCGTTGCTCGTGATATGAACGTAAGCTGCATGGCTGCTCAAACTCATCTCATCGCGCGACGGCACGCGCGTGAAACCGCCATCAGCCATTGTCGCAGCAACGTTTACGGCGCCGACTTTCTTCGCTTCCTTTAGCGCTTTTTTGCCCCAGCTTCCGGTGAGCACGTAATCAGCGCTGCCGTCCGCGGGCAGAAAGTTCATCGGCACCATCGAGAACTGCAAACTCGCGCCGCCCTGAAGAAACAGAATGCGATAGTTGTCGGGAACTTTCATAAGCTCGCGCAGACCCGCTTCGGCACGCCCGATGATCTCGTCAAACGTCTTCGAGCGGTGACTAATTTCCATCACTGACATGCCGACGCCGGGAAGACTGACCATGTCGCGTTGAGCTTCTTCCAAAACCGGTACGGGCAAAACGGCCGGGCCGGCGCTGAAGTTAAAAATTCGTTCCGTCATTGCTGTCTCCCTTAACTATTCTTCAAATCGCGAGCGCAAAGCTTTACCTGCGACCTTCGTAACAAACGATCTCGGGAAGAAACGTTCCGCTTCAACCGTGAACAAGTTGGTCCATCCGGAAACGACTGTGCTCTTCTTCCGGTTGAGTGCGCGCAGCGCCGTTTCAACCACTTCTTCCGGCGTTTGAATCGTGCGCATCGGCGGGCGATCCATCCCCGCTGTTTCGAAAAAGTTCGTCTCCGTCACGCCGGGGCAGAGCGCCATCACGTGAACTCCGTGCGTGCGATTCTCATCCCAAAGTGCTTCAGAGAACGAAAGCACAAAAGCCTTCGACGCAGCGTAAGTGGCCATGTAAGGCACGGCCTGAAACCCTGCGGTTGAGGCAACGTTGATGATCGTGCCGCGTTTGCGTTCGCGCATCGGTTGCAGAAAACGATACGTGAGATCGACGAGAGCCCTGATGTTGAGCTGGATTATTTCCAGCTCCCGATTGAGATCGAGCTTGGCGAAGTCGCCCATCGAGCCGAAGCCGGCGTTATTGATGAGCATCTCAATCTCCAACTCACGTTTCTTGGTTTCTTCGAAGAGCTGCGCGGCGGCGTCAGGTTGTTGCAGGTCGAGTGTAACGTACTGCGCGCGAATACTGGTCAAACGTCCAAGCTCGTTGCATAACGCGATGAGTTTGTCTTCCGAGCGCGCGACGAGCAAAACGTTTCTGCCGCGGCCGGCGAGTTTTCTGGCGAAGGCCGCTCCAATTCCTGAGGATGCTCCGGTAATGAGGGTTGTGTTCATTGTGACAACTCAAGCAAATCGAGCTCGATGATGTCTGCATTGCCTGTTTGAAGTTTGTTGAGGCATTCCTTCGTCGGTGCGTTGTCCAGGTTGATGCGAGCTACGGCTGCCGCTGCACCTTCGAAAACGATATTCTCCATCTCCTGAACGTTGATCTGCTCCGCTTTGATCGCATCAAGCACGCCGGCCAACACTCCCGGTCGATCGAGATGACGAACGACCAGGCGATGTGTCGCCGGCGTTCGTCGCGCCAGGTTAACTACGTTTGGCACCTGGCCCGTTTCTCTGAACTCCTTCACGATGCGCACCGTCTCGGCCGCGATCGCGTCCTGCGCCTGATCGGTTGAAGCGCCGATGTGATGCGTGCCGTAAAGTCCTTCCTCTTTAACGATCTCATCCTGAAACTCGCCCGCGCTGCTCGTCGGTTCAACTGCATAAACATCGAGACCGGCACGAATACTACGATTACGCATGGCGACGGCCAGCGCCTGTTGATCGACAACTTCTCCACGCGCCGTGTTGATAAAGTAAGCGCCTTCCCGCATCGCGTTAAAGAACTCGGTGCTGAGCAGTCCCTTAGTTTCGGGATTGAGAGCAAGGTGAACACTGACAACGTCTGACGCGCTAGCAACCGCCTGCGGCGATTCCTTTAACTCAACGCCGAGCAGCGCGGCGCGGTCAGTCGTCAAACTCCGGCTCCACGCCACGACCGGCATCCCAAACGCGCGTGCGCGCGGGATCATTTCCTGCCCGATCTTTCCAACTCCAATCAAACCAAGCGTGCGTCCAAACAGACCACGCGCTTTTGAAAACTCCTTTTTATTCCACTCACCACGTCGCAACGTCACGACGTTGTCAGCAATGCGCCGGTCCAGTGCGAGGATCAATGCAAACGCGAGTTCAGCGACGGCAATCGAATTCTTCCCCGGACAGTTTGAAACGTAGATGCCGCGCTTCGAAGCGGCGGCGACGTCGATGGTGTTGTAACCGGCGCCCGCGCGCACCACCAGTTTCACTGGTCCAGCGTCGAGCATCGGCTCAGTTACTTTGGTGCCTCTAACGACAAGCACGTCGGGTGCTTCGTTTTTGATAGCAGCGACGAGCGCGTCGTCTTTCAGATCCGGTTGATAAGAGATCTCGCAGCCCAGCGACTGCAAGCCATCGCGGCCCGACTGTTCGAATTTGTCTGCTATGAGAACTCGCATCTTTTTATTTCCGATTGCCAAATGCCGATTGCCGATTTTTAAGAACCACCGGCGGCCTCAAATCGGCAATCGGCAATTTATATAGTGTGTATCAACAAACCATCACGCAACTTCGGTTCGAACCACGTTGACTTCGGCGGCATGATCTCGTTCGCGTCAGAGACCATCAACAATTCCTCGACCGTGGTTGGAAACAGTGAAAACGCGACGGCTGCTTTGCCTTCATTCACTAAACGCTCGAGCTCCTTCGTCCCGCGAAGACCACCGATGAAATCAACTCGCTTATCGGTGCGAACATCCTTGATGCCAAGGATTGGATCTAATAGCCGATCCTGAAGAATACTCACATCCAAACTCTGGACAGTGCCCGCGGGCTGCGTTGCCGCCGGCGAAAGTTGCAGGCCATACCACTTGCCGTCGAGATACATGCTCCAGTGCCCACGCCGCGCAGGCTGCGGACTCGCATTCTCAGTGATCGTAAATTGCGATCTGATCTCATCGAGAAACTCTTCTTTCGTGAGTCCATTGAGATCGTGAACGGTGCGGTTGTAAGCGAGTATCTGCACCTGCGAGTCGGGGAAGATAACCGTCAGAAAATAGTTGTAATCCTCTTTTCCGGTGTGCGCAAAACTCTGTTGCTTCAACTCCGCACGCGCACGACTCGCACTCGCCGCACGATGATGACCGTCGGCAATGTACAACAGCGGCACTGATTCAAAACTCTTCACGAGCGCATCAGTTTGATCGAGACGCCAGATCGTGTGACGAACACCATCAACAGCCGTCAGATCAAACAGCGGCTCCGCATTGATCGCAGCAGCGACTTGTTCATCGATTTCGGCGCGACTCCGGTAAGTTAGAAAAACCGGACCAGTTTGCGCCTTCAGCATGAGCATGTGGCGTGTGCGATCGTCTTCCTTGTCGCGTCGTGTGCGCTCGTGTTTACGAATCGTGCCGTTGTCGTACTCGTCGATCGAGCAAACCGCGACGATGCCGACCTGTTCGTGACCGCCCATGATCAGGCGATACAGATACAGACTCAGTTCAGCTTCTTTTTCGAGCGGGCAATTGGCGATCAGTGTCTCGAAGTTCTCGACAGCCTTGCGATAAACGGCATCGCTGTGAATGTCGGCGTCGGGCGGCAGATCGATTTCCGGGCGCGAAACGTGAAGAAAACTGAGCGGATTTCCCTCGGCAAGCGCGCGCGCCTCGTCAGTGTTAACCACGTCGTAGGGCACGCTGGCCACCAGTTGCGCGCGATCAGCTCGCGGACGCAAAGCACGAAAGGGACGAATAACCGCCACAGATCCTCCTTATAAACTTCGTGATTAATAAAGGCTTAGTTTGTGGATTAAGACTAGCCGTTTAGGTGTGAAAACTCAAACTCGTTGAGCTAGAATCAATCGCCACGGCCCATGATCGATACATTCCGAAAAACAAGACGCTTGCTATCAGGGTTCACGCGGAAATCAATAAACAATCCGCGGGAAGCGTGGTTGTTGATGCGAATGGCGTGGTGGGTCGCGGTCCTATCAGTGACCGCGCGTCTATATTCATTGCCGCGCGCACTTGAGATCGTTGCCGGCAACGGCAAAACCACTCGCGCAGAGGCAAATGAAACCGAGCTGGCTCGTGTGATCGATCTATTGCTTGCAATCGACTTTTTGATCTTCACGCCTGTTTGCTGGAAACGCGCCGCGGTGCTTCATCGTTATCTTTCGCGCAGCGGGATCCGGACACGGATCATATTTGGCGTGCGCAATGAGAACGGTGGAAACGTCGAGGGTCATGCGTGGCTCGAACGCGAAGGACATCCGATCCTCGAGAACACGCCGCCAGAGTATGTGGTGACCTATAGCTTTCCAGCGAACATAGATCCTTCACGGGCGTTATTGTAGGGGTGGCACTCCGTGGCCGCCCCCCCTCGATCCGCAAGATGCCACGGAGTGCCGCCCCTACAATTAAACGAACTAAAAGGGAGAGACGAAGTTCGCCTCTCCCTTTCCGCTACAGTTCTAACTGCTCGTTATGGCAGCGCTTCTATGTTGAGGAAGAACTTGTAGCTGCCTGTTTGCTGAATGCCAAGCAGGAATCGCACATCGATCGATGCACCGTTAGCAAGCGGAGTCGCGAGGGTTACGGTTTGGGCTCCCAACGACGAGTTGAAACCACCGCCGTTCGGTTGTCCCGGAGGTTGCTCCAGTTGTGTTCCCTGCACGGTCACGTTGCTCGTGCCGCTGCCACACGGCGGACGATCGACTGTGACTACCACGGCCGTAGAAGTTCTTGGTCGCAAGTCTGCGATACCGCTCGGCGCCGGGAACGTCGTTATATCAATTACACGGAAGCGCAAGCGCGTAACGTTTCCGCCCGTGTTGTTGACGATCGTTCTGCGAATGTCCAGTGTGCCGAAGGTAGAGTTGTTCGGCGGATCAGAGGTGAAGTCGCGCACGCGATTCGGGGGCGAGGTTGCTGCCACGCAGATGTCCAGGAGGTTTCCTGCGAATGAAGCATTTCGCTCGATCGGCGAACTCAGGTTTTCAGGTCCCGGAGCACCGAGGCGTTGGCCCGCGCCAGCGGACGTGCCGTTCGTATCGACAAACACGAAGTCCGCAGCGTTGTTGTTCGTGTCCTTAAGGCTCCCGGCGGTAGGACAGGCGCCAAAGGTGGTAATCGAACCTCCTTTGCCACAGTTATCGCGAAAAAAGGAGTAATT
>Ga0307406_10001085_pt1 | contig 15136 bp, 13 predicted proteins | sample 322Cmetagenome_3_FD_203706 | JGI IMG/M metagenome (GOLD analysis project Ga0307406, IMG submission 203706) | Maize rhizosphere microbial communities from greenhouse at UC Davis, California, United States - 322HYB-C-2 | ecosystem: Host-associated > Plants > Roots > Rhizosphere > Soil | place... | reverse complement strand
CGTCGATGGCGGTCCAGTCCATGTCGGTGCCGTCGTTGAAGTGGGCCTCGTCCGTGAACGTGAACGTCAGCGTCGTGTTGCCGCCGTCCTCGCCGATCTCGTAGGCGTCGAGGTACGCGTCGTTCTTCGTGACCTCGCCCTCGGGGCTGACGAGGAGGAGCTGCGGCATGTAGTAGTACCACAGGCGCGCCGTGTCGGCGCTGGCGTCGCTGTTGAAGGCGTTGAGCTGCTCCGGGACCTCGTTGATCTCGAAGTTGACCTCGCCGCCCTCCTTCAGGTTCTCGCGGGGCTGCGGGTTGTAGTCCGCTGCCTTGGTCTCGACGGTCTCGCCGCCGCCGTTGTCCCCGCCGCCGGTGTTCCCGGAGCCGCTCGCGCAACCCGCGAGGGCGAGTGCGAGGGCGCCGCTGATCGCGATGGCCCCCAACAACTTCTTGTTCTTCATGGTGCTCCTTCCGCCTTTCGGCGATTCATAAAGGGAAGAATAGTTCGCCTTGTTCCGAACCACAGCGGGCGACAGTGAATACCGCCTAACCGTTATCGGACGGTGACCACAGCATCGTTCCGCCGATTTTCGTGGTCGTGTCTCAGGCCGTCACGGCGCGGGTGCTCATGGTCTCGGCATCGAAAACCACGCGCTGGCGCGTGCGTTCGATGTCGGGATCGGGAACGGGGATGGCCGAGAGCAGCGCCTTCGTGTACGGATGCTGCGGGTTCTCGAAGACGTCGTCGACGTCGCCGTGCTCCACGAAGTCACCGAGATACATGACCGCCACGCGGTCGGCGATGTGCCGCACGACGGACAGGTCGTGCGCGACGAACAGGTACGACAGACCCAGCTTCGCCTTCAGCTCGTCGAGGAGGTTGATCACGCCCGCCTGGATCGAGACGTCGAGTGCCGACACCGGCTCATCCAGGACGACGATCTTCGGGTTGGTCGACAGGGCACGGGCGATGCCGATGCGCTGTCGCTGTCCTCCGGAGAACGCCTGCGGGAAGCGGTCGCTGTGCGCGGGATTCAAGCCGACGAGGTCCATCAGCTCGTCGACCCGACGGTGCGCCTCCTCCTTGGGGGTCCCGATCGCGAAGAGCGGCTCCGAGATGATGTCGGCGACCGTCATGCGCGGGTCGAGCGCTCCCATCGGGTCCTGGAAGACGATCTGGATGTCGCGGCGCAGCTGACGCTCTACCTTGTGGCTGTGGATGTCGTTCACGCTCGTGCCGGCGATGACGATGTCGCCGTCGGTCTGCTTGACCATGTCCATGATCTGCAGGAGCGTCGTCGTCTTGCCGCTCCCGGACTCGCCGACGATCGCCATCGTCTCGCCCTCGCGCACATCGAAGCTGACGCCCTTGATCGCGTGCACCTCGCCGACCTTGCGCTTCAGGAACGCGCCCTTGAGAAGAGGGAACGTCTTGGTGAGGTTCTTGACCTCGAGCGTGATGGGCCGCTCCTCGCGGGGGAGCTTCGCCAGGGGGCTCTCCGGCACCTCGCGCACGGGGTACACGGGGATGCCGCCGAGGAGGCCGCCGTCCTCGATCTCGTGGGCGCGGATGCAGGCGGCGCGGTGCAGGTCGCCGGAACCGGTCGCGACCGGCAGGAGTTCCGGCTCCCTCGTGCGGCACGCGTCCATCACGATGGGGCAGCGGTCGGCGAAGGGGCACGCATCGGGCAGATTGATGAGCAGCGGCGGGTTGCCCTTGATCGGCGTGAGAGGTTCCTTCTCTGCCTTGTCGACGCGCGGGATCGCGCCGAGCAGACCGATCGAGTACGGCATCCGGGTCTTGTGGAACAGCTCGTGCACGGGAGCCTGCTCGACGGGCTTCCCGGCGTACATCACCATGACGTCGTCCGCCGTGCGTGCGACGACACCCATGTCATGGGTGATCATGATGACCGCGGCGCCGGTCTCCTGCTGGGCCTTCTCGATGAGGTCGAGGATCTGGGCCTGGATCGTCACGTCGAGGGCGGTCGTTGGCTCGTCGCAGATGATGAGCTTCGGATCGTTCGCCATCGCGATGGCGATCACGACGCGCTGGCGCATGCCGCCGGAGAACTCGTGCGGGAACGACTTCATCCGTCGCTCCGGCTCGGTGATGCCGACGAGCTTCAGCAGCTCGACCGAGCGATTCCAGGCATCCTTCTTCGACAGGCTCCGGTGCACGGTCAGCGCCTCGATGAGCTGATCGCCGATGGTGAACACCGGCGTGAGGGATGTCAGCGGATCCTGGAAGACCATCGACATGCCGTTGCCGCGGATCACGGAGAGCTGCTTGTCGGTCATGCCGAGAAGCTCCTTGCCCTCGTACATGATCGACCCGGTGACCTTGGCGTTCTCGTCGAGGAGCCCCATGATCGCGAGGGACGTGACCGACTTGCCGGACCCGGACTCGCCGACGATGCCGAGGGTCCTCCCGGCCTCGAGATCGAAGGACACACCGCGCACCGCATCGACGCGGCCCGCCTCTGACGCGAAGCTGACCGCGAGATCGCGGACGGAGAGTACGTTGCTCATGCTCGGCCTCCAGCCGCAGACGTGGGATCGAGGGCATCGCGCAGGCCGTCGGCGACGAGCGCCATCGACACGGTGAGAAGGGTGAGCGCGGCGGCGGGGAAGTAGAACAACCAGGGCGAGGTGATCAGCGAGCTCGAGCCGGCGCCGATCAGCGCGCCGAGGGAGACATCGGGGATCTTGACGCCGAACCCGAGGAACGACAGGCCGGTCTCAGCCACGACCGCGTTGACGACGCCCAGGGTGAAGTTGATCACGAGGAGCGAGCCGATGTTCGGCAGCAGGTGGCGCAGCACGATGCGGAAGCCGCGAACGCCCATGTAGCGGGCCGCGCTCACGTACTCGCGCTCGCGCAGAGACAGAGCGAGCGTCCAGATCACGCGAGCGGGGAAGTACCAGCCGATCACGAAGATCATGATGAGCGCGATGACGCGCCAGTCGCCGCCGGACTTGTTCGAGATCATCGCCAGGATGAGGAACGAGGGGATCACCATCATGAAGTGGATGACGAGCAGGGTGATGCGCTCGGTCCACCCGCCGAAGTAGGCGGCCGCGGTTCCGACGAGAGCCGAGACGATCGTCACGCCGACCGACACGCTCACCGCGATCATCAGCGAGCGCTGCAGACCGACCGCCACCTGGGCGAACAGATCGTTGCCGGCGTTGTTCGTGCCGAACCAGTGCTCTGCCGTGGGCCCGGTGCTGAGTGCGAGGAAGTCGAGCTCGACGTGGTCGTAGCGCGCGATGAGCGGTCCGATGATGGCGAAGAGGACGAGCAGGGCGAAGATGATGAGGCCGGCGACCGCACCCCTGTTGCGGGCGTAACGCCGGGAGTACAGGGTCCACTTGGACAGTCGCCGGGTCGCGACCCGCGTCGTCTCGGGGCCGGGAGCTGCCGTCGAGGCTTCGACGGTGGGATCGATCATTTCCGAGGTCATGTCAGCTCACTCTCACTCGAGGATCGAGTACCACCACGGCGACATCGGCGAGGATGGCGCCGATCGCGGTGAGCACGGCACCGAAGGCCGCGACCGCGACCGTGCCGTGGATGTCGTTCTTGGTGATGGTCTCGATGAAGTACTTGCCCATGCCGTTCCAGGCGAAGATCGTCTCGGTGAGGACCGCCCCGGTGAAGATGGCGGGGATCGTGAAGGCGACCTGCGTGGCGACGGGGATCAGCGAGGTGCGCAGGGCGTGCTTGCGGATCGCCTGCTGCTTGGTCAGCCCCTTGGCTCGTGCCGTGCGCACGTAGTCGGCGCCGATGTTGTCGAGGAGGAGCGACCGCTGCAGGAAGTGGATGCCGGCGTAGCCGATCACCACGAGAGCTATTGTCGGCAAGGTCAGATGTTGGAGGACGTCTATGAGGACGGGGAAGAAGCCTTCGACACCTCGGCTCGCGTTGCCCGTCACGTAGAAGATGCGGACGCCGGTGGCGTCGTTCAGACCGATCGCGAGGAGCACGATCGCGAATGCCGCGACGACGATCGGGATGTTCATCGTGATGATGCTGGTCGCCTGACCGATCCGGTCGGCGAGCTTGTACTGACGCGAGGCGGTGTAGACGCCCAGCGCGATTCCGAGGACGGTCGTGAGGATCGTCGCACCCAGGACGAGCTCGGCGCTGACCCACATCCGGTACGCGACCTGCTCGTTGACCGAGCCTCCCGTGGGGCTGACGCCCCAGTCCCAGCGGAGAAGGATGCCGGTGAGCCAGGTCCACCACCGTTCGATGAGCGGAACGGTGTCGCTGAGGTTGCGCGGAGCGAGCGTGTTGACGATCTGCTCTTCGGTCAGCGGCGGACGACGCCCGACGTAGTTGCTGCGCGGGTCGAGGAACCCCCACGCCAGGAAGTACGTGATGTTCGTCGCGACCACGATCATGAGCAGCCAGCCGAGTGCACGGCGCACGAGATACTTGATCAAGGTGATGATTCTTTCTCTTTTACAGAGATGCGCGGGATCGCCGACGCAACGCTGAGCCGGGTAGACATTCAATCACCATCCACCTCTTTGCGCGACGCGACGCCCTGCACGAGGTCTGTGACGGAGTCCTATCGCTCTCGGGATCCGGTGTCACGGATTGCTCCCGGGCAACCTCGGCAGAATATCAGCACCTGGGGCGAATCGAGCATTAGCCTGCCCTGACCGTAGAATCGACGGGACATGTCACCACGCGCCCTCACTCCTCTTCAGCCTGCCGCGACGCCGCCCGCGCAGATCCGCAATTTCTGCATCATCGCCCACATCGATCACGGCAAGTCGACTCTCGCCGACCGCATGCTCCAGATCACCGGAGTGGTCTCCGACCGTGACATGCGCGCGCAGTATCTGGACCGCATGGACATCGAGCGCGAGCGCGGCATCACGATCAAGAGCCAGGCGGTGCGGATGCCGTGGCAGATCGAGGGCGAGACCTTCGCGCTCAACATGATCGACACCCCTGGCCACGTCGACTTCACCTACGAGGTGTCCCGATCGCTCGCGGCATGCGAGGGTGCCATCCTCCTCGTCGACGCGGCGCAGGGCATCGAGGCCCAGACGCTCGCGAACCTCTACCTGGCACTGGAGAACGACCTTCACATCATTCCCGTGCTCAACAAGATCGACCTCCCCGCGGCCGACCCGGAGAAGTACGCGAAGGAGCTGGCATCTCTCATCGGCGGCAAGCCCGAGGACGTCCTGCGCGTCTCCGGCAAGACCGGCGTCGGTGTCGAGGAGCTGCTCGACCGGCTCGTGAAGGAGATCCCGGCACCGGTCGGCGACGCCGATGCTCCTGCCCGCGCGATGATCTTCGACTCGGTGTACGACGCGTACCGGGGAGTCATCACCTACGTGCGCATGATCGACGGCAGCTTCGCGCCGCGCGAGCGCCTCCAGATGATGTCGACCGGCGCGAACCACGAGGCGCTTGAGGTCGGCGTCTCGAGCCCGGAACCGACACCGACCAAGGGTCTGGGCGTCGGCGAGGTCGGGTACCTCATCACCGGTGTGAAGGACGTGCGTCTGTCGAAGGTCGGCGACACCGTCACCACGGCGCGCCGGCCGTCGGACAAGCCGCTTCCTGGTTACACCGATCCGAAGCCCATGGTCTTCTCGGGTGTCTACCCGATCGACGGCAGCGACTACGCCGAGCTCCGCGAGGCGCTCGACAAGCTCAAGCTCTCCGACGCCTCGCTCGCGTACGAGCCCGAGACCTCGGTCGCGCTCGGCTTCGGCTTCCGCTGCGGATTCCTCGGTCTTCTCCACCTCGAGATCATCACGGAGCGCCTCGAACGCGAGTTCGGTCTCGATCTCATCACCACCGCGCCCAGCGTGATCTACGAGGTGCTCACCTCCGACACCGGCGAGACGGTCACGGTCACCAACCCGAGCGAGTACCCGGACGGACGCATCGGATCCGTCTCCGAGCCGATGGTGAAGGCGGCGATCCTGCTGCCCAAGGACTACGTCGGCACGGTCATGGAACTGTGCCAGACCCGCCGCGGAACGCTGCTCGGCATGGAGTACTTCTCCGAGGAACGCGTCGAGCTCCGCTACAACATGCCGCTCGGCGAGATCGTCTTCGACTTCTTCGATCAGCTCAAGTCGAAGACGCAGGGCTACGCCTCCCTCGACTACGAGCCCTCCGGACAGCAGGAGGCCGACCTCGTGAAGGTCGACATCCTGCTCCAGGGTGAGAAAGTCGACGCCTTCAGCTCGATCGTGCACCGCGAGAAGGCGTACGCGTACGGCACGCTCATGACGGAGCGGCTGCGCAAACTCATCCCTCGTCAGAACTTTGAGGTGCCGATCCAGGCTGCCATCGGCGCCAGGGTCATCGCGCGTGAGACCATCCGTGCACTCCGCAAGGACGTCCTCGCCAAGTGCTACGGCGGTGACATCAGCCGCAAGCGCAAGCTCCTCGAGAAGCAGAAGGAGGGCAAGAAGCGCATGAAGATGGTCGGTCGCGTCGAGGTCCCCCAGGAGGCGTTCATCGCCGCACTCTCGGGTGACGTCGACGGCAAGGACAAGAAGTAGGGATGCCGCTCCCGGCATACGAGCGCGGCCTCACACGTCGGCCGCTCGACACTTTGCCGAGCGGGATGCGCGGCGTGGAGCACTCCACGGTCGTAGCACCGGAGTCCATCGAAGCCGTGTCCGCGCTCGTCCGGTCCTGGGAGTTCAAGCGGCGTGCGGGGTTCGAGGTTCCGGTCGGCGAACCCGCCGCCGGCGCGGAGGGGGTGCTCGCGAAGCGCCTCCTCGGCATCCGCTTCGTCGAGCCGATCAGGGTGGTGTGGGCCGATGCCCGCGGGTTCGGCTATGAGACGAGGCCGGGGCATCCGATCTACGGTGAGGAGTCCTTCCTGATCGACGAGCACGGCGTGTTCACGGCGCGGTCCGTCTCCCGTCCGGCCACTCTCTTCTGGATATTGATGGCGCCGGCGTTGCGCCTCCTGCAGCGCCGCACGCACGCGAAGTACGTCCGCATCGTGCAGGCCGCCGCTGATGCCTTCAACCAGGAGCCTTGAGCGGGGCGCCGGAGATCTCTTGCGGGCCCTTCGACAGGCTCAGGGGCCCAGGGGAGCGCGTCACGGGGACAGGGATGTGACCGTATGCGGCGCGTGGGGGTGATCACTCAGGGAACCCGAAGTAGGCTGGAACTCATGCGGCGCGGGACTTTCCGAGACGACACGGTGGACTATGCGGCCGTGGGTGCGACCCACGCGCCCGATCTGATGCAGTATCCGCCGGAGCGCAGCATCCCGGCAGAGGATTCGTGGCGGATCGGCAGTGGCGCCGAACGCTTCCAGACCGCCGGTGAAGCCCTTCTCTCCTGGACGGCGCAGCGCGCGGCGGGTCTCTCCGTCGACGACCTCCGGCCTGCACCGGGACCGGCGTACGCTGGCGTGAGCTTCGACGCCGAGGGCAATCCGATCGCTCCCAGCAAGCACGACGTCGAGCCTCGCTACGACGCCGAGGGTACGCCGTTCGTCGGCGCGGGCATGACCCTCCACCTCAAGGGCCGGATCGGCGGAATGCGCGCCGATTCCGAACTCCGCGTGATCTCGGTCACCGAGGAGACCCGGCGTATCGGGTTCGTGCTCGGCACCGTCGGCGGATCCGTCGTCAGCGGCGAGGAGTCGTTCGACGTGGAATGGCGCGAGGACAACGATGAGGTGTGGTTCACCGTGCGCGCCTTCGACGCACCGAACTCCCTGCTCTACCGCACCGTCCCCGCCCTGGTGAAGCGGCGTCGGCGCGAGCTGTTCGCCCGCTACCTCCGCGCGATCTCCCCGCTCTACGCGACGCCCGTCTGATGCCGAGACACCACTGATGGCGGGACCGCTCCCGCTCGGAGATCCCGCGCCCTCCGACGGCCGGCTGCCCGACGATCTTCCTATCGACCTCGGTGTGCCGTTCTCGGCCTACCTGCACGTCCCCTTCTGCCGCGTGCGCTGCGGATACTGCGACTTCAACACGTACACGTCGAGCGAGCTGCGAGGCGCCAAGCAGGAGGACTACGCCTCCACGCTGATCGGAGAGATCGACCTCGCCGCACGGGTGCTGGGCGAGGCCGGTGCCCTGCGACCGATGGACACGGTGTTCTTCGGCGGCGGCACGCCGACGCTGCTCCCGGCGGGTGATCTGGCGCGGATGCTGGACGCCGCGGCATCCGCCTTCGGTCTGGTCGAGGGTGCCGAGGTCACGGTCGAGGCCAATCCCGACACGGTGACTCCGGACGTCGCGCGCACTCTCGCGGCCTCCGGCGTCACCCGCCTCTCGATCGGCATGCAGTCCGCGGTGCCGCACGTGCTCGCCGCGCTCGACCGCACTCATCGTCCGGAGAACGTGCGCACGGCGGTCGCCGCCGCGAAGGACGCGGGCCTCGCGGTCAGCGTCGACCTCATATACGGCGCGCCCGGCGAGTCGCTCGCCGACTGGGAGGCGTCGATCGATGCCGCGCTCGAACTCGACTCGGACCACATCTCCGCCTACGCCCTCATCATCGAGGACGGCACGAAGCTCGCCAGGCAGATCCGGCGGGGAGAGGTTCCGACGCCCGACGACGACCTGCAGGCCGACATGTACGAGCTCGCTGATGCGCGCCTCGCCGCCGCCGGCTTCGACTGGTACGAGGTGAGCAACTGGGCGCGTGCCGCCCACGGCCGGACTGCAGAGCAGAACCGGTCTCGGCACAACCTCGCCTACTGGCGCGGGAGCGACTGGTGGGGCTTCGGGCCCGGTGCACACAGCCATGTCGCGGGTCTGCGCTGGTGGAACGTGAAGCACCCCGCCGCCTACGCTCAGCGGCTCGCAGCATCCGAATCTCCCGCCGCCGGCACCGAGCGACCCGACGCGGATTCCCGCCTGCTGGAGCGGATCCTGCTGCTCAGCCGCATCCGGGAGGGGATCGCGATCGACGAGGTGAGCCCGGCGAACCGTACGCGGGTCGCCGGGCTCATCGCCGACGGGCTGGTCGATCCCGTCGCGGCCGTGAAGGGCCGCGTCCAGCTGACGCTCCGAGGTCGGCTCATGGCCGACGCGGTGGTGCGCGAGCTGACCGACTGACTCAGGTCGGCAGCAGGTCCAATCCGGTCGTGCGCCGTTGCGGAACCGTCGCGCTGGTCGTGTCGAACACACGGGTCCGGCGCTCCGTGCCGAACACCGGCCACCCGGGGTCGCCGGTCTTCACGAACGCGACCCACGCCGCATGCATCTCCGCCGCGAGCTCACGTGGCGCGTCCGGGCCGGCCAGGCGCTGCGCCTCGGGGTCGTCGAGCCGGTCGAAAACGAATCCGAGCTCGAGCGCGTGCGCCGCGCGGAGGTCGCGCACCGGGCTGTTCCAAGCGAACTCGTACACGTACGTCGGTGCGGTCCGCTCTTGTGCGAGACGCGTCAGCGGGGCCCGCAGGAGAACGTCGGTCGCGAGCTGCCCGAAGATCTCGCCGGTCGACGCACCGGGGAACTCCACGCGGTACGCCTGCACGGCGGCGCGCGGGATCCGCAGGGCGAGACGGGCCGCGAGGAGCTTGAGCGCGCTGATGCCGTCGAGGGCCGCCGGCGGGAACCACAGCCGGTACTCGTCGGTGTTGCTGCCGATGAGCAGAGGGATGTCGACGTCGGGCAGCACCTCATGCGGGGAACGCGGGAGGCTCTCCGCATCGATCGCGAACTGGAAGCCGGGTGCTCCGCCCAGCGGGGAGGATCCCGCAGCGTGCTGTCGCCCGGCCTCGAGCAGGCGGTCGGGCGAGATCTCGGCGAAGGCCCCGCGTTCTGGGCGGACACCGAGTCGCTTCGCTAGCTGCACGGAGATGCGGCCGGCCTTGCGCGCCGCCTGCGCCTCGAGCGGTCCGGATTCGATGATCGCGCGCGCGATCAGCGTCCGGGACTGCTCCTTCGCCAGGAGTCCTGCGACGATCGCTCCTCCTGCCGACTCGCCCATCACAGTGATCTGCCCCGGGTCGCCGCCGAACGCCGCGACCTCGCGGTGGACCCAGGCGAGGGCGGCCGCGGCATCCTCCAGACCGAGGTTGCGGGGAGCGCCGTCGAGCACCGAGAAGCCCTCGGACCCCAACCGGTAGTTGATCGACACGAACACGATCCCAGAGCGTGCGAAGGGCATGCCGTCGTACAGCCCGAGCGCCGCCGTGCCGCGTTCGAGCGCGCCGCCGTGGATCCACAGCAGCACCGGCGCGGCGGCGGCATCCTGCGGCGCCCACACGTTCGCGGTGAGGATGTCGTCGCCCTCGATGCGGACGCTGCCGAGGAGTTCGCCGATCGCACCGGGGTACGGCAGCTGCGGTGCGGTGGGACCGAACTCGGTGGCGTCTCGCACTCCTTCCCACGACGCCGCGGGCTGCGGGGCGCGGAATCGGTTCGCGCCGAACGGTGCGGCGGCGTAGGGGATGCCGAGGAAGCGGCGGATGCCCGTCTCGAGAGTTCCGCGGACGGTGCCGCCGGAGAGGGTCGCCGTCGGCGGGGTCGTCGTCATGAGCGCCATCTTAGGGGTGGCCTTTCGGGGCTTACTCGGCTGCGCGGGGTAGGATTGGCACTCGGAACATCAGAGTGCCAGCGAGTGTCCGAGTGCCGGCGGAAGGGGAAGGTGATGGTCTCAGAGCGAGGACTCCAGGTTCTCCGTGCGATCGTGCAGGACTACGTCGAGACCCACGAACCCGTCGGAAGCCGCTCCATCGTCGATCGCTACTCGTTCGGCGTCTCCGCGGCGACCATCCGCAACGACATGGCGCTGCTCGAGGACGAGGAGCTGATCACCGCTCCGCACACGTCCTCGGGGCGGGTGCCCACCGACAAGGGGTATCGCGTCTTCGTCGACCATCTCGCGCAGCTGCGACCGCTCAGCGTCGCCCAGCGCACCGCCATCGAGTCGTTCCTGACGGCCCCCACCGACCTGGACGATCTGATGATCCGCACGGTCCGCGTGCTCACGCAGCTGACCGGCCAGGTCGCGCTCGCGCAGTACCCGTCCTTCGCTCGCGCGCACATCACGCACCTCGAGCTCGTGGCCCTCGCGCCGAATCGCGTGCTGATCGTCCTCGTCACCGACGCGGGCGGCGTCTCGCAGCGGTTGACGCCGTTGCCCGTCGACGTGGACGACGCCGACACCGCCGTCCTCCGCGCGCGGCTCTCGGCCCTGATCACAGGGCAGGCGGTGAGCGATGCGGCCGAGCGGCTGCAGAATCTCGTCGCCGCCGAGGACCAGACGAAGGACGTCGCGCTGCGCACGCTCGCCGCCGTCGTCATCGAGGAGCTGGGGGAGTTCCGTCAGGAGCGACTGGTCATGGCGGGAGCTGCGACGCTCGCGCGGCGGGAGCAGGACTTCCGCGGCAGCATCCATCCGATCCTCGAGGCGATCGAGGAGCAGGTCACGCTGCTGCGGCTGATGGGCGAGATGGTGACCGACGCGCAGGGGCTCGGCGCGAGCATCGGCACCGAGAACGAGCCGTTCGGTCTCGGCGAGGCGTCGATCGTCGCCAGCAATTACGCCGCCCCCAGCGGGACGGCGAGGGTCGGCGTGATGGGGCCGACGCGTATGGACTATCCGAGCAATCTCGCGGCGGCGCGGGCGGTCGCCCGCTACCTGTCGCGGATGCTCGACGAGGACGAGGCCGGTCGCTGAGGCGACGGTCACGAGAGACAGACGCAGAAAGGCGATCGTGGCGGACCACTATGAGGTTCTCGGGGTGTCCCGAGACGCTTCCACCGACGAGATCAAGAAGGCGTATCGGCGCCTGGCGCGGCAGCTGCACCCGGATGTGAACCCGGGCGACGAGGCGGCAGAGAAGTTCAAGCTCGTCACGCACGCGTACGACGTGCTCAGCGACGACGATTCGCGCCGTCGCTACGACATGGGCGGGGGCGACGGCGCAGCCGGCAACTTCGGCGGCTTCGGCGGTTTCGGCGACATCTTCGAGACGTTCTTCGGCGCGGCGCAGGGTGCCGGCCGCGGCGGACGACCGCGGTCTCGTCGCGAACGCGGTCAGGACGCCCTCGTGCGCGTGACGCTCGATCTCGGGGACGTCGTGTTCGGTGCGCACCGTGACATCGAGGTCGACACGGCAGTGCTGTGCGAGACCTGTCAGGGGTCGTGCTGCCAGGAGGGCACCTCGCCCGTGACCTGCGACATCTGCGGCGGTTCGGGACACGTGCAGCGTCAGGTGCGGAGCCTTCTCGGCAACGTCGTCACCTCTCAGCCGTGCGGTACCTGCGAGGGCTACGGCACCACGATCCCGTTCCCGTGCGGCACCTGCGGCGGCCAGGGGCGCGTGCGCTCGCGCCGCACCGTGTCGCTGGACATCCCCGCGGGTGTGGAGACCGGACTCCGCCTGCAGCTCCCCGGCTCGGGCGAGGTCGGCAAGGCCGGCGGCCCCAACGGAGACCTGTACGTCGAAGTGTCCGTGAACGCGCACCAGGCCTTCAGCCGCGAGGGCGATGACCTGCTCGCGACCCTCGAGGTGTCGATGTCGGATGCGATCCTCGGCACGGAGACCTCGATCCAGGGACTGGACGGCGAGGTCGACCTCGAGATCCGTCCCGGCGTGCAGTCCGGTGACGTGCTGACGATCAAGGGTCGAGGCATCACCCCGCTCCGCGGTTCGCAGCGCGGAGACCTCCGCGTCGGCGTGCAGGTCGTGACGCCGACCAAGCTCGACTCCGCGCAGCGCGCCCTGATCGAGGACTTCGCGAAGAAGGCCAAGGCCCCCGGCCCGCAGCTCGCCCAGTTCCAGCAGGGACTCTTCTCCAAGCTCCGCGACCGGTTCCGCGGGCACTGATCGTGGCGCTGCACTTCCTCGTCGAGTCATCGACCGACGCCCGTGTCGGAGACGTCGTGTCGCTGATCGGCGCCGAGGCGAAGCACGCGGCCGTGGTGCGCCGGCTCCGCGTCGGCGAGGCCGTCACGGTCGGCGACGGCGCCGGGGTGTGGCTCGCCGGAGTCGCGGAAGAGGTGTCGCCGTCCCTTGTCGACGTGCGCATCGAGGAGCGGATCGAGCATCCGGCACCCTCGCCGCGGATCGTCCTCGTGCAGGCCCTCGCGAAGGGTGATCGCGACGAGCTCGCCGTGCAGGCCGCCTGCGAGCTCGGCGTCGACGAGGTCGTGCCGTGGCAGGCCGGTCGCAGCGTGTCGCGCTGGGAAGGCCCCAAGGCCGCGAAGGGGCGGGAGCGCTGGGCGACCATCGTGCGCGAGGCGGCGAAACAGGCGCACCGCGCCTGGGTCCCGGAGGTCGCCGCGCCGGTGACCACGAAGCAGCTCGCCGCGCGGGCGAGCACCGACCGCGTGCTGCTGCTCGATCCGACAGCATCGGTCCGGCTCTCGGCGATTCGACCGGACGGGCGCGATCTGGTGCTGGTGGTCGGACCCGAGGGCGGGATCTCCGACGAGGAGCTCGCCCTGCTGACGGATGCCGGTGCGGAGCGCGTGCTCCTCGGAGACACGGTGCTGCGCACCTCGACGGCGGGTCCTGCGGCGATCGCCGTGCTGTCGGTCGCGCTCGGGCGCTGGTGAGCCGGGACCCACGGACCGCGGTCCGAGACGGTCAGTAGACTTGACGCCATGACGGAACCCTCGATCTTCACGCGCATTCTGAACGGGGAGATCCCTGCGGAGATCCTCGGTGAGACCGATCGCGTCTTCGCGCTGCGCGACATCGCGCCCCAGGCGCCCGTGCACCTTCTCGTGGTGCCGAAGTCGCCCGACTACCGCGACGTCGCCGAGCTCGCTGCCGGAGATCCGGCTCTGCTCGCCGAGATGATCGCCTTCGCGAAGGAACTCGCGGCGACGCACACGGACGACGGTGATTTCCGCCTCGTCTTCAACACCGGCGCGAACGCCGGTCAGACGGTGTTCCACGTCCACGCACACGTGCTGGCCGGCGGACTGACGGAGAAGAGTGTCGGTGCCTGACAACCATGAACCGCAGGAACGCAGCCTCGGCGGCGTCCCACCCGAGTCGGTCGAGAAGATCTACGCCGACGGCGTCGCGATGGTGCAGCTGCTCGGTCCGCAGGACCGGCTGCTGCGCATGCTCGAGAAGGAGCACCGTGATGTGCAGGTCCTCGTCCGCGGCAACGAGATCACCCTGAGCGGCTCGCGGGAAGCGGTCGCCGGAGCCAAGAGCCTGGTCGACGAGCTGCTCGCGATGACCAGGGCGGGTCACGACCTGGCTCCGAGCGATGTCTCGAACTCGGCGCGGATGCTGCGGCAGGAGGGCGGTCCGCGTCCCAGCGAGGTGCTCGGCGAGGCCATCCTCACGACGCGGGGCAAGGTCATCCGGCCGAAGACGCTCGGGCAGAAGGAGTACGTCGACGCGATCGAGGAGAACACGATCGTGTTCGGTATCGGTCCCGCCGGAACGGGCAAGACCTATCTCGCGATGGCGAAGGCCGTCCAGGCGCTGCAGCGCAAGGAGGTCACTCGCATCATCCTGACCCGTCCTGCAGTTGAGGCGGGGGAGCGGCTCGGGTTCCTCCCTGGCACGCTCACGGACAAGATCGATCCCTACCTGCGACCGCTGTACGACGCGCTCAACGAGATGATGGACCCCGAGATAGTGCCGCGGCTGATGGCCACCGGAACCATTGAGGTCGCGCCGCTGGCGTACATGCGCGGTCGCACCCTGAACGACTCGTTCGTGGTGCTCGACGAGGCGCAGAACACCACGCCGGAGCAGATGAAGATGTTCCTAACCCGCCTGGGCTTCGGCACGCGGATGGTCGTCACCGGCGACATCACCCAGGTCGACCTCCCGCAGGGGTCCTCGGGACTCCGGCTCGTCACCCGCGTGCTCGACGGCATCGACGACATTCACTTCTCGCGGCTCACGAGCGCCGACGTGGTGCGTCACTCCCTCGTCGGTCGGATCGTCGACGCCTACAGCGAATATGACGAGAAGCGCACGGCGCAGCGATTCGAATGCGAGCAGGCGGCGGAGTTCGCCAATCGGGCCGATCGCAGAGGAGCGCAGCGCCCAGGACCCCGTGACCGGATGCCGAAACGAGGCCTCTCCTGATGAAACGAGCACAGTCATGATCGAGATCAACAACGAGTCGGCGATCGACGTCGACGAGACCGTGCTCCAGCGGCAGACCGACTTCAACCTCGCGCAGCTGCATGTCAGCCCCGACGCCGA
>Ga0307406_10001083_pt1 | contig 15154 bp, 12 predicted proteins | sample 322Cmetagenome_3_FD_203706 | JGI IMG/M metagenome (GOLD analysis project Ga0307406, IMG submission 203706) | Maize rhizosphere microbial communities from greenhouse at UC Davis, California, United States - 322HYB-C-2 | ecosystem: Host-associated > Plants > Roots > Rhizosphere > Soil | place... | reverse complement strand
GGCTGCTCGAGCACTTCGAGATAGAGCTTGCCGATGTCCTGGCCGTTGATGGTGTTGATGCGCTTGTACTCGGCGCTTTCGATCACCGAGCGCCGGCAGATCGACGGATGCCCGGTGTCCTTCACGATGCGCGCGGTGAGCTCGGGGCTCAGCGCCCACTTGATGAACTCCCAGGCCGCTTCCTTGTTCTTCGCGTTCTTCGGGATGCCGAGCCCCTGGCTGTTGGCGGCGGGAAAGTCGCCCTTCGGGCCGGCCGGCATGCGCACGACGCGCGCGGTGTCCTTCACCTTGCTCTCCGGCGAGCTCAGCATCGCGGTGACCCAGGAACTCGAATGGATGAAGATGTTCGAGCGGCCGCCGATCAGCGCGGCCCGCGCCTGATCCTCGGTGTAGCCGAGCACGCCCTGCGGGCTGTACTTGGACAGCAGCGTCGAGTAGAAGCCCGTGGCCTGCACGGCCGCGGCCGAGTCGAGCGCGGGCTTGATGTCGGCCGGCGGATTCGCGAACAGGTCGCCGCCGAAGCCGTGGATGTAGGGCGGCAGGAACCAGTGGTGCAGGTTGGAGCTCACGAAGCCCGTGACGCCGTCCTGCTCGTGCACCGCCTCGCAGACCTTCATCAGCTCGTCGAAGGTCTGCGGCGCCTCCACCCCGCGCTTCTTCATCAGGTCGGTGCGGCTCATGCCCATGAGCATTGCGCCGCCCTCCCATGCAAAGCCGTAGGCCTTGCCGGCCTTGTCGAGGTATGGCAGCTGCGCGCCCTTGACGAAGTCGTCCGGGTTCCAGCTGGCGGGCGTGAGCTTGCGGTCGGACGCGAAGTCGCTCAGGTTGGCGAGCAGGCCGGCCGCGACCCAGCGCGCGGCAAGGATGAAGGTGACGTTGCAGAAATCCCAGGCGCTCCCGCCCGAGGACAGTTCCAGGTCCGCCTGCTGGTTGTAGACCGGAAAGGCCGACAGCTGCAGGTCGACCGTCATGCCCGTCTGCTGCTCGAACTCGGGGATGTACTTGCGCAGGATGTTGAAGAAGCCGTGCTGGTATGCGGCGCCGCGCAGCTTGAGGCCGGCAAAGGGCCTGGCTTGCGCGATGGCGGGAAACGCCAGCGCAGTGCCGGCGCCGGCCACTGTCGTGGCAGCCGCGGCCTTGATCAACCGGCGGCGCTGCGTGTCGACAGCGAGGGAGTGCAGGAGGCTCATGCTTGTCTCTCTTTCGATCAGAATCACGCGGCGCAACGAGGGTGGCCGGCATGTTTCACTTGCTTGTGGAAGCGAATATGACAGACAAATAAGACTCCACATCTCATGGAAAACCCGAGATTCCTTGCGACTTCCCCAGATATAAGCTCATCGCATCAGTAAATATGTCAGACCATAAAACGAAAACGTCGAAGAAACCCGCCGCCACGGACACGCCCGCCCGGCGCGGTCCGCTGGCCGTGACGGAGGCGCTCGCGCGGCGCGTGATCGGCGGCGAATGGGACGACGAATCGACGCTGCCGACCGAGGTCGAGCTGGCCGAGCAGCTGGGCGTGGCGCGCACCTCCGTGCGCGAGGCGCTGACCCGGCTGAAGGCCAAGGGCCTGCTCGCGTCGCGGCAGAAGGCCGGCACGCGGGTGCTGCCGCGCATGCAATGGAACATGCTCGACGAGGACGTGCTGCGCTGGACCTGGTCGGGCCACGACCGCGCGCAGATGGCGCAGCACCTGATGCAGCTGCGGCGCATCGTCGAACCCGCCGCCTGCGAGATTGCGGCCGCTTCGGCACCCGACGCGGCCATTGCCGCGATCGAGCGCGCGTACCGCCTGATGGACGCCGCGGGCATGGACCCGGTGGCCTATGCCGGGCCGGATCTGAGCTTTCACCAGGCCATCCTCAGCGCCACCGGCAATCCGTTCCTGGTGGCCTTCGGCGCCACCATCGAGGCGGCGCTGCGCATGTCCTTCGAGCTGTCCACGCGCCAGCCGGGCGCGCCGCGCAAGAGCCTGCCGATGCACCGCGCGGTGCTCGACCAGATCTGGGCCCGCAAGCCGGCCGCGGCGCGCAAGGCCATGGAAGAGCTGCTCGGCCTCACCGAATCGAACATCCAGCGCGGGGTCGCCAGGTCCGGCGCCACGCCGCCGGCCTGAAGACCTCCCCACCCTTCCCTCACCAGCAAGCACCACCATGGCAGAGATCCAGCTCCAATCCATCAGCAAGCGCTTCGGCGACGTCGAGGTGATCCCCGGCATCGATCTCACCATGCCTGACGGCCAGGTCACGGTACTGCTCGGGCCGTCGGGCTGCGGCAAGTCCACCTTGCTGCGCATGATCGCGGGGCTGGAGACGCCGAGCGGCGGCCAGGTGCGGGTCGGCGGCCGCGTGGTGAACGACGTGCCGCCCGCCGAGCGCGGCTGCGCGCTGGTGTTCCAGAACTACGCGCTCTACCCGCACAAGACGGTGCGGCAGAACCTCGCCTTCCCCTTGCGCATGGCCAAGGCCACGGCCGCCGAGCAGGAACGCAGCGTGGACGAGATCGCGCACAAGCTCGAACTCACGCCGCTGCTGGAGCGCTATCCGCGCCAGCTCTCGGGCGGCCAGCGCCAGCGCGTGGCGATGGGCCGCGCGATGATCCGCAAGCCCGAGGTGTTCCTCTACGACGAGCCGCTGTCGAACCTCGACCTCGAGCTGCGCGTGAAGCTGCGCCTGGAGATCGCGCGCATGCAGCGCACGCTGAAGGCCACCGCCGTCTACGTGACACACGACCAGACCGAGGCCATGACGCTGGCCGACCAGATCGTGGTGCTGCGCAAGGGCCGCATCGAGCAGGTGGGCTCGCCGCTCGCGCTGTACCGCTCGCCGGCCAACCTGTTCGTGGCGGGTTTCATCGGCACGCCGCGCATGAACTTCTTCAAGATCGACAGCGCGCAGGCTGATGCGAACGGCACGCTGCTGCGGCTCGGCGATGCCCGCGTGCAGTTGCCGCGCCACGTGCCTGGCCAGCCCACCACGCTGGGCTTTCGCGCCGAGCAGGCACGCATCGGCGAACCTGCGCCCGGCGAAGTGCTGCTCGAACTCCAGGGCTGCGAGACGCTGGCGGTCGAGCAGCTGGGCGACCGCGCGTACTGCTACCTGCGCTCGTCGCTGGGCGAGCTGGTGCTCATGGCACCCGATGCCGCGACGGATCTCTCGGGCACCCTGCGCCTGGCCATCGCGCCGGCCTCGCTTCATTTCTTCGATGCAAACGGCATCGCCGTGGACAGCGAAGAGCGTCTGCTCGCGGCCTGAAGTTCTCCGGCGAACGCGGTGCGCGGCAAGCGGCTTGTCCTCCGTTCTCCGCGCCCGCTTGCAGGAAAGGGCTGGAACGAGGGCGCGGGTCGCGGCAGCGTTCGACCGTCGCTACCGAAAGGACGCACGCGGAGCGCCGATGGCAACTTAACTCTACGTTGACAACTTCATCGACCCCGACATCATGACCCTGCGGATCGAGGGGAGCACCCTGATGCCAACGGAGAAAGAAGGAATCCATGCCTCATGCCTTGCTGCGACGACTTTTGATGTCATTGGGCTGCCTGTCGGGATTTGTCGCTGCTCCTCAGGCACAGGCTGCGCCGCTCGGGGATCCCGTCATGGTGAACACCGCCACTGCCGGCAATCAGCGTCCGATCTACTTCTCCGCAGGTTCAAACGGAGAAAAACTTCTGATCTGGTTCGACGCCGCAGCAAATGCCACCTACGCTCAAAGAATAAGGTCCTCAGGAACGCCCTTTCTGACAAGGCACCAGATCCAGGCGCCTCCGGCGTATGCGAACTTTTCGGTTGATCGCGCCGGCAACTTCGTCTTCGGAAGCCACCCTGGAAGAGTCATGGCTTATGACAGAAACGGAAATCTGCTCTCCAGCTTTCAAACAACTCCGGATTCATCGAGCACGGTCGCGAGCATGGATACGGACGGCAATATCACTGCAGCCTACTCGCGCTCGGCCTCGGAAGGGGCGCCTCGGACGATTGCGATCAGGCGATTCAATATCAGCGGGATTCCCATCGGTCCTGAAGTCATCGTTGCATCGGATGCCCCGGACAAACTCGCCGGCCCCAGTTCGATTGCCACCGACGACGCAGGAAACATCGCATTGTCATTTGCGACCAGGCCCGGTCCTACGGCAAACCAATCCAACATCATGATCCAGCGCTTCAGCCGCGCAGGTGTGGCGCTGGCTCCTGCACTTGTCGTCAGCGCCATCCGATCGATATACAGCTCGGGCGGCCGTATTGCCATGGAACCCGGCGGAAAATCCGTCATCACCTGGAGCGCTTCCCAGGATGACAACTACACCTGGAACATCTACGCCCGGCCCTATGACGCGAATGGCAACCCCGGCGGATCGGTGCGAGTCAACCAACGCATCCACGAAGGCGAACCCGGGCCAAATCCGGGGATTGCAGAGAATGGAGATTTTGTCGTTTCATGGATTGCATCGAGTGGCGTGGTCGGTGGCCCCCAAAGCTCCACGTTGGCGGCCAGGCAATTTCGCAGCGATGGAACTCCGATTGGCGATGAATTTCGAGTCGACCCGCCGCAACCGCAATTTGGAGCCAGCCCGCTGCTGGCCATGGACCCGGTGGGAAATTTTGCAGTGACATGGCTCAGCACCTCTGCCGAGACCGGATGGGACGTCATGGTGCGCTCCTTCAAGATGGACACCCGGCCGCCCCTTGTGCAACTCCTGAACAACCAGCCCGCCCAAGGCCTGGCTGGCGGCACCGACAGCTGGAGCTATTACCGGATCACGGTCCCCTCCGGCGTCGCGCAACTGAACATCAGCATGGCCGGCCCCGTCGGCGGTGGCGATGGCGACATGTACGTCCGCCTCGGCGCACTCCCGTCGCTGACGGCCTGGGACTATCGCCCCTACGTCAACGGCAGCAACGAAGCCATCGCGATCAGCAATCCCCTGCCTGGTGACTTCTACATCGCGATCCACGGGCGCAGCGCGTACTCGTCGGTCGGCCTGACCGCGAGCTACGACTGAGGCTCGCCTGCTCCTAGGCCTGGATGAAGGCCAGCAGATCCGCGTTCACCTGGTCCTTGTGCGTGGTGCAGGTGGCATGCGGCGCACCGGCGTAGACCTTGAGCTGGCTGCCCTTGATCATCTCGGCCGCGAGCTTGCCCGTGGCCTCGAAGGGCACCACCTGGTCGTCGTCGCCGTGGATCACGAGCGTGGGCACGTCGATCTTCGCCATGTCGGGGCGGAAGTCGGTTTCGGAGAACGCGGTCACGCAGTCGATGGTGGCCTTGATCGAGGCTTGCAGCGCGATCTGCAGCGTCTGCTTGAAGATGCCCTGCGACACCTTCGCACCGGGGCGGTTGGTGCCGTAGAAGAGCGTGCTGAAGTCGTCGAGGAACTGCGGGCGGTCGGCGCCAAGGCCTGCGCGGATGCTCGCGAACAGCGACGCGTCGGGTCCCACGGGATGGTCCGACGTCTTCATGAACAGCGGCGTCACGGCGCTGATGAGCGCGAGCCTGGCCACGCGTGCGCTGCCCTTGCGCGCGATGTAGCGCGTCACGTCGCCGCCGCCCATCGAGAAGCCCACGAGGATCACGTCCTTCAGCTCGAGCGTCTCGATCAGCTCGGCGATGTCGTCGGCGAAGGTGTCGTAGTCGTAGCCGCTCCACGGCTGGCTGGAGCGGCCGAAGCCGCGGCGGTCGAAGGCGATCGCGCGGTAGCCTCGTTCGGCGAAGAACAGCATCTGGGCGTCCCACATGTCGGCGCTCAAAGGCCAGCCGTGGCTGAAGAGGATGGGCTGGCCCGAGCCCCAGTCCTTGTAGTAGAGCTCGGTGCCGTCGCGCAATGTGAGTGTGGTCATGGTTTTTCCAGTTGGATGAAAAGAGAGAAGAAGGAAATCAGAGCGACAGGAAGTGATGCACCTCGGGCCGGCCGGGCCCGATGTGAAAGCGCATGGCCTCGCCCTGCAGGTCGGCGTCGGCATGCGACACGCGGTGGTGCTGGCGCAGGTGCTCGGCCCAGGACTCGACGAGGAACCACTCCATCACGCGCTCGGGGTCGCCGGTGTGTTCGGTGAGGCCCCAGGCATAGGCGCCGTCGCGGCGGCGCTCCAGCGACAGCCGCTTCATCACGGCGAGGAACGCGGCACGGTCCTCCTGGCGGATGCGGTATTCCACCTGCACCATCACCGGCCCGCGGTCGTTCGCCACAGGCTGGGCCAGCAGCGGCTCGGGCCAGTGGTTCGAGGGCTGCAGGTCGGCTTCGCCGGCCGGCAGGCGCACCCGGTGGAAGATCAGCCCGGCCACGGCCAGGCCCACTGCACCCGCCACCAGCGTGGCCGGCACGCCGACCTGCTGCGCGACCAGGCCCCAGCCCAGGCTGCCGGCTGCCATCGCACCGTTGAACACCGTGAGGTAGACGGCCAGGCCGCGTCCGCGCACCCAGTTCGGCAGGATCGATTGCGCCACGCCGTTGAGCGTGGTGAGCGCGATGATCCAGCCCAGGCCCAGCACCAGCAGCAACAGCACCGCAAGCCACTGCGGCGGCGCGAAGACCAGGCTGCCCATCACGCCGGCGGTGAGCAGCGAAGCCAGCAGCAGCATGCCGTCGGCGTCGAGCCGTGCGCGCAGCCGCGGCATCACCAGCGCACCACCGATGGCACCCGCGCCCACGGCGCCGAGCAGGATGCCGTAGAAGCTGGCGCTGCCGCCGAGCATCTGGCGCGCCACCAGCGGCAGCAGCGCCCAGACCGAGCTGGCGAACACGAAGAACACGGCCGCGCGCAGCAGCACGCGGTGCAGCTCGCGGCTGGCGCGCGTGTAGCGCAGGCCGGCGCGGAAGGCGCCGAGGAAGTTCTCGGACAGGCCGCTGTCGACGGCGGCCGGGCGCTTCCACCACAGCAGCGCCGCGATCACGAACACATAGCTGAGCACGTCGATGCCGTAGGTGACGGCGGCGCCGAAGCTCGCGAGGATCAGGCCGCCCGCGGCCGGCCCGATGGAGCGTGCGATGTTGATGCCCAGCGAGTTCAGCGCCACCGCGCCCTTGAGCTCGGCGCGCGGCACCAGCTCGGGCACGATCGACTGCCAGGTCGGCCCCATGAGCGCGGCGCCGATGCCGCCCACGAACGTCAGCGCGACCAGGTACTCGACCGTGAGCGCGCCAGTGTGCGAGAGCACCAGCAGCGTGCCGCTCACGGCCGCCAGCACCAGCTGCACGAAGATCAGGAAGCGCCGCCGGTCGAGGATGTCGGAGAGCACCCCGGCCGGGATCGCGAGCAGGAAGATCGGCAGCGTGGCCGCGGTCTGGATCAGCGCCACCGCCGTGGGGCTGGCCGACAGGTCGGTCACCAGCCAGGAGCTTGCCACGTCGCGCATGAAGCTGCCGATGTTGCCGAGCACGGTGGCGGTCCACAGCACCGCGAACACCGGCTGGCGCAAGGGCGCGAAGGCGCCGGGCGGTGCGGGAGCGGCAGCAGCGCCTTGGGGGGTGTCAGACATGGGCACGCTCTTTCAGGTCGAGCCAGGCGACGAGCAGGAAGCCGCCGACCAGGCCCAGGTGTTCGAAGAAGGAATTGGCCGCCATGAAGCGCTCGGGCTGCGGCATCTCCCAGAAGCGCAGCGCGACGAAGGTCGCCATCAAGGTGAAGCCCGCCAGCGCCAGCGCGCCGAGCCAGCGATGGAAGCCCGTGAGGATGAGCGCCGCGGCGCCGAGCTCCAGCACGATCACTGCCGCGGCCAGCGGTCCCGCGGGCGAGAGGCCGAAATGGTTCATCTCGGCGATGGCCGCGTTGAAGTCCATCGCCTTGTTGAGCCCGCCCTGCAGGTAGGCCGCGCACAGCAGCAGCAAGGCGACCCAGCGCAGCGCGGCTGAGGTGGTCCAGCGCATCGTCGCCATCACACTGCCCAGCAGGCGCAGCCGAGCGCGCCCCAGAAGCTCTTGAGGTCGGCGATCGGCAGCTTGCTGCTCCAGGCCGTCGCATGCTGGTGGCCGTGCACGTTGCAGTTGTTGGCGCAGGCACAGGCCGCTGCGGCGTTGCGCAGCACCTTCTGCATCGGGGCGCCTTCGGCGCTGCCCGCGGCATCGGCCCAGCCGGCATAGCCGCCGAAGGTGCGCGCGGGCGACCAGTCGGGCATGGCCGGCGGCGGCGCGCCCTCGTCGTGCGCGGCGAAGGGGCCGGCGCCATAGACCACCTTGCCGCCCACCAGGGTGAGCAGCGCGGTGGTGTCGGCAATCTCCGATTCGGCGCAGGCGAAGTAGTCGCGGTCGGGCACCACGAGGTCGGCAAGCATGCCGGCCTCGATGCGGCCCTTCTTGCCGACCTCGTTGGAGAACCAGGTCACGTTCTCGGTCCACATGCGCAGTGCGCCTTCGCGGTCGAGGCAGTTGCGCTGCGGATACAGCTGCATGCCGCCCACCGTCTTGCCGGTGACCAGCCACGACAGCGACACCCACGGGTTGTACGAGGCGACGCGCGTGGCGTCGGTGCCGGCCGACACCTTCAGGCCGCGCTCGAGCATGCGCCTGACCGGCGGCGTGGCCTCGGCTGCGCCGTGGCCGTAGCGCTCGACGAAATACTCGCCCTGGTAGGCCATGCGGTGCTGCACCGCGACGCCGCCGCCCAGCGCGGCGATGCGGTCCATCGACTGCTCGGAGATGGTCTCGGCATGGTCGAAGAACCAGTTCAGGCCCGCGAGCGGCGTGTCCTGGTTGACGCGCTCGAACACGTCGAGCGCGCGGCTGATGGTTTCGTCGTAGGTGGCGTGCATGCGCCACGGCCAGCGGTTCTGCGCGAGGATGCGCACCACGTCTTCGAGCTCGCCTTCCATCTCGGGCGCCATGTCGGGCCGCGGCTGGCGGAAGTCCTCGAAGTCGGCGGCCGAGAACACCAGCATCTCGCCCGCGCCGTTGTGGCGGAAGTAGTCGTCGCCCTGCTTGTACTTCGAGTTGGCGGTCCAGTTCAGGAAGTCTTCCTTCTCGGCCTTGGGCTTCTGCGTGAACAGGTTGTAGGCCAGCCGGATGGTGAGCTGGCCGTCGTCGGCCAGCTTCTGGATCACGGCGTAGTCGTCGGGATAGTTCTGGTTGCCGCCGCCCGCGTCGATGGCGCCGGTCACGCCCAGGCGGTTGAGCTCGCGCATGAAGTGGCGCGTGGAATTGAGCTGGTAGTCGAAGGGCAGCTTCGGGCCCTTGGCCAGCGTGGCGTAGAGGATGGCGGCGTTGGGCTTGGCCAGCAGCAGGCCGGTCGGGTTGCCGGCCGCGTCGCGCACGATCTCGCCGCCAGGCGGCGCGGGCGTGTCCCGGGTGTAGCCCACCGCGCGCAGCGCGGCGCCGTTGAGCAGCGCGCGGTCGTACAGGTGCAGGATGAACACCGGCGTGTCGGGCGCCACCGCGTTCAGCTCTTCGATGGTCGGCAAACGCTTCTCCGCGAACTGGTGCTCGGTGAAGCCGCCCACCACGCGCACCCATTGCGGCGCGGGCGTGATCGCGACCTGGCGCCGCAGCATCGCCATGGCATCGGCCAGGCTCCTCACGCCGTCCCAGCGCAGCTCCATGTTGAAGTTGAGCCCGCCGCGGATGATGTGCAGGTGGTTGTCGATGAGCCCCGGCAGCACGCGCTTGCCGTGCAGGTCGATCACGCGGGTGTGGCTGCGGGCGAGCGGCAGGATGTCCTCGGCCCGGCCCACGTGCGTGAAGCGGCCGTCCTTGATGGCCACCGCATCGGCCGTGGGATTGGCGCGGTCGAGGGTGGTGAACAGCCCGCGGTGCAGGATCAGGTCGGGGGTCCGGGTGTCAGCCATTGCGGGGCTCCTTGGAAGATGCGGCGTCGGTTGCGGCGGTGGGCAGGCACTTCGGCAGCTCGCCGAACACATGCGGCTTGACCTGGTGGTGCAGCCAGGACGTGGCCACGGCCTGCGGCCCGACCAGGCTCTTCACCAGCGGCGGAATCTGCTCGCCCAGCAGGATACCGAGCAATCCCACCAGGGCGATGACCGGCGGCGCCGGCGAGCGCACCTGGAAGAGCGCGTAGATCACGCCGACCAGAAGGCCGAGCGCAAGGGAAACAACATAAGTCTTCATGGTCTGCTTTTCCTTGACGGAAGTTGTCGAGGGCGCGACGAGGCGCGAAGAAACCGTAGCGAGCGCTCCGAGGTCGCGCCGAGGACCGCAGTCGTACCTTGGTACGGCGAGAACCGCAGGTGCGAGATCGGGGCGCGCAGTAGGTTTATTCGTGTCTCGTCAGCCTTCGTGCGCGCCGAACATGGTCTTGGCGTAGGTCACGCCCAGGCCGTAGGCGCCACCCACCTTCTTCGCGATGCCGGTGGTCAGTTCGTAGGTGTCGCCGCGGGCCCAGTCGCGCTGCAGTTCGAGCAGGTACTGCAGCGAGGTCATCGGCTGCGCGCCGGCCTGCACCATGCGCTCCATCGCGCGGTTGTGCGCCTCGACCGAGACGTCGCCGCAGGCGTCGGCGATCACGTACACCTCGAAGCCCTGGTCGAGCGCCGACAGCGCCGGGCCGACGATGCACACGCTGGTCCACAGGCCCGCGAGCACGATGCGCGGCTTGCCGATCTGGTTCACGCGCTCGATCACGGCCGCGTCCTCCCAGGTGTTCATCGAGGTGCGGTCGAGCATCTTCTGGCCCGGGAAGGCATCGGTGATCTCGCTGAACATCGGGCCCGAGAAGCTCTTCTCGGCCACCGTGGTCAGGATGGTCGAGACCTTGAAGCCGGCCGCGGCCTGCGCCACCAGCGCGGCGTTGTTGCGCAGGTTCACCGCATCGATCGAGTGCGTGGCAAAGGCCATCTGCGACTGGAAGTCGATCATCACCAGCGTGTGGTCGGTGGGGGTGAGCAGCTTGGCGCCGGCGGTGGGGGTGGCTTTGATGGACATGGGAAGCTCCTTCGGGTTGAGTGGATGTTCGATTCGATTCACAATTGCTTTCGGAGGAAATCTCCTTGGCATGGACTCAATCATCGGGCCCATTTCATCCGTCATCGACGAAACTTTTCACCATCAATGATCGAAGTTTTCGATCATTGCTTTTTTCCGAGGATTGCCGCGTGCTCAAACTCAGCCTGGAAGCCATCGAGGTCGTCGACGCCATTGCGCGCCACGGCTCCTTCGCCGCCGCCGCCGCGCGCCTGAACAAGGTGCCCTCCACCATCTCGTACGCGGTGGGCAAGCTGGAGGAGCAGCTGGGCATGCTGCTGTTCGAGCGCAACGGCCCGCGCGTGACCCTCACGGGCGCGGGCGAGGAAATGCTCAAGGAGGGCCGCTGGCTGCTCAGCGCCGCGAGCGACCTCGAATCGCGCATGCGGCAGATCGCCACCGGCTACGAGTCGGAGCTGCGGCTGGTGCACGACTCGCTCATTCCGACCGAGGCGCTGATCAGCGACATCCGCGCCTTCGAGGACCTGCGCTGCGGCACGCGGCTGCGCGTGGGCTGCGAGGCGCTCACGGGCAGCTGGGAGGCGCTGCGCGAGGGCCGCGCCGACATCGTGATTGCTGCGGGCGAAGGCCCGGCCGGCGGCGGCTACCAGGCCGTGGCCGTGGGCAGCCTGGAGTTCGCGTTCTGCGTGGCGCCCACGCACCCGCTCACGCGGCTGGGCCGGCCGGTGCAGCGCGGCGACCTGCTGGAGTGCAACGCCATCGTGGTGGGCGACAGCGCGCGCACGCTGTCGGAGCGCACGGTGGGCCTGCTCGCGGGCCAGCCGCGCATCACCGTGCCGTCGATGGCCGCGAAGATCGCCTGCCAGGTGGCCGGGCTGGGCCATGGCTTCCTGCCGCGCGCCTGCATCGCGGTCGAGCTCGAGCGCGGCACGCTGGTGGAACTGCCGACCGAAGAGCCGCGGCCGCCCGAAGCCTTCTGGCTCGAATGGAAGACCAACGCGCAGGGCCAGGCGCTGCGCTGGTGGCGCGAGCGCATGAACCGCACGCTGATACCGGCATTGCTGCCGCGCTCGCGCTGAACAGCGTGCACCGGCAGGGCGCGGGGGATTTCAGTCCGCAGTCGCGCCCGACTTCTTCACCAGCTCGGCCCAGCGCGGGATCTCGCGCGCCATGTGGTCGCGCAGTTCCTCCGGCGTGCTGCCGACGATCTCCATGGCCAGCTGGCCCGAGAGCTTGGCCTGCACGTCGGGCTGCTTCAGCGCCTTGACGATCTCGGCATTCAGGCGCTGCACGATGGGCCTGGGCGTGCCCTTGGGGGCATACACGGCCTGCCAGGACGACATCTCGAAGCCCGCCACGCCCGACTCGATCATGGTCGGCAGCTCCGGCACCAGCGCGATGCGCTTGCCGGTGGTCACGGCCAGCAGCTTGAGCCGGCCGCTCTTGACGAGCGGCAGCGCGGCCGTCACCTGGTCGAACATGAAGGGCACCAGGCCCGACGCGACGTCCGTCATGGCAGGCGGCGTGCCCTTGTACGGCACGTGCGTGAGCTTCACGCCGATCATGTCGGCGAACATCTCGCCCGCCAGGTGCGTCGAGGTGCCGGCGCCGGACGACGCGAAGGTGCGCTTGGACTCGTCCTTCTTGAGCAGCGCGATCAGCTCGGCCACCGAGTTCACGCCAAGCTGGCTGTTGACGATCAGCACGTTGGGCAGCCGCCCGACCAGCGACACGGGCTCGAAGTCCTTCATCGGATCGTAGGGCAGCTTCTTGTAGAGGCTGGCGTTGATGGCGTGCGTGCTGATGGTGCCGCCGAACAGCGTGTAGCCATCGGGCGGGGCCTTGGCCACGTAGGCCGCGCCGATGCCGCCGGCCTGCCCCGGCTTGTTGTCCACCACCACCGACTGGTGAAGGCTCTCCTGCAGCTTGTTCGACAGGATGCGGCCCACGATGTCGGTGGAGCCGCCGGCCGTGAAGGGCACGACGTAGGCGATGGGCTTGGCGGCGGGCCATTCGGCCTGCGCGAGGGCCGCGGCCGGTGCCAAGGCGAGTGCGGCGAAAAAAAGGCCTGCGGCGCGTTGAATGAAGGGCATGGTGTTGTCTCTCTTGTCGTTGTCGGGAAAAAGCGGCGTCAGCGCCCGCAAGCCTGCCGCCAGGCGGCGAACTCGGTGCGGCTTTGCTCCTCGGTCGGCGGATAGAGGCCGAGGATGGAGCGGCCCTCGAGCACCTTCTCCTGCACGAAGTCCTCGAAGACGGTCATCTCGGTGGCCTCGGCCGCGACCTCGTCGGCCATGGCCGCCGGAATCACGATGACGCCTTCGGCATCGCCCACCACCAGGTCGCCGGGCCACACGGCCACGTCGCCGCAGCCGATCGGCACGTTGATGTCGATGGCCTGGTGCAGGGTCAGGTTGGTCGGCGCGCTCGGGCGCTGGTGGTAGGCGGGAAAGCCGAGCTTCGCGATGTCGGGGCTGTCGCGGAAGCCGCCGTCGGTGACCACGCCGGCCACGCCGCGCTTCATGAGCCGGCTCACCAGGATGCCGCCGGCCGAGGCGGCGCGCGCGTCCTTGCGGCTGTCCATCAGCAGCACCGCGCCCACCGGGCACTGCTCCACGGCCTGGCGCTGCGGATGGTTGCGGTCGTTGAACACGGTGATCGGGTTCAGGTCCTCGCGCGCCGGCATGTAGCGCAGCGTGAAGGCCTCGCCGACCATGTTGGGCAGGCTCGCATCGAGCGGATGCACGTCCTGGATGAACTGGTTGCGCAGTCCGCGCTTGAACAGCGCCGTGCACAGGGTGGCGGTGCTGACCTTCATCAGCTTCTCGCGGGTTGGGGGATTCACGTTGTCGCTCTCCGTTGTGGTCTTCAGAAGATGTCCGGCTCGGGCACCGGGCGGCCGAAGGCGGTTTCGAGGAAATCGAAGTCGCAGCCCTCGTTGGCCTGCAGGATGTGGCGGCCGAACATCCAGCCGTAGCCGCGCTCGTAGCGCGGCGGCGGCGGTGTCCAGGCGGTTTTGCGGCGGGCCAGCTCCTCGTCGCTCACTTCGAGGTGGATCGTGCGTGCGGGCACGTCCACCGTGATGCGGTCGCCCGTGCGTACCAGTGCCAGCGGCCCGCCCACGGCGGCCTCGGGCGAGCAGTGCAGCAGGCAGCCGCCGTAGCTGGTGCCGCTCATGCGCGCGTCCGACAGGCGCAGCATGTCCTTCACGCCCTGCTTCAGCAGCTTGGTCGGGATCGGCAGCATGCCCCACTCGGGCATGCCGGCACCGCGCGGGCCGGCGTTGCGCAGCACCAGGATGTCGTCGCCGGTCACGTCGAGCGCGGGATCGTCCACCGCCTGCTTGAGCGCCGGATAGTCGTCGAACACCAGCGCACGGCCGGTGTGCTGCAGCAGGTGCGGCGCGCAGGCGCTGGGCTTGATCACCACCCCATCGGGCGCGAGGTTGCCGCGCAGCACGGCCAGCGCGCCTTCGGCATAGATGGGGTTGGCGAGCGGGCGGATGACGTCGTCATTGAACACCTCGGCGCCCTCGATGTTCTGGCCGAGGGTGCGGCCGTTGACCGTGCGCGCCTCGGTCTTCAGGTGGCCGCGGATGCGCTCGAGCATCGCGGGCAGGCCGCCCGCATAGAAGAAGTCTTCCATCAGGTAGGTGTCGCCGCTCGGCCGGATGTTGGCAACCACCGGCACCCGCCGGCTCGCGGCGTCGAAGTCGTCCAGCGTGACCGGATGGCCGGCGCGGCGCGACATGGCGATCAGGTGGACGATGGCGTTGGTGCTGCATCCCATGGCCATGGCGCAGGCGATGCCGTTCTCGAAGTTGGCACGCGTGAGCATCTTCGCGGGCGTGAGGTCGTCCCACACCATCTCGACGATGCGGCGGCCGCATTCGGCGCTCATGCGCACGTGGTTGGCATCGGCCGCCGGAATGCTCGAAGCGCCCGGCAGCGTGAAGCCCACGGCCTCGGCGATGCCCATCATGGTGGCCGCGGTGCCCATGGTCATGCAGGTGCCGTGGCTGCGCGCGATGCCCGCCTCCATCTCCTGCCAGGCCTGGTCGCTCAGCTGGCCGGCGCGGCGCTGGTCCCAGTACTTGAAGGCGTCCGAACCCGAGCCCAGCACCTGCCCGCGCCAGTTGCCGCGCAGCATCGGGCCGGCCGGCAGGTAGATGAACGGCAGGCCCATGCTCAGCGCGCCCATCGTGAGGCCCGGCGTGGTCTTGTCGCAGCCGCCCATCAGCACCGCGCCGTCCACCGGATGGCTGCGCAACAACTCTTCCGTCTCCATGGC
>Ga0307406_10001081_pt1 | contig 15166 bp, 15 predicted proteins | sample 322Cmetagenome_3_FD_203706 | JGI IMG/M metagenome (GOLD analysis project Ga0307406, IMG submission 203706) | Maize rhizosphere microbial communities from greenhouse at UC Davis, California, United States - 322HYB-C-2 | ecosystem: Host-associated > Plants > Roots > Rhizosphere > Soil | place... | reverse complement strand
CGAGCCCGAGCGAGAAGATGTCGACCGGGGTTCCGGGGTCGGCGTCGCGCAGCTGCTCCGGCGCCATATAGGTGAGTGTGCCGAGCACGATCCCCGGCGTCGTGAGGCGGGTGTCCTCGATGGAGCAGGCGATGCCGAAGTCCGCGAGTTTCGCCGCGACCGGGCGGCCTGACCGGGCGTGCGCGAGCAGCACGTTCGACGGCTTGATGTCGCGATGCACGATTCCGGCCGCGTGCACGGCGGTGAGTCCCTCGGCGAGGTCGCGGACGATGCGCGCCACGTCGCGCGGCGTCATCGGACTTTCGGCCATGCGCGCGGCGAGGGTGGGTCCGTCGACGAACTCCATCACCAGGTACTGCGGACGACCGGGCACGAGCTGCGCGTCGTACAGCGTCACGAGCGACGGGTGGCTCAGCGAGGCGAGCAGCGCCTTCTCGGTATGCGCGCGCTCGATCGAGGCGACCGGACCGTCGCTCTCGTGGATCATCTTGATCGCGACGATGCGTCCGAGGTGGGTGTCCTCGGCGCGGTACACGGTCGCCATGCCGCCTCGTCCGACGCGGTCGTGCAGTACGTACCGTCCGTCGAGCAGTGCCGCCGTCGGCGACATCACTTCCAGCGTCATCACTTGCTCCTTGCAGATGCACCCGGGTCATGCATCGTTCGACATAACCACGGCTGACGGGAGTGTGTCATCGGGGTTGACGTATGGACGAAGAAGTGGATGCGGTCGATGATTCGCGTGCTCTCGCGCCGGGCGAGCGCGTGCGCGAAGGCTGTCAAGGCCCTCCTCGAGCGTCGGCGGCCTCGGGTAGAAAAGAGTCAGATCGAAAGGATGTGGCATGGCCGCAGGTGACATCGAGACATTCCAGCGAGACGGGATCTGGTTCAACCGCATCGAGGGCGAATCCCGCACTCTGGGGTCCAGCTTCGAGACCGAGGCCGAGGCGGTTCGAGTCGGTCGGGGTGCCGCGACGGCACGTCAGGTCAAGCACACCGTGCGTGTCGAAGAGGGGCCGTCGGGCACGGGCAACCTCTACGACTGGCACCCGCGCGATCTCATGAACTGAGGGCCGGTGACCGGCAACGACAGACGCGGGCGGATGCTGTTGCAGGCGTGCCTCAACGGTGCGCGACCCGCAGCGCAGCATCCTGCCCTCACCGCCGATACGACCCTCGCCGGCGCCGACGCCGCGCGTGCCGTCGCGGCCGGTGCCCGCGAGATCCACGTGCACCCGAAGGATGCCGCGGGCGACGACAGCCTGCGTGCCGCCGATGTCGACCGGTGGGTGGGAGCACTGCGCTCGGCGTGCCCTGGTGTGCAGATCGGGGTGACGACCGGTGCATGGATCGAGCCCGATGTCGGGGAGCGCCTCGCGGCGATCCGCGAATGGAGCGTCCTTCCCGACTTCGCGTCGGTGAACTGGCACGAAGCCGGTGCTGACGAGGTCGCGGCGCTGCTCGTGAGCCGCGGTATCCGCGTGGAGGCGGGCATCTGGGATGCCACCGGACTCGACGCCTGGCAGCGCTCGCCCGTTCACGACGACACGCTGCGGGTGCTGGTCGAGCTGCCTGACGAGGCGGCGGATGTCGTGCGGCGGCACGCGGAGGGGCTGATCGCGCACGTGCGCCTCGACGACCCGGACATTCCGATCCTGCTGCACGGCGAGCAGCGGTCCGCCTGGCCGGCGTTCACCCTGGCGGTCGAGCTGGGCCTCGATTCGCGCATCGGCCTCGAAGACACCCTGCAGCTGCCCGATGGACGGACGGCACCCGACAACGCGGCCCTGGTGCGAGCGGCTGTGGCTTTCATCAACGCCTGAGTCGGGGTCCGGGGTCGGCTCGCCCTGCAGCCTCATCGTCACCCGCCGTCATGCGACTCGCGACCGATCCGCCGCTTCCTTAGGGTGGAAGCTCCCGCTGAGAAGGAGTACGCGTGTCCGAGATCCAGACCCGCCGCGCCGGTGCCGTTCGATGTCGGCTCGTGGGCTGAGGGGCGTCTGCCATGACCGACCACCGCGCGCCCGCTGACCCGCATCCGTTCGACTCCCGCACGAGGCTCGACCTCGACCGGCCCGAAAGCCGCAAGTGGAGCCTGCACCCCGGCCACATCGGCGCTTGGGTGGCGGAGATGGACTTCGGCGTCGCGCCGGTGATCGCCGACGCCATGCACCGCGCGATCGACGAGGAGAACCTCGGATACCTGTCGCCGCCGCTCGCCGCCCGACTCGGCGACGCGACGTCCGAGTGGATGCGCAGCGAATACGGCTGGGCCGTCGATCCGGAACGCGTGCATCCGGTCTCCGACGTGATGGCGGCACTGAGGGTTGCGGTCGAGGAGTACGCTCCCGCGGGATCGCCCGTGATCGTGCCGACTCCGGCATATATGCCGTTCCTGACATATCTGCCGACGGTCGGGCATCCGGTGATCGAGATCCCCGGTGTCGACGTCGACGGACGCTGGCACCACGACCTGCAGCGCATCGACGAGGCATTCGCCGCCGGCGCCCGCACACTCGTGCTGTGCAACCCGCACAACCCCACCGGCACGGTCGTGGACCGCTCCGAGCTCGAGGCGCTCGCGGAGATCGTCGAACGCCACGGCGGACGGGTGTTCGCGGACGAGATCCATGCGCCGCTGCGCTTCGACGGGAGACCGTTCATCCCCTATGCGTCGGTGTCGGAGGCGACCGCCGCCCACACCGTCACCGGCACCAGCGCGTCGAAGGCGTGGAACATCCCCGGCCTCAAGACCGCGCAACTGATCACCTCGAACGACGCCGACCAGGAGCTGTACCGCCGCTTCGGGTTCTCGGTGCAGCACGGTGCCGCGACGCTCGGTGTCGCGGCGTCGACGGCGGCATATCGGGAGGGCAAGCCGTGGCTCGACGGCGTGCTCGGGTATCTCTCGGAGTCGCGCCGCCTTGTCGGCGACCTCATCACGGAGCACCTGCCCGGCGCCGTGTATCGCGAGCCCGAGGCGACCTACATCGGATGGATCGACACGACGGCGCTCGAGATCCCCGGCCCGCCGGCCGCGTACTTCCGAGAGGAGGCCGGCGTCGTGCTGACCGAGGGCGCGCTGCTCGGGCGGGGATACGAGAACTTCGTGCGGATCGTGTTCGCGACACCTCGGCCGGTCCTGCGCGAGGCCTTCGCGGCGATGGGGGATGCCGTTCGCACTCGGTGATGCGTCATTCGTCGCACCGTGACGGCGGGTGCGGGGTCAGTTCCGCAACTCTCGTCGGATGCGTGGTCAAAAACGCACCGGAAACGCTGAGTTCCGATGCGTTATTGATTCCGCACGCGCCGGGGCCAGCGGGCCGAATGCGGCTCAGCCTCGGTCGCGCAGCGCCGAGGCGATCCGTTCGACCGCCTCGACCAGCACCGGACGGGGCATCGCGAAGACGAATCGCGTGTACCCGATCGCGGCCGCACCGCATGCGGCGCCGTCCGTCATCGCGACTCCGGCGTGCTCGCGGAACCACTCGCCGAGATCGCCCGTCAGCCCGGTCTCGCGGAAGTCGAGCAGGGCGATGTAGCTGCCCTCCGGCACGACCATCCGCACGTCGGGGAGCTTCTCGTCGACGAGCTGCGCCAGCGTCCGCCGGTTGCCGTCGAGGTAGTCGACCACGTCGTCGAGCCATTCGCGCCCGCCGGTGTAGGCCGCGATGTTCGCGATGACGCCGAGCGTCGATGTGCCGTGTCCGGCCCAGAATCCCAGGCTCTCCCAGAGTTCGGCGTCGGCGTCGTTCGAGAGGATGATCTGCGCGCACTTGAGGCCCGCGAGGTTCCACGCCTTCGAGGCGGAGGTGGCGGTGAGGGTGTGGGCTGCGGCGGCATCCGACACCGAGGCGTAGGGGATGTGCCGGGCCGGGGCGTAGACGACGGGCGCGTGGATCTCATCGGCGAACACGCGTCCGCCGGCATCCGTCACGACCGACGCGATGGCGAGCAGCTCGTCGCGGGTCGCGACGGTGCCGAGCGGATTGTGCGGGTTGCAGAGCACCAGCATCTCGCCGCCGTCGCGGAAGGCCTGGGCGACGGCATCCAGGTCCATGACCCAGCGTCCGTCGACCTCGATGCTCGGCACCTCGATGACCCGACGGTCGTGCATCGGCGGCACCAGCAGGAACGGCATGTATGCAGGAGTCGGCACGATCACGGCCGAACCCGGACTGGTGAAGTGCTCGATCGCCAGCTCGAACGCGGCGATCACATCGGGCACGTGGTGCACGCGCTCGGCGGGGATCTCCCACCCGTACGAGTCGGAGTACCAGCGCGCCGTGGCCGCCGAGAGGTCCTTCGCGAGCTTCTCGGGCAGGTACCCGGTCACGCCGAGGTCGAGGGCATCCTTCACCGCGCCGGTGATCGCGGGAGCGAGGCCGAAGTCCATCTCGGCGACGAACGCGCCGATCGTGTCGGGGAAGGCCGTCCATTTGACGCTGCCCGCAGCGCGCAGGTCGTCTTGCGTGATCTGGTCGAACGCGGGGGAAGTCATGTCTCAATCCTTCCACCCGTCGGCGACACCGGGCTCGCGCGGAGCTCCGGATGCCGGGAGCGGGCACTGTTTCGGGTGCACAACTGACCCCGCATGGAGTCGAGCCGCGTGCGGGGTCACTTCGGCATCCGAAATCGCCGTTTCGGGTGCACAACTGGCCCCGTACGGAGTCGAGCCGCGCGCGGGGTCACTTCGGCGTCCGAAACCACCGTTTCGGGTGCACAACTGACCCCGCATGGAGTCGAGCCGGGAGCGGGGTCGCTTCGGCGTCCGAAATCGCCGTTTCGGGTGCACAGCTGGCCCCGCACGACCCCGCACGACCCCGCGCACGCCCCCGCACGACCCCACGCCACCCCGCAACACCATTGAGCGTCATCAGTACCCGTGCCAGGATTGCCCCGACTCGGCCCACCGGGGCTGAGACGAAGGGATTCTCATGCAGCTGGCGATGATCGGACTCGGCCGGATGGGCGCCAACATCGTGCGCCGCCTCATGCGGGCGGGGCACGAATGCGTGGTCTATGACGTCAACACGGATGCCGTGCAGGCGCTGGTCGCCGAGGGAGCCACCGGCGCCGACAGCATGGCCGACCTGGCGTCGAAGCTCGAAGCGCCGCGGGCCGTGTGGATGATGGTGCCCGCATCGCTCACGGGCATGGTGGCCGATCAGGCGGCGGAGGTGCTCGACGAGGGCGACATCCTGATCGACGGCGGCAACTCGAACTACCGCGACGACGTCCGCCGGGCGAAGGCGTTCCGCGAGCGCGGCATCCACTATGTCGATGTCGGCACGAGCGGTGGGGTGTTCGGACTCGACCGCGGATACTGCCTGATGGTCGGCGGACCCGACGAGGCCGTGCAGCGCATCGAGCCGGTGCTGCGCACGATCGCTCCGGGTGTCGGCGAGATCGAGCGCACGCCCGGCCGCACCGGAGACCTCACCTCCGAGGAGCAGGGCTATCTGCACTGCGGCCCGTCGGGTGCGGGGCACTTCGTGAAGATGGTGCACAACGGCATCGAGTACGGCATCATGGCGTCGATCGCCGAGGGGCTGAACCTGCTGCACAACGCGGATGCCGGAGTGCGCGAGGCCGAGCACTCGGCGGAGATCGCTCCGCTGGAAGAGCCGGAGTTCTACCAGTTCCCCATCGACACCTCGAAGGTCGCCGAGCTGTGGCGCCGCGGGTCGGTGATCTCGTCGTGGCTGCTCGACCTGACCGCTGCCGCGCTCGCCGACAACCCGCAGCTCGACGGTCTGGCCGGCCGCGTGTCCGACTCGGGTGAGGGACGCTGGACGGTCAAGGCCGCCGTCGATGTCGGCGTGCCCGTGCCGGTGCTCGCGGCGTCGCTGTTCGAGCGCTTCGCCTCGCGCGACGAAGACAAGTTCGCCAACCAGGTGCTGTCGGCGATGCGTCTGCAGTTCGGCGGACATCAGGAGTTGCCGGCCGGAGATGTGCTCGAGGCCGGATCGCGGAAGGCGGATTCCGACAGCGCCTGATCGCGTTCTCGCGGATCGTCGAGCGCGGCCGGCGGAGGTTCACGTTCACAACTCCGGAAGAAGCGACTGCGTCCGCCGGCTCGGCCCCGGAATCCCGGCGGATCGATGCGTCGGCCCGCCCGTTCTTCCGGAGTTGTGAACCGGCGGAACACCCCCGCCGTCCGCCCGAGCCGAAGCCTCCGACCCGAGAAAGGCACTCGATGACCGCCGCCACACGTCGAGCCACCCCGCTCGACGCCGCCCGTCTCGCCGAACTCCTGCACGCGTTCAATACGGAGTTCGACACCGAGACGCCGGGGGTCGAGGTGCTCGCCGGGCGATTGCGGACCCTGCTGGGCGGAACCTCCACATTCGCGGTGCTCGGCGGTGATCCTGCGGTCGGTGTCGCGCTCGTGACTCTGCGTCCGAACGTGTGGTCGGACGGGCCGGTCGCGCTGCTCGACGAGATGTACGTCGAGCCCGCGCACCGCGGTGGTGGTGTCGGCGGCGCGGTCCTCCGGCACATGGTCGAGATCTGCCGGGAACTCGGCGTCGCGGCGATCGAGATCAACGTCGATGAATCGGATGCCGCGGCAATGCGCTTCTACGAACGGCACGGATTCAGTGGCGTCGACCCCGATTCCGGCGAGCGGGCGTTCTACTTCTATCGGTCTCTGGAGGTCGGGGACTAGCTGCCGGGGCTCGAGGCGCCGCGCACCCCGGTGGCTATCCTGACGCCATGGATCCTTTCCTCACCATCGTCCTCTTCTACGTCGCCGGGTTCCTGATCGGCATCCTGATCCTGTGGCTCGTGATCTACACGGCCGTGCGGTCGGCCTTGACGTCGCATCGTCAGGCGCTGGCGGAAGAGGGACGACCGGCGCAGCGCTACTCCGGGCGCTGACGAATGGTCTCTGTCACGACCCTCTCGGGGTCGGACGCGGCAGGGCTCGACGGTGAGATCCTCGAGGCCTGGGCTGAGGTCTTCGGCCCGGGGGACTAGCGCTCAGTCGCAGGCGATGCCGTCTCCGTCGCGGTCGAGGTCGTAGATGTCCGAGCCGACGACCTGCACGGGGCCCTGCACATATCCGGGTCCGTCTCCGCTGCCGCCGGCGCAATCGACGTCACTCGAGATCGGAACACACGCTCCCGTGTAGTTCGAGTCGCACCCTCCGCTACCCTGCTGCACGAGCGGCACGGGGGCGGGAGCGGGTGCCGGAGCCGCGACCGGTGCCGGCGCTTTGCTTCCGATCGCCGTGACCTCGTTCACCGGCTGCACGGAGATCGCCTCGCTGACGACCTCGCGCGACACCTCGACGCCGTCGATCAGAGTCAGGCGATAGGTGATCACCTTCACGCCGTTCATGCCCGCGGCGACGAGCGCCGTGGCACCCTGGTCGAGCTGCGGGTCGTCGACCGTGGTCGCCGTGAACGGCACGGGCACCTCTTCGGTCGCGGTCTCGAACGTCGTCGGCGTGGGAGTGGGCGTCGGCGTCGGTGCCGACGTCGTCACCGCAGCGAAGGTCTGAGGCTCGGATGCCGTCGGGGCAGTGCCGCTGCTGGCACTCGAGATTCCGCCGCCGGTGACGAGCAGAGCGGCCAGGCCGAGGGCGATCACGCCCGACATCCGCGATCGGAGTCCTAGAGCCGGGAGGGGGCGCGCGATCATGACATAGAGAGCGATGCCGACGACGGCAGTGGCGACGAGCAGGATCGCGATCGGCGACAGGCGGGCGAGCACGCCGCCGACGACGAGTGCGGCGACGATGATCCCGGTAGTGCGCCAACCGGTCTTGCGCTTCGCGGGTGCGGGTGCGGGTGCGGGTGCGGGTGCGGATGCCGGCGCGGTGGCGGACGCGATCTGCGTCGTCGCGACAGCCGCCGGGGACGGAGCGGTCGAGGACGTCCAACGATGGCCGTCCCACCAGCGCAGCTGATGCGGATTCTCCGGATCGGGATGCCAGGCGGCAGGCGGCTGTGACATGGGAGTTCCCCTCGACGATGAGGCGACGAATCGCCGGCGCCCCCAGAGCGCCTCGACCTGTATATCGGTTCGGATCGCCGGGCGGCAACAGCCGAATCTGAAACGTGACAATGGCCTGTCCGGGTAGGGCGCCGAGCAGCAACGGCACACAGGGGTTGGTCGCATCACAGCTCGAGAAGCCGTGTCACGCCGTCGGGCGCTCCCAGCCCACCCAGTCCGGCCGGTCCACGACGCAGAACCGGTTGCCCTCGGGGTCCTCCATGATCACGTAGTCCGCATCGTCTGGCAGGTTGTCCCAGTGCACCTCTCGAGCGCCGAGTTCGGTGAGGCGGCGCACTTCGGCATCCTGATCCTCGGCATAGATGTCGAGGTGGATTCGCGGCGGCAGCACCCGCTCGGAGTGGTGAGCGTCGAGGGCGATGCAGGGAGCGTCGGCATCGCGAGGCTTGAGCACGACCCAGTCATCGGATGCCGGGTCTCGCTCGACATAGTCGAGGGCCGCCTGCCAGAAGCGGGACTGCGCCGGGAGGTCGTTCACGCGGATCACGATCGACACGATCTTCAACATGCCGGTCAGGTTAGGACCCACGGCGGCGCCCGCGGAGGGGATTGACCTGGGCCGGTGCCCGTGGTGCTGACCTGGCTCGCGAGTCTCTGCAGACCACGCCAGGCGCACTCAGATGGTCAGCGGCACGACCTCGCCCGACGCTCTCCCGTCGGCATGCAGCAGGTGTCCGAGGTGCTTCGTCGTCCGCAGCACGACAGACCGGTCGGCGATGCTGACCCCGGGCAGGCGCTCCTCGATGATCGCCTCCATGCGTCTGACGTCCTGCAGGGTGCGCAGCCAGACGGCCATGATCACGTTGTACTCGCCGACCGTGTTCGCGACGAGGCGCACTTCTTCGACCCGCCCGAGCTGTGCGCCGATGCGCGACGCCATCGCCGCCGGCACCCGCAGGAAGTACCACGCGTAGATCGGCCAGGGCGTGTAGCGGCGGGCGACGTCGACGCGGATCGCCAGCCGACCGGATTCGCGCATCTCGGCGATAGCGTCCCGCACGCGCCGCGGAGCCATCCCCAGTCGTGAGGCGAGCTCGGTGATCCCGACGCGACCGTCGTAGGCGAGCTCGGCGGCGATGGCGTTCCGCTGGTCGACAGACATGCGAACGGATGCCGCGGGCGCGCGTCGTTCCAGGCCTTCGATCTGCGTCACCTCCTGCGTCGTGAGCGCGCGGAGACGCCAACCCCGTGCGTCGCGAACCGTCTCCGACACCAGATGGGTGCGCATCGAGCGGACGCCGGAGACCCCGCGGATGCGTTCCAGCGTCCACACGGCGAGCGCCTCGGCATCCGGCACCGCGAGCGTGACGAAGATGTCGCGCCCTCCCGCGGTGAGGTCGATCGTGAACGCCTCGGGGTCTTGTCCGAGGGTCTCGGCGACGGCGAGCGTCTCGCCTGGACTGCACTCGATCTCGATCAGCACGAGCGTCGACGGCGCCGCTGAGCCGTAGGCCGTGACGTAGACGATCCCCTGGTCGACGAGCCGTGTCCACCGGCGCGAGAGGGTGACCGGGTCGGCGCCGACGATCGGGGCGAGGGCGCTCCAGCTCGCGCGTGGGCTGACCTGCACGGCGTGGATCAGTCGCTGATCGAGGTCGTCAAGTCCGATTTCCTGCATTCGCTACACCTCTGCATCCGATTTCAGGCACCTGACCGCGATCGTACAGCCCCGTTCCTAGAGTCGCTGCAACCCGATCCGCTCTTGCTCCACCCGATCCCTTTCAAGGAGTCCTCATGGCTGTCCCCGCACCGCCTGGCAAGACCATCTCCGGCCGCTCCGCTGTGCGCGGCGCCGTCGGCTTCCTCGTCATCATGGAGCTCGGCTCCGGCATGCTCCAGGGCTGGTACCCGGTTCTCCTCGCCGCGATCGGCGAGGAGTTCGGCGTGGGCGCCGCCCAGCTCAACTGGGTCAGCGCCGCCTACATGCTCGCGACCGTCGTCTGCGTGCCGATCCTCGCCAAACTCGGCGACCGGTACGGGCATAAGAAGCTGCTGCTGATCTCGACCGCGCTCGTGGCGCTCGGTTCGATCGTCGTCGCGATCGCTCCGAGCTACGAGCTCTTCCTCGTCGGTCGGGCCCTGCAGGCGCCGCTCGCCGCCTTCCTGCCGCTCGAGTTCGCGATCGTGCGCGACCGTGACGAGAAGTCGGCCGGCCGGTCGATCGGCAAGCTCGTCGGTGCGCTGACGTTCGGGGCGGCCCTCGGAGCCCTCGGCTCGGGGCTGCTGTTCGGTGCGCTCGGAGACCTCCGCGCAGTGCTCTGGATGCCGGCCATCTTCCTGCTCATCTGCGTGCCGGTCGTGGCGTTTCTCGTTCCCGAGACCACGGTCCGCGCCGCCGGAAAGACCGACTGGCTCGGCGCCTCGCTGCTCGGCATCGGTCTGCTCGCCGCGCTGTGCGGCATCTCGAACGCATCCGCGTGGGGCTGGACGAACCCGATCACCTGGGTCGCGATCCTCGGCGGTGTCGCTCTGCTCGTCGTCTGGGTGATGGTCGAGAAGCGCGTCGCGCATCCGCTCGTCGACATCGCGCTGCTCACGAAGGGCGGCATCGGACTGCCGATCATCATCGCGTTCCTCTTCGGCGCCCAGCTCTTCGGAGGACAGACCGCGTCGAGCGTCTACGTGCTCAGCGATCCGGATGCCGTCGGCTTCGGCCTCGGGTTCAGCGCCGCCATGGTCGGAGTCATCTCGCTGGCCGCAGCGCTCTCGGCCTTCCTCGCGTCGATCGTCGGAGACCGTGTCGCCGGCCGCATCGGCGCGAAGGGCGCGATCGTCCTCGGCGGTGCCCTGGTCGCAGCGAGCTACCTCGCCTTCATCACCGCACCGACCGTCGTCGCGGTGTTCGTCGGGTCGATGGTGATGGGCGGCCTCGGCAACGGCTTGCTCATCTCGGTGCTGCCGACCATCGTCGTGCGCCGCGCCCCCGCCGACTCGGTCGGCATCGCCTCCGCCCTCTACAACACCTCGCGCACTGCTGCCGGAGCGGTGGCGGGTGCCGTGTTCGCCCTGGTCATGGGCAGCTTCCTCATGACCGTCGGCACCGGAGACACCGCCGTGACCACCACCTCGTTCGACGGATATGTCGCGGTGTGGAGCATCTGCGCGGGCATCGGGGTCGCGATCGCCGTTCTCGCCCTGTTCCTCCGCGTGCCCCGCCCGGTCGCCGAGACCCCCACCCCTGTCCCCGCCGTCACCACGGCCGACCCCGTTCTCGAAGGAGAAACCGCATGACCCTCGCAGACCCGACCCCCCGCACCCTGCTCGACCTCGCCGATGCGAAGCAGCGCAGCGCGGATGCCGTGCGCGACTGGGAACAGCGTCTCATCGAGATCAGCCACGAGATCCACGCCGATCCCGAGATCGCGTTCGAGGAGGTGCGCGCGGCGAACCTGGTCGCGGCGGCTCTGCGCGATGCCGGCTTCACCGCCACGGTCGGCGCGTTCGGTGTCGACACGGCCATCGACGCCAGTTTCGGCGACGGGGAGTTCGTGGTCGCGATCTGCGCCGAGTACGACGCTCTTCCCGGCATCGGCCACGCCTGCGGGCACAACGTCATCGCGGCGGCCGGACTCGGTGCGGCGATCGCGCTCGCGGCCATCGCCGACGACGCCGGACTCACCGTCAAGCTCCTCGGCACGCCTGCCGAGGAGCACGGCGGCGGCAAGGTGCTCATGCTCGAGGGTGGGGCGTGGGAAGACGCCACGGTGTCGCTCATGGTGCACGGCGCCCCCGGCATCGATGTGCGCTGCGAGAGCTTCGCGACCCAGGCCGTCGACCGATTCCAGATCACGTATACGGGGCGGCCGGCGCACGCCGCGGCCGCTCCCGACAAGGGGGTGAACGCGCTGGATGCCGCGACCGTGGCGCTCACGGCGATCGGACTCCTCCGTCAACAGCTGCCGGGCACCGTCCGCACGGCGGCCGTGATCACGCAGGGCGGCGAGGTGACGAACATCATCCCCGCGCGCACCGTGCTGCAGGCCGAGGTGCGCTCGTTCGATCTCGACGAGCTGCGTGACGCCAAGCGGCGGGTGATGGCCTGTTTCGAAGCGGGAGCGCTCGCCGCGGGGTGCTCGTGGGAGCAGGTGCGCACCGAGCCGCGCTACGACCCGCTGGTGCAGGAGCCGCTGCTCGCCGACGCGTGGAACGATGCGCTGACCGAGCTCGGCCGCGAGCCCATCGCCTTCTCCGGAATGGCCGGCGGCTCGACCGACATGGGCAACGTCTCGCAGGTCGTGCCGTCGATCCACCCCGGCATCGCGATCATCGGATCGTCGTCGGCTCCGCACACCGAGGGATTCGCGGCGGATGCTGCGACACCCGCCGCCGACCGCGCGGTCGTCGACGCGGCCATCGGCCTCGCGTGGGCCGCGGCCACGGCGGCGCTCACGCCGGAGTCCCGCTCCGATCTGCTCGCTCGACAGGCCGCTCGGCCGGTCGGTGCGACCACTCACCCGCAGGGCGAGGAGTGACGACTCTCGCCTCCGCGACCGACGCCCGCAGCGGCGTGTACGTCTCGGCGTTCGACCTGTTCTCGATCGGCATCGGTCCCTCCTCGTCGCACACGGTGGGACCGATGCGGGCAGGGCTCGACTTCGCGCGGCGCGTGCTGGCGCAGCATCCGGAGGGTCCGAGTCGTGTGGAGGTGGTGCTGTACGGGTCACTCGCGGCGACCGGACTCGGGCACGGGACGCCGGATGCGGTCGTCGCGGGTCTCGCTGGGATGGATCCCGAGACGTGCGATCCGGCGTCCGTGCGCGGTGCGTGGTCGGGGCACCCGGCGGGCTCGCCGCTGCTGTTCGGCGGGGTCGTACGCGTGGCGTTTGACAGCTCCGATGTCGTGCTCGATCCGTTCACCCGGCAGCCTGCGCACCCGAACACGCTCGTGATCCGGGCGTTCGGGCCTCGTGAGGCGCTGCTGGCTGAGGAGACGTATCTCTCGGTCGGTGGTGGATTCATCCAGCGCGTCGGCGAGGTCGTCGAGAGCCCGGTCGTGGCTGACGGGATGCCGTCGTTCCGCACGGCTGCGGAGTTGCTCTCGCTGTGCGAGGGCGGTCGCTCGATCGCCGACGTCGCGCGTGCCGGCGAGCTCGCTGTGCGCGGCAGCGATGCCGTCGACGCAGGTCTCGATGCGATCTGGAGCGCTATGCGCGAGTGCGTCGAAGCCGGGCTGGATGCCGAGGGAGTGCTGCCCGGTGGACTCGGTGTGCCGCGGCGGGCGCGTGCGATGCGCGACAGCATCCTGCGTGCGGAGACGGCGGGGCAGCCGGTCACGTCCGACTGGCTGCAGGCGTTCGCGCTCGCCGTCAATGAGGAGAACGCCGGGGGTGGGCGGGTCGTCACCGCACCCACGAACGGTGCCGCCGGCATCCTGCCCGCCGTGCTCATGTACTACTCGCGGTTCGTGCCCGGCGCGGATGCTGCGGCCGTGCGCACCTTCTTGCTCACCGCCGCCGCGATCGGATCGCTCATCAAGGCGAACGCGTCGATCTCGGGCGCAGAGGGCGGATGCCAGGCGGAGGTCGGGTCCGCGTGCGCCATGGCAGCCGCGGGACTGTGCGCCGTTCTCGGCGGAACCCCGCAGCAGGTCGAGAACGCGGCCGAGATCGCGATGGAGCACCACCTCGGGCTTACGTGCGACCCGATCGCCGGGCTCGTGCAGATCCCCTGTATCGAGCGCAACGCCGTCGCGGCGTCGACCGCGGTGACCGCTGCTCGTCTCGCCCTGCACGGCGACGGCAGCCACGTGGTGTCGCTGGATGCCGTGATCGAGACGATGCGTCAGACCGGCGCCGACATGAGCGACAAGTACAAGGAGACGAGTCGGGGCGGGTTGGCGGTGAATGTGGTGGAGTGCTGAGCCGTCAGTCCTTCGCCGAAAGCGATGCGCGGTAGTCCGAAACTGCCCGCGCCATCGGATCGATGATCTCTCGCAACCCGTCCGTCAGCTGCCGGTCGTCGTCCGTCGACAGACGTGCGATCAAAGCGGTCTTTGCGGGTTCGCGCGCGATTCCGTCGGCCACCTCGAACGCGAGAACATCGAAGTCGCGCTCGCCGGATCGAGGCACCTCGGCCCGAACTCGTCCGAGCCGAGGATCATCGCTCGTCAGGTGCAGGTATGCCCGCAACTCCGGATCGAATCCCGTTCCGCCGATGTGGACGATCTCCCCACTGGTGGAGTCGAGCCAGACGTAGAGCCAGGAGCCGCTGGGGCGAACGCGACCGCTCCGAACGGCGATGATGCGGGGCTGGCTGGAGCTCATGCGCCAACCATATTCGCTGCCCATGACGCTCTCGACGACCGCGGGGTGTTCGCCTCGGCGGCTCGCAAGTACGCTGAGTCCACCCCGCACCACCCACCGCCCGCATCGAAGGAGATCGGCGAGATGAGACCACTGCGCTACGCGATCAACGTCACGCTTGACGGCTGCGTGCATCATGAAGCGGGCGTCGCTCCCGACGAGGAGCTGATGGGCTTCTGGACGGCGGAGATGCAGCGAGCGGATGCCGTGCTCTACGGCCGAACGACCTACCAGATGATGGAGGGTGCGTGGCGGCGTCCGGCATCCGGTCAGTGGCCCGACTGGATGAGCGAGTGGGAGGTGCCGTTCGCGGAAACCCTCGACCGCATGCCGAAGCACGTCGTGTCGCGCACGCTGAGTTCGGTCGACTGGAACGCCGAGCTCGTCCGGGGCGACCTGGGTGAGGCGGTCCGGGAGCTAAAGCAGCAGCCGGGCGAGGGGCTGTCGGTGGGAGGGGTGACGCTTCCGCTGCGGTTGGCCGAGCTGGGACTGATCGACCACTACACCTTCGTCGTGCATCCGATCATCGCCGGGCACGGGCCACGGTTGCTGGACGGATTTAGCGAGCGCCTGACGCTCGAACTCGTGGATCGGCGAGAATTCGGGTCAGGAGCAGTGGCGCAGCGGTATCGGCCGAACGCCGGGTCAGGCACGCGAAGCTTTGAGGGCACCTAGATGTCTTGGAACCACGTCTTCGATTGGACTATGGATGCGACCGTCTGGGAGTGGATTCGAACCGCGCTGGCCGCGCTCTTCGGTGCTCTAATTGGTGGATTCTTCACTCTTCGGGGTCAAGCGATGAGTACTAAAGCCCAGGAACAAAGGGATGAAGCGGCGCGGCA
>Ga0307406_10001079_pt1 | contig 15182 bp, 14 predicted proteins | sample 322Cmetagenome_3_FD_203706 | JGI IMG/M metagenome (GOLD analysis project Ga0307406, IMG submission 203706) | Maize rhizosphere microbial communities from greenhouse at UC Davis, California, United States - 322HYB-C-2 | ecosystem: Host-associated > Plants > Roots > Rhizosphere > Soil | place... | reverse complement strand
GTGATACACTCTACGGAACAAGTATCGCTTCGTATGAACGCGTTGTACAAAGTGGCCGTACGCCTCTTCTTGAAATTGATATTCAAGGAATGGAAGATTTGATGACCCAGGTTCCTGGCTTCGAGGCTGTGCTACTACTTCCCCCAAGCTTCGAGATTTGGGAACAACGCATTGACGGGCGAGGTGACATGGACCACGATCAAAAAGTTCGTCGGTTTAAAACTGCTCTCGCAGAATACGCCAAGCCAATTGAGAATCCGAATTTCTACCCAGTAATTAACACTGAAGTAATTGAAACTGCCGAAGTGATTACTTCAGGTTCATACCGTGATGAGGCGTACCGTGAAAAGGCGCTTGCACTTGCTGTTGAGCTTCGTGACGCAACACAAGCTTTCCTTGACGCTCACGCCTAGCTGCAGATCAGATCATTCGACGGCGCGTGGATAGTATGTGTATGCCGCCGAGCGAATAATTGCAAATCCATCGACTACATTTAGCACTCATTGACATAGAGTGCTAAAGTTTCGTACAATAAAACCATGACAGAGCGACAGCGACTCATTCTTGCCGCGATTATCGAGCAACACGCCGAAATTGCAGCGCCGGTTGGTAGCGTCATGCTAGCAAAGCTTTTCGGTGTATCAAGTGCAACCATTCGTAGCGAAATGGCAAAGCTTGAAGAAATGGGCTTTATTGTGCAACCGCATACGAGTGCTGGACGTATTCCAACCGATACCGGATACCGATTCTACGTAAATAGTTTAAATGAATCACAAGCCGAACAGCCACAATTATTCGATCGCAGTGCGAGAGCGATTGATGCGCGTGTATCGGGCGCGGGTGACCGTGCCGACAGGGCTATTCGAAGCGCTGTCGATAGCCTTGTTGAACTGACACATAATCTTGGCATCGCTACAATTGGCGACGAACTGTACCTGAGTGGTATGGGAAATCTATTTTCACAGCCAGAATTTATGCAGGGCGAACACGCTCAACAGGTTGCCCGACTACTCGATAACTTAGAGCCTTGGCTCCGCGAAGCTAAGCCAAACGAGCCGCTCAATGTCTATATTGGTGCCGAGAACCCGATCGGTAAAAGTAGTGGTGCAACATTAATTATTAGTAAGTTCCGTTCGCCATATAGTGACAATAGCTATATTGGTGTACTTGGTCCAACGCGTCAGAGTTATGCAAAGGTAATGCGTCTCGTTCGTCATACCGGCGCAATGTTAGAGGAGATTTTATAGATGACTGATAAGAAAGCAAAAAAAGAAGAGATTGAAAACGAAGAATTGGTTGAAAATGAATTCGAGCAACAGCTCGGTGAATTAACACTCGACCTGCAGCGCACTCGTGCTGACTTCGAAAATTACCGAAAGCGCGTCGATGCCGAGAAGAGTGCAGCGCGTGAGGCTGGACAGGCGAGCGCTATTCTAAAGCTCCTTCCAGTCGTTGATAATATTGAACGCGCAATTGCGTATACACCCGATGACCTAAAAGATAACAAATGGGTGCAAGGTGTCAGTGGCCTTGTAAAGAATCTTGAGAAATCACTCGAAAGCCTTAATCTTATTCGCATTGATGCAAAGGAGGGGACAGAGTTTAATCCAGAGCTCCACGAAGCAATTCAATTCGACGAAGAAGCCGAGGGTGATAAGGAAGTTATCGCCGAGGAGCTTCAAGCTGGCTATACACTGAATGGCCACGTGATTCGCCATGCTATGGTAAAAGTTACAAAACAATAGTCGGTTTTCTTCAAGTGCTCTATAGGGTATACTAAAGGGGTACAAACGAGGAGGTACTACCACATGACTATTAATTTCAAGCGTAACATTACTCGCTTTACCGCAGCTTTCGTATTTGCAGTTGCTACCGTAACATCATTTGTTGCATTTAGCGCTCCAGACGCATCAGCAGCAGGGCCAACGGTTCGTCTTATCAACAACTGTCCGGCATCAACAGGTGTCACCGTTTCTTGGGGATCAGGAAGTTTCCGTACTACGGTTGCTAAGTATTCTTCTGTAACACGAAGCATTCCACAATATAAAACTATCACTATTCGTTCGGACAACTACCGACACAATGGTAGTTTCTATACTCCATATGCAGGTCCATACAGCTGGACCATCTGTGGATAGTAGCTTTTAGCTCAATAAATGTCGCCCTCTCAAGGGGCGATATTTTATTTCAGAAGTTGAATGGAAGAGGAATTCTTAAACGCTACACAATAAAATTTATTAGCACTCTTGACATGAGAGTGCTAACTTTTTATACTAAGAATACTTGGCAATCTCGTTATGAGAGTGCTAAAATAGAAGTAGTAAAACAAATGATTTTTGAAGCAATAGGAGAGTAATGTATGGGTAAAATCATCGGAATTGACCTCGGAACAACCAACAGTGCTATGGCCTACATGGTGGCTGGTAAACCTGAGGTAATTGCAAATGCAGAAGGTAATCGCACCACACCAAGCGTGGTTGCTATTAATAAGTCTGGTGAACGTCTTGTTGGCCAGGTTGCGCAGCGTCAGCGCGTCACAAATGCTAAGAACACTATTTACGGTGTAAAGCGTCTCATTGGTCGTAAGTTTAGCGACAAAGAAGTACAAAAAGACCACGACATTATGCCATACGAAATCGTCAGTAAGGGCGACGGCGTTGCAGTAAAGATGGGTGATAAGGACTACACACCAGAAGAAGTTTCAGCAATGATTCTTTCAAAGCTTAAAGCAGACGCTGAAGCCTTTCTCGGCGAAAAAGTCACCGAAGCCGTTATTACGGTTCCTGCGTACTTCGATGACTCACAGCGTCAAGCAACGAAGGACGCTGGTAAAATTGCCGGCCTTGAAGTGAAGCGTATTATTAACGAGCCGACTGCGGCTGCGCTTGCCTATGGTCTTGAAAGTAAGAAGGATGAAAAGATTGCCGTCTTCGACCTTGGTGGTGGTACCTTCGACGTATCAGTACTTGAGCTTGGTGATGGTGTCTTTGAAGTGAAGAGCACGAATGGTGACACTCACCTTGGTGGTGAAGACTTCGACAACCGTATCGTCAACCACTTCCTTGAAGAATTTAAGAAAGAACACGGCGTCGACCTTAAGGGCGATAATGCTGCTATGCAGCGTCTAAAGGACGAAGCTGAAAAGGCGAAGAAAGAGCTTTCATCAACAAATGAGTACGAAGTAAACCTTCCATTCATTACTGCTGATGCTGATGGTCCAAAGCACTTCGAGACAAAGCTTACTCGTGCGAAGCTTGAAGAGCTCGTAAAAGACCTCATTGACCGCCTTGCTGAACCAGTCGAGAAGGCAATTAAGGATGCTGGGCTTAAGGCAAGTGACATCGACGAGATTGTTCTTGTTGGTGGTATGACCCGTATGCCGGCGGTTGTTGAAAAGGTGAAGTCAATCTTTGGCAAAGAACCACTAAAGGGAGTAAACCCTGACGAAGTTGTAGCAATTGGTGCTGCAATTCAAGGTGGTGTGCTTGCTGGTGACGTGAAGGATGTTCTCCTTCTTGACGTAACGCCACTCAGCCTTGGTATCGAAACCATGGGTGGTGTATCAACAAAGCTCATTGAACGAAACACGACTATTCCAACCTCGAAGAGTGAAACCTTCTCAACCGCAGCTGATAACCAGCCGCAAGTAGAAATTCACGTGCTTCAAGGTGAGCGTGAAATGGCAGGCGACAACAAGAGCCTCGGACGTTTTGTCCTTGATGGTATCGCCCCTGCACCTCGCGGTGTTCCGCAAATCGAAGTAACCTTTAACCTTGACGCAAACGGTATCCTGAACGTTACCGCGAAAGACAAGGGTACTGGTAAAGAGCAATCTATTACCATCCAGGACAGTGGCAACCTTTCAAAGGATGACATCGAGAAGGCTGCGAAAGAAGCGGAACTTCACGCTGAAGAAGACAAGAAAAAGCGCGAAGCTGTTGATACTCGTAACCAACTTGAAAACGCAATCTACCAGGCAGAAAAGATGCCAGACGAATTCAAGGACAAGATCTCTGATGACGACAAGAAGGTAATTGAGACTGCAGTTGAAGAAGCAAAGAAGCACAAGGACGCAACCGACAAGGACGAACTTGAAGCTGCGCTAAAGGCTTTGAACGACGCTATCATGCCAATTGGTGCGAAGATGTACGAACAAGCAGCCCAGGAGGAGGCACCTGCTCCTGAAGAAGCTGAAGAGAAAAAGTCTGACGAACCTGTTGAAGGTGAAGTCGTCGACGAAAAGAAGTAGTCTATCTACTTAAAAATAGCCAGCACTTCGCTGGCTATTTTTTGTTTCATGCTTGAAGAACCTATTACCATAAGCTACTCTTAAGTAAAAGGAAATGAGGGGTTGATGGCATTTTTGTGGTTCTTAGTGGCGATAATATTTTTCGTTCTGTATGTATCGAGTAATAACGCACGGACGCGAACAAATAAAGAGCAGTACGATAAAGGATTTGCAGATGGCCGACAGTCACTTATTTCGGCTATCTTGAAAGACTTGAAGCACGGTGCGCTTAGTCGCAAGGCATTTGAAAAGTATAGTGGCGAGGCTGCTGACCAAGTTGAGGTAAACCAGGCGATAGAAGACTCAGGCACTGCTGGAGCAGTCGACTTCCCTGGTGAGAGGGGCGAGACTGAAGAAGAACAGCCGGCTGCCGCAGTAGCTGTTGCTACTTCGCCAGTTGTTGTCGCGCCGGTGCGCACAAAAGCCGAACAAACAAACCGCAATCTTAATACCCTTCTTTATACCGCAAGCTTCCTTATTATTGCAGCGGCAGCGGCATTTATTGCAACTAGCATGCCTGCATCGATCCGCCTTATGGGTGTCTGGTTCGTTATTACTGCATTCTATGTAGTTGGCCTAGTGCTTCACGCAAAGGTTGCCTTTCTTCGCTCGGCAGCGACAGCATTTGTGGGAACGGGTTTGGCATTGATTCCTTTTGCTGGTATAGCGCTGTCGCAACTCGGAGGGCTATCAGCTGGCTGGTCATGGTTTATTACATCAGTTATTGGCATTATCTGTTACGGAATCGCCACCATACGACTCAGTAGTAATGTTGTCGGATACTTAACCATAGCATTCTCACTGTCTCTCGCGGCTTCAACCGTTGCCGTCGTGAGCGGACCGTTCGTGCTCTACTTTATTGTACTCATTGTGGTTTCATTATTATTCCATCTCTCTGCGCATTACGACGTCAAGTGGGTACCAAGCTACTTTAAGCGACCAATTGAGCAGACAGGGCACCTTTTAACGCCAGCGACACTTGTTGGTAGCCTTCTTGCCTACGACACAATGACTGCAGCGTCGTACCAGATTGTTTTCTGGATAGCGGCACTTTACTACGTTGTACTATGGCTGACCGACCGTAAATATGTCTATGAGCTAGCGACACGTATCTTGGCGACCGTTGCACTACTCGTGACACTTTTCGATTATGTTGAATTCAACCCGACGGCCAGTTTATGGCTCTGGCTGGCGGTTGTAGGACTCCAGTTCTTGTATTCATTTGTAAGAGTACGCACGGTATATGCATCAAGCAGGACCATTGAAACCGTATGGTATTGGGTATTCATTACGCTTCTTATGGTCACTACACCTTTCTGGATCGCATCAGATACAATACGTGAAGGAATTATCGCCCAAGTTTTAGTTATATTCGGTGCAAGCTTGCTACTTGCCTGGCGACTACGCTCAGTTTCAGTCGCAGTTCCGGCGCTTTTTGCATCAGTGTTTCTGCCATTCCTCATTGGTCGCTGGCCAACGGAAGTTATTTGGAGTATTGAACGTTTGACGTATATCTTCATTGGCATGACCGCCGTAGCCTTAGCTGTCTATCCATCACTGAGGGGTCGTTCGCTACAGCTAAGAGGCTTCTTGCAAGCGGCATTCTGGCTGTATTTACTAACGGCGTTTTCAGTGTCGATGGCGCAGGCCGAGCTAACGGCATTTGCACTGTCATCGATCGCAATTGCTGGTGTCACGCTCGCTGCGTCATACCTATATCGCCAATGGGGAATCGAAGTCATCCCCGTTCTTTTAACGCTTCCGATTGTCTCAATCCTCCTGATTGAAAGTGGAATGCAAGGCGAGTGGATTGCAACTGCGACCGTTGGTATAACGGCTGCTTTGTATCTTCTTGGGGTTTCAATTCATCAGCTCTCGGGAGATGAGACGCGGCGTAATTTATTAGTAGCTTCCGCTCTCATTGTTGGTGCTGGCCTGCTCGGCGGTTTGTTTGCACAGACAGAAGCCGTAAAGATAGTCTCGGTTGCTTTGATGCTTCTCTACGTTGTTATTACACTTGCCGTAAGATTCGTCGTAAAGAGTTCATTTATTCGCAGTGCGCTGACAATCTCGTATCTGGTTTACCCCATCATGGCACTCCTTGTGGCATATGGCCTCGGGGCAGGCTGGTACGCACTCATCTTCGCCGTTGCGACAATTATCTACTGGGTAGCTGTCTACATTGAAAAATCTATTCTATTTGCAGTATTCGCTAACATCGCAACACTTGGCTTAGTTACGAGTAGTTGGGTGTGGCTGAAGCTCGATTCAGGTTGGCTTATATTTGGGGTCGCCTGGATAAGTGCGGCAATTTTCTATAGTACGTATTTGTACTACATACTAAAAGCGAAGGACACAAATGGGTGGACGGTTCAGCTAATCTTTACATGGATCGTCATCGGTATCCCAACACTGCTTTTCTTCTGGTCAACCGATCAAAACGGATATGCCGCCGCAACATCATTAGTGATTGGTGGCGCAACAATGGCCGTACACGGGATCATTCTTAGTCGAAAGGAATTTGTAGAAGCTGGCATTTACATTAGTACGCTCGCTTTGCAGCGTCTGGTCGGGCTGAGTGTGCCTGATCTCAATATTACAGTCTACGGTCACTGGTGGGCACTTACCTTGGGCCTCGTTGCGTACTGGCGTCGCACGGAGTCTGGCCTCAAGACGCGACTTGTTCTTACAACAGCCGCTATTACTGCAAGCACGGGTATCGCCGCGCTTAGCGAAGGTGGTTACTACCAAATACTCTTCTTGGTTGAACACGTCATACTACTTGTCATAGGTGCATTGTCACGCACTTCATGGGCGCTTTGGTGGGGGTTGGTCGCAACGATACTTGCAGTGCTATACTTCCTGCGTTCATCGCTCTTTCTGTCACTTCTCTTCCTTGGACTCACTCTTCTTACGATCGTAATTTGGCGATTGATCCGTGCACAGCAAAGGAAGTAATAATAACTTATTTCTCGGGAAGTTCTAGAAAGAGTGCTGCCCATACCATCCCAGGGTCGGCACGGTAGAACGGCGCGTAGTACCAGGAGCCATCTGGGTTGGTAAGTTCAGGATAGGTCTGGTGGCGTTCAATGAGGGCGCTAAATTTTGTGTATTGTGCTTGGTATTCACTTCGGCCATAGCGGTGAAGCAGGTGAAGGTAATAGGTAGCATGCCATGTCCAAAGTGAGGTTTCGGTGTAATTTGGCATTGAAATTGGACCCATGCCAAAGCGGTAGCGCAGCTTTTTAGGTGGCGTTTCGCCGTATTTCATTGGGTAGGGAAGGTTCAATTCTGTTTTATCAATATAATCGAGTGTTTTATTCACCATATCTTCATCATCAACAACTCGTAGGAAGAATGGCATCAATGCGCTGTCGGCGCTAAAGTTACTACTCACTCGGTCGGCGCGGAAGAAATCACCCGTCCAGTATTCCTTAATAAGAATATCGCTGTATACCGACGGGGCGAAAGGGAAGTTATCGAGTTGAAGAATGTCCGCACAGTAGGCGAGCCGGCCTACAAGAGCAACGGCGTAGGCGCTTCGTTCGTAGTAAACCGCATCACGCATTTCAGCGTAGCGCACACCTTTTTTAATATCTCCGGTCTCTGTTAAATAGCGCTCGACGTAGCGCTTCAGCTCATCACTTAAAAATGCACGCTCATCACTGTTGAGATAGTAGTGGCTCACAAGGAGTGAGTGAAGCAGCCACGGCAGTGCATCAATACTTGGTTTGCCTGGTGCATTAAAGACATTTCCATTCTTATCAATACAAAGCTTTACCCGACCACCACGGCGGTAGTGACGCATTGCCCATCGAAGTGTATGGTGCACGTGGGTCGCCTGGTTTAAGTGAACGAGTGACTCAGCAACCGTACCGAAGTCTCGCATCCAAAAGAAGTTATAGTGGCCAAGACTCGTGCGGTAAAAGTCGCCGTACCAAAGGCGATCAAGGATCTGTTGAGAAATTTCGCGAGAATTGCCCGGAAAACGTTCAATATCTGAGAAATAACGGTTAACAATTTGCCGATATTCGGCACGAAGGATTCCGAAGGTTGCACCGAATGCCCTAATCAGTGGTTTCATTGAGGTAAGTATACCACGGGGAGGCGGGCAAAATGTATAGTGCTTACGCTTGGCCGGTAGGCTTAATACTTGTTAGATGCCAGTGTAGGCATGTTGGACACTGGTAGACGCCAAGTGTGACGCTCATGTTATCAAGCATGCGGACATCGGCTTCCTCGAGGGCATCTTCTTCGGTCTTAAAGAAGCGCTTTCCTTCACAAGTAAGATCGAAGCGATAGACTTTTGATTCACGGACTTTTTTACTTCGGTGGGGCATATACCTAGTATATCTCTCATTTTCTAGTAGGAGTATAATAAGAGGTACATAAACTAATACCAAGGAGGTGTAAAGTTATGGATTTATGGGCAATTATAACCTGGGTGGTCATAGGTGGGCTGGCAGGATGGGTCGCTTCGATTATTACTAAAACGGATGCAAGCCAAGGACTACTTGGAAACATCGTGGCGGGTATTATCGGTGCGTTTGTCGGTGGATTCCTGGTAGGACTCCTCGGCGGTGAAGGTTTTACAGGGTTCAACCTTTGGAGCTTCATCGTCGCCCTCATCGGTGCGGTAGTCGTCCTCTTTATCTGGCGGGCAATTACGAGTCGCCGTACTGCGGTATAAGTAGAACTCTCGGGTAGGAAAGGCCACCTTTAAAGGGTGGTCTTTCTGTTTAGCACTCTAGACATATGAGTGCTAAAATCGTATACTAAATACAGATATGAGCAAACGTGATTACTACGAAGTTTTAGGCGTCTCTAAGAGCGCTTCAGCCGATGAAATTAAGAAGGCGTTCCGTCGTCTTGCGGTTGAACACCACCCAGATAAAGAAGGTGGTAATGAAGAGAAATTCAAAGAAATTAACGAAGCATATGATGTCTTAAAAGATTCACAAAAACGACAGCGCTACGACCAATTTGGCCACGCCGGGGTTGGTGGGGCAGCTGGCGGTGGCGGTGGCGGCAATCCATTCGAAGGGTTCGGTGGTTTTGGTGGCCAAAGTGCGAACTTCGATTTCGGTGGAGGCTTTGGTGACATTTTTGATCAATTCTTTGGTGGTGGATCATCACGACAGCGCGGTCCAAAAAGGGGTCGGGATATTGAAGTGCAGCTTCAACTTACGTTTGAAGAGGCGATTTTTGGCCTTGAACACGATATGAGTCTCGATCTTGACGACACCTGTGAACACTGTAAGGGCACCACTGTTGAACCAGGACACGATATGAAGACATGCCCGACCTGTCACGGTGCCGGACAGCAAACACGTGTCATGAACACGATGTTTGGGGCAATTCAGCAAACAGTTCCGTGTGAAACCTGTCACGGTGCGGGTAAGGTTCCGGAAAAAGTATGTACCGTTTGTCACGGTAGTGGTACGCAGCGTCGTAAGCAGACCGTTAAAGTTAAGATTCCTGCCGGAATCGACGATGGTGCGACAATCCGCCTAACAGGTCGCGGTGAAGCAATTGGTGGCGGGGAAAAAGGCGACCTCTACATCGGTATCCGCGTAAAAGCGCACAAGCGATTTACTCGTGAAGGCGATATTATCCTCTCTGAAGAGCACGTAAGCATGGTAGATGCCGCTCTTGGTACAGAAATTGATGTCGATACCGTCGATGGCCTCGTACGCATGAAAATTCCGGCTGGAACACAAAGTGGAACCGACTTTAAGCTTTCAAACCACGGCGTGCCGCACCTTCGTAATGAAGAAAAACGCGGTCCGCACATTGTGAGCATTGTGGTTGATACTCCAACGAAACTCAACCGAAAAGAGAAAGAACTTCTCGAGGCGCTCCGGGGTCGCGGTAAGTAGGTGCGGGCTGCGGCCTACCTCTATAAATCAGACTGCTTATACTTGACTTTTTAAAGCGTTAGTGCTATAATAGGGGGAATGATTACACGTAACGAAGACAGGCCAACGGTAGCCATTGCTGAAGCTCGTAGTTTTGAAAATAACGAGCAGTTCATAGCACGCCACCTACCTCTAGTAAAACGACTTGCCGACTACGGTGTTCTTGGTGTTGCTTTGAATGGTGCTAAAGATCGTATCGGTAACGGTCAGTTTAACGTGAGCTACGGATTTGGCGAAAATGGTATGGTCCGGAATGACAATATCATCTCTGTAGATGCCGGCTACGACCTAACCGGTGGGCTCGCTCGCTACACGCCAGACGTTCCTTCGTTAAACCCGCTTGGTATCCGTGAAATTGCCATGTCAAAGCAGTCGCAATTCGACGTTCTTACGGGTGAGCTGGGCGGTGCTTTGGCACGAACAGCAACCTGTCCTGCAGATGCTGCAGCTATTCTTTCGACGCTCGATCAATTTGGTGATGGTGTTCTTATTCTCAAAGCCAATGGCGACCCAGCCAAAAAGCACAAAATGCTTGTTGGTGAAAAGGCCGATATTGCAAAGGGTGCAGAGCGTATTGTAAGTACCATGAACCCGGCTAAGGATTCAGTGGTTATTCAAGAGTATATGCCAGAAGTACGATCTGGATTTGCGGATGGTATTCGTTATTTTGATGCGAATGAACGAGCTGTTGTTGCTGATCGCCGCGGCCTGAATCGTGAGCTTCGTGTCCATGCCATTGATGGGCGCCCAATCTACGTTGTTGGTCGTGCAGGCCTTCAGCCTGAACTGGGCTCTCAGCGTGATGAGCGTGTTTTCCTTGACCAGGCAAGTGTGCCCGACCATGTATTTGAGTTGGCGAGTCGCGCTGCGATGGCAATTCATACACAATCAAATGCTGAGCACTCGTACCTTGCGGTCGATCTTACTCCAGACGGCTCACGAGTTGTTGAAGTTAACGGTCGAAATATCGGTACGGTTCGTTCTGAAAGTGACCGCATGGGAACCCAAGCGGCACACGATGCGATTACTGATGCATTGGCGCGCAAGCTGTCTGCTATGGCACATAAACGAAAGGGTGAGAAGTAATGTCTAACGCAAAAAAAGTCCTGGTTTTCTTTAGTTTCCGAAAGCACAAAACGGGCTATTACAATACGCTTTTCAACCCATTAAAGGCAGTTGAAGCCGACTATGGCCTTGAACTTTTTCAAGGTTCTATGAAAGACCTGATTATTGAAATTATCGATAACAAGCTTGTCGTTACTGAATATATGACCGGACAACCTTTAGAGTCGTTTGACTTCGTTCGTTTCGAACTTTGGCTTAAAGCCCCGCAGCAGGCGCTTGCTGCTGCAACCTACTTAAGTCGTCATACCATTCCGTTTAGCGGACGTGAAGCGCTCAATACACTTTGTACGACGAAGGTTGGTGAGCTTGTGCGCATGTCAGACAATGACCTTGCGCTCCCTCGTACATACATGAGTAGCCACCATGTTATCTTAGAGAAATTTAAGAAAAACCCACCAATTGCCTATCCATTTATTGCAAAAGCTGCCGATTCATTTGGTGGAAAGATGAACTACCTAGTGCATACGTACGCCGAATTAAAAGCAGCGCTCCAAGAAAACAAAGACCAGTTCTTTGTGCTGCAAGAATTTATTCCTAACGAGTTCGATTACCGCGTACTCGTTATGGACAATGAAATTCAATTTGTATTGAAGCGATCACGCTTGAAATCGTCCGACAGCCACTTAAACAATACATCGGCCGGTGCTGAAGGTGAATTCGTACCAATTGATACACTTACTGATGCGCAAAAAGCCGATGCCCTAAAGGCAGCAGCACTCACCCTTCGTTCTGACTTCGCCGGCGTAGACCTACTGGTTAATTCAGAAACTGGTGAACACGTTGTACTTGAAGTGAACGAAGCACCGGCTATTCAGACCGGCGCAGACCCTGAACGAAAGATCGCTGCACTTATGGCGCATATTCAGAAGAAAGTAACGGAAGGAGCTCGCAATGTCTAATGTACTTAAAAAGCCACGTATTTTAATTGTCTTCGGCCGCAATACTGGCGAGAAGAGCACCCGTTTCGGTGGGTTTGTAAAACGTATTCAGGATAACGGTGGCTTTGCTTATGCAGATGTCGACTACGTTGCGCTGGAGGAGCTCGTTTTTCATATTACGAATCGTAAAGTAGCGAGGGTATATAACCCAACAAATGGCATTGATCTTGCATCATACGCCTTTGTGTATTTGAAGAGCTGGCAGGCAATGCCAGAACTTGCGGCGTCTGTCGCACACTTCCTAGAAGGGAAGGGCATTCCGTATGCCGACCACCAAGCGCGCCATGAATACATCGCTAAGACTACCAACTACATGACAATGTGGGCTCAAGGTGTCTCAGTGCCAGAAACTATCTGGGCAGGATCTAAAACCGTACTAGTAGCACACGTCGAATCGCTTCCTGACGATGCATTTCCTATTATCATCAAGGCGGTTCACGGCCAAAAAGGTAAGGACAACTTCCTTGCAAAGACGAAACGCGAAGCGCTGGATATTCTTACTAATACGACTGTTGATATGCTTTTGCAGCAATTTATTCCAAATGAGGGCGATTATCGTATTGGCGTGTATGGAAATAAGGCACGTTGGGCAATTTATCGAAAGAGCAGTGGTAAAAGCCACCTGAACAATACGTCAATGGGCGCTGTTGCAACGAACATTCCTATTAAGGACGTCTCACGTAAGGTTCGCGAACTTGCCGAAGCAGCAGCTGCTGCCTGCGACCTTTCAATATCAGGAGTAGATGTCGTTGAGGATTCTGTAACGAAAAAGCTATATGTATTTGAAGCAAATCAAGGATCACAAATTGTCACCGGTGCCTTTACCGATACCAATATGGCTGCATTTGACGAAGGCATGGAAGCAATGATTCCACGACGCTTTACGAAGGGTTCTTCGAAGACTCGACGCCCACAAGTTATTGGGCGCACAATCAAGGCGACTATTCAAACCGAAGAAGGTGAGATTATCGTCAGGGGAAAGGTAGATTCTGGTGCATACCAATCTGCAATCGATGCACAGAATGTAAAACTGCTCACCGATGAAAAAGGCGAGGAGTACGTGCAGTACACCTTGCTCGATCGGGCACATGACAGGAAACTTACCCTTACCTCATATGATTTTGGAAAAGCACGCATTCAAAGCTCGACCGGTCATATCGATGTACGGTATGTCGTGCCTATGGCTGTTGAAATTGGCGGTAAGCAGTATAATACGAGGGTGACACTCGCAAATCGATCAAGTCATAAGAGTCAGATGCTGATTGGTCGACAACTTCTTAGGGGAAACTTCCTCATTAACGTGGAGCTCGGTCTCTAGGAGTCATTTATGAAAATTGCAATTCTATCTAAAGGTGCAGCGAACTACACAACAAAGCGATTGAAAGAAGTTGCTCTTGAGCGTGGACATGAAGTCCGTATTATTAACTACGCAAAGTGCTACGTAGCGATTGAAAAAGACAAGCCGGTTATTCGCTATAAGGGTGAAAGTCTTGAGCATTTCGATGCGGTCATTCCTCGTATTGCGCAGAGCTACACAAAGTACGGTACTGCAATGGTGCGCCAGTTCGAAAGCCAAGGCTCATTCACGACTGCCAGTTCAATTGCTATTACTCGTTCACGCGATAAGCTTCGTGCCTACCAAATTCTTGCAAAAGCCGGTGTAGGTATTCCTAAGACGGTCTTCGCCCGTGAAACTGCGAACTTCGAAGACGTTATTGAACTTGCCGGTGGCACACCGCTCATCATCAAGGTGGCGCGTGGTACACATGGTAATGGAGTGGTACTCGCCGAAACTCCAAAGGCAGCCAAGGCGGTAATGCAGGCCTTCTACGTTGAAGGTGTGAACTTCTTGGTACAGGAATTCGTGAAAGAATCTGCCGGTGAAGATATTCGTGCATTGGTTGTTGGCAACCGCGTGGTCGCAAGCGTTAAGCGTCAAAGCCTCGACGATGACTTCCGTTCTAATACACACCAGGGTGGTGTTGGTAAGGCCGTAAAGCTGACCGATGAAGAAACGAAGACTGCAATTCGTGCAGCTCGCGCTATGGGTCTCCCAATTTGTGGGGTCGACATGATGCGTAGTGCAAGCGGTCCACTCGTTCTTGAAGTTAACTCATCTGCAAGCCTGCTTACACCTGAGCGTATTACAAAGCGCGATGTCGCAACGAAGATTATTGAATATATTGAAATGAACGCTAAGCGTCGTAATAAAAAAGATAAAGTTGGCGCATAGCCTCCAAAATCTTTTGTAAGAAATGCTATACTGGGCCTTATGAATAGGCCCAGTATTTTTATCTGGCGACCAGCAACAACGTACGTTTTAATAGGTGGGTTTGTGGCTGTTCTTATCGGCATCGTCGGTGCGTATATAGCTAATAGTTTTAGCTTCGAGCCAACTCGGCAAACGCATATTGGTAGTAATGTGTATCAGCTACAGGTGGCCGACACAGAGGAGCTCCGTCAGAAAGGGCTTTCTGGCGTTGAGGCACTGAACCGAAATGGTGGGCTACTCATGGCCTTTGATAGCGACGACACTTGGGGAATTTGGATGAAGGATATGGAAATTCCAATCGACATACTTTGGCTCGATAAGAATAAAAAGATCATACACTTGGTGAAAGAAGCCGACCCCGAACTATCAACCGATGTTATCTATACGCCAGACGACGCGGCACGCTACGTTATTGAACTTCAAGCTGGGCAAATTAAGAAAGCGGGCATACGAAAAGGTATGCCTGTGCACTTTGAAGATTATAATGATGGGCAGGAGAAATAATGGCACCAATTATTGTTTTCGCCGGACTCGCAGTTGCACTCTTTGCCGTCGCGTTCATTTCTAAGCGACGATTTGGATTGCTTGGGCTTGCACTAACAGCCGGGGCAACGCTTAGTACGATTTGGAGTTATGATGCT
>Ga0307406_10001075_pt1 | contig 15201 bp, 14 predicted proteins | sample 322Cmetagenome_3_FD_203706 | JGI IMG/M metagenome (GOLD analysis project Ga0307406, IMG submission 203706) | Maize rhizosphere microbial communities from greenhouse at UC Davis, California, United States - 322HYB-C-2 | ecosystem: Host-associated > Plants > Roots > Rhizosphere > Soil | place... | reverse complement strand
TTCGCTCCTTATCCAGTGGCGTCCACTGGCGAAGGACGGCGCGGACCTGCCGGTGGCGAGTCGCGCGCCGAGACGCGCCCGGCAGACCATCGCGATGGGCGAGACGTACGACTTCGAGCTCACACCCGAGCGCGCCGGCACGCTGCGGATCGAGATCCGCGGCGGTCTTGGTGGCCGACTTCTGGCCCGCGTGCCGGTGCGCGTCGAGTAGCGTTAGGCGGTGGCCGCGGCGTACTCGGCGGTGGTCGAGCCCGCGCGCGTGCGCCCCGCGATGACCTCCGCGACGTGATTCGCGTCGCGGCCGACACCGTGGATCATCGTCGACGACATGGCGTACAGGAAATGCAGCCCGACGAAATAGAGGCCGGGCTCGTAGCGCACGACGCCTCGGTCGTGGCGCGGCTCGCCATCCGCGTCGAACACGGGAAGATCGATCCACGAAAATCCGGTCTCGTAACCGGTGCACCAGATGACGTTCGCGACCTCGAGCACGCGACCGTCCTCGAGCAGCGGCCTCCCTTCCTGGGCTCCCGCGGTGCGCGCGACGCGCTGCACCCCTGCCGCACCCAGTACATCCGGGGTAGCGCGAATGAGCGGCGCCGTCGCGTGAGCCAATACCTTCGGGCGCACCCTCCGGCCGATCCGCGTGTCCGTCGTCAGCACGTGGTGGAACACGAACCGGAGCATGGCGCCGATGAGGAGCGCGCGCGGGATGCCGCCGAATCGAAACGGAATGCGGCCGACGTCCCTGCCCGACACCCATGTCTCGTGACCTCCACGCACGGCCTCGAGCGCGAGCTCCGCTCCGGAGTTCCCGGCGCCGACGAGCAGCACGCCGCCCGGCTGGAGCTGCGTGAGGTTGCGATACTCGCTCGAGTGCAGCTGGACAATCGAGGGATCGAGGTTCGTCGCAAACCCGGGAACCTTCGGTCGCTGAAAGGTTGCCATGGCGATGACCACGTGGTTCGCCTCGTACCGGCCACTGTCGGTGACGACGAGATAACAATCGCCTTCGCGCGTTAGGCTCGTGACTGTCTGTCCGGTGCGAACGGGCAGCCCGAAGCGCGACGCGTACGAGGCGAGGTAGTCGCCCATCTCATCCTTCGTCGGGAAGTATCCCGGTGCGGATGGGAACGGCATTCCGTCGAGGGAGTCGTAGCGGGCCGCCGTGAACAGCCTGAGTGAGTCCCACCGCGTGCGCCAACTGTCGCCAATTCGCTCGTTGGCCTCGAGGATCAGGAACGGCCGTCCTCGACGAGCCAGGTGATAGCCAACCGACAATCCAGCTTGCCCGGCACCGATGATGATCGTCTCGACCCGCTCGGGCTCATATGATCCGCGCATATCCTGCCTCCGTTGCGTGTGCCTTGGTCGGCGTTCCGACCTTGGGAGCACGCTAAGCCCTTTGTGATCAACGCGCTTCGGCCAAACTACGCAGGGTGGGCAGTCCGGCGCGTGGGTAATTCTGTGTAGGGGACTGGGGACTAGGGGACTCGGCCGGGACGCAATGTTTGCGCAGCAGCGAAGCGGTGCGATGCCGGACAAATAAGAAACTGCGCCCACCGTACTCATCCTGAACCGACCCCCAGGGTGAGTGCCCAATGTCCCCACGCAGCTACAAGGAGCTCGACGTCTGGAAGCTCGGCGTTGAACTCGCCGCGACTGTCGATGAGCTGTCGGAAAAGCTGATCCGGTGCCGCCGCTTCGCGATGGCGAACCAGATCTGCCGCGCCGCTCTGTCGGTGCCATCGAACATCGCCGAGGGCAACGGACGCGTGCACCGCCTCGAGTACGCGCATCACGTGTCGATAGCACGTGGGTCGTTACTCGAGGTGGAGTCGATTCTGTATGTCGCGATTCGCTGCAAGCACCTCAGCGAGGAGGAATGCGCCAAGGCGTTCGGGCTAATCGGCTCGATCGGTAGAATGTTGACGAAGCTTCTTCGCGCACTCTACCGCGCCTCCAAACAGACGGAGAGGTAAAGGCTTGGGTAGCCGAGTCCCCAGTCCCCAGTCCCCTAGTCCCCAGTTCCCAGTCCCTACACCAGTCGGTTTCGATAGGCGTACGCCGTCGCCGCAGCGCGCGACGTGACGTCGAGCTTCGTGAAAATGTTCGCCACGTGGCGCGCCACGGTCTTTTCGCTCAGCCCCAGCGCACCTGCGATCGCGCGGTTCGTCTTCCCGGTCGCGACCAGGCCCAGCACCTCGAGCTCGCGCGCCGTGAGCCGCGTCGGGGCGCGCGGCGATTCACGTCGCGCCGACTCTTCCAGTCTCGCGACGTCGTTCGACGCACCCAACCGTTCGAACCTCCCGCGCGCCGCGTCGAGCTCGAGCGCCGCGGTGTCCTCGTCCCCGAGCGCCCGGGAGGCGAGTGCGATCAACACACGCGTCCGCGCCTCGTCATACGGCGCCTCGACCTCGCGCCAGACGTCCCGCGCATTTTGCAGCGCCACCAGGGCGTGTTCCGCGTTACCCTCCGCCAGATCCACGGCACCGCTGCAATGCGCCGCTGCCGCCCGCAGGAAGGGTGCGTCCAGGGACTCCGCAATCTCCTCGAGCTCTCGCGCGGCGCCGCGAGCCGATTCCGTATCGTTCACGGCGAGCAGGATCTCCACGAACGCGCCGAGCATGCGGGACCTAACGACTGGCGCGCGCGCCTCTTCAACCGCTCGGCGAATGGAGCCGAGGGCGGCTTCGGTGTCGCCTTGGGCGAGCCGCAGCAGCGCGAGCCCGGGCTGCGGCTTCCGCCCCAACTCGGCCGCCTGCCGATACGACGCCTCCGCCTTGTCGAACTCGCCGCGCAGACGATGAAGCTCCCCGCGCTGATAGCACGCGCGTCCCGCCGCCGGCCTCGGCGGCGGGACGAGGAGACGGTCGCACGCACGCTCCGCTTCACCCAGCGCGTCCGACCACGACCCCTGAAGCTGCAGAATCTCGGCGCGGTGGACGAGACACATCCCGCGATAGGGAATGTTATCGGATTGCGACTCGCACCACTTCTCCAGCGCCGCGGTCCACTCGACGGCCCGGCGCAGGTCAAAGATCTCGGAGCAGGCGTCGATGACGCTGCAGTAGATATCGCCCATGCTCATCGGCATGAGCTCGCCCGCCGTCACGGCCACCATCACTTCATCGAGTAGCGCCACGCCCTCGGCCAGCCTGCCCATCTTGATCAGCGTTCGGCCCTGCCCCTGACGTCCGAAGGCGATCAGGTCGCCGTCACCGAACCGCTGACCGATCGCCTCCGCCTGAATGAACAGGTCGTGCGAGCGCGTGAACTCTCCAGCGAGCGCCGCGCGAATGGCGTCGGGCAACATGAGGTAGCCACGAACGACGCTGTCCGCCGCCGCGTCGTCGAGCACGCGGCGTGCACGCGCGAGCCATCCGCTCGCGTGCGCGATCTGGCCCCGGAACGCGAGGCCGTATCCAATGCGAAAGGCGCAGCGCGCGGCCTGCTCGATAGCGCCGCGCGTCAGGAACTCGTGATGCGCCTTCGCCCAGATGTCGACGCTCTCCGACTCGTTGCCGATCATGAGCGCGCAGGTCGCCAGCCGGTCGAGGTCGTCCGCGCCCAATGGCTCTTCGCGGTCCGTCGCAGAAAAGAGCTCGTAGGCCTGACGCCACAACTGGCGATCATAGCTCGCGCGTGCGTGCGGAAGCGCGTCCACCGGCACCATCGACAACTTGCTCTCCAATCGGGGCTTGCTCGGGCGGCGCCGCGGCGGCGGTGCTCGCGGCTCACGGGTGAAGCTTACACTGCGGCTATCGACTCACGCTATTTCAGCGGGACGCCGCGGTTGCGCCGTAGATTGGGCGACGGTCAATGGCGAAGCACCCATGGCCGTGGTATAAGGTCTTCACCATCTCAACCCCCAGGGCTTACCGTGCTGCCGTCGATCCTGCTGGGCATGGTGTTTGGAGTTGCGCAGGCACCCCTCGTGGCGCCACTGCCTCGACTGCCGCTCCCGCGACCGGCCGGGGCGCCACGTTAGGCGGCCGTGTTGATAGCTCTGCGGCACCTCCTGGCGATCCTGCTGCTTCCGACGATGGTCACCTTCGTCGTGCCGCGATGGATCCTGACCGCGTTCGCGAGCAACGATTCACGCTGGCCTGGGGATGATTGGAGCTGGATGCCGCGGACGTTAGGTGGTCTCGTGATCCTCGCCGGGCTCGCGCTCGTGACGTGGTGCATCAGCCTGTTTGTCCGGGTCGGCAAGGGTACGCTCGCTCCGTGGGACCCAACGTCCAACCTCGTTGCGGTCGGGCCGTATCGCTACACGCGCAACCCGATGATCACGGGCGTGGCCACGATCCTCACCGGCGAGGCGGTGGTGTTCGGATCGTGGCGCCTCGCCCTCTGGGCGCTGACGTTCATTCTCGTCAACCACGTCTATTTCCTGCTCGTCGAGGAGCCCGGCCTCGAGCAGCGATTTGGGGAATCGTACCTCGACTACAAGCGCGCGGTGCCGCGTTGGATTCCGCACCTCCGCGGGCGATCAGCGACGTAGGCTCAACACCAGGACGCCAAGGGCGACGAGCCCGATGCCCAACCACTCACGCGGCACCGGCCGCTCGCCCAGGAACACGAACGCGAATAGAGCGACGAGGACGACACTCAGCTTGTCCACCGGTGCGACCTTCGCCGCCTCGCCGATCTTGAGCGCGCGGAAGTAGCACACCCACGACGCACCCGTCGCGAACGCGGACAGCACGAGGAACATCACCGACTTGGGCGGCAGTGCGAATGGGTTCCGCCATTTCCCGGTGGAGGCGACGAATGCCCCGAGCACGGCAACGATCACGAACGTCCGCACGAGGGTGGCGAAGTCCGAGTCGATCCCCTCGAGCCCGATCTTGGCGAAGAGCGCGGTGAGGGCGGCAAACACCGCCGACCCGAGCGCCCAAGGGAGCCAGGCAGATGTTGATGGCATAGCGCGGTTCTGTGTGATTCTGCGAACCAGGTTCGGCCCAGCGAACCCGAACCTGGCATCCAAAAAAAGGGGGAAACGGATTATACGGAAACAACTGATCTAAACGGAGGATTTTTGAGGTTTCGAACGAGCCTTGCACCACTTTCAATCCGTTCGATCAGCAGTTCCGTTTGATCCGATTCCCCTTTTCTGGATGCCGACGCGCTCAAGCTACTGCAACACCGAGCTAGGCTCGACCGAAGTCGCCCGATGCGCCGGCAGGTACGCCGCGAACGCCGCCACGACTGCCATGAACACGGCCGCGGACGCCAACACCCGCGGATCGAGGGTGCTGACCCCGAAGACCAACGACGCCAGCACGCGAGAGAGAGCCACTGCGCCTAACAATCCGATCGCCACACCGATGGCGGTCACCACCATGCCCTCGCGCAACACCATCCGCCGGATTGACCCGCCATTGGCGCCGAGCGCCATGCGAATCCCGAACTCCCTGCGCCGCAGCCGCACGCCGTACGACAGCACGCCGAACAACCCCAGCGCCGCCAGGCCAAGCGCCACACCGGCGAACGTGGTCAGGAGTCGCAGGGTGAACACGCGCTGTGCCTCACCGCGACCGATCGCCTCGGTGAGCGGCATTGGTTTGAACATCACGAGCTGCGGGTCCAGCGACGCGATCACTCGCCGTACGTCGCCCTGCAGCTGCTCGAGCGATCCCGTCGTGCGAACCACCTGGACGAGCGACCAGTTTCGATCACCGGCAAATTGCCGGTGCGGGTGATACACGTACCCTTCGCCGGATCGGCCCTGCGGGTCGAGTGCCACATCGCCGACGACGCCGACGATCTCGCGGTCTCCGCCGCCGGTCGTTAGGTGCTGCCCGACGGCCCGCACCCCCGGGAACAATCGCTCCGCCGCGGTCCGGCTGATGATGACGCGTCGCGGGACCGACGCGTCGTCGTGGTCGTCGAACAGCCGACCGTCGAGCAAGGCAATTCCGACCGCGTCGAAGTATCGTCCCGACACCACCCGATTCTGGCCCGCAATGTTGGCACGCTCGATGTTCGCCAGCGGACCCGTCAGGGGGCTTGTGCCCCAGATGTTGAAGTCGCCAGTGGCTGGCAGCTTGGTCACGCCACCAGCACTCACGACCCCCGGCAGCCCGGCGATTCGCTCCGCCACGGTCTCATAGAACCGTGCTCGCGCCGTCGAATCGTAGCGCGCTTCTGGCAAGTGCAGCTCGAACGCCAGGACCCCTTCAGGTCTCACGCCTAACGGAACCTGGCGGATTCGCTGGAAGCTCGCGATCAGCAGACCAGCGCCCACGAGCAGCACGAACGCGAGCGCGACCTGCGACACGACGAGCCACTGGCGCAGTCGCATCTGCACGCCGCCGCTCGTGGCCGAGCGACTCTGCTCGCGCAGGACGTCACCGGGCTGCGTCCTCGCGGCTCTGAGCGCGGGAAAGAGGCCGAACCCCAGTGCGCTGAGCGACGCTACTCCCAACGAGAACGCGAGCAGCCGAGGCTCCAGCGTCAGCGCGGAGAGCCGGGGAATGGAACCCGCCCCGATCGCGACGATCGCCTTCATGGCGAAATAGGCCACGATGATCCCGGCAACGTCGCCGGCAAGCGCCAGCGTCAAGCTTTCAATGAGCGTCTGTCTCACAAGACGCCGCCGTTCCGCGCCGAGTGCCGATCGCAGCGCGAACTCGCGTGCGCGATACGATCCGCGCACCAGCAGCAGATTCGCAAGGTTCACGCAGATGAGCACGAGGACCAGCGCCACGGCGCCGAGCATGATCTCGAGTGGCCTGCTCGAGTCGCCGACGATGTCCTCCTTGAGCGGGTCCAACCTGGCACCCGCGTACCGCGCGTTCGGATACCGGTCCGCCAGAGTTTTGCTCAATCGGTCGAGCTCCGCCTGCGCCCGTGCGATCGTCACATCCGGACGCAGCCGTCCAATGACGGAGAGATAATGATTGTCGGCGTTGTCGAGATCGCGACCCGGTCCAAGGTCACCCGGTACCCACGCGTCGACGGATCCGGCGAGCGGGTCGGCGAATCCATCGGGCATCACGCCCGCGACGGTGTACGATCGGCCGTTCATCGTCAGCGACTTGCCGACGGCCGACGCGTTTCCACCGAACTGTTGCTTCCACAGCGCGTGACTGAGGACGACGACCGGCGCATCGGTCTCCTCGTCGCGCCCAAAGGGTCGCCCGATCGACGGCTGCACCCGCACGACATCGAAGTACTCCGCGCTGACAGGCAGCAGGCGGATACGCCTGACGTCGTCGCCTGTGCCAATATCCGCGCCGGTTTCGCTGTACAGGAAGAGCGCCGCGATCGACGAGAACGACGACATGCTCTGGCGATAGTCCAGGAAGTGCACCGGCGTCACGACACCACGGCTTTCCTTGCGCCGGATATCCGTGTAGTAGAGCCTAACGAGCTGCCCTGGCTGCTGATACGGTAACGGCTGGAGCAGCACCGCGTCCACCGCGCTGTACACCGCGGTGGTACCGCCGATGCCCACCGCCAGCGTCAGGATGGCGACGGCGGCGAACCCGGGATTTCGCGCGAGTGTCCGCAGCGCGAACGCGACGTCCCGCTGCCCGTCATGAAGGAATCGCGTCCCGCGCGCGTCGCGGACGTCGTCCTTCACCCGTTCCACGCCGCCGAGCGCGAGGGCGCTCTGGCGGCGCGCCTCGGCGCGGCTCACTCCGCGCCGTTCGAGCTGCTCGGCCTCCATGTCGGCGTGGAACGCCAACTCCTCGGCCAGCTCACGTTCGTCGCGTCGTCGGAAGATTACCGACCGGACGCGCTCGGTGATGTCGGTCCACGTGCTCATGCTCAGCCTCCGTCCGGTAGCAGTCGTGCATTCATGACCCAGTTCACCGCGGCGGATGCTCGACGCCACGATGCCTCCTCGAAGCCGAGCTGTCGCCGCCCGGCGGGGGTAAGCTCGTAGTACCGCGCCCGGCGACTGTTTTCGGTGACGCGCCAAGATGTCGTGAGCCATCCGCGCCGTTTCATCCGGATGAGCGCCGGGTAGAGCGACCCCTGCGTCACGAGAAAAACGTCCTTCGACATCTGCTGGATGCGCTGCGCGATCCCCCAGCCATGCATGGGTTCGAGGGAGAGGGTCTTGAGCACCATCATCTCGAGGGTGCCCTGCAGCAGCTCGCCCGGTTCGCCGGCCATCGCTTCTGTCTCCTTCAGATCATCTGAAGGTAGGACAGGGGCAGCAGGAAAAAGGTTGTACCTGCGTTCCAGCGCTTCGTATGGGGTCAGACTCCGTACGCATCGTTCTGTCGCTGTGTCGGACGGCAAGCCGTGGTCGTCTCCCGTTCGACCCGGACCTTTGGAGGACATCGTGGTCGACTGGCTACGAGCAACGACAGTGACCGGGGTGGCCCTGCTGGCTTTCGGAGGCGTGGCAATCGCACAGACGCCGACCGGCCCGAAGAAGCCACCTCCACCGGCGGACTCGCTCGGTGCGATCACCGAGCGAGGGCGACTGCTCGCTGGATACGACGGCGCCGCGTGGATCGCGTCGGACAGCATCATGGCTCGGCGCCCGGCAACCGGCACCCTCTCCGGGTACGTCGCGCAGCGCACCAACGGGAGATGGGTCGTCGCGTAAGGACTTCGGCAACCGCGACCGCCCCTACAACGCGGCGGTGCTGGAGCGGAATGACGGAAGCCTCTACGTGTATCTCATGCCCGCGCAGGTTCAGGACGGCGTATTCCCACTGGGTGCTGACGCGCGCTAACCACTTCGCGGCCGATGGACGCACCCTGGTGGCCAAGCGCCAGCTGCATAACGCGCTGCTGGAGTTTTCCGCGCGCGGCGACTCGAATCACACACTCCAGGCAGGTACGCACACCGCCATTCTCGATGACATCCCGGAGGACACCGACGTCTTTCACGTCCTCGTACGCCAGTCGCGCGTGCCCGACTACATCGTGACGGACGCGTTCCTCTACATCATTTATCCCGACGGAAGGATTCGACTGGTTGGACGAAGGGAGGACGTCCTGGGCACGAAGGACAGCCCGATACCCGCGAAGAAGCCTTGACGGTCAGCCGCCCAGCATGCTGCGCACGGCCGCGCGGCTCACCTTCCCCGCTGCATTCCTTGGAAGCTCGGCCACGAAATGAATGGTCTTCGGCGCTTTCACGGACCCGAGCTCGGCCTTCACAAAAGCCACGAGATCCGCAGCGCTGACCGCGGCACCGTCCGCCACGCGTACGGCGGCGTGAACCGCCTCACCCCACTTCTCGTCAGGCGCGCCGAATACGCTGCACTCGGCGACCGAGGGGTGCTTCGCGAGCACGGCCTCCACGTCACCCGGGAAGACCTTGAACCCACCAGTGTTGATCAGCTCTCGCAGCCGGCCGCGAATGTAGACGTAGCCGCGATCGTCACGCATCCCGAGATCGCCGGTATGCAGCCAGCCGTCCACAATTGTCTGCGCCGTGAGGTCGGGCCGATCGAGGTAGCCGTTCATCACGAGCGGCCCTCGCACGACGATCTCGCCGGTCTCGCCGTTAGGCAGCAGATCGCCCGTCGGTGCCATGATCGCCACTTCGGCCACCGTGGACTGCCTGCCGATGGACGTCAGGTTCTCGTCGTGCTCGAGCTCTCGTGCCCGCATGGCGGTAATGATCTGCGGCGCCTCGACCTGTCCGTAGGCCGTTTCGATCACGGGGCCGAACACGCGCTGCGCCTCGCGAATCTGTTCCGGCCGCATGGGGGCCGCGGAGTAGATCAGGTGGCGCATGCTGCCGTAGTTCCGAGTCGTAACGGTCGGATCCTCGAGCATGCTGTAGATCAGCGTCGGCGGCGCGTATATCGTCGTCACGCCGTACCTCTCGATCGCGTCGAGCACGCGGGGCGCCTTTGGCTCCTCGAGCATGACGTGCCGGCCACCCACCGAGAGGATGGGCAGCACAAAGCACGACGCGCCGTGCGTGAGGGGCGCCGCGATGAGGTTGACGTCGGCGGTGTGGAGATCGAAGCACGCCAGGATGCCTTCGATCTGGGCGCTCACGCAGCGGAGTGACTGCACGACGGGCTTCGGCGCGCCGGTGCTTCCGCCACTGAACTTGATGATCTGCGCATCGCGGTCGTTTCGCGGGATGACGGTGGGATGGCGGCCGTTCCATTCGCCGATGAGACCGCGCACGCTCGGCATTTCACCTGAAGTCCCGCTCGTCTTGCCGAGGACGACGGGCGCGCCGATGGGCGTAAAACGATCGAGACACAATTCGTCGGCCACGAACAACGTGGGCCGCGTGACGCCGATCATTCGATCGAGATCGGCGCGGCTGTTCGTGGGGTTAAGTGGCACCCACACTTTGTCCGCCGCGTACGTGGCGAGCAGGGCGACGAGGTGCTCGACCGTGTTGCGCGCGCAGATGCCGACGCGGCTGGCCGGATCGGGATCGAGTGACTGCAACGCGGCCGCGAGGGCGTGCACGGCGGCGAGCAATCGGCGATAAGTGAACGGCTCGCCGGGGCCGGCGATCGCTATCGCGTTAGGCGACCTGTCGGCGCGGTGATAGAGGTGCTCGATTGGCTTCATTGTCTCGAGAGGGCACACTGAAGACGGGAGACGGCAGAGAACTGCAGACGGGAGACGGCAGTGGGCAGATGGCAGACGGGAGAGAAACCGGGCCCCTCTGTCCTCTGCAGCCCGCCGTCTGCTGTCTGCCGTCTGCTGTTCTCTGCTGTCTGCCGTCTCTCACGGCCCGTAGCGCTAGCAGCGTCCACGTTGCGCGCGCCGTTACAAGTACCGCTCGCGAAGAATGCGCATGTGATGCGCCACATGCCCCGCGGTTATGTGTGCGAGTGCTCGCACTGTGAACGGGTTCCCGCTCGCGATCCCGCGCTTCGCCCACGCCTCGTCAGGCAGGTTGCGGAAGAAATACAGCGTCGACTGGCGGACCGTGCGGAACTCCGCCACGAGGTCGCTCAACGAACGCTCATCGAAGCGCACGGCCGCGATCGCGATGTTCTGATCGAAGCTTGGCAGCTCCCCAGGAAGCCCGCGTGCAAACCAGAGCGCACGGAACACGAACATGCGCTCACAGTCGTTGATGTGGCCGACGACCTCGCGAATGCTCCACTTGTCGGGGGCGTAGCGATGGAGCGACTTCTGCTCAGAGATCCCGCCGAGCACCGAGACGGTCTCGCCAAGCTGCGCGTCGATAATGCGGCGAACGTCCTCGCCCTTGGGAACCTGGTCGATGTACGTGTAGTAGTACTCGGCCGCTTCGGTCCGGTCCAGCAAAGTCGTCGTCATGAAGGAACCTGTAGGGTGACTTGTTCCTGCCTGGGGAGGACGCTACATCAACGGTATGAGCTCTCCGATTCTCGGGCTGCATCACGTCACGGCAACGGTCGATGAGCCCCAAGCCGATCTCGATTTCAGCGTCGACGCCCTCGGTCTGCGTCTCGTGAAGAAGACGGTGAACTTCGATAACCATTTCGTCTATCACTTCTATTATGGCGACGAGGTCGGCCAACCCGGAACGATCTGGACCACGTTTCCCTACAAGGGGCGCGGCGTTCCGGTCGGGACCAAAGGAGCCGGACAGATCACCGTCACATCGTTCTCGGTTCCTGCCGGCTCGCTCGACACCTGGAAGCGTCGGCTTCGCGAACGTGGCTACACCGTAACCGATGTCCCGCCACGGTTCGGCGAAGAGTCGATCATCGTCACCGACCCGTCGGGACTGGTGATCGAGCTCATCGCGAACGATGCAGATTCGCGTCGCGCGTGGACCGCCAGCGGGGTCGACGCCGGATCGGCGGTGCGCGGCCTGCACAGCGTGTCGCTCGAGGTCCGCGATCCGCATCGGACCGTGGACTTCATGAAAGAGATGCTCGGCTTCGAGGTGGTCGACGAGATGGAGGGCCGCATTCGCGTTGCCGTGAACGGTGACGGCCCCGGCAGGCGGATGGACATCGTCCATGCCAGCGATGCTGCGTGGGCGAGGAACGGCCTTGGCACCGTGCACCATGTCGCGATGGCGATCGGCAGCGACGACGATCAGCTCAAGATTCGCGAGGAGCTGGTCGGGCATGCGCACGTGACGGACGTTCGCGACCGGCAGTATTTCAAGTCGATTTACTTCCGGGAGCCGGGCGGCGTCCTGTTCGAGATCGCCACGATGCGGCCGGGCTTTCCCGTCGACGAGCCGGTTCCCGAGCTCGGGAGCGCGCTCAAGCTGCCACCCTGGGAGGAGCCGCACCGGGCCGAGATCGAAGCACAGCTGCCTAACGTTCGCTACTGACCGCTATCCCGACCATGCAGCCACACGCTGGCCAGCCCATCCTGCGCGCCGGAGCCGCACCCGACGCCGCGCGGGCCGCCATGATCATGATTCACGGCCGCAATGCCGGCCCGACCAACATCCTGGACCTCGTTCCAGTGCTCGATCGACCAGACTTCCTGTACGTCGCCCCGGCAGCCGCCGGAGGAACATGGTATCCCCTCAGCTTCATGGCCCCGCGCGAGCAGAACGAGCCCGGCATCTCGTCGGGTCTCAACGTGATCGAGTCACTGGTGAATGATCTCATGACGGTGTTCGCGCCGCACCAGATCATGCTGCTCGGATTTTCGCAGGGCGCGTGCCTAACGTCCGAGTTCTCGATTCGGCACCCCCGGCGCTACGGCGGCGTGATGGTGCTGAGCGGCGGCCTCATCGGCCCACCCGGCACCTCCTGGGACACCGTGACGACGTCGCTCGACGGGACACCGGTCTTCCTGGGCTGCAGCGACGTCGACTTACACATCCCGGCCGAGCGCGTGCTCGAGAGCGAGGCGGTCTTCCGCCGCCTCGGCGCCGCGGTGACCCGCAGGCTCTACCCCGGCATGGGACACACCGTCATCGGCGACGAGATCGAGCAGGTTCGGCAAGTCATGGACGCCGTGCTACAGCCCGCCGGGCCTGACCATTCATGACACGGGTTCTCATTATCGTTAGGGGCGCCATTGGTCTCGCCACGATCGCGTGGGTCGCGGTCGCGTTCGCCGCGGGGTGCAACACGCCCCAGGTCTCCGCCAATACTCGGACCCGGACCGCGGACGACTCGGTCGAGCAGGTCATGTTCGGCGCGCGGACCGTGCTCGTCTCGAGCGGGACGCGTCGCGGCGAGGTGGCGGGCGATACGGTGTCGAGCTTCGATGCGGCCACCAGATTCGAGTTCCATGGTGTCCACGCGATGTTCACGAGTCCGTTAGGCAGACCGCTCGGGACGCTCACGGCACGGACGGGCACGTACCGCGTGGGCCACGCGTTGTTCGACGTGCCCGGCCCGGTCACGATCGTTTCCGACACGGCGCGGCGGCGTCTCGAGGGGAACACCGTTCGGTACGACGTCGTGCAAAACCGGCTCTCCAGTGACAGCGCGTTCGTGGCGACGGCCGGCACGCGACGACTGACGGGGGTCGGCTTCACGGCCGATCCCGGGCTGTTCAGCGTGAAGTGCCTGCAATCGTGCACCGGCTCGCTCGGGCAGTAAGGGAGATCACATCACAGACGGAGTCCACCATGCGCCTGGCAGCGTTAGGCTCCATGCCCGCCCTGATCCTCGCCACCGCCACGCTCGCCGCGCAGGCCTCCACCGAACCGCCCAGGCAAACGGAAGCCGCCGCGTACTCCCGCTACGAGCTCCTCGCCCCCGGGTCGGCCAGGTTCCGCATTGTTTACGAAGTGTCGGCCACCACGTCCGGCGCCCGGTACTACTTCAATCCGATCCGAAAGGGCAGCGTTTCCAGCGATGAGCGCGTGACCGACCGCGCCACCGGCGCGACGCTCGCGTTCGACGTCGTGAACGGCACGGTGGCGAAGGCCGGCGGCGTGCGCGGTGCGGACTCGACGCAGGAATACATCCGCGTCACGCTCGCGCGCCCCGTCCCACCCGACGGTGGCGAGGCCCGTGTGCTCATCGACAAGACCTACGAGGACGCGAAGAGCTACTATCTCGACGGCGACGACCTCGTGTTCAACCGGTCACTCGGCATCAAGCGCAATGCCGTCGTGCTGCCTGACGGCTACGAGCTTGTCGCCTGCAATTACCCCTCGCAGGTGTTGCAGGAGGCCGACGGCCGCATCAAGGTCTCGTTCTGGAACGCCACGCCCGCCGAAGCGCCGCTCGTGCTCCGTGCGCGCAAGGCATCGGGCGTCACGGCGAAGCCGTCCAGCGTTCCCGCGAACCGCCTCGACGAACGCGCGAACCAGAACCGCGAGATCGTCTACTTCCTCCAGCAGCCGGAGTCGCACGCGTTCGATCTCTACCACGATTACACCGAGTCGCGTTCGGGCACGAGCACCTACCTGAACGTCGTTCGCGCCGGCAGCACGGTGTCGAATCCGTCCGCCCGCAACCTCGATTCGGGCGAGATGCTTGCTCACGACGTCGTCGTTGGCGATGCCATAACGCGAGCGAAGCTCGACGTCGACAACGTCACGCCGTCGACGGAGGTCGTCGTGTTCCGTTTCCCCGCCGTGAAAGCCGGCCAGTCGATTCGCCTTCGCATGTTCGAGACGTACACCGACACCGCTCGCTACAAGCTCGTCGGGGACGAGCTGGTGTGGGATCGCGGGTTCGGCCGACCCGCAAACGCGGTGGTGCTTCCGACAGGCTGGGTGCTCACGAACAGCTCGATTCCCGCGACGGTGACCACCTTGCCCGACGGACGAGTCCGGCTGGACTTCATCAACCCGCGCCCCGACGAGATCCAGGTGCTCATCACCGCACGACGACGCTGATCCGCTCGCTCTAGGCACTTCTGGGCACTTGTCTCCGCGCCACCCGCGACACAAATCCAGAACGTCGCGAGGAACTCGAACGTTCGCCCGGAGGTGCCACTGTGTCGAAGAAGATCCTGATGATCGTCGGTGACTTCGTCGAAGACTACGAGGTCATGGTCCCGTTCCAGGCCCTCCAGGCCGTCGGCCATACGGTTCACGCCGTGTGCCCCGGGAAACGCGCCGGCGAGTTCGTGCGCACCGCCATCCACGACTTCGAGGGTGACCAGACCTACACCGAGAAGCGCGGCCATAATTTCACCGTCAACGCCACCTTCGACGACGTCGACGATTCAGACTACGACGCGCTGTGCATTCCGGGCGGCCGCGCACCCGAGTACCTCCGGCTCGACGAGCGCGTCCTCGAGATCGTGCGGGCGTTCGTCAAGCGGAAGAAACCCGTCGCCGCAATCTGCCACGGCCCGCAGATCCTCGCCGCCGCCAAT
>Ga0307406_10001073_pt1 | contig 15209 bp, 14 predicted proteins | sample 322Cmetagenome_3_FD_203706 | JGI IMG/M metagenome (GOLD analysis project Ga0307406, IMG submission 203706) | Maize rhizosphere microbial communities from greenhouse at UC Davis, California, United States - 322HYB-C-2 | ecosystem: Host-associated > Plants > Roots > Rhizosphere > Soil | place... | reverse complement strand
GCCAGTAAGGATTGCTCAGCGGCGTGGATTCGGTGACCGGGAGGCGTGACGGCGGCGTCTGATACGCCGACGCCGAGCTGATGAACACGTACTGCCCTGTGCTTCCCTCGAAGAGATCGACGCCCGACTGCACCTGCCCCGGCGTGAAGGACAGGAAGTCCGCCACGACGTCGAAGTCCTCTCCGGCAGCGTCGAGCGCCGCTCGGGTCGCCTCCGGATCCCTGATGTCGGCGACGATCGACCGGGCGCCGTTCGGCAGGGGGCGGATGCCGGTCGTCCCGCGATTCAGCACGGTGACGTCGTGGCCGACCTCGAGGGCGTGGGACACGCTCGCGGAGCTGATGATCCCCGTGCCGCCGATGAACAGGATCCGTTGTGGGCTCATGACGTCAGTCTGTCAGGAACACCCTACGGAGAACCACTCGCATCAACGACAAAACCCCCGCTCACGCGAGGGTTTTCATCTTGCTGGGGTACCTGGACTCGAACCAAGAATAACGGAACCAGAAACCGTCGTGTTGCCAATTACACCATACCCCAAGGGCGAAACCGGAGCCTCGCACCGAGAATCAAGCCTACCGGAGCAGGCGCAGAACGCCAAAACGCCCCACGGTCACGCGCACTCGGGCGCGTCGCGCTCGATACGTCACGCCGACGCTTCCGCGCCCGCCCGGTGGCGCGCTCGAAAGTTCGCCGCCTTCACCCGGTTTCCGCAGGTCTTCATGGCGCACCACTCACGGCGATGGCCCCGAGACCGATCGAGATACACCTGGGTGCACTCGGGGCGAGCGCACCACCACACGAACGGGCTCATCATGGAACTCACACTCGAGATCGTCGTCCTCCCCGTCTCCGACGTCGATCGCAGCAGGGCTTTCTACACCCGTCTGGGCTTCCGCCTCGACGCCGACTTCACCACCGAGCGCGGTCTGCGAGTCGTCCAGGTGACGCCTCCGGGGAAGGGCACAGCCTCGATCATCTTCGGCGAGAATCTGACGGATGCCGCTCCGGGCTCGGTGCGCGGACTGCACCTCGTCACCCCCGACCTCGAAGCGGCGCGCGCCGAGCTCGTCACCGGCGGCGCGGAAGTCTCGGAGGTATGGCACGACGCCGACGGCATCTTCCACTGGGCAGGCGCCCGGAACCGACTTCCGGGCGCGAACACCCAGCACGACAGCTACTCGTCGTACGTCTCGTTCGACGACCCCGACGGGAACGAGTGGATCATCCAGCAGGTCGTCGACCGCCTCCCCGGGCGTTGATCCCGGAAGCCGGGAACGCCATGGACGAGACGACGCGCATTCTCCAGGACCTGCTCACGCGCGCGGCCGCCGCGCACGGCGTGCACGAACAGGAGAACCTCGGTGAGGTCTATGACGAGCAGTGGCCGCAGTGATATGCGGCCCACATGAGTGCGACCCTCGAAGACCTCGGGCTTCGCATCATCTCCGCCGACTCCGATGCAGCCTTGGCGGCCGAGGACTCAGCTCGCGAGGAACTCGGCGAGACCCCGCAGACGACGCAGTGACTCGTCCTTCCCGAGCAGCTCCATCGACTCGAACAGCGGCGGCGAGACCCGACGACCCGTGATCGCGACGCGGGGCGGACCGTAGGCGACGCGCGGCTTGAGCTCCAGGGTCTCGACGAGGGCGTGGGCGAGGGCATCCTGGATCTTCTCCGGGGTGAACTCGCTCACGGGCTCGAGCGCCGCGACGCACGCCTCGAGCACCTCAGCCGCATTCGCAGGCAGGCCCCTGAGCGCGTCGGCGTCGTACGAGACCTCGTCAGTGAACAGGAAGCCGACCATGCCGGGCACCTCGCCGAGCAGCTGCACGCGCTCCTGCACGAGGGGCGCGACGCGGAAGGCGGTGACGAGCTGCTCGCGGGTCGGCTCGTCGAAGAGGCCGGCGGCCGCCAGGTACGGAACCGTGCGCTCGGCGAAATCCTTCTCGTCCAGCATCCGGATGTGGTCGCCGTTGATCGACTCGGCCTTCTTCTGGTCGAAGCGGGCCGGATTCGGGTTGACGTTCTCGACGTCGAAGGCGGCGGTGAACTCGTCCAGCGAGAAGACGTCGCGATCGTGTCCGATCGACCATCCCAGCAGGGCCAGGTAGTTGAGCAGGCCCTCGGGGATGAAGCCGCGATCACGGTGCAGGAACAGGTCGGCCTGCGGGTCGCGCTTCGAGAGCTTCTTGTTGCCCGTCTCCCCCAGCACGAGCGGCATGTGCGCGAAGCGCGGGACGAACGTCGTGACGCCCGCGTCGATCAGCGCGGCGTAGAGCGCGAGCTGACGTGCGGTCGACGGCATCAGGTCTTCGCCGCGGAGCACATGGGTGATTCCCATCAGCGCGTCGTCGACCGGGTTCACGAACGTGTACAGCGGGATGCCGTTCGGCCGTACGACCACGAAGTCGGGGAAGGACCCCGCGGGGAACGTGACCTCGCCGCGGATGAGGTCGACGTAGGTGAGGTCCTCGTCGGGGACGCGCAGGCGCAGAGCCGGCTGCCGTCCCTCGGCGCGGAACGCCTGCTTCTGTGCATCGGTGAGGTCCCGATCGAAGTTGTCGTAGCCGAGCTGCTTGGCACGACCGTTCGCCTCGTTGCGGGCGTCGATCTCCTCCGCGTTCGAGAAGCTCTCGTAGAGGGCGCCCGACGCGAGGAGCTTGTCGATGACCCCGCGGTAGATGTCGTGGCGCTCGGACTGCCGGTAGGGCGCGTGCGGTCCGCCGACCTCGACGCCCTCATCCCAGTCGATCTTGAGCCACGTCAGCGCGTCCAGCAGTTGGCGGTAGCTCTCCTCGCTGTCGCGCGCGGCATCGGTGTCTTCGATGCGGAAGACCAGCTTGCCGCCGTTGTGACGGGCGTAGGCCCAGTTGAAGAGGGCCGTGCGCACCAGGCCGACATGCGGCAGGCCGGTCGGCGAGGGGCAGAAGCGGACGCGGACGTCGGCACCACGTGCGGTCGTGGTGAGGGGATGAGGGGTAGCCATAGCCCTTCGATTCTAGTTGGCGATGCCCGGCTCTCCGTCGGCTCCGGTGACGAGCCGGGGCGACGCATCGGGACACCGCAGGTAACACTCGCTCACCCCACGTCATCGAAGGCTGGAGATCTCCGTCCGACTCCTATCGTTGCGGCACACATTCCCCACAGGAAGGCACACCATGAGCATCACATCCCTCGTGACCACTGGACTCGGCAATCGCTGGCAGGTCGCCGCCGCACCGCGAGACGGCGAGGAATGGCTCGACAGGGCACAGGAGGTCGCCGACATCCTCGCGGTCGACGCCGTCGAGCGCGACCGCGCCAACGCGACGCCGTACGCCGAGGTGCAGCTGCTCAAGGACTCGGGGCTCATCACGCTGCTCGGTCCTGTCGCTCACGGCGGCGCTGGCGAGAGCTGGGACACGGCGTACAAGGTGATCCGGACCGTCGCCCGGGGCGACGGATCGATCGGACAGGTGCTCGGCTACCACTACCTCTGGGCGTGGGCGGCGCGACTGGTCGCGACCGACGAGCAGATCACCGCCGTGGAAGAGCTCTACACGACGAACCGCTTCGTCTTCGGCGGCGCGGTGAACCCCCGGGATTCCGACCTCGTCATCCGCGAAGACGGCGACGAGCTCGTCTTCTCCGGCCGGAAGTCGTTCTCCACCGGTGGCCAGATCTCCGACCTCACGGTCCTCGAAGGCGTCCTCGAAGGGACGGAGACGCACATCTTCGCGATCGTCCCGACCGACCAGGACGGCATCGTGTTCGCCGACGACTGGGACAACCTCGGTCAGCGACTCACCGAGTCCGGATCCGTCGAGATCCGCGACGTGCGCGTGCCTTGGGCGTCCGCCGCCGGGTTCGTGGACAAGATCTTCCAGCCGCTCACGTACAACACCCTGAATGTCCCAGCGATCCAGCTCGTGTTCGCGAACTTCTACCTCGGCATCGCCCAGGGCGCTCTCGAGACGGCATCGGCGTACACGCGCACCACCACGCGTGCGTGGCCGTATGGCGGCGACGACAAGCAGCGCGCGACCGACGAGTGGTATCTGCGCGAGGGGTACGGTGACCTGGCCTCCAAGCTCTGGGCGGACGAGGCGCTACTGGATGCCGTCGGCGCCGAGATCAGCGCCGTCCTCCATGCTCCGCGCGAGGAGCTCACCGCGCGCCGCCGCGGTGAGATCGCCGTGCGCATCGCAGCCGGCAAGCTGCGGATCGTCGACGACGGCCTGGAGGTCGCCACGAAGGTCTACGAGCTCACCGGCGCCCGTGCGTCGTCGAACGCCGTCGGGCTCGACATCTTCTGGCGCAACCTGCGCACGCACAGCCTGCACGACCCGATCGCCTACAAGAAGCGCGAGGTCGGCGGGTTCGTGCTGCTGGGCGAGGTGCCGGAACCGACCTGGTACACCTGAGCGCACAGGATCTCAGCGGGCCGGCGTCCGTCCGAGGGGCGAGAGCGCGACGATCGCCAGGACGAGGACGGATGCCGCGACCCCGAGCCCCGCGTACTGGAAGTTCGAGAGGACGACGCCGGCGAGCACGGAGCCGGCTGCGGCGGAAAGGCTCATGAGGGAGTCGCTGCGACCCTGCCGGCGCGTGCGGACCTCAGGCGCCGACGCCTCGGTGAGGAGCGCGGCGCCGGCGACGGTCGCCGCGCTCCAGCCGAGGCCGAGCAGGATCAGCGCCGCGATGACACCCCATTGCTCCGTCCCCGTGAAGATCGCGAAGGCCAGGGCGCCGCCGAGCAGCACCTGGCCGAGCAGGACGACACGAAGCCTTCCCCAGCGGTCGGCCAGCACACCGAAGAGCGGCGAGAGCGCGTACATGCCGCCGACATGCAGCGCGATCGTGATGCCCACGAGGGCGGACACATCCGCCGGAGTGGGCGCCATCCCGTGCGCGCCGTGCGCCATGTGCGAGAGGTGCACGGGCGTCATCGCCATGACCGACGCCATCACGACGTGCGATCCTGCGACGGCGAACATCGCGTAGCGCGCCACCCGGGGGCGATCGGCGAACGGTGTCCCGGTAGCCGCGGCCGCCGCCTTCGCGAGTCGCTGCGCCGCCAGCAACGGGTCGGGTCGCAGTGCGACGACGTAGAGGATCAGCGCCGCGCATTGCGCGACGAACGAGAACACGTACGACCCGGTCTGCGGCGGCATCCCGATCGCCTGCCCGACGATCTCGCCCGGCCCCAGCAGCAGAGGCCCCGCCACTCCCCCGATGGTGGTCGACCACACGACGATGGAGAGGTCCCGACCGCGATGCTGCGGTGCCGCGAGGTCGGTCGCCGCGAACCGCGACTGCAGGTTCCCGGCATTGCCTGCACCGATCATGAGGATCCCCGCCAGCAGCAGCGGGAACACCCGCAGCGACGCAGCCAGGATCACCACCGCGATGCCCACGAGCGCGAACAGGTTCCCGAGAGTGAGAGCGCGCCGTCGGCCGACCCGCGCGGCCAGTCGCGCCAGAGGGATGGCGCATACCGCCGCGCCGAGGGTCACCGACGCTGTCGCGAGACCGGAGAGGGCGTCGCTGCCCGAGATGTCCGCCGCGAGGAGCGCACCCAGAGAGACCGTGGCACCGAACGCGATGCCGCCGAGAACCTGCCCGAACGACAGGACGAGCACGGTGCGCCGCTGCACGGCGTTCTGCTCGGCCGCCGTCAGGGCGACACCGCTCATGAGGTCGCTGCGGCGTTGCGTGCGCTGTTGCGCAGGATCCCCAGACCGGTGATCTCGACCTCGACGACGTCGCCGGCACCGAACTCGCCGACGCCTGCCGGAGTGCCGGTCATGATGACGTCACCGGGAAGAAGCGTGAAGACGGCGGAGGCGTACTCGATGATCGCCGGGACCGAGTGGATCATGTCGGTGAGCGGTGCCTGCTGGCGCACCTCGCCGTTGACGCGGGTCTCGATGCTCGCGGATGCCGGATCGAAGTCCGTCTCGATGACCGGACCGAGCGGGCAGAACGTGTCGAACCCCTTGGCACGCGACCACTGGCCGTCCTTGCGCTGCAGATCCCGCGCGGTCACATCGTTGCCGATCGTGTAGCCGAGCACATAGTCGAGCGCGTTCTCGGCCTTCACGTTCTTCGCGATCTTGCCGATCACGACGACCAGCTCGCCCTCGTACTCGGTGCGCTCGGACAGGGCCGGACGCACGATCGCGTCACCAGGGCCGATCACCGCGGTGTTCGGCTTGAGGAAGAGGAGCGGCTCCTCTGGTGCCACTCCCCCCATCTCGGCGGCGTGATCGTGATAGTTCTTGCCGACGCAGACGACCTTGGACCGCGGGATCACCGGGGCGAGGAGCGCGGCATCCGTCAGCGGCACCCGCGCACCCGTCGTCTCGTAGCCCGAGAACATCGGGTCTCCGGCGAGCACGACGAGGTCGGTCCCGTCGATGATCCCGTACATGATGGCGTCGTCGTGGCTGAACCGGGCGATCTTCATGGTTCCAGCCTAGCGAGCGCGACCGCTCTCAGGCGTCGAGGCGGAGCAGCCAGCCGTGCCGGTCTTCGCGGCGACCGTACTGGATGTCCGTGAGCTCTTCGCGTAGCGACAGCGCGAGCTCGCCCAGCGGCTGCGGCTCGTCGAAGCCGTCGCCGACCAGCGCGCCGATGGGAGTCACGACCGCCGCCGTGCCGCACGCGAACACCTCGACGATGTCGCCCGATGCCACGCCCTCGCGCCACTCGTCGATCGAGATCGGACGCTTCTCCACGGTGTACCCGCGGTCCTCCGCGAGCTGCAGCAGCGAGTCGCGTGTGATGCCCTCGAGGATGCTGTCGGACTCAGGCGTGACCACGCGGCCGTCCTTGAAGACGAACACGACGTTCATGCCGCCGAGCTCCTCGACATTGCGGTGCTCGTTCAGGAACACGACCTGATCGCAGCCCTTCGCACTGGCCTCGCTCTGCGCCAGCAGGCTCGACGCGTAGTTGCCACCCGTCTTCGCCTTGCCGGTGCCGCCCTTGCCCGCGCGGGCGTAGTCCTCGGACAGCCAGATGCGCACGGGCTTCACGCCGCCGGAGAAGTAGGCGCCGGCGGGGCTCGCGATCACGTAGTACGCGACCTTCTGCGCAGCCCGGACGCCGAGGAAGGCCTCCTTGGCGAACATGAACGGCCGCAGGTACAGGCTCTGGTCGGCGCCCGACGGCACCCAGTGCCCGTCGACCGCGACGAGCTCGCGCAGCGACTGGATGAAGTACTCGGTCGGCAGCTCCGGCAGCGCCAGGCGCCGGGCGCTGGCCTGCATCCGCGCCGCGTTGCGGTCGGGACGGAACGTGTGGATCGATCCGTCCTCGTGGCGGTAGGCCTTGATGCCCTCGAAGATCTCCTGGGCGTAGTGCAGGACGGATGCCGCGGGGTCGAGCGGGATCGGACCGTACGGCTGCACGCGCGGCCGGTGCCAGCCGCCCTTGGCCGACCAGCAGATGTCGACCATGTGATCGGTGAAGACGACGCCGAACCCCGGGTTCTCGTGCACCTCGGCCACTCGTCCGGGCGAGGCAGCGGTCAGGTTCTTCGTCACCGCGAACTCCAGTGGAGCCACGGTCGCCTCAGCATCGATGGTCGTCATCTCGTCATCCATTCCTCGTGGGTGGGCGCATCGTCGCGCCCTCTCAGCCTACGCCTGAAGGTCAGAGGCGCGCGGCGATCGCGGAGCCGATCTCCGCCGTCGTGCGAGCCGCGCTGCGGGCGGCGATATCGGCCTCGACCGCTGCGCTGACGCGCGCGGATTCTTCGGCGAGACCGAGGTGATCGAGCAACAGGGCGACAGAGAGGATCGCGGCCGTCGGGTCGGCCTTCTGCTGTCCTGCGATGTCCGGTGCCGAACCGTGCACGGGCTCGAACATCGAGGGGAAGGCACCGTCGGGGTTGATGTTCCCGGATGCCGCCAGGCCGATGCCGCCCGTGACGGCGCCGGCGAGATCGGTGAGGATGTCGCCGAAGAGGTTGTCGGTGACGATGACGTCGAACCGCGAAGGGTCTGTCACCAGGAAGATCGTCGCGGCGTCGACGTGCAGGTAGTCGACGGACACGTCGGGGTGGGCCGCAGCGACCTCGTCGACGACGCGCTGCCAGATCGCGCCCGCGTGCACGAGCACGTTCGTCTTGTGCACCAGGGTGACCTTCTTGCTGCGCCGCTCGGCCAGATCGAAGGCGTAGCGCACGACGCGCTCGACACCGAAAGCCGTGTTCACCGAGGTCTCATTGGCGACCTCCTGCGGCGTGCCCTTGCGGATCGCGCCGCCGTTGCCGACGTACGGGCCCTCGGTGCCTTCGCGGACGACGACGAAGTCGATCTCGCCCGGGTTCGACAGGGGCCCGGGTGCGCCCGTGAAGAGCTTCGACGGCCGCAGGTTCACGTAGTGGTCGAGCGTGAAGCGGAGCTTGAGGAGCAGCCCTCGCTCGATGTTCGCTTCCTTGAGCCGCGGGTCTCCCGGCGTGCCGCCGACGGCGCCGAGGAGGATGGCGTCGTGCGCGGCGATGGCCGCGAGGTCGTCGTCGGTGAGCGTGTCGCCGGTCTCGAGGAAGCGAGCGGCCCCGAGCGAGAAGCGGGTCTTGTCGAAGACCACGTCGCTCTGCGCGGTGACCGCCTCGAGGACCTTCTCGGCCTCGGCGACGACCTCGGGACCGATGCCGTCACCGGGGATGACGGCCAGCTTCACGACACGCGACATGACACTCCTTGCACCGGGATGAACCGGTCGCGCTCCTTCGCTCGTCGAGCGGACCGGTCATCCCAGCGTAGTGCTCAGTGCGAGGGGGCCTTGCGCAGTGTGACGGCCGCGATCGCGCCCGCCACGACGACGAGACCCGCGCCGATCAGGGACGTCACCATCACGCCGGAACCGAACGCCGACGCGGCGGCGTTCCAGAGGGCATCTCCGAGCGTCGCCGGCAGTTCCCGCGCGGCGGTGTAGGCACCGGCGAGGGTCTCGCGCGCGGCGTGCGCCACCTCTGCGGGCAGCCCGTTTGGCAGCACGAGCGCTCCGCGATAGAAGGCCGTGATGATGCCGCCGAGGATCGCCGTGCCGAGCACGGCCCCGAGTTCGTAGGCCGTCTCGGACACCGCGCTCGCTGCTCCGGCCTTCTCGGCCGGGGCGCTCGAGAGGATCAGCTCGTTCGAGATCGTCTCCGCGGCGCCGATGCCGATGCCGAGCACGACGAACGCGATGATCAGCGGCGCGACGCCGTGCGCGTGCGTCGTGAACGCGACGATCAGGTAGCCGGCCACCGAGAACAGCAGGGCGCTCGGCACCAGCACATGCGGCGGGACGCGACGCGAGATCGGCACGACTGTGAGGCCGGCCACGATCATCGCCGCCATGCCGGGCACCAGCGCGACGCCGGCCAGCATCGGCGACAGGCCGAGCACCAGCTGCAGATGCTGGGAGACGAAGTAGAGGAATCCGACCAGGGCGACGACGCTGAGCAGGTTCACGAGGATGGCCCCCGAGAACGTCCCGCGCCGGAACAGCGCCATGTCGAGCATGGGCATGGTCGCACGGTTCTGCCTCCGGACGAACAGCACGCCCATCGCGATGCCGAGAAGCGCCCATCCTCCGGCGACGAGCGACGGCCCGTCGACCGCCAGCGACTTGATCGCGTAGACGACGGGGATCATCGCGGCCATCGACAGCACGATGCTGACGGGGTCGATCCGACCCGGGTTCGGGTCGCGGCTCTCCGGGACCAAGAGAGGTCCGAGGATCAGCAGCGGGATGAGGACGGGCACCGCGATGAGGAAGACCGAGCCCCACGCGAAGTGCTCGAGCAGGAACCCGCCGACGATCGGCCCGAGCGCCGCACCGGCGGAGAACGCCGAGGCCCAGACCGCGATCGCCATGCGGCGCTGGTCGCGGTTCTGGAAGATCGAGCGCAGCAGCGAGAGCGTCGACGGCATGAGCATCGCGCCGAAGAAGCCGAGCAGCGCTCGCGCGGCGATCAGAAGTCCCGCAGTGGGGGCGAAGGCGGCCAGTGCCGAGACGGCGGCGAAGCCGACGGCACCGATCAGAAGCATGCGACGGCGGCCGAAGCGGTCGCCGAGGGTGCCCATCGTGACGAGGAGACCGGCGAGCACCAGAGGATAGACGTCGATGATCCACAGCTGCTCGGCACCGGAGGGCGCGAGCGCGATGGAGATCTCGGGAAGCGCGAAGCTCAGCACCGTGTTGTCCACCGAGACGAGCAGCACCGGCAGCATGAGGACGACGAGCGCCGCCCAGCCCCGGGCCCCGACGCGGGGAGCATCCGTCTCTGTCGTCGGGATCGACGCAGTACGGGTCATGGAACACCTCTCAGGATCTTGGCGGCCTCGTTAGTGAACCGTCCAGCTGGTATAGTAACAGATATGCCCCGACCTCCCCTCGCCCGCGAGAAGGTGCTCGACGCCTTCGAGTCCATCGTCATCGCCGACGGCGAGCGTGCGGCGACGCTCGAGGCCACGGCCAGAGCCGCCGGCGTCTCCAAGGGCGGGCTGCTCTACCACTTCGGATCGAAGGAAGAGCTCGCAGCCGGCCTCCTGGAGCGGCTCGACTCGCTGACCACCGCAGACCTCGAGGTCATGGCGACAGCCGCGGAGGGGCCGGTCGCCTACTACATCCGCACATCGGTGATGGAGGATGACGCGCTCGATCGCGCCCTGATCGCCGCGTCCCGTCTCGCTCAGGGCGGCTCGGTCGCCGCAGCGGAGGGCCTCCGCGACAACCGCCGCCGTTGGGAGGACGCGATCCGTCCGCATGTCCGCGACCGGACCAGCCTCGATCTCGTGATGCTGCTCAGCGACGGCCTCTACTTCAACAACTCGCTCGACGTGCACGGGCCCGAGCGCCTCGTCCCCCATGACGAGGAGCTTGCAGCACTGATCGCGCTCGTCCTGAAGACCACCTCGTAGGCTGCGCGCCGCCGAACGTGAGAAGGGCGGAGAGGCTCTCGCCTCTCCTCCCCGTGTTCAGACCTCGGTGATCTCGATCTGGCGGAACAGGTCGGCGTCGATGGCGGCGCTCACGTCTTCCAGCAGCTCCTCCGAGACCGGCGAGTCGAGCGTCAGGACGCTGAGCGCCTGCGCGCCGGCCGCCTGACGAGCGATCTGCATGCCGGCGATGTTGATGCCCGCCTCGCCGAACTTCTGGCCGTACACCGCGACGATGCCGGGACGGTCGGTGTAGAGCATGACGACGTGGTGCTTCTCGATCGGCAGCTCGAGCGTGTGGTCGTTGATCCCGACCAGCTTCTCGGCCTGCTTTGGGCCGGTGAGCGTTCCGGAGACCGAGAGCTGCGAGCCGTCGGAGAGCGCCCCGGTGAGGGTGATCACGTTGCGGTACTCGTCGCTCACGTCGTCCTTGAGCAGACGCACCGCGATGCCGCGCTGCTCCGCGAGCAGCGGCGCGTTCACATAGGACACGGTCTCGCTCACGATGTTGGTGAAGACGCCCTTGAGCGCGGCGAGCTTGAGCACGCTCACGTCGTAGTCGTTGAGCTCGCCGTGCACCTCGACGTCGAGGCTGGTGAGCGGCGAGGTCGCGAGCGAGGCGAAGATCTGGCCGAGCTTCTCGACGAGCGAGATGCCCGGGCGGACGTAGGGGTCGATGACGCCGCCGGCGACGTTGACGGCATCCGGCACGAGGTCTCCTCCGAGCGCGAGGCGCACGGACTTCGCGACCGAGACGCCGGCCTTCTCCTGCGCTTCTTCCGTGCTCGCACCCAGGTGCGGGGTGACGACGACGTTCGGCAGGTCGAGCAGCGGTCGCGCCGAGCCCCCCTCGGCGGGCGGCTCGGACGTGAAGACGTCGAGTCCGGCACCAGCGATCTCGCCGGCGACGAGCGCCTCATGCAGCGCCTCCTCGTCGATCAGGCCGCCACGCGCGACGTTCACGACGAACGCGGTCGGCTTCATCGCGGCGAACTGCTCCGCGCCGATCATGCCGGTGGTCTCCGGCGTCTTCGGCATATGGATCGTGAGGAAGTCGGCCTCGGCGACGAGCTCGTCGAGCGAGAGAAGCTGCACGCCGAGCTGCTGCGCACGGGCGGACGTGACGTAGGGGTCGTAGGCGACGACGCGCATGTCGAAGGCGGCGAGGCGCGCGGCGACGAGAGCCCCGATGCGGCCGAGGCCGACGATGCCCACGGTCTTCTCGAACAGCTCGGCCCCGGTGAAGGAGCTGCGCTTCCACTGGCCGGCGGCGAGCGAGGCGTGCGCGGCCGGAATGCGACGGGCGAGGCTGAGGATGTGCCCGACCGTGAGCTCGGCTGCCGAGACGATGTTCGAGGTGGGCGCGTTCACGACCATGACACCGGCTGCCGTCGCGGCCTTGATGTCGACGTTGTCGAGACCGACGCCGGCACGGGCGACGACCTTCAGTTTCGGCGCGTGCGCCAGAGCCTCTTCGTCGATGCGAGTGGCCGAGCGGATGAGGACCGCGTCCGCCTCGGCCAGCGAGGCGAAGAGGGCCTCGCGGTCGGTGCCGTCGACGTCACGGACGTCGAAGTCGGGGCCCAGAGCCTCGATCGTGGCGGGAGAGAGCACTTCGGCGATGAGCACAACGGGCTTCGGCACAGAGAAACCTTCGGGGCAGCGCGACAGGCGGGAGGGGCCGATGCGCCGCACACCATGGGGGCGCGATCACCTCAACTGTACCCGAGCGGTCGCGGCGCTCCGTGCGTGTGACGGCCCGCGTCGGACCGCGCTCCGGCCTCGAACGCGGGAACAGACGCTCAGGCGCTGGGAAGGGTCAGGCTCAATGCGATCAGGCTCATCCAGAAGACGGCGACGATCCCGAGCCCGGCCAGCAGCGCGAGAGCAAGCTCGCCCACGCGACGCCGCCGGCCGATGAGGAACGCGAACACGAAGACGATGACGGGGAACACCACCCCGAACAGCAGCGTGATCCAGCCCGTTCCGGTCAGACCGGTCCGCGCCATGTTGATCAGATGCGCGACCGCGTTCCAGACCGCGTAGGCGTAGAGGAGGCCGGCGAAGCCGAGGACGACTCCGACGAGCCAGCGCGGGGATCCGGCGGAGATGGGTGTGCTCTGCGCGTCGGTCATGATCCGATCACCCCCACCGTGACGAAGGGCCAGGGAACGAGGAGCACGATGCCGGCCAGCAGGAAGGCGATCCGGACCCAGGCCGCTCTCCCCCGTGTCAGCACCCAGGTCGCGAGGAACCAGAGCGCCGGGGCGGCGATGGCGAGCACGAACCACGGCAGGAACATCGCGTCATCGACCAGGAAGGAAGCGAGCGGCTTGAGCCGCAGTCCGCCGACCACCCACCCGATCGTGTAGAGCAGGTAGACACCGCCGACGACACCCAGGACGAGGAGCATCGCGGTACTCAGCCCCGCGCGCTCCGTCTCCCCCGCCGGCGTGACGGATCCGTCATCCTCGATCCTGCCGACGTCGGCGCTGCCTTTCCCGACGGCATTCCACCCCTGCGGCAGCGCCGGGTCTTTCGAGGTCCGCGCGTCGTCGCCGTCCCAGCTGAGGGCGTCGTCGGAATCGGAGGTCATGTCCCCAGAGTAGGACACGCGGTCCACTATGCTCGGGGGCATCGGGCCGCGGAGGCCTTCGGCAGGGGGAAAGGACCGCTGTGGCTGAGAAGAAGAAGGTCGATCGCGCGGAGCAGGCGCCGACGAAGGCCAGCACTGCAGAGCCGCCAGCGGGCTGGGTACCGACGGCTGCTGCCAAGCAGAAAGCGACGACGTTCCGCTGGATCGCCGCGGTCCTCTGGGCCGTCGCGATCGCCGGCGAAGCGGTCGGCATCTTCTGGCTCCTCCGTCAGCGCGTCTTCGTCGGCGAGGACGGCACGCTCGTGCGCGACCCCGACACCGGCCTCCTCCAGGAGCAGGGCGTCACGGCGCAGTTCCCGCAGTGGGCGTTCATCGCGCTCCTCGTGCTCCTCGTCGTCATCGCCGCACTGTCGATCACCGGCTCGGTGCTCTGGAAGAAGGCGAATCGCCTGGACCCTGCGCGCAAGTCCGAGACGGTCAGATTCTTCGTCCAGAACCAACTCGGAGCGATCATCGCCATCGTGGCGTTCCTCCCGCTCATCATCCTGATCTTCCTGAACAAGGACATGGACAAGGGGCAGAAGACGACCGCGGGCATCGTCGGAATCGCTCTCGCGGCGCTCGCGGTCGTCCTGGGCATCGACTTCAACCCGCCGTCGGTCGAGCAGTACACCGCCGATCAGTCCGCGGTGATCCAGCTTCTCGGCCAGGACGAGGTCGTCTGGGTCGACGGCGGTGCGGTGTACCACGTCTGCGATCAGGTCTCCGCGATCCAGACGGGCAGCGAGATCCGCACCGGCACGACGGCCGAGGCCGTCGAGGCCGGCAAGATCCGCCTCACGCTCCAGTTCGCCTCCGAGCTGCGCGCCTGCGACCTGGCCGTGCCCGAGAACGCCGACGAGATCACCGAGGCGCTCCGCGCCATCCAGGCCGGCCAGGTCGACACGCTTCTGCCGGCGCCGGTCTGGGCGGATCCTGCCGATGCCCCGATCCAGGTCGAGGAGGCGCCGGCCGAGTGACGGCCGGCTGAGCGGCGTCAGTCGGCGCCGATCGCCTCGACCAGTCTCTCCTCGGCCGAGGAGAGATGCGCGTCGAGGAGATCGGCCGCACGATCGCCTTCGCCCGCGGCGACGGCTTCCAGCATCTCGGCGTGCTGCGCAGCGATCACCGCGGCGTCCAGCAGGCGCCGGCCCTGCACCTGGGCCATGCAGAGTCGCGCCTCGTCGAGGACGCTGCGATACATCCGCGCCGTCCGGTCGCTTCCGAGCGCGTCGATCAGAGCGGTGTGGAAACGCAGGTCGGGGTCGACGGTCGCGGCGTCGGGTCCGGGTGGCATCGCCAGGATCTCGGCGTTCGCCTCGAGAGCGGATGTCGGCACGGTCCGGGTGATCGCCAGCTCGCGGAGCGCGGCGCTCTCCAGTCGCGACCGCGTGCGGTAGACGTCGCGCACGGTCTCCGGATCGATCCCCACGACACGTGCCGAGCGGTGCGCCGTGCGGACCAGCAGACCGCTGGCGACCAGCTGCTCGATCGCCGCCTTCGCGCTGGGGCGGGCCACACCGAACGCCTCAGACACCGCGGCCTCGGTGAGCGGTGCACCGGAGCGGATCTCGCCGCTCAGGATGCGTCCACGGAGTCGGAGGGTGACGGCGTCCACCACGCCTACGATCCCCAGGGCAGCATCCGTCGTCATC
>Ga0307406_10001068_pt1 | contig 15223 bp, 15 predicted proteins | sample 322Cmetagenome_3_FD_203706 | JGI IMG/M metagenome (GOLD analysis project Ga0307406, IMG submission 203706) | Maize rhizosphere microbial communities from greenhouse at UC Davis, California, United States - 322HYB-C-2 | ecosystem: Host-associated > Plants > Roots > Rhizosphere > Soil | place... | reverse complement strand
GGCGCCAAGCTGCCGAAGATCTACACCACCAACTGGTTCCGCAAGGGCGCCGACGGCAAGTTCGTCTGGCCCGGCTACGGCGAGAACATGCGCGTTCTCAAGTGGATGATCGACCGCGTCGAAGGCATCGCCAAGGGCACCGAGCACATCACCGGCGTGAGCCCGCGCTACGAAGACCTCAACTGGAACGGCCTGGAATTCAGCGCCGAGCAGTTCGCCACCGTCACCAGCATGGACAAGGCCGCCTGGCAGGCCGAGCTGAAGCTGCATGCCGAGCTGTTCCAGCAGCTGGCGCACCACCTGCCGAAGGAGCTGCCGGAAACCAAGGCGGCCATCGAGCAGCGCCTGGCGGCCTGAGGCCGGTCCCCGGGTCTTGTGCGGCCTGGCCGCACACGCAAAAAAGCCGCCCGGAGGGGCGGCTTTTTCATTGATCGGCCGGCGGCTGGCTCTGATCGATCAGTAGTAGCGCGAGCTGTTCATGCGGCGCATGGCTTCGTAGAGCGTCGGCATGCGCGCTTCGCTGGCGCGTGCGGCCACGCGGGCCGCTGCGTCGACCTTGGCGGCAGCAGCGACGGAAACCTTGCCTTCGGACTGCTGGCGCCACGTGGCGGCCTGCAGTTCCTGCATCACGCGCGGGTCGTTCTGGGCGGTTTCCAGGAAGCGGGCGTCGGCGCGGGCCGAGGCACGGCGTGCGGCGGCTGCGTTCCAGGCACCGGCCACGCGGGCCAGGGGCGCGCGCAGCGAGCCGGCAAACAGCGCGGCAATACCGAAAGCGGCGCCGCAGAGCACGGTCCAGGCGGCGAGCAGCGCGCCTTCGTCCCAGTTGGAAACGAGCTTGTCGGCCACCACCATCACCGCCGCGACGACGGCGACGATCAGCAGGGCGATCAGCGGACGCGAACCGTTCGCGCCGGCGCGTGCGGCCTTGATCTGGCCGAACAGGATCTCGGCGCGCTGGACGCCGGGATGGACAGTGGGTTGGTCTACGTGGACAAAGCTGGTCATGATGAATCCCTCCGTGGGACGAATGGCTGGTGCCGATGGGGAGATATTAGGGTTTGTCCTAGTGTTTTGCCACTTTATCTTTCTGATGTTTATCATTCACATCACTGATGGACGTCAACTTCCGCACATTCGACCTCAACCTGCTTCGCGTCTTCGACGAGGTGATGGCGGAGCGCAACCTCACGCGCGCCGCGCGCAACCTGTCGATCACCCAGCCCGCGGTGAGCAATGCGCTGCGCCGCCTGCGCGAGGTGCTCGGCGACGAACTGGTGCGCCGTTCCGGCGCGGGTGTCGAGCCCACGCCGCGCGCGCTCGCGCTCTGGCCCACGGTGCGCGACGCGCTGCGCCAGCTGCAGCACACGCTGGCGCCGGGCGAGTTCGACGCAGCGACCGCAGACACCACCTTCCTCTTGGCCATGGCCGACGCCACCGCCGCCGAACTCATCCCGGGGCTGGTCCGGATCGTGGAGAAGGAAGCGCCCGCTATCTCGCTGCGCGTTCTGCCGCTTACAACCCGCGATCCGCGGCGGATGCTGGAACAGGAAGAAGTCGACATGGCGATCGGCTACTTTCCGGCCGTGATCGCGAGCCTGGCGGCGCGCGGGCAGTCGGGCGTGGGGGTGGCGTTCGAGACCCAGCGGCTCTACCTGGGCCAGTACGTCTGCGTGATGCGCCGCGGCCATCCGCTGGCGAATGCGCCGCTCACGCTGGACGACTATTGCGCCGCGCGGCACCTGCTCGTGAGCTTTTCGGGGCGTCCCTACGGCTTCATCGACCAGACGCTGGGCGCGCTGGGGCGCGAGCGGCGCATCGTGGTCACCGTGAACCAGTTCTTCACGGCCGGCCGGGTGGTCGCCAATTCAGACCTGCTGACGGTGCTGCCGCGCCATTTCGTGACCGTGACCGGCATCGACGAGCAGCTGGTGCTGCGCGACCTGCCGTTCGACCAGCCGATGGTGCACGTCGACGCCATCTGGCACCGGCGCGCGCAGCACGGACATGCGCACGAGTGGCTGCGCACCGCGCTGCTGCGCTCCGCCGCGGCGGCTTTTGCGGATTCGGTCCTCGGGCAGAAGGTGCCCGACTGACCGAGGGCTTTCAGCGAATGACCGAAAGCCAGGCGCTGGCGGCCGCGCGCAGTTCCTGCGCGTGATGCGCACCGCGGCCGGCGCGGACGTCGGCGCTTTCCATCAGCGCGGCGGCATGGCTGGCCGGGGCGTTGGCGGTGGAAGAACGAAAGAAACGGGCCACTTGGGCAATGAGGCTGAACATGACAGTGCGCTGCTTTTGGCTGCGCTGGAGTGGTTGATGTCCTAAGAATAGGGGTTATCCCTAATATTGAAAGCCCCACTTCATGCGCTTTGTGCATGGGCTGATTCCCCTAGACTGAAAAGACGATGAAGCTGCAATTGCTGTCCGACCTGCACCTGGAGTCCCACCCCCGCTTCCAGGCCGAGCCCGCGCCCGGCGCCGACATGCTGGTGCTGGCGGGCGACATCGGCTCCTACCAGGAAGGCTCGCGCCTGACGGACCCCGACTTCGGCCTGGGCCGTTTCTCGCCCCGCAACGGCTGGCCTGTGCCCGTGATGTACGTGCCGGGCAACCACGAATACGACAACGCCGATTTCGACCAGACCCACGAGCGCCTGCGCGCGCTGTGCCGGGAGTTCGGCATCCTCTGGCTGGAGCGCGAGACCCTGGTGATCGACGGCATCCGCTTCATCGGCACCACGCTCTGGGCCGACTTCGATGCGCTGGTAGAGCCCACCGACGGCCTGGCGGACGCGCTCAAGAAGCGCGGCAAGGCGATGCGCGCGGCCGACTTCTATCTTGAGAAAGCCGCCACGGTACGCCACGGCCAGCCCTTCATGGCCGGTGCCATGCGGGAGCAGGCACTGGCCTGCCAGGCCTGGCTCGAACAGGCGCTGGCCGAGCCTTTCGACGGCACCACGGTCGCCATCACGCATTTCGCGCCCAGCCTTGCAAGCGCCGATCCGCGCTACGGCCTCACGCCCGGCACGGCCGGCTTCTGCAATTCGCTCGATGCGCTGCTGCCGCGCGCCCGGCTGTGGCTGCACGGCCACCTGCACTGCCCTTTCGACTACCTGAAGGACGGCTGCCGCGTGGTCGCCAACCCGCTCGGCTACAAGGGCAAGGGCGAACAGGAAGGCTTTCGGCCGGATCTGCTGATCGAGGTGCCCTGAGCACGGATTGCGGCCGCGGCACCTTGGCGAGACTCAGCTGCCGCGCCCCTTGGCCACCAGGCGAATGCCGGGCATCAGCTCGGCCGCCAGTTCCGGCCGCTCCAGGGCATAGTCGAGGTTCATGCGGGCGATCTCGACATGCTCTTCGCCCAGCGCCTGCGCGCGCGAGCCCTGCCCGCGCTCGATGGCCTGCACCATCGCATGGTGCGTGCGGTGCGCCTGCCGCATCCACTGCTGGCCCTCTTCCATCGACGACTGCATCGGCAGCATCGCGCTGGGCGCGGCGAAGGGCTGGCCGCCGAGCATGTCCATCACGCGCTTGAGCGCAAGGTTGCCGCAGCCTTCGACGATCAGCTTGTGGAAGCGGTCGTTCATCTCGACGTAGGCCGCGTAGTCGTCCAGCTCCATGCTGGGCTTGTTCACGGCCCGGTCGCCGGCCTCGAGGCACTCTTTCAGGTCACGCAGCAACTGTCGTGGTGCACCGTCTTCGGCCAGCAGGCGGGCCGCGAAGCCTTCGATCACGCCGCGAACGCGGATGGCGTCGGCCACTTCCTGCGAGGTGAAGCGGCGCATCTGGTAGCCGCCGCCGGGCGATTGCTCGATCAGGCCTTCGTGCTCGAGGCTGGCCAGCGCCAGGCGCACCGGGGTGCGGGAGGCGCCGAGCTTCTCGGCGATCGGAATCTCGGCCAGCCGCTCTCCGGGCACGAATTCGCCCTTGAGAATCATGTCGCGCAGCTGCACCAGCACGCGGGATTGTTGGGAGTCCATCGGGAAGCGCCAGAGAGGAAATGGGTGGATTCTAGGAGACCTGCCCGTCATTGCACGCAGCAGATTTGCCCTGGCTCGGTTGTTGCATGCACCCTTTGAGCAACAAGCGTCAGAAACACATGCAAGCCTCACGTTAACCCTATGTTTGGCCTCTCCAATCCATGATCCAGGGCGAAATTTCCGATAAAGATTTGACCCGGATCGAAGAACACCCAGACAATGCATACAACTGCATGCAATGCCTGCAGACTTCTTCCTGAAGCACCCACGATGGAGCCCGCACGATGATCAGTGCCGAACAAAACGATTTCATCACCCGCGTCGGACCCGGCGCGCCCGCCGGCAAGCTGCTACGCCGCTACTGGCAGCCGGTGGCCCTGGCCGACGAACTGGCGGGCCCGCGCCCGGTCAAGCCCGTGAAGCTCATGGGCCAGGACTTCGTGTTGTTCCGCGGCGAGAAGGGGCAGCTCGGCATGCTCGACCGCGACTGCCCGCACCGCGGCGCCGACCTGGCCTTCGGCCGGCTCGAGAACGGGGGCCTGCGCTGCGCCTTCCACGGCTGGCTGTTCGATGCCAAGGGCAACTGCCTCGAAACCCCCGCCGAGCCAGTCACCAGCAAGCTGTGCAGCCGCATCAAACAGTCGGCTTACCCGGTGGTCGAGAAAAGCGGCGTCGTCTTCGCGTACATCGGCGAGGGCGAGCCCCCGGCCTTCCCGGAATTCGACTGCTTCGTCGCCCCCGACAGCCACACCTTCGCGTTCAAGGGCCTGTTCGAGTGCAACTGGCTGCAGGCGCTCGAAGTGGGCATCGACCCCGCGCACGCCTCCTACCTGCACCGCTTCTTCGAGGACGCGGACACCTCCGAGAGCTACGGCAAGCAGTTCCGCGGCGCCTCGGCCGATTCCGACATGCCGATCACCAAGGTGCTGCGCGAGTACGACCGCCCCGACATCAGCGTGGAGCCCACCGACTACGGCCTGCGCCTGAAGGCATTGCGCCGGCTCTCCGAAGACACCACCCACGTGCGCGTGACCAACGTGGTGTTCCCGCAGGCCTTCGTGATCCCGATGAGCGCCGAGATGACCATCTCGCAATGGCATGTGCCGGTGGACGACACGCACTGCTACTGGTATGCCATCTTCACGAGCTTCACCGGCCCGGTCGACAAAGAGCAGATGCGCAAGCAGCGCCTCGCGCTCTACGAACTGCCCGACTACACCTCGCGCAAGAACAAGCGCAACAACTACGGCTACAGCATCGACGAGCAGCTGACCGAAACCTACACCGGCATGGGCGACGACATCAACGTGCACGACCAGTGGGCGGTGGAGTCGCAGGGCCCCATCCAGGACCGCACGCGCGAGCACCTCGGCAGCACCGACAAGGGCATCATTGCCTACCGCCGCGTGCTGGTGAAGGCCATCGAGGCCACGCTGGCCGGCGAGAGCGCGCCGATGCTGATCGACACCGCGCAGGCCAGCGCGATGACCGGTCCGCCGTCCATCGACGGCATCGGCCACGTCAGCGGCGAAGAGGCCACCGAGGCCTACTGGCAGGAGGCCGACCGCGCACGCCGCCTCCAGTCGGACTGGGCCCGCGCACGGCTCGCTGCCTGAGCACGCCCGCCATGAGCAGCAGCAACACCTTCGTGGACCGCTTCGGTCTCTGGTCCGACGACCAGCATGCACAGGCGCGCGAGCTGGTGCGCCGCATCGACAGCGGCGAGGTGGACGTGGTCCGCTTCGCCTGGCCCGACCAGCACGGCCTGCTGCGCGGCAAGACACTGGTTGCGAGCGAGGCGCGCGCTGCGCTGTGGGAGGGCGTGAACCTCACCTCCACGCTGCTGGCCAAGGACACCTCGCACAAGACCGTGTTCCCGGTGTTCAGCGCGAACGGCGGCTTTGCCATCGAAGGCCTGCAGGGCGGCGCGGACTTCACCATCGTGGCCGACCCCGCCACCTTCAAGGTGCTGCCCTGGGCGCCGCGCACGGGCTGGATCCTGTGCGATGCCTACATGGCCGACGGCAAGCCCTGCCCCTTCGCGACGCGGCAGATCCTGCAGCGCGCGGTGCGGCAGCTCGACGGGATGGGGTTCGATTTCATCGCCGGCCTCGAAGTGGAGTTCCACGTCTTCAAGCTCGAGGACGCGCGCATGGGCCTGGCCGATTCGGGCCAGCCCGGCGAGCCGCCGCGTGTGTCGCTGCTGTCGCACGGCCACCAGTACCTCACCGAACTGCGCTACGACCGCGTCGACGAACTGATGGAGCTGCTGCGCTCGAACCTGGTCGCGCTCGGCCTGCCGCTGCGCTCGCTGGAGATCGAGTTCGGCCCGAGCCAGTTCGAGCTAACCTTCGGCCCCACGGCCGGCGTCATGCCGGCCGACACCATGGTGCTGCTGCGCAGCGCGATCAAGCAGATCTGCCAGCGCCACGGACTGCACGCCACCTTCATGTGCCGGCCGAAGATTCCGAACGTGATGTCCAGTGGCTGGCACCTGCACCAGTCGCTGCGGCGCAAGAGCGACGGGATCAACGCCTTCATGCCCGAGGCCGAAGGCCAGGACCTCAGCGGGATCGGCATGCACTACCTCGGCGGACTGAAGGCGCATGCCTGCGGTGCGGCGGCCCTGGCGAGCCCCACGATCAACGGCTACCGGCGCTATCGCCCCTTCTCGCTCGCACCCGACCGCGCGATCTGGGCGCGCGACAACCGCGGCGCGATGCTGCGCGTGCTCGGCGGCGTGGGCCAGAGTGCCTCGCGCATCGAGAACCGCGTGGGCGAGCCGACGGCGAATCCGTATCTTTATCTCGCGTCGCAGCTGTTCTCGGGGCTCGACGGCATCCGCAACGGCATCGATCCCGGCCCTTCGGCCGACGCGCCGTACGAAACGCCGGCCGAGCAACTGCCGCGCTCGCTGGGCGACGCGCTCGCCTGCCTGCGCAGGGACGAGATGCTCAACGCGCAGATGGGCAAGGTCTTCGTCGACTACCTCTGCCACATCAAGGAAGCGGAAATCGCCCGCTTCAACCTCGAAGTCTCGGAGTGGGAACACCGCGAGTACTTCGACATGTTCTAGGCCCTTCTTTCATGCCCACGATCCACTACATCCTCACGGACGGCACCACGCGCGAGGTCGACGCCAAGATCGGCGCCAGCGTGATGGAGACCGCCATCCGCGGCAACGTGCGCGGCATCGACGCCGAGTGCGGCGGCTGCTGTTCCTGCGCCACCTGCCACGTCTACGTGGACGACGCCTTCGCAGGCCTGCTGCCGCCGCCCGACGACATGGAGAGCGCGCTGCTCGACGCCGTCGCGGCCGAGCGCCAGCCCAATTCGCGGCTGAGCTGCCAGCTCAGCGTGACGGCGGCCTTCGACGGCCTCAGGGTGCGCGTCCCGGAGACACAGGTCTGACGCGCACTCACTCGCTCGCTCCGCATTCATCCCACCTGAAAGGCGTTTTCCCATGACGACGATGACGAAGAGAACCGTTCTCTCGACCCTTTTGCTCGCCGGCTTCGGCCTGCTCGGCAGCACGGCGCAGGCCGCCGACGAGCCGCTGCGCATCGGCCTCATTGCCACCTATTCCGGCCCGTACGCCGACTACGGCCGCCAGTTCGACGCCGGCATCGCGCTCTACCTCAAGGAGCACGGCGGCAAGGTCGGCGGGCGCACGGTCGAGATCATCAAGAAGGACACCGCCGGCCCCGCGCCCGACGCCGCCAAGCGCATTGCGCAGGAACTCATCGTGCGCGACAAGGTGAGCGTGCTCACCGGCCTGGATTTCAGCCCCAATGCCTACGCCGTGGGCGCCATCGCCACGCAGGCCAAGATCCCGACGATCGTGATGAACGCCGCATCCTCGGCCATCACCACCAGCTCGCCCTACGTGGCGCGGCTGTCGTTCACCGTGCAGCAGGTCACCGACCCGATGGCGCGCTACATGCTCAAGGAAGGCATCAAGGAGGCCTACACCGTGGTGGCCGACTACGCCTCGGGCGTCGACGCCGAGACCGCCTTCAAGAAAACCTTCACCACCGGCGGCGGCAAGGTCTCGGGCGAGGTGCGCACCCCGATGAACAACCCCGACTTCTCGGCCTACGTGCAGCGCATCAAGGATGCCAGGCCCCAGGCCGTGTTCTTCTTCTTTCCCTCGGGCGTGATGCCGCCGGCCTTCCTCAAGGTGTGGAAGGAGCGCGGCATGGAACAGGCCGGCATCAAGCTCTATGCCACCGGCGAAGCCACCGACGACAGCTACCTCGACGCCACCGGCGACGTGGCGCTCGGCCTGGTCACCAGCCACCATTACTCGTTCGCGCACCCGTCGCCCAAGAACCAGAAGTTCGCGCGCGACTTCGCTGCCGACAATGGCACCAGGCTGCGCCCGAGCTACTTCGCCGTCACGGCCTACGACGCCATGGCCGCCATCGACCTCACGCTGCAAAAGACCAAGGGCGACGCGAGCGGCGACAAGTTCATGGATGCGCTGCGCGGCCTGCGCTTCGAGAGCCCGCGCGGCCCGATCGAGGTGGACCCGCTCACGCGCGACATCGTGCAGACCGTCTACATCCGCAAGACCGAGCGCGTGAACGGCCAGCTGGTGAACGTGGAGTTCGACAAGTTCGACCGCGTGAAGGACCCGGCCAAGGAAAGCTCGAACTGAGCACACCGGCAGGCAGCGCAGCAGCAGGAGGCCCATGGGCATCGTGATCTTCGACGGGGTGGCCTACGGCATGCTCCTGTTCCTCATCGGCGTGGGCCTGTCCATCACGATGGGGCTCATGAATTTCGTCAACCTCGCGCACGGCAGCTTCGCGATGGTGGGCGGCTATGCGGCAAGCGTGCTGATGAACCAGTGGGGGCTGGGCTTCGGCCTTTCGCTGGCCGCCGCCTTCGTGGCGGCGGCGCTGGTGGGCGCTGTGCTCGAGTTCGTGTTCTACCGGCGGCTGTACCGCGCGCATCCGCTCGACCAGGTGCTGCTGTCGATCGGCGTGGTGTTCGTGTCGATCGCCGCCTTCACATATTTCTTCGGCCCGACGATGCAGCCCTTCACCCTGCCGCCGGCGCTCGACGGACAGGTCGCACTGCTCGGCCTCGAAGTGGGCCGCTATCGCCTGTTCCTGGTCGTCTGCGGCGTGGCCGTGCTGGCCGCGCTACTGCTGGGCCTGGGCAAGACGCGCTACGGCGCGATGGTGCGCGCGGCCGTCGACAACCAGCGCGTGGCGGGCGGCACGGGCATTCACGTGCAGCGGCTGTTCTTTCTGACCTTCTCTCTCGGTTGCGGCCTCGCGGGGCTCGGCGGCGCGTTGAGCATGGGCATGCTGGGGCTGGAGCCCTCGTTCCCGCTCAAGTACCTGGTCTACTTCCTGATGGTGGTGTGCGTGGGGGGTGCGGGCACCGTGACCGGGCCATTCATTGCGGCGCTGCTGGTCGGCATCGTCGACGTGGCGGGCAAGTACTACCTGCCGGAAGCAGGCGCCTTTCTCATCTACGTGTTCATGATCGTGATGCTGCTGGTGCGGCCGAACGGCATCGTCGCCAGGAAGGGGCTCGCATGAAAGCCCCGGCCCTCTCCCCAGCGCACCTGCGCATCGCCGAACTCGCTTTCTGGCTCGCACTCGCGTCGAGCTTCTTCCTGCTGCCCGACAAGCTCACGCTGATGAGCCAGATCATGATCTTCGGCCTGTTCGCCGTGTCGCTCGACATGGCCCTCGGCTACGCGGGCATCCTCACGGTCGGCCATGCGGCCTTCTTCGGTGCAGGCGCCTATGCCGCCGGCCTGCTCGCCAAATACGGCTGGAGCGAACCCTTCACCGGACTCGCGTTCGCGCTGGCCGCGAGCGGCCTGCTCGGCTACGCACTGAGCTACCTCGTGGTGCGCGGCGCCGATCTCACGCGGCTGATGATCACCATCGGCGTGTGCGTGCTGCTGTACGAGCTGGCCAACCGGCTCTCCGGCATCACCGGCGGCACCGACGGCCTGCAGGGCGTCGTCATCGCGCCGGTGCTCGGCCTCTTCGACTTCGACCTGTACGGCAAGACCGCGTTCTGCTACGCCTTCGTCGTGGTGCTCGCGATGTTCCTTCTGGTGCGGCTGGTGCTGCGATCGCCCTTCGGCCTCGCGCTGCGCGGCATCCACGACAGCCGAAAGCGCATGACGGCCATCGGTTCTCCGGTCGAGGCGCGGCTGCGCATGGCCTATGGCATGTCGGCGGCCGTGGCCGGCGTGGCGGGCGCGCTGCTGGCACAAACCACGCAGTTCGTCGGCATCGAGTCGATCGGCTTCAACCGCTCGGCCGAAGTGCTGATCATCCTGGTGCTCGGCGGCACGGGTCGCCTGTACGGCGGGATGATCGGCGCCATCGTCTACATGCTGGTGCACGACTGGTTCGCGGACATGAACCCGCAGTACTGGATGTTCTGGCTCGGCATCTTCCTGATCGCGGCGGTCATGCTGGGGCGCGGGGGCATCATGGGCGCACTGTCGCGCTTGGCGCGGATGGGGAAGGCGCGATGAGCCGCCGGGCCGTTCCCAAGGCGAATACCGCAGTGCGTAGCACGGAGGTTGCCGTATGAGTGCTGCCACCACGCACACCCTGCGCACGCAGGACCTCGGCATCCGCTTCGGCGCCTTCCAGGCGGTGGGCGAAGTGAACCTCTCGCTCGAACCGGGCGCGCGCCAGGCGTTGATCGGGCCGAACGGTGCGGGCAAGACCACGCTCATCAACCTGCTCACCGGCGTGTTCAGGCCCACCAGCGGATCGATCCACATGGGCGATCACGACATCACCCGCCTCTCGGGCGACAGGCGCGCCCGCATGGGGCTGGCGCGCACCTTCCAGATCAACACGCTGTTTCCCAGCCTCACGCCGCTGCTGTCGGTCGTACTCGCGATCTGCGAACGTGAAGGACTGGGCGCCACCTGGTGGCGCCCGCTCAGGGGCTGCACGGCGGTTTTCGACGAAGCGCATGCGCTGCTCGGCACGCTCAAGCTCGACAGCCTGGCCGACGTGCCCGTGTCCGAGCTGGCGTACGGCAAGCAGCGCCTGCTCGAGATTGCGCTGGCGCTTGCGGCCAAGCCCCGCATCCTGCTGCTCGACGAGCCCGCGGCCGGTGTGCCGGAGGACGAGAGCGGCGAATTGTTCGAAGCCATCGCGGCGCTGCCGGAGGACATCAGCGTGCTGTTCATCGAGCATGACATGAAGCTCGTCTTCCGTTTCTCGCGCCGCATCTCGGTGCTGGTGGGCGGCCGCATTCTCACCGAAGGCACACCGGCCGAGATCGGCGCCGACCCGCGCGTGCGCGAGGTCTACCTGGGACGCTCCCATCGCCATGTCTGAAGTGCTTGCCTTCGACCACGTCACGGCCGGCTACGGCAACGCCGTGGTGCTCGACCGTCTCGACTTTTCGCTGCAGCAGGGCGAAAGCCTCGCCATCCTCGGGCGCAACGGCGTGGGCAAGACCACGCTGCTGGAAACGCTGATGGGCAACACCCGCGTGATGCAGGGCGCGGTCCGATGGCAGGGCGCGGACATCACGCGCTGGCCCTCGCACCGGCGCGCGCGCGCGGGCCTGGGCTGGGTGCCGCAGGAGCGCGAGGTGTTTCCCTCGCTCACCGTGGAAGAAAACCTCACGGTGATCGCGCGGCCGGGCGGCTGGAACCTCCAGCGCGTCTACGACTTTTTTCCGCGCCTGCGCGAGCGGCGCAGCAACTACGGCAACCAGCTCTCCGGCGGCGAACAGCAGATGCTCGCCATCGGCCGCGCGCTGATGACCCATCCGAAACTGCTGCTGCTCGACGAACCGATGGAAGGCCTGGCGCCGATCATCGTGGAAGAGCTGGCCGCCGCGATTCGCCGCCTGTGCGAGGCGGAGGGCCTGGCATCCGTCGTCGTGGAGCAGCACCCCGTGCTGGCGCTGGAGATGACGCACCGCGCGATCGTGCTGGAGCGCGGCACCGTGGTACATGCCGGGCCGAGTGCTGCACTCGCGGCTGACAAGGGCCTGCTCGAAGGGCTGCTCGGCGTGGGAATCGCCGAGGAACGGGCGAGCTGAACGGCCAGGCCCCGGCTTCGGGCCCGCGGCGACGAAGCTCAGGGCCGATGTAAAAACGGACGCCTCCCGGCATCACCAGGGCCAACAGGCCCGGGGGAGATGCAGATTTCGAGGGTCATGGGCTGCGCGGCCCCTATGATCGCGCTCACAAAAAGGGAAAGAACACGCGTGCTCAACGGCTTGTGGCTGGGTTTCTTCGGAATGGCGATGCTGGCGGCACTCGGGCGCTGGCTCGTGGGCGGCGATCCGGCGGTCTTCGCTGCGATCGTCGAAAGCCTGTTCGCGATGGCGCGGCTCGCAGTCGAGGTGATGGTGCTGCTGTTCGGCACGCTCACGCTGTGGCTCGGCTTCCTGCGCATCGCCGAGGCGGCGGGGCTGGTCGGCTGGCTTGCGCGCCTGCTGGGCCCGCTGTTCAGGCGGCTCATGCCGGGCGTGCCCGCGGGGCATCCCGCGCTCGGCCTCATCACGATGAACTTCGCGGCCAACGCGCTCGGGCTGGACAACGCGGCCACACCCATCGGCCTGAAGGCCATGCGCGAGCTGCAGCGGCTCAACCCCGACCCGGTCACGGCCACCAACGCGCAGATCCTGTTCCTGGTGCTCAACGCGTCTTCGCTCACGCTGCTGCCCGTAACGATCTTCATGTACCGCGCGCAGCAGGGCGCGAGCGATCCGACGATGGTGTTCCTGCCGATCCTGCTGGCCACCAGCGCATCGACGCTGGTGGGTCTGCTCTCGGTGGCCGTGGCGCAGCGTCTGCGTCTGTGGGACCCGGTGGTGCTGGCCTACCTGGTGCCGGGCGCGCTGCTGCTGGGCGGCTTCATGGCGCTTTTGGGCACGCTCTCGGCGGCGGCCATTGCGTCGCTCTCGTCGCTCATGGGCAATCTTGCGCTGTTCGGCGTGATCATCGTGTTCCTGCTGGCCGGCGCGATCCGGCGCATCAAGGTCTACGAATGTTTCATCGAGGGCGCGAAGGAAGGCTTCGACATCGCGAAGAACCTGCTGCCCTACCTGGTGGCGATGCTGTGCGCGGTCGGCGTGCTGCGCGCCTCGGGCGCGCTGGATTTCGTGCTCGGCGGCCTGCGCTGGCTGGTGAGTGCGGGCGGCTGGGATGCGCGCTTCGTCGACGCCATGCCCACCGCGCTGGTCAAGCCCTTCTCGGGCAGCGCGGCGCGCGCGATGCTGATCGAGACCATGAAGACCCAGGGCGTGGACAGTTTTCCCGCCCTCGTGGCAGCCACCATCCAGGGCAGTACCGAAACCACCTTCTACGTGCTGGCCGTGTACTTCGGCGCGGTCGGCATCCAGCGCGCGCGGCATGCGGTAGCCTGCGCGCTGCTGGCCGAGCTGGCGGGGGTGGTGGCGGCGATTGCGGTGTGCTACTGGTTCTTTGGCTGAGGGCCAAGAAACCGGCCCTCGCGAGCGGGGCGATGCCGCCCGCCAAGCAGCCGCCCGTGCGCTGAGCCAAAATGGCTCTCCGCCGTCCAACGCACAGCCTCTTCCGTGACCTCCTCCCGCCGGGCCAAGCCCCCTACCTTTTCGCCCGAAGAATTCCGCGAAGCACTCGGCATGTTCGCCACCGGCGTGACCATCGTCACCGCGCGCTCGGCCGAAGGCACGCTGGTCGGCCTCACGGCCAACTCGTTCAATTCGGTGTCGCTTGCGCCGCCGCTGGTGCTGTGGAGCCTGGCGCGCGCGGCCGGCTCGATGCCGGCGCTCAGCGCCGGGTCGCACTACGCCATCAACATCCTGGCCGCCAACCAGAAGGGGCTGGCCGAGCGCTTCGCCACCAAGAACATCGACCGCTGGGCCGACGTGGCCTTCACCGAAGGCCTGGGCGGCGCGCCGGTGCTGGCCGGCGCGGCGGCGAGCTTCGAATGCTTCAACCGCAGCCGCTACGACGAAGGCGACCACGTGATCTTCGTGGGCGAGGTGGAGCGCTGCACCCACAACGCCGGCGCCTCGCCGCTGTTGTTCCACGGCGGGCGCTTCTACACGGAACATCCCTTGTGAGCCGCGGCGCCGCGTTCGTGTGCGTGTCGCTGCTGCTGCTGGCCGCGCAGAACGTGGCGGCGCAGGAGCCGGCCACAGCGCTCAAGCAGAACTGGTTCGACGATCCCTTCTTCCAGGTCTCCGCCGGCCTGCCCGCCTGCGCCATGCCCGAAGGCCCGTTCTATACCGCCGACGAACGCCGTGCCCAGACCCATTCGCGGCTGGAGCGCGGCACCAGCTGCTGGCTCGCGGGCCAATGCACCGACAGCAACGCCTACCGCTACGACAAGCCGCTCGCGCCCAAGGTGCGCGCCGCGCTCTCGGCCGTGCCGGGCGTGCAGAAGGCCAGTGTGTGGGTGATGATCCAGCGCCGCTGGGTCTACCTGCAGGGCTGCGTGCCCTCGGCCGCGCTGGCCAGGAAGCTCGAACGCGCCGCGCGTGCGGTGCCCGATGTCGAAACCGTGGTGACCGACCTGATGGTGGGCACGCGGGGGAAGCCGCCGTATCCGGTGGCCGGCCGGTGAGGTTCGTACAAGTAACAGCCAGATTGCCGGGCAAGCCGATTACTGATCGATGACGGTCACCATCACCTCAAGGAAAAAGGCTGAGTCGTAGCATGGGCGCATGAACCGATCCTCGATGCGCCAGATCGATGCAACGGAACAGTTTTCCTTGGGAGCAACAAAGTAGGTGCTCAATCGAACGGTGCTTCCCGGCAAAGTCCTCGGAATCGCGATCACCCTCTCAAGCGAAACGAGTTGCAGACGCGATCTTTCTACGAGATTCGCAGCAGATCGGCTATCGAAATCGGCACATGGATTATCGATCCGAGCAAGACGCCTCCGTGTCCAAGATACGCTCCCGACGTTCTGGATTTCCCAGATTTTCTCGAAAACCTCTCCACCGTTGACGACGGCGTGATGAGGGATGGTGACGTCGGCATTGAGCATCGCCATATCGCGTGCATCGTTCAAGCCAAAGGCACGACTCGGTGACAACGCCCTTTGCGCCGTTCCGCCGGCCGGAGCGTTCATGTTTCCATATAGTCTGAATAGTGCAACCGGTGAGATTTCCATCGCCCTGGCAAGACGAAGGAGGGTTTGCACCGACGGATCGCGAGTCGTTCCGTCCGCCAGCTTGTAGAGACAGGACCGCGCCAGGCCTGCCTCGGTCGCCATCGTCTTGAGTGTCTTTCCCAGTTC
>Ga0307406_10001067_pt1 | contig 15242 bp, 10 predicted proteins | sample 322Cmetagenome_3_FD_203706 | JGI IMG/M metagenome (GOLD analysis project Ga0307406, IMG submission 203706) | Maize rhizosphere microbial communities from greenhouse at UC Davis, California, United States - 322HYB-C-2 | ecosystem: Host-associated > Plants > Roots > Rhizosphere > Soil | place... | reverse complement strand
CGCGACCGGACATGATGGCGGTTACCAATTTCGCCTGCATCTCGCTCATGGTCGGAATATTGCCGATGATGGGACGCGCGAATCCGACGAGAAACAGGTCGTCGTAGCGTGCGTGCAGACAGGCGAGGTGGAAGTCGCTGATCAGAATCTCGCCACCTGAGAGTTCGGCGAGGCCGGAGCGGAAGCCGATCATCGGGCAGATCAGGTCCGGTTCGATCTCGATGGTCGAGGTCCGGTCGAAGTCCTGGTAGCGTCGATGGCTTTCATCGCAAGGCGGACCGATGATGCGGATGCGATCCTCGGCGACGTCGTCGAGAAAGCCGTCGCTTTTCGTGTGGAAGACATTGAAGAGGTCGTCCTTGGCGCGGGCTGTTAGCTTCGCATCCCAGAACTTGCGCTTCTCGAGGAATCCAGCGGTCGGCGCGGGGCCCGGAGGCGCTGACTTGAAGACTCGCTCGAACCATTGCTGATGCCGGATGCGGGCTTCGACGAACTTTTGGCCGATGGCATTTCGCAGGTCCGGATGGATCGAGAGAAGCAAGCGATTGCGCAGGAAGTCAGACGGAACTCCGCGGATCGGGTGATAGCGTGGGCTAACGCGGATGCCGTTCTTCAGCGAGAGATAGACGCGGTTGCCGAGTGATGGGTCGGCAAGGCGGTGGGCGAAATCCGCCGCGGACTCGCCACCGCCGAAGACGACGATGGTTTTGCCGCTCGGTGCGGGATCATACGGGGTTAGGGTGGGAATGGGTGCGTCGATCGACTTCATCCTTTCCGCGAGGCCGGTGCAGATCACGAGGCGGTCGAAGACTTCCTCGCGCGGCGAGCCATCATCGATCGACAGCCGCCAGCCCTGCGGATCCCGTGCAATCCGGCGGATGGTGGTGTGGAGCCGGATGTAGGGTGCGAGCTGGTGAGTGGCGACGAAGTCTAACAGATATCGCCCGTATTCATCACCGAGGAAGAAGTCGCCCTTGAGTGGACGCTGAGCCGGATCGGCGTTCGAGTCCCACTTCCGGTGGCAGGCGAATTGGGTGGTGTACTTCGTCGAGGTGGAGACGAAGCCGGGGTAGGGATCTCCCCAACGGCCGACGGTGGTGCCGCCTTTTTCAAAGCAGACAATCTCCCAGCCGGGCAGCCGCTCGATGGCGTGCTTCAAGGTTACCAGCCCGCTGCTGCCGGCGCCGATGATGGCGAGTCGCTTGGTGCTCATGACGGGTGAATGGTGGTGAGACTGATGACGACGAAGTTGAACTGCCCGGACTCCGGGATGAAGAGCAGCACCTTCTCGCCATGAGCTGGTGGATGCAGGCGGGTGTATTCATCGAGCATGATGAAAATGCTCGCGGCGCCGGTGTTGCCGGCGGTTTCAAGATTCGTCCAGTGGTCGATGACGGACCCGTTGCCGAGTTCTGTTAGAACATCGAGCATGTAGCTCTTGAAGTAGAAGGACGAGAGTTGGGGGAGGACGATCCGGTAGTCCGCGAGGCTCTCGCTGTGGCGGGCCATCGCGCCGCGCATGAGTTGGTCCACGCAAGGCTTCATGTGCCGCGCGAGGATGCCGACATCCTGGCTGAGCAGCAGGCTGCGACTTTCCAAGCTCATGCAAAGTGGGGTCTCATGGGCGAACGAACGCGAGTGGGTCCAATCCACGCGGTACGAAATCCGGTTCGACGCCGGCCGGTCTTGGATCATGGCGGCACCGGCTCCGTCGGAGAGCATCGAGCGCAGGAATACGGACATGAACCACTTTGATGACGTCAGGTTCTCCGGGTGGAGGTCGCGATCATCGGGTGGCCGAATCACGTTCGACTTGAGAATGTCAGAAGGCTGCTCGGAACCGATGCACAGCGCGTCGCGGTGATCGCCCGAGGCGACCGCGCGGCAGGCATTGACGAGCGCCTGGGAAGACGAGGTGCAGATTCCAGAGTTCGAGTTGATCTCGAGACCGCCGGTGATCAGTCCGTGATCGGCGAGGCGGGCGTGAAGGATGCTCGAGAGCCCCGGTCCGATCAGCGGGGTGTTGGTGGAGCCGGCCGAGAGGTAGGAGAACTTGCCAGTGGTGCCATCGAGGCAATGACGGGCGGCAAGCGCCGCCATCTCGTAGACGTCGTGGGTGGCACTCTGGTCGCGGTTGAGCGCGTAGTGGCGGGACTTGATCCCGTTCATGCGCAGGATCTTCCGGCGAACGGGAGCTTCGTCCGGCAGTTCGCCCATGAATTCCGGGATGGCCGCATTTGCGATCGATTCGCCCGGCAGAAAAGCTCCGGTTCCGGTGATGTAGCAGTTCATGACAGGACGGTTGCGGGAGAGGGGATCGGTGGGCGCTCCCTCAGGACCTGGTAGGCGTACTCGTCGAAGGCGATGTGGTTGTGAAGGTAAAGGCTGGGGCTGGAGAAGAAGACGTTGCTGTTGTAGTGCCCGCGATTGGTTTCACCCTGGAGGTAGAAATCTAGATCGGTCAGGACCGCTTGGTCATGGGCGTAGAGGTGCTTCATGGCCCACAGCAGCACGGCGTCCGAGTCGAAGGAGTTGAGAGCCTTCACCGTGGTCCTGAGATCGCCGAAGATGGTGATCACGATGACGATCATGATGACCACGTTGGTGACGCCGATCAGCTGCAGCGAATGCTCCCGGGTGGCGTCCATCGCGCGCTTGCTGAAATGCATGTGATCTTCCGGCATCCGGTGGCGGATCCGGTCGAGGTCCGCGAGGAAGGCATCCTTGTCGAAGCGATCCACCAGCTCGTAGGAGAGTTCGTCGTGACCGATGGTCAGGTTGTTGCGGACCATCTCACGCAGGCTGTCCACGTTGTAGTCGCCATCGATGCCATTGAACTTCCGACGAGTGCCTTCAATCTGCGAATCCTCCGCGAGCAAGTGGCGATAGAGCAGTGGCTCGATCTGCACGTGGCGGACGACCATTTCGACGGCTTCGACCGAAGCGAAATATTTCATTCCAAAGGCGAGGACGCCGTCAATGCAGCGCGCCTCGAAGCCATAGGGCCTCCGGTGAATCAGATACTTCAACGGGAAAAGGAAGATTCTCAGGAAGAAGTAGAACACCTGAAGGACCGGCCGGAGGAAGATGTAGTCCCACCGCGTCTTCTCCTTGGAGAAGGTCTCGTTGACGTAGTCGGTGAGGAAAGGGAATGCCTTCATCTGCTGGGGGTGGAGGAACGGGATTCGAGACGGACTTTCAGGCCGTGCTTCGGCACCATCGTCACGCGGGCAGCCATCACGTGGCGGTCGCTGGCATCAACGACCACGCGATACCTTCGCAGGACGGTGGTGAGGATGGTAATCAGCTCCATGAGGGCGAAGTGCCGGCCGATGCAGACCCGCGGGCCGCTGCCGAAAGGGATGTGCGCGTGCGAGGTCTCGGGGTTTTCCGGCAGGTCCGGGTCGAAACGTGACGGGCGAAATTCGTCCGGGCATTCCCAGAAATCAGGATGGCGCTGCAGCGAGTAGCGGCTGAAGACGACCATCGATCCCTGCGGTATGGAGACGCCCGCGAGCTCCACATCAGAGATCGTATTGCGGTTCTCGAACCAGAACGGCGGGTGAAGCCGGAGGGTCTCCTGAATCACCATGTGAGCGAGCTTCAGTCGCGGGATCTGTTCGAGGGTAAGCGGCTCGCTGCCGCACACCGCTTGGATTTCCTCGACCAATCGTTGCTCGACTTCCGGGTGACGATGGAGCTCGTGCCAGATCCAGGTCAGGGCGGTGAAGCTGGTTTCGTGGCCGCCGATGACCATGCCCAGCACTTCCTCGGCAAGTTCGTCTTCGCTCATCACTTCGCCGCTTTCCTCGTCCTTCGCGGTGAGCAGCACTCCGAGCAAGTCGTCCTTCATGTCGCCAGCCATCCGCTCGCGGATCAAGCCGCGCAGGAACTCCCGGTATTCCGAAAGTACTCGCCGCAGCCGGAGATTGAGAGGCGTGGGGAAGCGCAGATCGGAAATGACCGGCAGCGGCGGGATCGCGCAATAACGGTTGATGGCGAGCGTCCAGCGGCTGATGCGGTCCGCCATCTGGTCAAAAGCCTGGCTGAAGAAAGAGCGGCCGGCGATTTCCAAGGTCAGCCGCTCCATGTCGCGCGCGATGTTGAAGACCTCGCCGTTCACAGCGCGGGTTGACCAGCGTTCGGTGGTGCCGGTGGCGGCATCCCGCATCAGATCGAAGAAGCGCCGGATCGAAGCGGGGCCGAAGATCGGCTGCAACAGCTTGCGCTGACGCTTCCAGCGTTCGCCCTCGGCCGTCACCAAGCCGTCGCCGAAGGCATTCCGGAAGCGGTTGTAGACATGGCTGTTCTTGTCGTAGTGGCGGTGAGTGTTCTTCAAGACCTGATGGACCAGCGCGGGATGGTTGATCAGGTGAAAGCTGATGATGCCGCGGTAGCGGATGAAGTCGCCGTGATCATGGATCAGCCGTTCCAGGAAACGGGCTGGATTTCCCGCAAGCATCCACTGCAGATAGAATGTCTGCGGTTCCGCGAGCCGGCCCGTGAAGGGACGCTCCGGTTCAGTCGTGTTCCGCGGGGTCATGGAGTGGGGTGTCTGCCGAACCAGCCTGTCGCCAGATCATGGACGGCACAGTGACCGACGAACCACGGTTTCACCATTTCATAATCTAGAGATAAACATCGGTTGCATCGATGGTTCGCGAGGGGGATCGGAGAATGAATCCCGGGCTTGCGGGAGAGATGCCTGGTTAATGACGATGCGGGCTTAACCCGTCTCGCAGCCCTTCAGGCCGCCATCAAATCCACGGCGCATACCCCGCCCGTTGGGCGGGGCTGAGGGATCACGCCCCTTTAGGGCTGAAGAATACCCCGCCCTGCTGAAGGGGATATTGCCAAATCCCTTCAGCAAATCCGATGGAGAGTATCAAACAAACCGCACCGCGTGCTTCTTCGACAGCTTCAGCACGTCACCGGCCTGCGGGGAAACCGCGGCAGCGGGGTCGATGAGCTTGTCGCCATTGAGCTGCACGGAGCCGGAGGTGATGAATTGCTTGCGCAGCTCGCCATTCGACTTCTCCAGACCGAAGGCTTCCTTGAAGCCGTGGGCGGCGAGGGAAAGGACGGTCAGGTCCGCGGGAAGGCCGGAAATCGGAAGCTCGGGCAGCTCGGCGCTGGCGAGATCCTTTTTGGAAAAGCGGGTATCCCAATCGGTGCGGGCACCCGCACCGGCTTCGGCGCCGTGGTAGCGCGCGGTAAGTTTTTCAGCCAACGACTTCTTCGCTTCCATCGGGTGAGCGGAAGGATCGAGCGTCTCGCCTAACAGAAGCTGGTAGTAGCGCACCATCAACTCGTCCGACACGCTCATCAGCTTGCCGAACATGTCGCCGGGAGCATCGTCCACGCCGACGTAGTTGCCGTAGGACTTGGACATCTTGCGCACGCCATCGAGTCCCTCGAGCAGCGGCATCGTGATGACGACCTGCTGTGGCTGGCCTTCTTCCTTCTGGAGATCGCGACCGACGAGAAGGTTGAAGAGTTGGTCGGTGCCGCCAAGTTCGACATCGGCGCGGACTTCGACGGAGTCCCAGCCCTGCACGATGGGGTATTGGATTTCGTGAAGCCGGACTTCCTGACCCTTTTCGATGCGGTTCTTGAAGTCTTCCCGCTGCAGCATCTGCTGCATGGTGACGCGGGCGTTGAGGCGCAGGACGTCCTCGAAGGTCATCTTGCGGAACCAGTCGCCGTTGTAGACGATCTCGGTCTTCTCCTTGTCGAGCAGCTTGAAGAGCTGGTCGGTATAGGTCTTCGCGTTGACGAGGACGTCCTCGCGGGAAAGGGGCGGGCGGGTGGCGGAGCGGCCGGAAGGGTCGCCGATGGTGGCGGTGAAGTCGCCGATGATGATGACGATCTGGTGGCCGAGCTGCTGGAACTGGCGCATTTTCTCGAACACCACGGTGTGGCCGAGGTGAATGTCCGGCGACGTGGGATCGAGCCCGAGCTTGATGCGGAGCGGGCGGCCAAGACGGAGCTTTTCGAGGAGTTCCTTTTCCGAGAGCACCTTCACGGTGCCGGCGGTGAGGATTTTGAGCTGTTCTTCCGGAGTCACGGGGCGCGCAACTTAGGGGCCGCGCACGCGGGTGGCAAGCGGTGAGGCGCGAGGGGCGGGACGAGGGCGGCGACCGGAAAAATCCCCGCTTGCGGCTTGGCACCGGCGGGACGAACCGTTCAAAGTCGCAGGACATGACCCCGATGCTGAGGAAATTGGACGGGCTGAGCGTCAAGGTGGATGACGTGATCTACATGCCCAGTCTGGACGCTCCCGATGAGCGCCCGCATCCGTTCGTGTACTTCATTTCGATCAAGAACGAGTCCGACGAGAAGGTCACGATCCGCGGTCGCAAGTGGATCGTCCGCGAGGACGACGGCGAGGTGACCGTGGTCGAAGGTGACGGCGTGGTCGGCCAAAGTCCGGTCATCGGGCCAGGCGAAAATTTCTCCTACAACAGCTACCACGTGACCCGCGGCGACGGGACGGCCGAGGGGGCATTCTTCGGCGAAACGGAAGATGGCGAGTGGGTCTTCACCCGCATTCCGGAATTCCGCCTGACCGTTCCGGGCTGGGCGTGACCTGGCGTCAGCGTTTGCTTCCTGCCCACGCTTTCACTGCAGGGCGGCTGAGGAAGTAAAGGGCGAGGAGTGGATAGATGCAGGAGAGGACCGGGCCGACGACCGTGGCGACAGAGTTCACCGACTTCATGACGCCGGTCATCATGTGGGCCGAGCCTGCGGGCATGCCGCGGGTGTTAGTGAAGATTTCACCCGTCATCCGGTTGGTCAGGGGCAGCACGTAGAGAATGGCCACCACCAGCGAGATGATCTTCGTGGTGATGGAGGTCCACGAGTAGCGGTTCGACCACATGATCCCGTCCGGCTTCGAGCGGACGAGCTTGAGGCCGGAGACGAGCAGTAGCGCCGCCAGACCCAAGTAGAAAATGCTGCTCATCGCCGTGACGGGCCAGAGATCCTCCATGTATTTCCTCTGCACGACGATCGTCGGATCACTCGGAGCTGCGCCCTGTACCATCGACATGAACTTCATCGAAACGAGTCCCCAGAGGCCGAAAACCACGCCGAAGCCGGCGAACACGAGGTGCAGGATGCCGAAAACCTTCACCGCCTGGGGAGTTGGTCCCTGTGGCAGTGCGGGCGGGGAAAAACTGGCTGGCGACTGATAGGGAGAATCTTCGTCCATGACTGGGGTCATGGACGCCAAATCCTCCGTGCCTGTCGATGCCGGATTGACCTGCTTTGACCTTTGCCCTGGAGTTTCCTAACATTCTGGAATGAACGCCTCTCCGCCCGTCGCCCTGACCATTGCCGGTTCCGATTGTTCCGCCGGTGCCGGCTTGCAGGCCGATCTCAAAACCTTCCAGCACTTCGGCGTCTTCGGGCTGACCGCGGTCACCTGTGTGGTGGCGGAGACGCCGAAGGTCGTGCGCTCCGTCCACGCGGTGCCGCCGGCGATTCTGCAGGATCAGCTCCACGTCTTGCTCGAGGCTTTCCCGGTCGCCGCGATCAAGACCGGGATGTTGTTTTCCAAGGCCCACATCGTAGCCGTCACCGAGATCCTGCAGCAGTATCGCGGGATTCCGCTGGTGATCGACCCGGTGATGATCGCCTCCACAGGCGACCCGCTGCTGGAGGAAAATGCCATTGCCGCCTACAAGGAGCGGCTGTTTCCGCTGGCGACGGTGATCACGCCGAACCTCGACGAGGCCGAGGTCCTGTGGGGAGATTCGGCCCGAGACGAGCAGACCATGGAACGCGCCGCGCACGAGCTATCCGCCCGGCATGGCTGCGCCGTGCTTTTGAAAGGAGGGCACCTCGGCGGGCCGGAATGCGCCGACCTGCTGGTGGAAAACGACCTTCCGACGTGGTTCCGCTCGCCCCGGATCGACGCCGCTGCGTCCCATGGGACCGGCTGCACCCTGTCCGCCGCGATCGCGGCGCATCTGGCGCTGGGAAGGGATCTTCATGACTCGATCTCCGCCTCGAAGCGCTATCTTGATGGGGTGCTTGCCTCGTCTCTGGCTTGGGGAGATCTGGCCGTCTTGAATCAGGGAACGATAGATTTTCATTAAGTTGTCGGACAAAAATGCGGGTGATTCATCTTCCCGCTTGCCAAAAGAGAATTGAGAATACTTTGTGGTTACATGAGAACCGCAATGCGTTCCGCCCCCCTCCTCCTCCCCGCACTTCTGGCTGTGACGGGAATGCATTCTTGGGCCCAAACCACGGAGGACGGTTTCCTGCCCAGGGTGACAGGGACCGTCCGGTGTGTGACCGCCATGCCGAATGGCAAGTTGTGGGTCGGGGGTGAAATCACACAAGTGAATTCGACCTCGGTGCAAAACCTCGCATGTCTCCAGTGGGACGGGGTTTCCGCGAAGATGCCGGTGATCGACACAAATGGAGCTGTTCTCTGCTTGCTGCCCGCGGCGGACAAGTCGCTGTGGGTGGGCGGGGCATTTGGCGAGGTCACCAAGGTACCGAGGGCGGGGCTAGCCCGGCTGAGGGAAGTCGACAGCACCGTGCTGCTGGACTACGAATTTGCGCCGGAGTTTGACGGCGAAGTGCGTTGTCTTTTAGCCGATGGCGATGGGGTGCTGGCCGGCGGTAATTTCACGCGGGTGAACGGGCTGCGGCGAGCCGGGGTGGTCAGGCTTTTGGAGAACGGGGAGGTGGATCCTGCGTTCGATGCCAAGCTCGAAGGTGAGCTAGGCATTGCGGTGAATGCGATGGCCCGGCAGCCGGACGGGAAGATCCTGTTGGGCGGGCTTTTCGACATGGCCGGGAATCAGGCGGTGACGAATTTGGCCCGGCTCTACCCAAGCGGAGTGCTTGATACCCGCTTCCCCGGGTCGGCGGACGGCGAGGTGCACGCGCTCGGCGTGCAAGCCACCAGCAATATCGTGATCGGCGGGGATTTCCTGAACGTGTCTGGTCAGCCTGCGGCGAAGCTTGCCCGTCTGAACCGTCACGGTGACGTGGTGAATACCTTGGGCGGTTTCGACGAGCGCGTGAGCACGATCGGCATTCAGCCGGATGGAAGGGTCTTGGTCGGTGGGCGCTTCGGTCCGGTGGCGGGCTCGGTAGATGGACATTTCGTCCGCCTGACTGCCGACCTGCAAATCGAGAAGTCCGATCCGCGTGTGTCTGGCGAGGTGTTTTGCTGCATGCCGCAAAGCGATGGTCGTGTTTTGGTGGGGGGCTCGTTCACACGCGCCGATACCAAGTCCAGCTTCAACTTGGCTCGACTGGATAGCAGTATGAAGGGGGACGTTACGGTGGGCTCGAGGAGCGGGCCGCTCGGTGGAGCGGTCAACACCGCGGTGCAGCAGCCGGATGAGAAGCTGATTTTCGCGGGGACCTTCACCGGCTTTGCTGGCTTTTCCGCCAACGGCTTCTTGCGGACCGACTCTAGTATTGGCCGCGATACGACATTTCCTGGGGGTAATTCGGTGGGCCCCGGCGCAACTGGGATCCAGGTCCGGCGTGACCAGAAGCTGTTTGCTTTCGGGGCCATGACACAGCAGGGCCCACGTCCTGGAATTGCCCGCCTGCAGTCTACTGGTGCGATCGACACAGGGTTCAATGCTTCTCTCTTCGGGGCATCGCCTATCACGGTGAGTGCCATCGCCGACCAGCCGGACGACCAGCTTTTACTCGCGGGAAATTTCACCACGATCAATCAGTCGCCGGTATCGATGATCGCCAAAGTTACAAGCAGTGGATCCTTGACCAAGGCGGTCCTGCCTGCAGTGAGCGCGGCTCCGACAGAATTGCTCACTTCGCCGACAGGGGAGCTGACGATCGCTATGATGGGCCTTGGGCAGGACCAAGTATCCCTCATTCCCTATGTCCGCCGCTACGATGCGAAAGGTAATATCGTGTCCAGCTACGCGTTGAGTACCGAATCGAAAGTGAACGGGATGTGTCGGCTTCCCGATGGTAATACCTTGGTGTGGGGCCTCAGGCCATTGGGAGGAGAGGGGAATCTGGTCCGCCTCGGGGTGAATGGCAAAGTCGACTCGTCATACGCTCCTTACTTCAATGGCGAGGTGCGCAGTGTGAGTGTCCAAGCGGACGGCAGCATGCTGGTGGTGGGAGCATTCTCCTCCTATCGCGGTGGTGGTGTGACTACGTCGACTTTCGATGGCTTTGTCCATGTGGGACCGGATCTCCGTTCCAAGAATACGAGCAGTGTGACTGCGATGACCCCGCCCGCTCTTGGCCGCGCAGGGCTGGTCCAAGCTGACGGAAAGTTCCTCTTCTGGGGTGGCTTCACCGCTACCAAGGGTGCCAGCCGCACTGGATTGGCGCGTCTTTCCACCGTGGTACCAGCTTCCCAAGAGCTCAATATCGTCTCAGATGAACAAAGCTATCCGAAGATCGTGTGGCAACGGTCTGGCAGTGCTCCGCAGGTCGAGCGGGTCTGGTTTTCCACATCGACCAATGGTGTGACCTACGGCACTGCGACCGAAGGTCGCTGGGTGAATGGGCGCTGGGAGTTGGACAAGTTCGCCGCGACTGCGGGGCACCCGCTTTGGATTCGTGCGGAGGGCCGTGTGCCTTCGACCGGTGGCGGTGATGCGGGTGGCCTGGTCCAGTCGATCCGCCAAGTCTTCCTCGAAGGGGAGATCGATGTGGCGCTGAATGAGAATTCCCTGATCAGTGGGGAAGGAGACGAGGTCAACTTTGGCGGGCAGATCCAAGGTGTGCCGCCGGTGAGCCGCATCTTCACGATCACCAACCGCGGCAACGATTGGCTGACGCTCGGCGAGCCGGTGGTGCCGGAGGGCTTCATTGCCGGAGTTCTTTCCTCCACGCACCTTCTTTCCGGCGAACAGGCGACCATCGAAGTCACGAGTGACCTTTCGCGGGCTGGAGTCTGGACGGGAGAGCTGGTGATCCCGAGCAATGATCTCGATGAAAGCGAGTTCGTGATTCCCTTGAAATCCGAGGCTCTGACTCCGCTGCGGACCACGCTGCTCAAGCCGCGCGTCGTGCTGAATCGCAAAACCGGCCTGCGCGAACAGAGCATTCGGGTGAGGAATGCGGCGGGGATCACTTACCCTGGCTTCCGCGTGATTGTCAGCGGGCTTCCGCAGGGAGTTGAAGTCCGCAACGCCAACAGCGAGCTGCTTCCCGACGGAAGCTATGTGGTCGAGGTGAACCAACCCTTGGGCCCATTCGCCAAGACAGAACTCAAGCTGGAGTATTTCTTCCCGCCAAAGACGCCGGCCCGTCTCATTCCCCGGATCACCACCGAGGTGATCCTGGAGCCAGCCGGAGAGTAACTGTAAGGTGACCCCCCATCTCTTCAAACATTCAAGCGTCATGAAAACCCTCCCCTCCATCGCGCTACTAGCTCTATGCCTGAGCCCGGAATTGCCGGGGGCTGGTGAGCTGGACACCAGCTTCAATCCGAATGCGAACGGCGAGATCAAGGCCGTGGCCGTGGCTTCGGACGGCAAGATCATGATCGGCGGCGCGTTCACGAACGTTGGCGGCAAGCAACAGGCCCAAGTCACACGATTGCTGTCAAGCGGTCAGCCCGATCTTACCTGGACCTCGCCAACCGCAGGTGCAACCGTGCAGACGTTAGCGGTGCTGGGAGACGGCAATGTGGCAGTCGCGGCTCCCTACTTCCAGCGCCCGAGCGTGTGCCGGTTGAAGTCCAACGGCAGCCTCGATCCCGAATTCGAAGTCAGACTCACCGATGGGGAAGTGCGGGCGATGAACGTGGACATCGACGGCAACCTGTTGGTGGCAGGCAATTTCAACATGCCGAGCGGCCATGAAAGTCGTGGCTTCGTGATCGTGGAGCCGAATGGTGTCGTGAAGGGGAAGAACTATGCGTATCCGGACACGGGAAGATCGGTGAACACGCTTTCGGCCCGTTCCGACCGCTCCATTGTTCTGGGTGGTGATTTCCCCCGTCTCCGTGGTGATGCGAAGTATGTCCATTTGGCGAAGATGACCTCGGGGGCGACACTGGACAGCACCTACCTCTCGCCGCTGACCTTTGCGGAAGGGAAGTCGGTGGATTGCCTCGCACTTCAAAATTACGAAATCGTGCGGACCATTGTAGGTGGGAATTTCAGTACCCGGCTCATCGAAGGCGTTCCTGAAAACCGATGTCTCGCGCGGATCTCCTCGAGTGGAACGCTGGACGCCTCGTTCAATCCGGTCTTCACCCGCCTCAATGGAGTGCCACGAGTGACCTCGGTGGTCGTCCAGTGTGATGGGAAGATCATTGCTGCCGGTGATTTCACTGCGGTGAATGGAGTGTCGCGATTGGGTTTGGTTCGTCTGAATCCGAGTGGATCAGTGGATACGTCGTTTGTGGCAACCGCGTCGGGCGCGACGGGTGCAACGGGATTGGCTCTGCAAGCGGATGGCAAGGTGCTCGTGACGGGGACCTTCCAGCAGCTCAATGGCGCGGTGCGCAATCGCATCGCGCGGCTGAACAATGATCCGAACAGGGAAACCCTTAGCATTCGTCAGAACGAGATCACTTGGTCGCGCGTGGGCTCGATGCCGGAGAGTGATCTCGTGAGCTTTGAAGTTTCGAGTGATGCCGGGAAAACCTGGCAAATACTAAAGGCTCCAACCCGGACCTCCACGACTTGGCGCGTGTCGGATATCAATCTGCCGGCATCCGGGATGATTCGCGCACGAGCCCGTGTCTCTTCCGGCATGATGAATGGCTCGTCCGGCATCGCGGAAAAGGTGACAAGCTACTCGCTGGTGCCAGAGATCTCTGTGTCGTCGTGGACGGGGACCGAATGGATCATCCTGACGGACGGCCAGACGAATCCGCTCGACTACGGTGAGATCAAACAAGGAAGTCCGGAGACCAGAACCCTCGGTATCTACAATGGTGGATGGTACGAGCTGAAGGTCACTGGGGTTCAGCTTCCGGCGGGGTTCAGCTTGGTGGATCCTCCGGTTTTCCCGCTGACGATCGGAGGTAACAAGTCGTTGTCATTTGCCCTCCGCGCGGACGCCAGTGCGCTCGGGGCCGTCGGCGGCATGGCGATCATCACGAGCGATGATGCCAACGAGAGTTCCTTTGAGTTTTCGCTGACTGCCAAGGTAGTGGGGCCGGAGATTGCGATGCACTTGGGAGAGGTGGACGTGCCGAATGACCGGACTGAGCCGATTTCATTCGCTCAAGGATATCAGGGAACGCAGCAGTTGCGGGAGACCGTGGTGATCTCGAATCAAGGTACGAGTGATCTCAATGTGAGTGCGATTTCGGCCGGAGCGGGATTTACGGTCGATAAGCCGCAGCCATTTATGCTTCAGCCGGGTGAAAGCCGGGAAGTTCAGGTCGGACCTGATCAGTCGGTTGCGGGGTCTTTGACCGGCAAGCTGGAGGTTTACTCCGACGACTTCGATGAACCGGTGTTCCGGGTTCCTTTGGCGGCTACGGTCGTGAATCCTCTAGTGACCCAGGTCCTGAACACCCGGACGACGCTGAACCGCAAGACTGGCCTGCGGGAGCAGAAGCTCCGCATCACCAACACGACCAAGACCGCCATGGTGGGAGGCTTCCGGGTGATTGTCCGCGGCTTGCCGGAGGGAGTGGTGGTAAGAAACGCGAGTGAGATTCTGCCAGATGGCTCGGTTGTCATCGAGGTTCATCAAACACTGGGGCCAGCGGGGAAGTTCGTTCTCGTGCTGGAGTATGAGGTGCCGAAGGGAGCGCCAACGGTGATTTATCCGCAACTGACGACCGAGGTCATTCTCAATGCTCCCAAGGGTGTGGCTGCCGCAGCGCTCGCTGTCGAGAAGTGCGAGCGTGACTGCGAAGGCCACTTCGCACTCATCTTCCGCTCGGTGCCGGGACGGCTCTATCAGGTCGAGTACTCGGCCGATGGAAAGGAATGGAAAGCGAGCACGCCGACGCGCGCTGCCGGCAGTCTCGTGCGGTGGCTGGATTGCGGTTGTCCGCATACCGAGTGCGCGCCGAAGGATGCTCCGAAGCGGCTCTATCGCGTGCGCGAACTCGAGTGATGCTTCAAGGCAGGCGGAAGTCCCGGGCCACGGCCATGTGCTGCATCATCTGGAGGGCGCTATCGACTGGTTGAACCGGTGGGACTTTCGCGAGGGGCTCGAAGACGCGGGTATCGAAGACGAGGCCGCCGTCGAACTCGAGCCCGGCCAAGGCTACCGGTACCTCGTGCTTCTCCAGCGTCGGACTCGCCAGCACCCAATCGTAGGGCCGGTTGCGCGGAGCGTTCGTGAAGATGTTACCCCTGCCGTCGTGTGGCGGCTTGGCGGGGACCACGAAGAACTTCGTTAGCAACGGAAAGCACGGCTCGCTGGTAGACCGGGTATTGAAGTCGCCGCCTAACAGGACGAGCGCGCCAGCCGGGACATTCTTTTGCACTGTCTCTAACAGGGCTGTGGTCTGCTTGACCCGGGAAGTGGCGTTCTTCGAATGCAGGTGCACGCTGATCGCCCACAGCTCGCGTTCGCCCGGTAGCCGGATGCGAGCCCAAGCGAACTCGCGATTGTCCAGTACCGGGTCGTCCCAGTGGCCAGAGGCCATGATCGGATAGCGGCTGATGATGCCATTCGGGATGCCCTTCGTTTCCTCCCGGAAGAAATGGAAGTCCTTGCCGAAGGTGGCATTCACCCACTGTCGGGTCGGCATGGTGGTGTTGAACTCCTGGATCAGCACCACGTCCGGCTTCAGCGCCTTGAGGATTCGCGCGCCGGCTCCCTCGGGATTGCTGTGGTTGCCATTGTCCTGGGAGTAGGACTGCTGCTGGTCCGAGGTCAGGTTCGCTGTGACCACTCGCAGGGTCAGCGGCTCGCCGAGCGCCGCGCTTGCGAGAATCAGGAATGCCAGTGCCAGTCGCCGGATCACGCCGCGAGACTAACGTCCGCTGCCTTTCTTGGCACTTGGAACTTTTCCCTCCGGGCTTCACGCTCCGCGCATGCGCACCGCGGTGTATGCCGGCTCCTTCGACCCGCCGACCAATGGTCACGTCTGGATGATCCAGCGTGGACTGGAATTGTTTGACCGGCTGATCGTCGCGATCGGTAGTAATCCGTCCAAAAGCTACACCTTCAGCGTCGAAGAGCGGCTGGAATTGCTGCGCGCCTCGGTGCCCTCTTGCGAGCGGCTGACCATCGCCCATTTCCACAATCGCTATCTGGTGGACTACGCCAGGGAAATGGACGCCAAGTTCATCCTCCGCGGC
>Ga0307406_10001066_pt1 | contig 15255 bp, 14 predicted proteins | sample 322Cmetagenome_3_FD_203706 | JGI IMG/M metagenome (GOLD analysis project Ga0307406, IMG submission 203706) | Maize rhizosphere microbial communities from greenhouse at UC Davis, California, United States - 322HYB-C-2 | ecosystem: Host-associated > Plants > Roots > Rhizosphere > Soil | place... | reverse complement strand
CTCGAGGGCCTGGAGCGACAGCAGGCCGAGCCCGACGGTGGCCAGCAGCGCCCCCGCCACCGGCCAGCGCCCCGGCGACTGGCGGAGCAGGAGGCCCGCCAGCAGCGGGGTCAGCACCACCGACAGGCCGGTGATGAAGCCGGCGTTGGAGGCGGTGGTGTACTGCAGCCCGACCGTCTGGAAGCCGTAGCCGGCGAACAGGGCCAGCCCGGCCACCGCCCCGGCGGCCAGCTCGGGGGCCCCGACGGCGGCCAGCCGGGGCCGGATGGCCGCCAGCAGCAGGGCCGCGGCCAGGAACCGGTAGGCGATGAACGCGAACGGCGGAACCTGGGCGACGGCGTCGCGCACGAGCACGAACGTCGACCCCCAGACGGCGGTCACGGCCACCATGGCCAGCTCCCACCGGTACGCCCCGACCCCCAGCCGGGTGCTGAGCACGACGTCCTCCTCTGGTGGCCCGGCCGCCGCCGGGAGCGGGGCCGACCCGGGGATCCTACGACCCGGGGCGGTCGGGCCGGTGGCGGCGGTCCCCGGGGTCGGGGAGGATAGGGCCATGGACGGCAGCCACGTGCTCGAGGCGGCCGGTGTCTGCCGGGCCCTGCTGGCCCCGGCGGTCGACCGTGACTGGAGCGTCAAGCTCCCGCACCTCGACTTCACCGTGGCCGCGGCCGTCACCCACCTGGCCGGGGGGGACCCTGTGGTACGCCACCGACCTGGCCGCCGGCCCGCGTCGGCTGGACACCATGGAGCTGCGGGTCCCGGAGGAGTGGGACGGGCTCAACCCGGCCGGCCGCCGCTGACCCGGCGGAGGCGGGCAAGGCGGGCGAGGTCGGCGGCCATCTGCTCGGGGTCGCCGGTGGTCTCGGTGATGACCGGGAGGGTGGCCAGGCCGGGGTGGGCCAGGATGGCGGTGAAGCCCTGGTCGCCGATGGTGCCGGTGCCGATGGGGCAGTGGCGGTCGCGGCCGGCCCCGACCGGGTCGCGGGAGTCGTTGGCGTGGACCAGCACGACCCGGTCGCCGAGGGCGCCGAACAGCTCGTCGAGGGCCTTGGCGGCGCCGGCGGGGTCGCCCAGGTCGTAGCCGGCGGCCTGAGCATGGCAGGTGTCCATGCACACCTTGAGGCGGGGGTGGTGGCCGCAGGCGGCCAGCAGCTCGGCCATCTCGTCGAACCGGGCCGCCAGGGCGCCCCGGGTGCCGGCGGTCAGCTCCAGGATCAGGTCCGGCCCGCCGGGCGGGGCCCAGGCGGTCGGCGGCCTGGACCGGTCGCCGATGGCGTCGGCCAGGGGCAGGAGCGCCTCGCGGGTGGTGGCCAGGCCGGCGGCCCGGCCGCTGGCCAGGGCGGCGCCGGCGTGGACGACGACCCCGGCGGCGCCGATGGCCGCCGCCTTGGCCAGGGCGGCGGCCACGGCCGGGCGGGACTGTTCCCGGGTGACCGGGCTGGCGCTGGCGAAGTTCACCAGGTAGGGGGCGTGGACGAACAGCGGCCCCAGCCCGGCCGCGGCCACCTCGGCCCGGAACCGCTCGTCGGCCGCCGGGTCCAGCGGCGGCGGCGCCCAGCCGCGGGCGTTGGACACGAACACCTGGAAGGCCTCGCAGCCGACGGCGACGGCGTTGGCGACCGCGTTGGCAAGGCCGCCGGCTACCGACACGTGGGCCCCGATGCGCACGTCAGAACAGGTTCAGCAGGAGGTTGACGGCGCTGCCGCGCTTGGCCTGCTCGCCCGCGGCCGGGCTCTGCTCCACGACCCGGCTCCCCACCGGGAACAGGAAGTGGGCCTTCAGGCCGGCCTCGCGGAGCCGCTCGGCCGCCTCCCGCTTGGACAGGCCGACGACCTGCGGCACCTCGACCAGGTCGGGGCCCTTGCTGATCCGCAGGACGACCGTGGACCCCCAGGCCACCCGCGACCCGCCGCCGGGCTCGGTGCCGACCGCCAGGTCCTTGGGCACGTTGTCGTCGAAGACCCGTTCCGGCCGCGCCCGGAGGTGGGCAGCGCCCAGGATGCCCTGGGCCTCCTCGACCGACCGCCCGGTCACCTCGGGGACGTCTACCGGCGGGCGGCCGGTGCTGATGACCACGGTGACCACCTGATCGGCCTTGAGCACGGCGCCCTTGGCCGGGCGGGTGGCGGCCACGTTGCCCTTGGCCACGGTCAGGCTGGGGCGCTCCTCGCGGCGGAAGCCGATGTCCAGCTCGTCGAGCCGGCCCATGGCCGCCCCGGCCGGCCGCTTGACCAGGTCGGGCAGGATGATCCCGAGCGACGGCCGCACGACCACGGTGTCTCGGCGCCGGGCCCGTTCACCCCCGGCGACCGACTGGGTCGCGACCAGCCCCTGGTGCACGTGGTCGGAGGCCACCGGCTCGCCGACCCGGACAGCCAGCCCGCGGTCCCGCAGGTCGCGGGTCGCCTCGACGACGCTCAGCCCGACCACCTCCGGCACCCGCACCGACCCCCCGAGCAGCCCACCGGCCCGTGTCACCAGCCCCACCGCCAGCAGCCCCACGACCACCAGCACGGCCAGCACCCGCCCCTTGGTCTTCCCGCCCCGGGATCTCGCCGCCCGGGCCTTGGGCACCCGCCCGGTGGTCGGCCGCGGCCGCAACGGCCCCTGGGCGGCGCCGGCGCGGGACGGCGGCACCCGGCCTGGCGGCAGGTGGGCCAGCGGCGCCCCGGCCGGCGGGACCTGGGTCGGTGGGACCGGGGCGCGAGGGACCTGGATGGTCACGGTTCCGCCCTGGGCCGGGCCCTGGCCCGGGGCCTGGGCCGGGGCCGGGGGTGCCGGGGTCATTCCGCCCAGCGCCTGCGTCCACCCCTGGGTGGCCCCCTCGGCCGCCGGGGCCCAGGCGGCGGTGGTGTCGGGGCCGGTGGGGACGCGGGTGGTGGCGCGGAGGGTCTCGTCGACCCGGCGGCGGCGGGGAGCGCCGATGGCGGCGGCGAAGTCGGAGGCGCGCAGGAACCGCCGGCCCGGGTCGGGGTCGGTCGCCTGGGCCACGGCGGCGTCGAACGGCTCGGGGACGCCCTCCGCCGCCCGGGACGGTGGCGGCACCCGCCCGCCCAGGTGCTGGGCGACGACCTGGCGGGCGTCGCCCTCGAACGGCGGCCGCCCGCTCACGCACTCCCAGGCGACCACCCCGAGGGCGTACACGTCGGCCCGCCCGTCGACCACCCCGCCCCGCAGCACCTCGGGCGCGCAGTAGTGGACGGTGGCGGCCAGGGCCTGCCCGTGGCCCCGCTGGGCGGCCGCCCGGACCAGCCCGAAGTCGGCCACCTTGACCGTCTCGCTGGTCAGCAGGAGGTTCTCCGGCTTGACGTCCAGGTGGACCACCCCGGCGTGGTGTGCGTGGTCGAGGGCGTCGGCCACCGGCCCGAGCAGCTCGGCGGTGGCCCCTGGGCTCAGGCGCCGCTGCTCGTCGAGGACCTCGCGCAGGGTGCGGCCGCTGACGTGCTCCATCACGATCCAGGGCAGCCCCCGCTCCTCGCCCGAGTCGTACACGGCGACCACGTTCGGATGGGACAGCCGGGCGGCCGTGCGGGCCTCACGCCGGAACTGCTCGGAGAACTCGCGGTCGCGGGCGAACTCGGGGCGGGGCACCTTGATCGCCACCACCCGGTCGAGCTGCCGGTCGTGGCCCCGGTAGACGATGGCCATGCCGCCCTGGGCGATGCGGGCGACGACCTCGTAGCGGCGGCGGCCCAGCGTCCGGCCGACAAGGGCATCCAGGTCGGCGGTATTTCTGGCCAAGGTCTGTCCCAGGGTCGGTCGCCGCCCGGCGGATACCGGCCGGCAGAGAATTCTAAGCAGGCCCCGCCCACAACTGCACGGAGGCTCGGCGGTGGCGCTCGGGGGCCCCGGCCCGCGAGAATGCACCCGACATGGCCTTCGACGACGAGCTGGGACTGCTCGGCTTCCGCCTCGCCCAGGAGAAACGGGACGGCACCCGGACCTTCTCCCTGGCCCGCAACCGCTACCTCACCTACTGGCTGCACCTGCCCGCCGACGACACCACGGCCCTGTTCACCTGGGAGTTCGCCCTCGGCGAGTACATGGACGAGTACGGTCTCCAGGTCGGGGCCAACGAGCCCCTCAACCAGTTCCTGTTCCCCCAGGTCGACACCGAGGTGGCCCAGGACATGGCCGAGGTCGCCAAGGCCATGGAGCGCACCGAGGCGATGTTCGCCGGCATGAACTTCGGCCACCGCGGGTGAGTGGCGGCCGCCGATGCTTGACCGGCGCTCCGGTGGGTAGGCAGGGCAAGCGGGTTCTTGCAGTAGGCTCCGTCCCCCAGGCCCTCCAGTCCGAGGAGACAGCATGCGCCGCGGTGGTTCGCTGCTCATCACCATCCTGCTGCTCCTGGCCGCGTTCTGGGCCGGCATCCAGTACGAGCGGAACAACTGCCGGATCGACCTGCCCGACACCGCCTCGCAGGTCGACCAGTCGGTCAAGTGCCGCGACTACAAGGGCGTCGACCTTCCCGGCTAGGACGTCAGCACCCCGACCGGCGGGTCGCCCACCCTGGGCGGCCCGCCGCCGCACCTAGGGAGGGCTGGTGCTCGGCCGCGCCACCTACCTGGCCCTGATGGCCGCCTGCCTGCTCGTGACCCTCCCGCTGGAGCTGGTCCTACGGGCCGGCGTCTACCGCCGGCCCCGCCGCTGGCTGGCCGCCCTGCTCCCCGTGTTCCTGGCCTTCAGCCTCTGGGACTGGGTCGCCATCCACCGGGGCCACTGGACCTACAGCCCCCGCTACACCACCGGCATCACCTACCTCACCCTCCCCCTCGAAGAGCTGGTCTTCTTCCTGGTCGTCCCGACCTGCGCCCTGCTCACCTACCAGGCCGTGACCCGCCTCCTCCCGCCCCGCCCCCGCCCCGGTCGCCCGGAGCAGCCACCCCCGTGATCCGCGAGTACACCCTGGCCGCGATCTGCGGCGTGGTGCTGGCCGTCCTGCTCGAGCTCCTGGTGCTCCGCACCGGCCTGTTCCGCGACCCCCGCTACTGGATCACCCTGGCCATCGTCGCCTGCTTCCAGCTGCTCGTGAACGGGGTCCTCACCTGCCCCCCGATCGTCAGCTACGACCCCGCCGAGATCCTCGGCCCCCGCATCGCCTGCGCCCCCATCGAAGACCTCGCCTTCGGCTTCGCCATGGTCACCACCACCATCGCCCTCTGGCGCCGCACCGCCACCGGCCCCTCTTCGTAGCTCGTTTGTCCACAGATCGGCAGCCGGATGCTCTGCCGCCCCCGGGCCGCACCAGGTTGCGCGTCATGGACGAGCTGCGTTCCCATCTTCGCCCGGAACCGCCCCCCGGCGACGACGTGGTGGTGGTCCGTGGAGGTGAGGACAACATGGAGAAGCTCCGGCGGTCGCCGACGTCGTGGACCTCGTGCCGAAGGCGGCTGGGACTGTCGTCCACCTCCACACCCTGCCCGGCCTCCTCGACGACCACGAGGCTCTCGTCCGTCGAGCCGGCCGGCTCTAGCACCGCCGGAACCACCATCGGCGTGCAGGAACCCCAAAGGCCCGCACGCGGATCTGCCGTGTAGTGGGAAGGAAGGTGACATGAACCAAGAAACCCTGGTGCTGCTGCACAGCCCGCTGGTCGGAGTGGCGAGCTGGGGAACCTTGGCCGAGGCGCTGGGCCGGGGCGGGGTGGCGGCGATGGCGGTGGGGGTCGACACCGACGACCGGGCGCCGTTCGCCGAGGGGTATGTGCGCGGGGCGGTGGCCGGGGTGCTCGGTGGCGGGACCTTGACCGGGCCGCTGGTGCTGGTGGGGCACAGTGGGGCCGGGCCGCTGCTGGGGGCGGTCGGGGAGCGGCTGCGGACCGCCGGGCGGCCGGTCGGGGGGTACCTGTTCTGTGACGCCGGGCTGCCGGAGGCGGGGGCGACCCGGCTCGACCTGCTGGCGGTCGAGGACCCGGTGATGGCGGCGGCGTTCCGGGCCGAGCTGGAGCGGGGTGGGCGGTTCCCCACCTGGAGCGACGCCGACCTGGAGCCGGTGGTCCCCGACCCGGGCGCCCGGGCGGCGCTGGCCGGGTCGCTGCGGCCGCGGGGGCTGGCGTTCTTCACCGAGCCGCTGCCGGCGGTGGCCGGCTGGCCGGACGCGCCCTGCGGGTACCTGCGGCTGTCGGCCGTCTACGACCGCTGGGCCGAGGTGGCCGCGGCCAGGGGCTGGCCGACCGCCCGGCTCGACGCCGGCCACTTCCACCCGCTGGTCGACCCCGACGGGGTCGCCGCGGCGCTGCTGGGGCTGGTGTCGAGGATGTGAGGGGGCCAGCCGCCGGCCCGGGTCCCGGCGGGTGCGCGACCCGCGGTCAGGACCCCAGCCGGTGCAGCGACTTGCTGACCCGCTCGGCGATGCCGACGGCGTCCAGGCCCAGCTCGGCCAGGAGGAGGTCGCGCTTGCCGTGGGGCAGGAACTGGTCGGGGATGCCGAGGCGCAGCAGGGGCGTGGCCACCTTCTCGTCGCTCAGGGCTTCGGCCACGGCCGAGCCGAACCCGCCGGCGAGGACGTTGTCCTCGACGGTCACGACCAGCCGGTGGGCTCCGGCCACGGCGCCGAGGCGCGGGTCGAGCGGCTTGACCCAGCGCGGGTCGGCCAGGGTCACGCCGACCCCGTCCTGCCGGAGCAGCCGGGTCGCCTCCTCGCAGGTCACGGCCAGTCTGCCCAGGCCCAGGAGGAGGACGTCCTTGCCGCGGGTGCGCACGTCCCAGGCGCCCAGCTTGAGCTTGCGGACCGGGCCCGAGATGGTGAGCCTGGGTGTGGTCGACTTGGGGAACCGGATCGCGAACGGCCCGGCCCGATGGGCGACCGCCGTGGCCAGGGCGCGGCGCAACTCGTTGCCGTCGCGGGGCGAGGCGATCACCAGGTTGGGGATCTCCCGCAGCCAGGTCACGTCGTAGACGCCGTGGTGGGAGGAGCCGTCCTCACCGGTGATGCCGGAGCGGTCGAGCACGAAGATGACCGGCAGCCTGTGCAGGGCCACGTCCATCATCACCTGGTCGAAGGCCCGCTGCAGGAAGGTCGAGTAGATGGCGCAGACCGGCCGCAGCCCCTGGAGGGCCATGCCGGCGGCCATGGTCACCCCGACCTGCTCGGCGATGCCGACGTCGAAGACCCGGTCGGGGAACTCGTGCTGCATCACCGTCAGCTTGGTCGGGCCGAGCATGGCGGCCGAGATGGCCACCAGCTCCGGGTGGCGGCGGGCCTCGTCCAGCAGGGCCTGGCCGAAGACCTCGGTGAAGGCGACCTCGTCGCCCGACTTGGGCAGGGCCCGCCCGGTCGTGGGGTCGAAGGCGCCGAGGGAGTGGAGGTTGTCCTCCTCGTGCTGCTCGGCCGGAGGGTAGCCGCGGCCCTTCTGGGTGATCACGTGGAGCAGGACCGGGCCCGGGACCCGCTTGGCGTGGTCGATGGCCTTCTCGAGGGCGGCCAGGTCGTGGCCGTCGACCGGCCCGGCATACTGCCAGCCGAGGTCCTCGAACACCACCCGGGGCGCGACCAGCGCCTTGGCGCCCTCCTTGACCCGCTTGGCCGCCTCGACCATGCCCTCGCCGACCAGCGGCACCCGGCCGAGGGTCTCCTCGACGCCCTTCTTCAGGGTCTCGTAGCCGGGGTGGAGGCGGAAGGGGGCCAGGTGGCCGGCCAACCCGCCGACCGTGGGGGCGTACGAGCGGCCGTTGTCGTTGAGGATCACCAGCAGGTCGGGCTTGCGGTGGCCGATCAGGTTGAGGGCCTCCAGGGCGACCCCGCCGGTGAGCGAGCCGTCGCCGACCACCGCCACCACCCGGCCCTCGCCCTGGCCGGCGGACGCCTGCCCCGTGGAGCGCAAGGCCCGGGCCTCGGCCAGGCCGAGGGCGTAGCCGAGGGCGGTCGAGGCGTGGGAGTTCTCGATGACGTCGTGGGGGCTCTCGGACCGCGACGGGTAGCCGGAGAGCCCGCCGTGGGTACGCAGGTTGGCGAAGTCGTCCTGGCGCCCGGTGAGGAGCTTGTGCACGTACGCCTGGTGGCCGGTGTCCCAGACGATCCGGTCGACGGGCGAGTCGAGGGCCCGGTGCAGGGCGATGGTGAGCTCGACGACGCCGAGGTTGGGGCCGAGGTGGCCGCCGCGGACGGCCACCGCCCGGACGAGGAAGTCCCGGATCTCGGCGGCCAGTTCGGTGAGCTGGTCGCCGGAGAGCTGCCGTAGGTCGCTTGGTTGCTTGATCGATTCCAGCATGGCGACTTGAGGATATGGGGTTTCGGGGCGTTGTGCCTCCTGACCGCTCGGAGCCTACCCCAGCGCGCCGCCGCCGCGGCGGACGGCCAGTAGGAGCTGCACGCAGCCCACCGCCTCCAGGACCGCCAGCACCCCGAGGGCCAGCGGATAGCCGGCGTCCAGGGCGGCGCCGGCCAGCCCGTCGCCGCCGAGCTGGGCCGCGCCGACGGCCAGCCCGGTCAGCCCGAGCACGATCACCCGGGTCGGCCGTTCCCCAGGGGTGACCAGCGACCAGGCGGCGGCCACCCGCCCCGCCTGGGCCCGGGCCCGGACGTACTCGAGCAGCAGGAGCAGCCCGGCCGCGGCCGTCCCCGCGGCCACCGTGGCCGCCCCCCACCCCGGGCCGGCCTCGTACGTGACCAGCACCACCGGCCCGGCGATCAGCGCCAGGTCGGCCAGCCGGTCGGCGGTCGAGTCCCACACGAATCCGAACGCGGTGGTCCGACCCTGGAGCACCGCCACCGCCCCGTCGACCGAGTCCGCCACCCCGGCCACCAGGGTCAGCGTCCCCGCCGCCGCCGCCCACCCCGGCCCGAGGGTCGCCGTCCACCCGGCGACCAGCGCCACCCACAACGCCACCAGGGTCACCAGATCCGGGTCGACCCCGGCCCGGGCCAGCGGCGCCCCCACCAGATAGGGCAACCGCAGGTAGACGTCGGCCAACCACCCCCCGGGCCGCGCCTCCTCCCCGAGCAGGTGCGCCCTCCGCCACCCCGCCTGGTACGCCGCAAAGCTCATCGGCCCCGGGCCTGGGTCCGATGCCGCAGCGGCCGGGCCCGAGGCGGTTGGGGCCGGGGCCGCAGTGGTCGGGCCTGGGGAGGTCGGAGCAGGGGTGCTTGGGGTCGGGGAGGTCGGGGTCGGGGGGAGCAGGTTGGAGGTGCGGGATGTGGCGGTCCAGGTCAGGATGACGGCACCGGTCAGACCGAGCATGACCCCGACCCAGCCCGTCCAGTCCACCGTCCCACCGATCCGTATCGCCAACCGTCCCGACCTGCCCCGGCCCCGACCTGCCCCGACTCGTCCTGACCTGCCCCGGCCCCGTCCCCGACCCGTCCCGACCCGACCCGTCCCGTCCCGACCCGACCTGAGCCCTTGTCGACCCGCGCTGAACCGCCCCGATCCCGTGTCGGGTCCCCGGTGGGGGAGCGTAGCCGACCCGGAAGCGGGAGGCCTCCGGTTGTCCACAGGGGTGCCCACGGCAACGCGGGTGGCCCGCCAGCTGGCGACCAGGTCAGGTCCGCTTCGGGAGGCGGCCTCACCGCACCAGGTAGGTACCACCGCAGCAAGCGGTCCTCACGGCAATGACCTGGGTCAGGCTGCGGGGAAGCCGCCCTCGCTGCACCCACCGATCAACCTTGGGAGACCCCACGTGCCCCTGACGGTCCGGAACGTCGCCGCCGCCGTCGCCGGGGTCCTCGGGGTGGCCGTGGGAGGGCACAGCCTGGTGCGGCTGGGACGGGCCGGGCGGAGGCGGCACCGGCTGGGGCCAGGGGACCCGGGGGAACTGGCCGAGACCGTGAGCGTGGTCGTGCCGGCCAGGAACGAGGCCGGGCGGATCTCGGGATGTGTGGCGGCGATCCTGGCTCAGGACGCCGAGGTGGCCGAGGTCGTCGTCGTGGACGACGGGTCCGGGGACTCGACCGCGGCCGAGGCGGACCGGGCCGGGGCGCGGGTGGTGGCGGCACCGGCTCCCGGGGCGGGCCAGGCGGGAAAGGCGGCGGCCTGTGCCGTGGGGGCGCGGGAGGCGGGAGCCGGGCGGTGGCTGGCCTTCGTCGACGCCGACGTGATGCTCGCCCCCCAAGCCGTCTCCCGGCTGCTGGCGGCCTGCCGCGAGGCGGGGGCGGTGGCCGGGAGCCCGTTGGCCAGGCAGGCGACCCGGACCCTGTGGGAGGAGCTGCTCCTGCCCGACCTGGGGCTGGCCGTGGCCGAGCGGCTCGACCTGGACGCCATCGGCGACCCGGCCCGGCCCGAGGCGTTCCTGTCCGGGCAGTGCCTGCTGGTCAGGCGGGACGCCTACGAGGCCGTCGGGGGGTTCGAGGCCGTGGCCGGGTCGCTGGTCGAGGACGTCGCCCTGGCCAGGCGGCTCAAGGCGGCCGGGCAGCGACTCGAGGTGCGGCTGGCCCCCGACCTGGCCGCCGTGCGGATGTACGGGCGGTTCGGGGACCTGTGGGAGGGGCTGGCCAAGAACCTGGCCGAGGTGTGGGGGGCCGGGGCCGGGTCGCTGGGCTGGCAGGCGGCGCGGGCGCTGGCCGGGGTGGCGCCGTGGCTGGCCCTGGCCGCCCGGCCCCCGGCCCGGGCCGCGCGGAGGATGGCCGTGGCCGGGGGGCTGCTGCAGCTGACCGTCCGGGCCGGGGGCCGGCTGGTCGCCGGGGCCGACCCCCGGCTCGCCCTGACCTACCCGGCGGCCGACCTGGTCCTCCTGGCGGTCTACGCCGACTCGGTCCGCCGCCGCCGAACCGGCGCCCCGGTCACCTGGAAGGACCGCACCTACCAAGCCACCCGCGGAACCCCGTAACGATCCCGGAACGGGCCAGGACCAAGCTGGCCCGGCAACGCCACCGTTCGAACCCGGCCGACAGGAGGGTGATGCAACCATCCCGGACCCGCTGGCTGGCACGGTCCATGGGCGCCCTCTCGGTCGGGCTGTCGGTCGCGGCGGTGGGGCTGGCCGCCCGCAACGGGGAAGGCCCGGCCGACCTGGTGGCCAACCACCACGCCATCGGGATCGTGACCGCCATCGGCATCGCGGTCCTGGGCGCGATGATCGCCAGCCGCAAGCCGGGAAACCCCATCGGGTGGCTGATGAGCGTGGCCGCGCTGCTGCTGGGGGTGTTCAACTTCAACCAGCAGTACGCACCACTGGCCGTGACCGAGACGCTGCCCCTGCTCGGGCTGTCGAGCTGGCTGGCCACCTGGACCGCCCTGCCCGGCATCGCCATCACCATCACCAGCAGCCTGCAGCTGTTCCCGGACGGCCGGCTGCCGTCCCGGCGCTGGCGGCCGGTGGCCTGGGTGTCGGCGGCGGCCGCCGTGGTCCCGGCGGTGGCCATGGCCGTGCTCGCCTGGCCGGTGCGCGGGCCCGAGCTGGCCGCCCTGACCTTCGACCATCCGGCGCTCGCGCCCATCTTCGGGATCGGCTTCCCGATCGTCCTCGTCCTGTCGGTCGTGTCCATGGCCGCCCTGGTGGTGCGGTTCCGCCGCTCCGCTGGGGCGGAGCGCCAGCAGATCAAGTGGTTCGCCTACGGGGCGATGATCGGGATCCCGCTGGGGCTGCCGGTCCAGGTGCCGGTCTGGGGGCCGATCCTGGAGCTGCTCCAGCCGCCGCTGATGTTCGCCGGGCTCGGGATCGGCATGTTCCGCTACCAGCTCTACGACGTCGACCGGGTCATCAACCGGACCCTCGTCTACGGGCTGCTGACCGCCGCCCTCGGGCTCGCCTACGCGGCCGGGTCGCTGGTGTTCGTGCTCGTCGCCGGGGCCGACTCGGACCCGCCGAGCTGGCTGGTGGCGGCGGCCACCCTGGCCGCGGCGGCGGTGTTCCGGCCGGCCCGGCGACGCATCCAGGCGGTGGTGGACCGCCGCTTCAACCGCCGCCGCTACGACGCCGCCCGCACCGTCGAGCAGTTCAGCGCCCGCCTCCGCGACCAGGTCGACCTGGCCACCCTGTCGGCCGAGCTGCTGGCCGTGGTCGACCACACCGTCCAGCCGACCCGGACCTCGCTGTGGCTGCGCCGCGCCGAAGACGCCCGATCGTAACCGGCCGGTAGCGTCGGGGCGGCGCCCGGGTGGCACCATGGCGGGCATGGCCGAGATCTCGATCCGACTCCGGGCCGCCTCGCCGGGGCTGCTGGCCCTGCCGTGGCTGGACCCGCTGGAGAGATGGCCCGAGGACACGGCCAGCTTCCGCGACCTCAACGTCGGGCCCAGCCGCCACCTGGTCCGGTTCGTCGAGGCCGACTACGTCCTGTACGCCCTCAAGGAGCTGCCCACCCGGATCGCCGGCAAGGAGTACCGGGCGCTGCGGGAGCTGGAGATCCGCGAGCTGCCGGCGGTGCGGCCGGTGGGGCTGGTCGAGCAGCCCGACACCGGCAACTCGATCCTGGTCACCGAGTACCTGGAGCACTCCTGGCAGTTCCGGCGGCTGTTCCGCCGCCTCCCCCGGGAGCTGGTCAAGCACCGCGAGCGGCTGCTCGACGCGATCGCCGGGCTGCTGGTCGACCTGCACCGGGCCGGGGTCTACTGGGGCGACTGCTCGCTGGCCAACACCCTGTTCAAGCGGGACGGCCAGCTCCTCCAGGCGTTCCTGGTCGACGCCGAGACCAGCGAGGTCCACCCCGTCCTGAGCGACGGCCAGCGCGCCCACGACCTGGACATCCTGGTCGAGAACGTCTCCGGGGACCTGGTCGACGTCTCGATGGAGCTGGGCGAGGGCGGCGAGCGGATCGACGAGGACCTGGCCGCGGCCGAGAGCATCGCCGCCCGCTACCGGTCCCTGTGGGACGAGCTCACCCACACCGAGACCTTCGGCCGCGACGAGCGCTACAAGGTCGAGGCCAGGGTCCGCCGCCTCAACGAGCTCGGCTTCGCCATCGACGAGCTGGCCCTGGAGCCGGCCACCGCCGACCGCAGCACCCTGCGGCTCAAGGTGGCGGTGGCCAACCGCCGCTTCCACGCCCAGGAGCTGCGGCGCCTGACCGGCCTTGAGGTCGGCGAAGGCCAGGCCACCGTGCTCCTCAACGACCTCCGCGCCCACCAGTCGCGGATGGCCGCCGAGCGGCCCGAGCCGGCCGGCAACGACGTGCTCGCCGGCTTCCGCTGGCGCACCGACGTGTTCGAGCCCGGCATGGCCAGGGCGACCGCCGCCCTGGGCGACGTGGCCGACCCGATCCAGGCCTACTGCGACCTGATCGAGGTCCGCTGGCTGCTGTCGGAGCGCGAGGGCCGCGACGTCGGCCAGGACGCCGCCCTGACCGCCCTGGCCGCCCGCCAGGCCCCCTCGGAGTCGGCCGCCCAGATGGTGGTGGCCGAGACATCCACGGCCAGCTTCCCCCCGGTCGGGACCTAGGCGCCCGCGGGCGCGGCGACCTCGCCGGTCAGGTACCGCTGGACGGTGGGGCCGACGACGGCCGCGACCTGGGCCGACGGGGCCGAGGCGAGCGGCTCGACCCGGATGATGTAGCGGGCCATGGCCAGGCCGATGAGCTGGGAGCCGACCAGGGTGGCCCGGAGCTGGGCGTCGGGGCTGCCGAGCCGGCGGGCGATCGGGCCCAGCACCTCCTCGGTGATGAACTCGCGCAGCATGGCCGCGGCGTCCTTGTCGGCGACGGCCGAGCGGATCAGGGCCAGCAGCGGGCTCTGGCCGGCGGCGTGGTCCCAGATGGACAGGAACGTCTCCACCAGCCGCTGGCCGACCTGGTCGGGCTCGGCGGCCAGCACGGCCGTGAGCTGGTCGACCGGGTTGACCGGGAGCCGCACCGCGGCCACGAACAGATCCTGCTTGGTGCCGAAGTAATGGTGGACCAGGGCCGGGTCGACCCCGGCCAGCTTGGCCACGTCGCGGACGGTGGCCCGCTGGTAGCCCTGCTCGGCGAACGCCCGCCGGGCCGCGTCCAGGATCGCCTCCCTGGTCCCGCTGACCCCGGGCCGCCGCCCGGTCCGCGCCATCCACCCTCCTCGCACTCGCCCGACTGAACTCGCCAGCCGTTGAAATAGCCTACCGGAGAACGGCTAGGGACGGCCGCTGAGCACGAAGGTGGCCCGCTCCTCGTAGGTCAGGAGGCCCACGAACCCGGAGCGGACCTTGAGGCCGACCTGGCGTTCCTCCTTGACCACGAGACCGTCGGGGTCGAGCCAGAGGTCGCGGACGGCACCGCCCGAGGACTGGCCGGAGAGGGCGGTGACCAGGCGCAGGTGGCGGGCGGCCACCGGGCCGCCGGGGGTGGGGACGGTCTCGGGGCCGACGAAGGTGGTGGTGTTGACCGAGGCCGAGGTGCCCTGGACGCAGCGCCACGACCTGGTGGCGCCGGGGCGGGCGCCGGTGAGGAGGCGGCGGCCGGTCGGGGCGCAGGCGAACCGCTGGGCGCCCGCCACCAGGAAGTAGGTGAGACGGGTCGAGGAGGCGAAGTCCTCGGCGTCGGCGCCGGTGGCGCAGAAGTCGTAGGTCTCGACGTGCTGGGTGAACACCGGGACGGTCTCGCGCCAGCGGCAGCCGCCCCGCCAGGTGACCACCCGGACGGTCTCGGGCGGGTACCGGCGCTCGACCCCGAAGCGGTCGATCCGCTCGTAGCCGGTGGTGCGGTAGCGGTAGACCCCGGCGGGGGGGCGGGGGCCGGGAGGGTCCCCGGACGGGGGCGGGGCGGCCAGGTAGCTGGCCGCGGCCCGTTCGGGCCCGACCGGGGTGGCCAGGCCCCGGGCCCACAGGAGGAACCCGTCGGTCAGGGCCACGGTCACGGCCAGGACCGCCGCGACCCGCAGGAGGCGGCGGGGCCGGGGAAGCGGCCGGGCCGGCGGCGCCCTGCCGGCCACGGTGGTTCCCGGGCCGCTCACCGGGCGCCGGGGGTGGTGACGCTGACCTGGCGTTCGGCCCGGGCGGCGACCCGGGCGGCCAGCAGCTCGCGGCCGGCCACGCCCAGGCGGCGGCGCCGCGGCACCGCCACCCGGCGGTCCAGGACCTGGTAGCCGGCCCGCTCGACCTCGTCCAGGATCCCCCCGTAGAGCTCGTAGGCGACCCGGATGCACGGCCGCGAGGAGGGGGCGAGCAGGCCGATGCCGGGCGCGGCGGCCCGGTAGTGGCCGCGGGCCCGCTCGACCTCGAAGGCGACCAGCTCGCGCACCGCCGGGCAGACCCCCGGGGCGGCCAGGTCGGCGCGGCGGACCCCGAAGCGGTCCAGGTCCTCGGCCGGCAGGTACACCCGGCCGCGGCGGGAGTCCTCGGCCAGGTCGCGGATGAAGTTGGTCAGCTGGAAGGCCAGCCCGAGCTGGCGGGCGGGCTCGCTGGCCGCCC
>Ga0307406_10001064_pt1 | contig 15278 bp, 13 predicted proteins | sample 322Cmetagenome_3_FD_203706 | JGI IMG/M metagenome (GOLD analysis project Ga0307406, IMG submission 203706) | Maize rhizosphere microbial communities from greenhouse at UC Davis, California, United States - 322HYB-C-2 | ecosystem: Host-associated > Plants > Roots > Rhizosphere > Soil | place... | reverse complement strand
CGCCGACGCCCCGAGGACGAGATCCACCTCTTCGATGCCGATACCGGCGCGCGTCAGGGCCCGCTCGCACGCCGCCGCCAGCATGTCCAGATGCGACATGTCGTCCGCGATGCGATAGCGCACCTCGTCGCCGAAGCGCACGGTCCGCTCGGGCAGCACGCTGCCCCAGCCGACGATCTCACAGCTCCTCATCGGCATCCCCCCTCCAGGCCCGCGCCACTCGGCGCAGCTTCACCGATCCGTCCCGCATGTACGGCAGGAAGACGATCTCCGGCCGCTCGCAGCCCAGTCGCTCGGCGAGGGCATCCACCTCGGCGGTGACGCTGCCCGTCGTCCGATCATCGAGCACGTCCAGGGATATCTCGAGCAGCGACGCGTTCGTCTGCACCACTCGATACTCGTCGAAGCCCTCGGCATAGAGCAGCGCACGCGACATGACGTCGGCGAACACCGGGACGCGGCGACCGTCGAGCCCGCGGAACACCAGAGTGTCCCCCTCCCGCCCCTCGATGCGCTCGATCGCCGCGAGGGCGCTTCCGCACCGGCACGGGCCGGTACGGGCGCGCAGCACGTCGCCGAGCCGATAGCGCACGATCGGCTGCGCGCGGCGGCGGAGATCCGTCACGATAGGCGTGAACCGCTGGTCGTCGAGCTGCTCGCGCTCGAAGAGGACGCTGTCCTCGTTCAGGTGGATCACGCCCGCCTCGCAGGTGTGCGCGAGGAAGCCCTCCGTGCACTGATAGAGCTGGTGGATCCTCGGCTGCCGCAGCGACGTCGCGATCCGCTTCTCGTCGGCGATCTCGAGCACCTCGGCGACCGCGTACACCTTCTGCGGAACGGTGCGGAAGCGCCCGGCGTCCGCCGCGCGGGCGATCAGACGGAGGACCGAGGGCGGTGCGACGAGGATGGTCGGCCGATAGGCCTCGAGGCGGCGGATGTTGTCGTCCATGTCGGCGTACACGTCGAAGTAGGAGAACGACACCGCCTTCGAGCCGACCGATTCGTACAGGCTGTTGTCCGCGCGCAGGAAGAGGGCGATGCGATGGCCCGTGAGCCGTCCGCGCGGCAGCGTCCGCGCGAGCACGGTGCCGACCCAGGCGTCCCGCTCCCTCGGGCTGACGATGAAGAGTCCGCGGTGCCCGCTGGTGCCGCTGGAGAGCCCGACGGAATTCTCTCCCAGATCGGCGTCGAACTCGCGGGACCGCTCGTTCGCAATGGCCAGGGCCAGGGCCTCGTCGCGCTGCACGCCGACCGTGTTGATCTCGTCGAAGCGGCCCATCATCACGCTCTTGTCCATGAGCGGGAGCTCGGCGAAGGCGTGCGTCTCGAGCAGCCGACGGAAGTGCGGCGATCGGTGACGCAGGAACCGGAGATGACGTCTCAGAAGACGCGCCTGGCGCCGTTCGACAGCCGCGCGCGTGCGCAGGGGGCGTCCCCACCGCACGGCGGCGAACTCCCGCAGGATGCGCAGCGTCGACATCAGTCCAGCAGCTCCTTCGCTCCGAGGGGGTCGTGACTGCAGACGATGCGGATGCCGGCGGCGGCGACGTCCTGCAGGAGCACGGCCGTTCGTCGGTAGGCGACGTGGTCGTGCTGCACGGCCCGAGGGATCGCGCGGAGGTCGGCGGTCGCCGCGAGCAGGTCCCGCCCCCATGCCGCGTCCCCGGCGAGCAGGACGCGCCCGTCCACCAGCGCGCCGATGTGCCCGTCCGCGTGGCCGGGAAGATCCACGACGACGTAGGACCCGTCGCCGAAGAGATCCGCGCCGCGCAGGGGGATGCCACCGATATCGGTCACCTGGAACGCCTCGTCGTCGAGCACGATCCGCCTCGCGTCGTCGAACCAGTCCGGAAGGAGACCCGTGAGGATGCCGGCGCGCAGGCGCGGTGCGGCCAGCGAACTCCGCTGGCCCGACGTCATCACGAAGGTCGCCATGGGGAACCTCGCGATCCCCCCGATGTGGTCGGGGTGCAGGTGGGAGAGCACGACGTGGGTGATGGACGACGTGTCGACGCCGTCGTCGGCCAGCTGCCGGGCGATGTCGTCACCGGCTTCGACCTTCGGCGGGAGCAGGCGGCGGTAGGCCGCGCCCCGCCACCCCGTGCGCCAGGCGCCGGGTGCGTAGCCGGTGTCGAAGAGCACGCGCCGTCCGTCCGAGCCGTCGAACAGGAACACGCCGGAGGGGAACTCGCGCGACTCGCGCGCGCCGCCGCGGAACATGGCGGAGAGATCGTGCGCCGTGCTCCCGCAGACGTAGTGCCGCAGACGCGCGCTCACGCGTGCGCCTTGTGATCGGCGGCCGCACGGGCGAGCGCCTCGTCGAGCGAGACGAGCGGCCGGTAGCCGAGCTCCGCCTTCGCCCGTGTGAGATCGAGAGTCTGCGAGTAGGCGATCGTGCTGAGCGTGTAGCGGGTGAGAGGCGGTTCCGGGCGACCGGGGATCACACGGCAGACGGCTTCGACAGCCGAGGCCAGCATCCACGCGAACCGTCTGTTCATGGGGCGCATCCGAGGCACCTCTCCCATGAGTTCGATAAGAGTCGTGAGCAGGTCGCGGAACGGCCGGGGATCGTCGTTGGTGATGTTGTACACGCCACCCGCGGGATCGCCGGCATCGAGCGCGAGCCGGAGCGCCGTCGCCACGTTCTCGACGGCCGTGACATCGATCAGGTTCCCTCCCCCGTGGAACAGCGGGATCCCGACGCGACGATGCACGTCCAGCAGACGCGGCACCAGGCTCGGGTCCCCCGCTCCGATCAGCCCCCGGGGTCGCACGATCACGAGGTCCGGGAAGGCCGCCGCCCGCCGGGCGTCCTGGAGAAGGGCCTCGGCGGCGATCTTCGAGCGGATATATCCGTTGAGGCGATTGCGTATGTCCACGTCGTCCTCGCGGATGGCGACGCGATCACGCGGTGCCGCGTAGACACTCGGCGAGGACACATGCACGATCCGTCGCACCCCGTTGCGGCGGGCGAACTCGACGACATGCGCCGTCCCCTCGATGTTCGCCTCACGGAAGGCCCTCCACGGGCCCCAGGGCGTCGAGAGCGCGGCGCAGTGGATCACGGCGTCGACGGGAAGCTCCGCGGACGCCAGGGACGCCAGATCGCCGATGAATCGGTGCTCTCCGTCGGCGACGGCGGCGAGGGCGGCAGCATTGCGCCCGGCGGCGAAGACCTCGAACCCGTGAGAGCGCAGATCACGCACGACGTGACCGCCGAGGAACCCGCTCGCCCCCGTCACCAGCACACGGGCTCCGGACATGCTCTTCACCATAGCGGCCTTAGTCTGAGGGGGTGCGCATCGCCATGGTGACCGACTACTACCTGCCCACGCTCGGCGGTGTGCAGACGGTGATCAAGGCGCACAAGGAGGAGCTGGAGCGCGACGGACACGACGTGCTGGTCTTCGCCCCGCTCGCCGAGCCGAGCACCGACCCCGCGGTCGTCCGGCTTCCCACTGCCCGGGGCTTCGCACCGGACGGCTACCCGTTCACCTGGACGCCGTCGGCCGCCGCGGCCTTCCTGCAGGACGAACTCCGAAGCCGCGAGGTCGACGTCGTGCACGTGCACACCGAGATATTCGCCGCCCTCGCAGGGTTCGAGGCAGCGAGGGCGCTCGGCATCCCGATCGTGCAGACCATGCACGGCCGGATCGACGTCTACACGCGCTCGGTCCTCCCCCTGCCGAGCGTGACCACGGCGCTGCTCGCCGGGGTGCACCGGCGGCGCATGAGCCACGACCGCGCACGCGTCGACTCCTCGGCTCCGTACACCCGCACGCGGACGGCCCGGCGGATGTGGCGGCTCATGGTCAGTCAGGCGAACCATGCCGACCAGGTGATCGTGCCCTCCGCCCACTTCGCCGAGAAGCTCCTCGCCCAGGGCGTGGACACCCCGATCACCGTGCTGTCGAACGGCCTCGAGCAGTCGGTCCTGGATGACATCGGCGACGTCGGCGCGCGCGTCGTCGCTCCGGGCGAGCCCCTGCAGGTGATGTGGTGCGGGCGGCTGTCACCCGAGAAGCGTCCGGAGGTCTTCCTCGACGCCGTCGGCCTGGTGCCGGGCGTCGCCGCGCAGCTGTACGGCGACGGGGTCTCCCGAGGCGCGGTATCGCGACATGCGGCCCAGATCGCCGGCGGCCGCGTCGAGGTCCGCGGACCGGTGCCGCAGTCCGAGGTCCTCGCGGCGATGCGTCGGGCGCACGTGCTGGTCTCGAGCTCGCTCGACTTCGACAATCAGCCCATGGTGCTGCTCGAGGCGATCGCCTCCGGCCTCCCCGTGGTCGTCACGGACCCCGATCTGGCCGAGACGCTGCCGCCCGGCGGCGGGATCGTCGCCCCGACCCCGGATGCCGCCGGCCTCGCCACCGTCCTGACGCGCCTGCGCGACGATCCCGCGCAAGTTGCTCGGCTCAGCGTCGCCGCCGTCGCGCATCGCGAACAGATCGCGCAGACGACGCATCGCGCCGCGCTCGTCGGCGTCTACGAGGCAGCCCTCGCGACCGTCCGCTGACGCGATCAGGCGTCGATGGCCTCGCGCGACAGGCGCCCCGAGGAGTCGATGATGAACTCGCGACGCGGCGCGACCTCGTTGCCCATGAGCAGCTCGAAGACGCGACCGGCCGCCTCGGCATCCTCCATGCGCACCCGGCGCAGCAGGCGCCCGGAACGGTCCATGGTCGTGTTGGCCAGCTGCTCGGCATCCATCTCACCGAGGCCCTTGTAGCGCTGGATCGGCTCGTGCCAGCGCTTGCCCGACTTGCGGAGCTTCGCCAGAAGCGCGTGCATCTCCTGCTCGCTGTAGGTGTAGATCGTCTCGTTCGGCTTCGAGCCGGGATTCATCACGATGACCCGATGCAGCGGCGGCACGGCGGCGAAGACACGGCCGTCCTCGATCAGCGGCCGCATGTACCGGAAGAACAGCGTCAGCAGGAGGGTGCGGATGTGCGCGCCGTCGACGTCGGCGTCGCTCATCAGGATCACCTTGCCGTAGCGGGCTGAGTCGATGTCGAAGGTGCGACCCGACCCGGCGCCGATCACCTGGATGATCGATGCGCACTCGGCGTTCGACAGCATGTCGCTGACCGACGCCTTCTGCACGTTGAGGATCTTGCCGCGGATCGGCAGCAGTGCCTGGAACTCGCTGTTACGGGCGTTCTTGGCGGTGCCGAGCGCCGAGTCGCCCTCGACGATGAAGAGCTCGCTGCGTGCGACCTCGTTCGTGCGGCAGTCGACGAGCTTCGTCGGCAGCGTGGAGGATTCCAGGGCGTTCTTGCGACGCTGCGTCTCCTTGTGCGCCCGCGCCGAGACGCGCGCCTTCATCTCGGAGACGATCTTGTCGAGGAGCTGCGACGCCTGGTTCTTGTCGTCACGCTTCGTGGAGCTGAAACGCTGGGCGAGGTCCTTGCGGAGCACCTGCGCGACGATCTGCCGCACCGCGGGGGTTCCGAGGATCTCCTTCGTCTGCCCCTCGAACTGCGGCTCGGGCACGTTGACCGTGAGCACGGCGGTGAGCCCGGCGAGCACGTCGTCCTTCTCGAGCTTGTCGTTGCCGACCTTGAGCCTGCGGGCGTTCTGCTCGACCTGCGATCGGAGCACCTTCAGCAGCTCCTGCTCGAACCCCTGCTGATGCGTGCCGCCCTTGGGGGTCGCGATGATGTTGACGAACGAGCGCACCGTCGTGTCGTATCCGGTGCCCCAGCGCAGCGCGACGTCGACCGCGCAGGTGCGCTCGACCTCGGTCGCGATCATGTGGCCGTCGGCCTGCAGCACGGGGACGGTCTCCTTGAAGGTGCCCTCCCCCTGGATGCGCCAGTTGTCCGTCACCGGCGGATCGGTCGCGAGGTAGTCGACGAACTCGGAGATGCCGCCCTCGTAGCGGTAGGAGATCTCGCGCGGCACCTCGTCGACGACAGGGGCGGGCACGCCCTCCGCGGATGCCGGTGGGGTCTGCGGGCCGCGATCCCGGTCGTCGCGGACCAGGATCTCGAGTCCCGGCACGAGGAACGCCGTCTGACGGGCGCGCGTCTCGAGGTCCTTCAGCTGGAAGGCCGCGTCCTTCGTGAAGATCTGACGATCGGCCCAGTACCGGATCCGTGTGCCGGTCACGCCGCGCGGAGCCTTGCCGATGACGCGCAGCTCGCTCTTGTCCTCGAACGGGCGGAAGGGCGCGTCGGGCCGCTTCTCCCCCGTGTCCGTGAAGATGCCGGGTTCGCCGCGGTGGAACGACATCGCGTACACCTTGCCACCGCGGTCCACCTCGACGTCGAGCCGCTCGGAGAGCGCGTTCACGACCGAGGCGCCGACGCCGTGCAGACCGCCCGACGCGGCGTACGAGCCGCCGCCGAACTTCCCGCCGGCGTGCAGCTTGGTGAAGACCACCTCGACGCCGCTCAGGCCGGTGCGTGGCTCGATGTCGACGGGGATGCCGCGACCTCGGTCGTGCACCTCGACGCTGCCGTCGTCGTGGAGGATGATGTCGATCTTGTCGCCGTTGCCGTCGACGGCTTCGTCGACGGCATTGTCGATGACCTCCCAGAGGCAGTGCATGAGCCCGGGCGATCCGTTCGACCCGATGTACATGCCTGGGCGCTTGCGGACAGCCTCGAGCCCCTCAAGCACCTGGAGATGATGGGCGGAATACTCGGCGGTCACAATCTCCGAGTCTATTCTCGACATGACCCACCGGCCCGCAGACACTCCCCACGGACATCCGGCCCGCGCGGATCGCGTACGCGCTGAGCGAAACACGCCGTGATCCGGGCATGCCCACAGGTGCAGCGTGGTTGTATTGAGCACGACCCACAGCGAGGCCGACACCCGAGGAGGCACCGAGATGAATGCAACAACCGAACGTGAGGCCACCGCCATCGAGTTCCGCCTGACCGCCATGGATCGCTGCGATTCATGCGGCGCTCAGGCGTACATCGCCGCAGAGGTCAACGGATCCGAGCTCCTGTTCTGCGCCCACCACGGCCGCAAGTACGAAGAGAAGCTCCGCAGCATCGCCACCAGCTGGCACGACGAGAGCGCCCGCCTCGTCGAGACCGTCTGACGGCTGCTCGCCGGCTCCGGCCGACTTCCGACCCCGGGTCGCGCATTCGCGCAGCCCGGGGTCTTTCTCATTCCCGGACGATGCGGCGCACGCGGGGAGTCAACCGGGTGAGGATCTCTTCACCCACGCTGTCGATCCGTTCCGCGAGAGTCGTCGCGCTGACCTCGCCGGATGCGCCCGGACCGAACAGCATGACCTCGTCGCCGACTCGCACCCCCGGCCAGCCCTCGACGACCGAGCTGGTCTGCCCGATCTCGGTGAGGGTGCGCGTGCCGCCAGGCGTTCCGACCGGCATCCCGGAGAGGGTCGACGGCAGACCGTCGAAGCTCCCGATCGCGATCACCGCGGCACCGTCGACGATGTCCTCGACGAGTGCGCTCAGCGATGCGACGGGTCGGACGCCCTCGAGCTCCGGGCCGTCGGCGGAGCGGATGCCGTAGCAGAACGCGCCGATGCGCGACACGCTGCCGCGCAGTTCCGGGCGCCACCACGACGCGGCCGACGCCGTCAGGTGCAGGAGTGCCGGCGCAGGCCCGGACTCGCCGGCGATGCGCACGGCGTCGAGGAACGCGGTCTGAGCCTCGTCATCCTCGGCGTCGCTCGCCTCGGCGATGTGGCTCCACACGCCGACCAGTTCCAACTGCCCGAGCTGCTCCGCCGCGCGCGCCTCCGCGAGCGCATCCGGCCACTCCTCCGGAAGCACGCCGTTGCGGTGCAGTCCGGTGTCGATCTTGAGGTGCGCTCGGGCTGGTGCACCGAGGACGGCGGCGCGCGCGATGACACGACTCAGGTATTCCCGGGTGCCGACGCCGAGATCGATGTCGTGTGCCAGCGCCTCGTCGATCTCGTCGTCCGTCGACGTGGCCCACGCGAAGATCCGCGCATCACGACCGGCGATACGACGCACCTCGAGGCCGCTGCGGATGTCGTAGCTGCCGAACCACCGGATGCCGGTCTGCACGGCGGTCTCGACGGCCCACCGCAACCCGTGCCCGTAGGCATCGTCCTTCAGCACCAGCATGAGCGTTGACGGCTCGATGCGGGCACGGACGGCTTCGATGTTCGCGCGGAACGTCTCGCTGCTGATCCGCAGCTCCGGGCGGCTCATGCCTCCCACCCCCGTGCCGCGTGGGCGCCGGCGACGGTGACGAGCTCGGCGACGGACATCGCGGTGATGGCGGCCCATCGGCTCAGACCCGATCCGGCAGATCCGGTTCCGCCGAAGTAGGTGACCTCTGTTCCGGAGGCGACGTCTTGTCCTTCCAGATCGACCACGCACACGTCCATCGCGACGCGGCCGACGATCGGTCGCACGGCTCCCTCGACGTCGACGTGCGCCTGATTCCCGAGGGCACGGACGATCCCCTGCGCGTACCCGCCGGTCACGAGCGCCACTGTGGTGTCCGCCAACGCGCGATACGTGTAGCCGTAGGACACGGCGTCTCCCGCGCGGAGGCGCTTCGTGGACAGGACCCGACCGGTGAGGCGCATCACGGGCTGCAGGGTCAGGGCACCGGCAGCGTCGGGGAGGCCGTAGAGCAGGGACGGATCGATGTCCGCGACTCCTGAAGTGACGGCGTCGATCCCCTCGAGTCGCAGCGCGTCGACCTCGCCCTGGGAATCGACGAGCACTCGATCCGCACCGGCGGCGATGACCGCCTGCGCGACGGAGAGCACCCCGTGCCCCCACGCATCCCGCCGGAGGTCGGCCGTTCGACCGCCCGCGCGGACGGCAGCGGATGCCGCGGCGGCGAGTGCCGAGCGGGAGATCACGGCACGCGGGAGGGCGCTGGAGGTCGTCTCACACACGCGTTCCAGCCTAGCTTCCGCGTTCCTGGTCGTCCCCCGGGAACGCGGAAGGCCCGGATGCCGAGCATCCGGGCCTTCTGCTATCGATGGGTCCCTGAGCTTGTCGAAGGGGCGTCAGACCTCGCGGACGATCCCGAGCGGCGTGGACTCACGACCCTGCCCGAGCGGGTTGTCGCCGAGGATCTTCACGAGACGACGCTCGCCGTGCCGGTCGAGCGTGGAGCCGAGGATATTGCCGCCGAGGTCGTTGATGTCGACCACGGCCACCTCGAGCTCGCCGCCGAGAAGCGACTTCAGGTGCGCGGCGACACCGCGCGGATCCTTCGGACCGAGCACGACCGCCTCGTTGTACGGCGGGATCGTGTGGCTGGTGGGTCCGTCGATCGCCCTGGCCTTGTCTCCTGCGATCCGGTAGAAGTCCCCGCGACGGCCGAATGCCTTGGTCACCGCGGCGACCGCGGATGCGAACAGGATGCGCGGCGTGCCGCACTCGCGCAGCGCCATCTCCATGGTCTCGGGCATGCCGAGTCCGATGCCGTACGGCGTGCGGGTCACGTACTTCGACAGGAAGAGCGCGAGCTTGCGCGGCTTGATCTCGTCGAGACGGTACGACCGGCCCTGAGTGATCGCGACGATCTTCTCGGTCACGAACAGCAGGTCGCCCGGACGCACCGAGTCCTTCGCGTACTCCGTGATGACGGCGTCGAGGTCGTCGTCCGGCATGACGACTCGTGTGCGCAGCGGAATCCGCGCGAAGCTCTTTCCATCGACGCTGGTCTCCAGCGCCTTGCCCTCGTTCGCCTGCATCACTCGAGGTAGTCCCGCAGCGACTGCGAGCGGCTCGGGTGACGAAGCTTCGCCATGGTCTTCGACTCGATCTGACGGATCCGCTCGCGGGTCACGCCGAACGTATCGCCGATCTGGTCGAGCGTCTTGGGCTGGCCGTCACCGAGGCCGAAGCGCATCCGGATCACGCCGGCCTCACGCTCGGAGAGCGAGTCGAGCAGCTGCTCCAGCTGACGCTGCAGCATCGTGAAGCCCACGGCGTCTGCGGGGACCACCGCTTCGGTGTCCTCGATGAGGTCACCGAACTCGCTGTCGCCGTCCTCGCCGAGCGGAGTGTGCAGCGAGATCGGCTCGCGGCCGTACTTCTGGACCTCGACGACCTTCTCCGGCGTCATGTCCAGCTCGCGGCTGAGTTCTTCCGGAGTGGGTTCGCGACCGAGGTCCTGCAGCATCTGCCGCTGGACGCGGGCAAGCTTGTTGATGACCTCGACCATGTGCACCGGGATGCGGATGGTGCGGGCCTGGTCGGCCATCGCGCGGGTGATCGCCTGACGGATCCACCAGGTGGCGTAGGTCGAGAACTTGAAGCCCTTGGTGTAGTCGAACTTCTCGACCGCACGGATCAGACCGAGGTTGCCCTCCTGGATCAGATCCAGGAACTGCATGCCGCGGCCGGTGTAGCGCTTCGCGAGCGAGACGACGAGACGGAGGTTGGCGCCGAGCAGGTGGCTCTTGGCGCGCTGGCCGTCGCGGGCGACCCACTGCAGGTCGAGTCCGAGCTGGCCGGTCTTCTCCGCAGCCGACATCGCCGAGAGCTTCTCCTCGGCGAAGAGACCCGCTTCGATCCGCATCGCGAGCTCGACCTCTTCGGCCGCGTTCAGCAGTGCGACCTTTCCGATCTGCTTCAGGTAGTCCTTGACCGGGTCGGCCGTGGCACCGGTGATCTGCGTCGAGTAGACCGGGACGTCCTCGTCGTCGTTCGACGAGATGACGATCGCGCCGGTCGGCAGCGGCTCGGTGAACTTCGGCTTGGCGTCGTCGTCCTCGTCGTCGCCGTCCTCGGCAGCGCCGGCGGCAGGAGCCTCGTCTTCTTCGACGACGTCATCCGACTTCTTCTTCTTCACGGGGGCACGCTTGGCGGCCGCACGCTTCGCTGCGCTCAGCGGCGCGGGCTTCTCAGGAGCGTCGACCTCGACCTCGGCGTCGACGGCGGTCTCTTCGGCCTTGGTCGTCGTCCGGGTTTTCTTCGTCGTGGCAGGAGTCACGTTTCGCCTTTCACGGGGCTGCGGGACCGCCCCGGAACATTTCGGACACTAGTAAGACCCTTGTCAAGTCCGGCGTTCGAAAACACCGATTGACAACGGGTCAGACTCCTAGTATCGCACACGTGTGGCGATGCGGATGCATTCCGGCGAAGTTGTCGGGAGATTCGTCTAACCGCGCCCCGGCTTGTCGTCGTCACCCGAGGGACGCGATGCCAGGTAGCGTTCCAGCTCCGCAGCCAGCTCGTCGGCGCTCGGCAGATCGCGTTCGCTGAAGCCGCCCTCGTCGTACGTGTCGTCGTCGGGGTTCCGACCGGCCATATAGGCGTCGTAGCGGCGTTCGAGGTTGTGCACCATCTGCTGCAGCTCCTCGTTGCCCGCGACCTGCTCGTCGACCCGGGTGAGGTAGTCCTCCCGGCGCTCCTGCACCGCATCGAGGAGGAGCACCAGCCCCGTCGACGCCATCAGCTTGTCCGCAGCGGCGATCACGGCATCCGGGTTCTCGGTCTCGGCGAGGTAGTGCGGCACCAGCAGCACGAAGCCGACGGCACGGCGCCCGCTCTCGACGAAGCGGAACTCCAGGAGGTGGCCCGCCGTCGCCGGCACCTGGGTGCGCGGCCGCCACACGGAGTGCGCGACCGTGAGCTCGCGGCGGTTGCCGCTGACGGTGGTCCCGATCGGACGCGTGTGCGGCACGGGCATCGCGATCGAGTGCACCCAGTTGAGCCCGGACACCTCGAACTCGGCCGCGAGATCGAGGACCGCCTGCGCGAACGCGTTCCACGCGAAGTCCGGCTCGTAGCCGGCGAGCAGCAGGAAGGGCTGTCCGAGGGCGTCGGTCGCGAGAGAGAGCTCCAGGCGCGATGGACGGAACTCCGTGAGGTGATCCTGATCGAAGGAGATCACGGGGCGACGGGCACGGTAGTCGAGGAGGGCGTCGTTGTCGAACACCACTACGGGCTGCGGCGACGCGGTCTCGCGCAGGTGATCGATGAGACCGGATACCGCGCTCCCCGCGTCGGTGAATCCGGTCAGAAGGACGACCAGGGGCAGGCCGTGGGGCACCGCCGGCGCATTCGCGACGCGTTCGTGGATCTCACCGGAGAAGGGCATGACTCCATGCTACGAGCAGGTCCCGATGCCCGGGCTGGGCTCATCATGCTGAGAGCGAACACGCGGACGGGCGTCGCGCACCCGGGCAGCGGCGAGGATCCTAGGATGGAGGCATGACGCTTCCCGTGCTCTCGCACACCACCGATCATTTCCCCGGAAGCGCTGCAGATGCCGCAGTGCTCGTCGTCCCCGATCTCTCCGAATCGGCCGAGTCGCTGGTCGCCTATCCCGGTCTCGCGGACGCCCTCGCCGGAATCGGATTCACGGGAGCAGCCTCCTCGTATACGCGCGTGTACGCACCCGAGGTCACGTCGTTGCCGTTCGCCGTCGTCGGAACGGGCTCGGCCGCGAACGAAACGGCTGTGCGCAACGCCGTCGGCGCCGCGCTGCGCTCGCTCACAGGGTTCGAGAACGTGGCCGTCGGGCTCGCCGCAGGCCTCGAGCAGTTCGCCGCCGCGGCCGCCGAGGGCGCTGTGCTCGGCGGTTACCGCTTCGACACGTACCGGTCGGACAAGGGCAAGTCCTGCGCGGCAGCCGTCGCACTGCACGCCGAGATCGACGAGGCATCGATCGCGAAGGCTCAGGCCGTCGGTGAAGCGGTCGCGCTGATCAAGGACCTGGTGAACGTGCCTGCCGAGTGGCAGAGCCCGGAGCAGCTCGCCCAGAGCGCGGCGGACAGCGTCGCCGACCTCGACGTCTCCGTCGAGATCCTCGACGAGGCCGCGCTCGCGGAACAGGGCTTCGGCGGCATCCTGGGCGTCGCACAGGGTTCCGACCGCCCGCCGCGACTGGTGCGGCTCGACTACTCCCCCGCCGCCGCGACGCGCCACATCGCCCTCGTGGGCAAGGGCATCACGTTCGACACCGGCGGACTCTCCCTGAAGCCAGCCGCCTCGATGGTCGGAATGAAGTTCGACATGGCCGGCGCGGCCACGAGCCTCGCCGCGCTCCGCGCGATCGCGACGTTGGGTCTTCCCGTCCGGGTCACGGCGTGGCTCGCGATCACCGACAACATGCCCTCTGGCCGCGCGCTCCGTCCCGGCGACGTCGTCCGCATCCTCGACGGCACGACGGTCGAGGTGCTCAACACGGATGCCGAGGGCCGGCTCGTCCTCGCCGACGGGCTCGTCGCAGCGAGCCGCGAGCACCCGGACGTGATCGTCGACGTGGCCACGCTCACCGGCGCCATCGTCGCGGCACTCGGCCACCGCCACACCGGCGTGTTCGGCGATGACGACACGGTCGCCGAAATCCTCGCCGCGGCGGAGCAGGCGGATGAGCTCGCCTGGCACATGCCGCTGCCGTCGTACATGGAGGACTCGATGGAGTCTCCGATCGCCGACCTCCAGAACGTCAACATGAGCGATCGCATGGGCGGGGCCTCGTACGCCGGGCTCTTCCTGCGCCGCTTCGTCGGGCGCACCTCCGAGGCGAAGGACGCGCCCCGCATCCCCTGGGTGCACCTCGACATCGCGGGCTCCGGCGAGCACGCCGGCTCCGCGTACGGCTTCACCGAGAAGGGCCCCACCGGCGCGATGGTCCGAACGATCATCGAACTGGCCGCAGCATCCCATAAGGAGGCATGACACATGACAACCCACACCTTCGACATCGTCGTCCTGGGCGGCGGAAGCGGCGGCTACGCCGCAGCACTCCGTGCCAGCGAGCTCAGCAAGTCGGTCGCCCTGATCGAGAAGGACAAGGTCGGCGGCACCTGCCTGCACCGCGGCTGCATCCCGACGAAGGCGCTCCTGCACGCCGCTGAGGTCGCCGAGCACGTTCGCGACGCGGCACACGTCGGCGTGACCGCCACGCTGGAGGGCATCGACCCCGCAGGCGTCCGCGCTTACCGCGAGGGCATCGTCGCGAAGAAGTTCAAGGGACTCGAGGGGCTGGTGAAGGCGCGGGGCATCACGACCGTCGCCGGACTCGGCCGCCTGAACGCCGACCGCAGCATCAGCGTCGGCGATGACGTGTACGTCGGCGCCGACGTCGTCCTCGCCACCGGTTCGTACAGCCGATCGCTGCCCGGACTCGAGATCGGCGGCCGCGTCCTCACGAGCGAGCAGGCTCTCGCTCTCGACGTCATCCCGGAGCGCGTGCTCGTCCTCGGCGGCGGTGTGATCGGCGTCGAGTTCGCCAGCGTCTGGCGTTCCTTCGGCACCGAGGTCACGATCATCGAGGCGCTGCCGCACCTCGTCCCGAATGAGGACATCGCGCTCAGCAAGGGTCTCGAGCGTGCCTTCCGTCGTCGGGGCATCCAGTACTCGCTGGGCGTGCGCTTCCAGACCGCCGTGCAGGACGAGACCTCGGTCACGGTCACGCTGGAGGACGGCAAGGAGTTCACCGCCGACTACCTCCTCGTCGCCGTCGGTCGCGGGCCCGTCACGGCGGACCTCGGCTTCGAGGATGCCGGCGTGAAGCTCGATCGCGGCTTCGTGACCGTCGATCAGGATCTCCGCACGGGCGTTCCCGGCGTCTGGGCCGTCGGCGACATCGTCCCGGGCCTCCAACTCGCCCACCGCGGCTTCCAGCAGGGCATCGCGGTCGCCGAGCGCATCGCCGGTCTCTCGCCGGTGAACATCCCGGACTCCCAGATCCCCAAGGTGACGTACTCGAGCCCCGAGGTCGCCTCCGTCGGCGTGACAGAGGACGCCGCGATCGCCGAGCACGGTGCGGATGCGGTCGTCGCCTACGAGTACAACCTCGCCGGCAACGGCAAGAGCGAGATCATCGGGACCAGCGGACTGGTCAAGGTCGTCCGCCTCAAGGACGGGCCCGTCGTCGGCGTTCACCTGCTCGGCGACCGCGTCGGCGAGCTCATCACCGAGGGGCAGCTCGCCGTCGCCTGGGAGGCGCACCCGGAGGACATCGCTCCGCTGATCCATGCGCACCCCACGCAGAGCGAAGCCCTCGGCGAGGCCTTCCTCGCACTGGCCGGAAAGCCGCTGCACGCCCTCTGAGCACCAACCGGTGCCCGAGTCACTAAGCTAGATACGCGTCATACAACTTCTTGAAGGAGACTCAGTCATGAGCACATCCGTGGTCCTCCCCGCTCTCGGCGAGAGCGTCACAGAGGGTACGGTCACCCGCTGGCTCAAGCAGGTGGGCGACACCGTTCAGGCGGATGAGGGCCTGCTCGAGATCTCGACCGACAAGGTCGACACCGAGATCCCGTCCCCCGTCAGCGGTGTGATCGAGGAGATCCTCGTGGCCGAGGACGAGACCGTCGAGGTCGGCGCTCTGCTCGCACG
>Ga0307406_10001063_pt1 | contig 15283 bp, 13 predicted proteins | sample 322Cmetagenome_3_FD_203706 | JGI IMG/M metagenome (GOLD analysis project Ga0307406, IMG submission 203706) | Maize rhizosphere microbial communities from greenhouse at UC Davis, California, United States - 322HYB-C-2 | ecosystem: Host-associated > Plants > Roots > Rhizosphere > Soil | place... | reverse complement strand
GCGCTCGTCGCCGAACAGTTCTGCACCCTGCCGAAGGATCCTGATGACTCAGAACCCAGAGACCGCGCCCCTGAACCCGGCGGAGGGCACTGACCTCGACGCCCTCGACCAGGGCACCTACACGCGTCTGCGCACGGCGCGGAACGAGGCGCGGCTGGAGCTGGACGGCACCTGGCACCAGATCTCCCCGCGCTACGTCGTCTCGCAGATCGTGCAGAACGTGATCTTCATCGTCGTGGTCGTCGTGGCCGCCGTCGTGCTCAACATCTTCATGGAGCAGGACTGGGTGTGGATCCCCGCCGGTGCGATCCTGCTCTTCACGGTGATCGCGCTCATCATCCTCCCGCGGCAGGCCAGGGCCATCGGCTACATGCTCCGTGCCGACGACATCGTCTTCCGCAAGGGCATCCTGTGGCAGCGGATGATCGCCGTGCCGTACGGGCGCATGCAGCTCGTGGACATCACGCAGGGGCCGCTCGACCGCGCCTTCGGCATCTCGCAGCTGAAGATGGTGACCGCCGCCGCCACCACCGGCGTGCAGATCCCGGGCCTGACTCAGGCTGCTTCCGAAGCACTGCGCGACACCCTCATCGAAGTGGCCGAGACCCGCCGGACCGGCCTGTGAGCGAGCAGCAGTTCCCGGCCGCGCCGAACGCACCGGCGCCCACGCAGGTCGGCGACCCGTCGACGACCCTCGCGGACGGCGAATGGCACCGGATGCATCCGCTGACGCCCCTGTTCAAGGGCGGGCTGGTGCTGATCATCGTCGCCGGAGTCCTGATCGCGAACATGCGCGACCGGATCATCACCTGGCTGGTGACGCTCTTCACGCCGGAAGAGGTGCACTACAGCGACTACGCCGGTCGAGACCCGGTCGACTGGGTGTTCGAGAACAACCTGATCCTGCTGGTGCTCCTCGGGGTGCTCGGTCTCGTGGTCGTGCTGGTGCTCGTCTTCTGGATGCTGTGGCGTTTCCACCAGTTCCGCATCACCGGTGATCACGTCGAGGTGCGCAAGGGCATCGTCTTCCGCTCGCACCGGCGTGCGCCGCTCGATCGCGTGCAGGGCGTCAACCTCACGCGTCCGTTCCCCGCCCGAATCATCGGACTCGCCAAGCTCGAGGTGGTCGGCGCGGGCAACGACGCGAACGTCGACCTGGAGTACCTCGCGACGACGCGCGCGGAGTCGGTGCGCGCCGACATCCTGCGCCTCGCCTCCGGGGCGCGGGCCGCGCGTCACGCGGCGCTCAACCCGCAGGCACCGACCACGGGTGCGGATGCCGCGGCAGTCCCGGCCTCCACCCGGGCGCAGCTGCGCGGCTCGGTCAACGAAGGCGTCACGAGCCTCATCGCCGGTGTCGATCTCGCGGACGTCGCCCCGGAGAGCGTGGTGAAGATCCCGACCGGACGTCTGATCGGGTCGCAGCTCATCTCGGGTCTGCTGTGGCTCTTCTTCTTCGGGGTGATCTTCGCGATCGCGCTCGGCAGCACGATCATCGGCCTGGTCGCCGACGGCGACACCGGCGGAGGAGTGGTGCTGCTCGGTATCGGCCTCGCCATGGGCATCCCCATGGTCATCGCCGTGGTGGGTATCACCTGGGCCCAGATCTCCAAGTCGCTGCGCTACTCGATCGCGCCGACGCCCGACGGCGTGCGCATCACGTACGGTCTGCTCACGACGGTGACCGAGACGCTCCCGCCGGGACGCATCTTCGCGGTCGAGGTCTCGCAGTCGCTCCTGTGGCGACCCTTCGGCTGGTGGACGATCAAGATCAACCGCATGAGCGGCAAGAGTGCGGCGGCGCAGCAGTCCGGCAACGCCCAGCAGTTCAACGTGGTGCTGCCCGTCGGCAAGCGCGCCGATGTGGAGCGTGTGCTCGGTCTCGTGCTGCCGGATGTTCCGGCGGCGAGCATCCCGTTCCTCTGGGAGCAGGGCATCGTCGGTCCGGCCGAGGGCGACCCGTTCCGGCGGATGCCGCGACGGGCCGGGTGGCGCCGCCCGCTGTCGTGGAAGCGACACGGGTATGCGATCGCCGACTTCGGGCTGCTGCTGCGTCGCGGATTCGTGTGGCGCAAGCTCGCGGTCTTCCCGCTCGCGCGTCTGCAGGGCGTCTCGCTCTCGCAGGGACCGATCGACCGGGCACAGCGCGTCTCCGGTGCGCAGGTGCACACGGCACCCGGCCCCATCACGGGGTACCTCTCCGGACTCGAGCGCGCGGATGCGCTGGCGCTGCTCGGGGACGTCAGCCGTGCTGCGGCGGAGGCCGCGTCGAGGGACACCAGTCATCGATGGAGCGAGCACACCGGGGCGGCGCCGTCTGCGCCCGCCTCTCCGCCTGCGCCTGCGGTCCCGCCGCCGACGTACACGAACCTTCCGGCGCCTTCCGGGCCGCCCGTCGCGCTGCCTGCGCCGCCGGTGACGCCGCCGCCTGCGCCTCCGGTCGCGCCGCCGCCTGCGCCTCCGGTCGCGCCGCCGGCACCGCCGACGTATGCGCCTCCGCCCGTGCCTCCGGTCGCGCCACCCGCGCCTCCGGTGGCGCCGCCCGGGCCTCCGGTCGCGCCTTCCGCGCCGCCGGTTGCACCTCCCGCTCCGCCCGCGACGAACGGGGAGTGACGCCGTGGTGCGCGACGGGCGTCTCGGCGTCGGCATCATCGGTGCGGGCCGTGTCGGACCCGTGATCGGGGCGGCGCTCGGCGGCGCCGGTCATGCGATCGTCGGCATCACAAGCGGGTCGGATGACGAGCGCGCCTCGGCCGTCCTTCCCGAGGTGCCGGTGCTGGACGCCCTCGAGGTGGTGCGCAGGGCGGAGCTCGTGATCCTCGCCGTGCCGACCGACCAGCTCGCTTCGCTCGTCGCGGGCATCGCCGAGGTCGGCGGGTGGCAGATCGGCCAGCTCGTGCTGCACACGGATCCGGCGCACGGCACGGATGTGCTGCGGCCCGCCGCCGAGCGCGGGGCGATCCCGCTCGCCGTGCATCCCGCCATCACGTTCACGGGGACCTCGATCGATCTGCGGCAGCTGCACGCGGGCTTCGCGGCGGTGACGGCACCCGCCCCCGTGCTGCCCATCGCGCAGGCGCTCGCCGTGGAGATGGGCTGCGAGCCGATCGTGATCGCCGAGGAGGATCGCCCCGCGTACGCGGACGCCATCCAGGCTGCGACGGAGTTCTCCCGGTCGATCATCGGGCAGTCGACGGCACGGCTGCGCGAGATCGGCGTGGAGAACCCCGGTGGCTATCTCTCGGCGCTCGTGCAGTCGACGGTCGAGCGGGCCCTCCGCGAGGCATCCGATCCTCCGCCGCTGATCTGACGCGCGCGCGCAGGTCCCGCGTCAGCGTCCCCCGGAGAACCCTCCGCCGCCTCCGCCGCCGGAGAAGCCGCCGCCGAACGACCCTCCCGAGCTCGACGAGGTCCCCGCGGATGGCGAGGTGTAGGTCGCGGCTGCGTGCGAGGACGATGTGAAGGCGGAGAGGTATACGCCGAGATAGGGGGAGGCGGGGTCGCCGATCCAGCCCGGGCCGCGCTGCTCGAGGGAGTAGGCGCGCTCGAGCACGTCGCCCCACTCCTTCTCCATGCCGAAGAGCATCGCGTAGGGGAGCAGATGCTCGTACACGTGGATCACGTCGGCGGTGCCGTCCGGACGGCGTTCGGCGCCGCTGTAAGACTGCAGCATGCGCAGCCGGTCGGCGTCGGCGACGCGGATGAACTCCTCGACACCCTTCAAATACTCGAGTTCCCGGGCGCCCTCGGGCGTCAGCACGTTGTGCTTCGCGAACGAGTAGAAGCTGCCGATGAGGACGAGGACGATGACGAAGGAGATCACGACGAGCGCGGGCACAGCGGAGAGGCGCCCGCCGATCACGCCCCACAGCGCGAGCCCCACGCCCGCCGCGGCGACGGCGATCGCGCACCACTGCATGATCGCTGCTCCGCGACTGCGCGCCGTGGTGGTCAGGCCGCGCGATTCGGCAGCCTTCTTCCCGCTCTGCTCCAGGGCGCCCATCCGGCCGGCGAACGCCTCGCTGGCGCTGGGCACGTCGACCACCCCGCCGGCGTTCGCCTGCAGGAACAGCGCGTCCAGCGCTTCGACGTCGAGCTGGTCGGGGATGCGCGAGCCGGGGATGCGTCGCAGGCGCGGGTTCTCCGGCGAGCCGCCCTCTTCGATGCGCAAGGTGCCACGCACGGCGAGGTGCACGATCTCGGCCGGGATGGCGTCCTTCGCGCCCGGCACGATCGCGGCAGCGAGCAGGGGAGGCATCGAGTCGGGCACGTCGTACTGCGCGACGATGATGCCGGTGGCGGTGCGGCGGCGGCGTTGGAGGGCCGACACGCTCACCCAGGCGCCCACCGAGAGGCCCGCGGCGCCGATCGCCGCGACGAAGGGCGCGAAGTCGGCCGCCGGATTCGGCGTCCGGGCGGGCGGCTGCGCGGCCGTCCCCGGTTCGAAGCCGATGGCGACGGTCACCCCGTCGCCGGGTGGGCGCTCGCCGGATTCAACCCGGAACGTCGCCACCCCACCGTCGACCGCCGGTCCCTGGATCGGGCATTCGGCGGTCGATCCCGAGAATCCGGTGTAGCAGCTCGCGGATCCGGTGAGCCGGTCACTCATGGCGGGGTCGAAGATCACGTCGGCGCGGAAGCGCTCGATGGGCTGCGTGCTGTCGAGGGGGAGGAGGTCCCAGTAGAACTCGTCCACCCGAGGGGTTCCCTCGCGTTCGCCGCGCGCACCTCTCGAGGCGTCCGCGGCCAGGATGACGTCGTGCATCTCGTACTCGATCACATACGTGGTCAGTCCCCGAACGTAGTCATCGTCTCCGGTCAGCACGAAGAGCAGACCGTCTTCCCCGTCGGTCTCGTACGGCACGGCCGCGCCCTCCGCGTCTTTCACCGACAGCACGCGGGTGTCGAGGTCCGCACCCTCGTACGTCGTCGGCAGGCCGCGGACGATGCCGCGGTTCTGGTCGTAGTCGGGGAAGCGGGCGACGAGCGTCTCGGTGACGTGCATCCGTGCGCGGCCGTCGTCGTCGAGTCCGACCTCGTAGATCGCGTCCCAGGAGGCGTAGGAGAAGTCATCGACGTCGGCCTGCACCGCGGCGTGCGCGGCTGCGCCCGGTGCCCGGGCCGCGACGGGTTCGGATGCGGCGACCGCCGAGGCCGGGGCGACGACCGCGGCGACGGCGAGGGCGAGGGCGGCGAACGCGCGGATGATCCGGGTGACGGTCATTCTTCGAGGCTACCCAGCCCGCGCGAAGGAGGCGGCACGTCGGCTCGGTAAACTGGGGACGACTTCCAAGGAGCCCCGCACATGACTGACGCGTCCGCCGCGCCCGAATCGGCCTCGGCCGACCCTTCGACCGAGGAGGACACTCACGAGCAGAGGACTGTCCGCCTCGCCAAGCGCGAGCGCCTGATCGAGAAGCGGGCGGATGCCGCGGGCGGTGCCTTCCCGGTCGCCGTTCCCGTCACGCACAGCATTCCGGCGCTCCGCGCGCAGTACGACGCGCTGGAGGCGGGAGCCGAGACCGGCGTCGTCGTCGGCATCGCGGGACGTGTCGTGTTCAGCCGCAACACCGGCAAGCTCTGCTTCGCGACGCTGCAGGCCGGAGACGGCACCCGAATCCAGGCGATGATCTCGCTGGCGAACGTCGGCGACGAATCCCTCGCGGAGTGGAAGGAGTTCGTCGACCTGGGCGACCACGTGTTCGTGCACGGCGAGGTGATCTCGAGCCGTCGCGGTGAGCTCTCGATCATGGCTGACGCCTGGGCGATCGCATCGAAGGCGATCCTCCCGCTGCCCAACGCCTACTCCGAGCTGAGTGAGGAGGGCCGCGTCCGCAGCCGCTACCTCGACCTCATCGTGCGCGAGCAGGCCCGGACCACGGTCAGGGCCCGTGCGGCCGTGAACGCGAGCCTGCGCGCCACCTTCACGGGGCACGACTACCTCGAGGTGGAGACGCCGATGCTGCAGGTGCAGCACGGCGGAGCATCTGCCCGCCCGTTCGTCACCCGCTCGAACGCCTTCGACACCGAGCTCTACCTGCGCATCGCGCCCGAGCTCTACCTGAAGCGCGCCGTCGTCGGCGGCATCGAGCGCGTGTTCGAGATCAACCGCAACTTCCGTAACGAGGGCGCCGACTCGACGCACAGCCCGGAGTTCGCCATGCTCGAGGCCTACCAGGCTTACGGCGACTACAACCAGATGGCCGCGCTCACGCAGGAGCTGGTGCAGCAGGCCGCGATCGCGGTGACCGGCTCGACCACGGTGACCTGGGCCGACGGCACCGAGTACGACCTCGGGGGCGAGTGGGACCGCATCTCGATGTACGAGTCGCTCTCCGCGGCATCCGGTCGCACGGTCACTCCGCAGGACGCGGTCGAGGATCTGATCGCCTTCGCCGAGGTGAGCGGGGTCGACCTCCCGCCGCAGGCCACGCACGGAAAGCTCGTCGAGGAGCTGTGGGAGCACTTCGTGAAGGGCGACCTCGTGCGTCCGACCTTCGTGATGGACTTCCCCGTCGACACCTCGCCGCTGGTGCGCGAGCACCGCTCCATCGCCGGCGTCGTGGAGAAGTGGGACCTGTACATCCGCGGCTTCGAACTGGCGACCGGATACTCCGAGCTCGTCGACCCCGTGATCCAGCGCGAGCGCTTCCGCGAGCAGGCGAAGCTCGCGGCTCGCGGCGACGTCGAGGCGATGCCCATCGACGAGGAGTTCCTGCGGGCCCTCGAGCACGGCATGCCGCCGTCCGGGGGCATGGGCATGGGTATCGACCGTCTGCTCATGGCCATCACCGGGCTCGGCATCCGCGAGACGATCCTCTTCCCGCTCGTCAAGTAGCGGCTCGGCGCGGTCATTCCACCGGACCGCGCCGGAATGCCCACTCGGGAAGCATCGCGCCGCCGATCATCGTGCCGAGCAGTTCGGCGAGCCCGTACTGCGGGTCGATCTCCTGCACCATCTCGAGGTAGCGGCCCGCGTGCGTCGACCGTCCGAGCGCCCAGGACAGCCACGCCGCCGCGGTGAGCGGCGCGGGCCTCGAAGCGCGGGGCGCTCGCGCCGCCGCCGACCGGACGACCGAGAGGGCGACACGGATCCGTTCGACATCAGGAGCGGGACCGCGGCCGAGGAAGACGAGGCCGAGATCATCGGGGACCGTCGCACCCGAGCCGGCGAAGCTGAGCTGCGCGTCGAGGGTGCGCATGCCGCCGGCCAGATCCGTCGCCCACTGCGTGATCGCGACGTCACGGAACAGCGGCCGGTCGAGGCACCAGAGCAGTGCGGCCGTGGCGAACGGCGGCAGATCATCCGGCGTGCGCAGGACCGACTCGAAGAACGCCGGGATGTCTTCCAGCATCCCGAGCGACGCGAGCAGGAGGGGATTCTCACGGCCGGTCAGAGGGCTGTGCCCTTCACGACCGAGCAGTTCGGTGAGCTCCTGCAACGCCCGGCCCACGCGCTCCTTCTCGGCGAGGTCGGCGGTCGGCAGCTCGACGCCGGCGAACTGGTCTCCGGACACGTCAGCGTCGGATCGCGTCACGTGCGCGGCCCCGATATCGGAGAGCGCGCCGACCACGGGCTCGTCGACGAGGTAGCTCGACCAGCCGTCCGGGGTCACGCAGAGGGCGTCCACGACGCGGAGCCCTGCGTCGTCTGCGCAGCCGAGCAGCTCGTCGACCGCCACGGCGAACGGCAGGACGAGACCGTCGTGCGTCGGGTGCACCTCCGCATCGGTGTAGACGACGAGGGCGACGGCATCGGTCCCCTCCACGCGGGAGAGCAACCCGACCGCGGCGTCGGCGTACTCCTCGAGGGAGAGGCCGTCAACGGGGAGGTCGAGGCGCATCGCCCCGTAGCTGCGTGAGCCGCGGAAGGGGAGGAGCACGATGCTCTGGCGAGGCGTGAAGCCGGCGAGGGCGGGGACGACGCGGAGGAAGTCGGCGGAATCGGAAGCATGGAGCACGGTGGTCATTCCAGGAGTGTGCGCGAACCGCACAGCCCGGTGGCGCGAAATCGCCTCCTGTGGAGGAGTTCCCTGAACGGCGACGACTGTGCACGAAGAGTGGCTCGCGTACCATGGACCCATGGAGAACTTCTGGCTCGCTGCCGCATGGTCGATCCTGCCGACCATCGGAGTGAGCGTCGTGTTCTTCTTCGTGCTCCGCGGCATCCTCCGCTTCGACCGCACCGAGCGCAAGGTGCACGCGCAGATCGAGGCCGAGGAGCGCGCGGCGCGCGGCCTCCCTCCCCGCCTCTGATCGCGTCCGAGCCATCGGCTACTGTGTAGCCAATACGCGGGTGACCGCGCGAGCCCCCGGTGATCGACGCCGTGGGAGCAAGGGGAGACGATGACGCCGGAGAGCGTGGCCTGGTGGATCGCCGCGTTCCTGCTGCTCCTCGATCTCGTCATCCGCACCACCGCGATCATCGTGATCCCGCGCAATCGCCGCCCCACGGCCGCGATGGCCTGGCTCCTCGCCGTGTTCTTCATCCCCTTCATCGGGGTCGTCCTCTTCCTGCTCATCGGGAACCCACGCCTCCCGCGTGCCCGCCGACGCAAGCAGGATCAGATCAACGAGTACATCGCGCAGACGAGCGAGCACCTCCACTTCGGGACTCTTCGCCCGCATGCGCCCGGCTGGTTCGGCCCGATCGTGGAGATGAACCAGAGGCTCGGCGCCCTGCCGCTCTCCGGCGACAACGGGGCGCACCTCATCTCGGACTACCAGGAATCGCTCGACGCGATGGCCGACGCGATCCGCGAGGCGCAGGACTACGTCCACATCGAGTTCTACATCCTCCAGTCCGACGACTCGACCGACAACTTCTTCCGGGCGATGGAGGAGATCGCGGCTCGTGGCGTCGAGGTCCGCGTGCTCCTCGACCACTGGGCGAACCGCTGGAAGCCGCGCTACCGCGCGACCGTCAAGCGGCTGAACGCCATGGGCGCCGACTGGCAGCTGATGCTCCCGGTGCAGCCGCTCAAGGGCAAGATGCAGCGGCCCGACCTGCGCAACCACCGCAAGCTCCTCGTCGTCGACGGGAAGGTCGCCTTCCTCGGGTCGCAGAATGTCACGGCATCGACCTACAACCTGCCGAAGAACATCAAGCGCGGCCTGAACTGGGTCGACCTCATGGTCCGCATCGACGGGCCGGTCGTGCTCAGCGTGAACGCGATCTTCCTCAGCGACTGGTACAGCGAGACCGACGAGGTGCTCGAGGAGATCGACATCGCCCACGCCGACATCGGCTCGGGCAACCTGGACTGCCAGGTGGTGCCGTCGGGTCCCGGCTTCGAGGTCGAGAACAACCTGCGTCTGTTCCTCGGCCTGCTCTACGCGGCCAAGCACCGCATCATGATCGTCAGCCCCTACTTCGTCCCCGACGAGGCGCTGCTGCTCGCCGTCACCGCCGCAGTCGACCGGGGTGTCGAGGTCGAGCTGTTCGTCTCAGAAGAGGGCGATCAGGCGATGGTGTACCACGCCCAGCGCAGCTACTACGAGGTGCTTCTCAAGGCGGGGGTGCGCATCTGGATGTACCGCAAGCCCTACATCCTGCACACGAAGAGCCTCACGATCGACGACGAGGTCGCAGTCATCGGCTCCAGCAACATGGACATGCGCTCCTTCGGTCTGAACCTCGAGGTCTCGATGCTCGTGCGCGGCGAGGAGTTCGTCTCGGAGATGCGCGCTGTCGAGGACAAGTACCGCTCGTTGAGCCGTGAGCTGACGCTGGAGGAGTGGATGCAGCAGCCGCTCCGATCGACGGTGCTCGACAACCTCGCCCGCCTCACCTCCGCCCTGCAGTAGCAGCCATGCCCCTGTCGGGCTCGGGGGTGAAACCGGAATATCGGACGGGTACCCTGTGACCATGGCCACACGCACGCGTCTCGCAGTCGTCCTCTCGTCCCTCGCCGCGGTCGTGCTGCTCAGCGCGGGCTGCACGGCGACGCCAGGTGCCGTGACGCCGACGAACTCCCCCGTGCCGAGCTCGACGACCGGTGACGATGCGGACGACATCGAGGGCGTGCTCCTCGACGAGGGCCGCATGTTCGCCGTCGTCACCTGGGGATCGTCCAGCTGCATCCCGCAGGTCGACGAGGTCTCGGCGGACGGCCAGACGGTCACCCTGAACCTCGTGGATCTCGACGCCGAAGACGGCAAGGAGAAGGTCTGCACCGCCGACTTCGCTCCGCGCGCGAGCATCGGGGCTCTCCCGGAGGGCGTCGATCCCACGGCCGAGATCACCCTGCAGGTCACCTACGGGGACATCGTGGACGATGTCGAGCTCGACGGCGACCCCGCCTTCACCGGGAAGCCGGGAACCTCGACGGAGTATCAGCCGTCGGCCGGCTGGTTCGACGACGAGAGTCTGGTGCTGCTCACCTGGGGTTCCTCGGGGTGCCCTCCGGTCGTCGAGTCCGTCGAGGGAGCAGGCAATGCGGGCACGGTGACGTTCGTCACGGATGCCGACCAGATGTGCACCATGGACATGGCGCCGCGGCTGACGATCATCGCGTTCCCGGACGACGACGTGGACGACGACGACTTCACCCTGACGCTCTCCGGCGGCGGCCTCGAGGGCGCCGTGAAGGTGCACAGCAGCTGACCGACGCCTGGGGGCTCCGCGGACTCAGAGCATCGACACCGGGTGCCCGGCGGGCAGCGCGAGCAGCAGCGCGCCGGGGTCGGCCCGACAGGTGATGCGCACCGCCTCGCCGAACTCGTCTCCGTCGAGCTCGACGGGCGTCGGACCGGGCGCCGCGGCCTCCGCCGCCGCCCCGCGGAAGTAGTGCACCGAGGCGTCGCGGCCGCGGCGCTCCAGGACGCGGCGTCCGGCCCGGGAGCGCCGCAGGACCGAGTTGTCCCACCAGATCTTGCGCCACACGCCGAGCCAGCCGAGCACCCCCGTCGGCTGGATGACGGCGACGTCGAGCGTCCCGTCGGTGATGGAGGCGTCGGGGATCAGCGCGATCCCGGCCGGGAGCGTCCCGCAGTTCGCGAACAGGATGCTGTGTACCTTCGTCGAATGCAGCCGTCCGTCGTCGATCTGGTAGACCGCGCGGAACGGCCGGGCCCGCGGGAGCGACCGGGCCGCCCCGTCGACGTACGCGATCCAGCCCACCGACTTCTTGAGGTCGGAGCGCGTGTTCGCGATCATGTCGGCGTCCAGGCCGATGCCGGCGAGCACCACGAACGCGTGCTCGGACTCCTCGCCGTCCGCGCGGCTCACCCGCGCCCAGCCGATGTCGATCGGATGCCGGAAGTCGCCGAGTGCTGCCCGGATCATCTCCCTCGGGTCCCCGAGCGGGAGTCCCAGGTTGCGCGCCAGCAGGTTGCCCGTGCCGCTCGGCAGGATCGCCAGCGGCACGCCGGTGTTCGCGATCGCCTCGGAGACCGCGCGCACGGTGCCGTCACCGCCCGCCACGAGCACGACGTCGACGCCACGGGCCAGGGCCTGCGCGGTCGCCGCCTGACCGGCATCCTCGATGCTGGTCGGGTAGAAGGCCGGATGCTCCCAGCCGGCTTCCCTCGACAGATCGCGCACCGCGGCGCGGAGACGCTTGCCGTCGACCTTGATCGGGTTGTAGACGAGCGCCGCCTGTCGTCGGGCGGAATCGCTCGTGGTCATGGCGCTACTCTAATCCCGCCATCCGTCCCTCCTCTCCGGCGGCGCGGGCCCCGTGTTTCCGTGCATTACCTCCGGGATCGTGCCGCCCCACGCGGCGCAGCTAACGTCGGAAGCCATCCCGCACCTCTCGCACAGCCGTCCCGATCGGCTGGCCGCGCACGATGGACGCACTCCCGACGATCCGCCCACCTCGCAGGAGCCCGACATGTCAGAGCAGAACCAGACCCAGAACGAGATCGACGCGCACCTCGCGAAGCAGAAGGCGCGCACGCGGCTGTGGCTGATCGGCGGCGCCGTCGCGGTCGCCGCCATCGCCGCCGCGATCGTGATCCCGATCGTCGTGCAGAACTCCACGCCGCAGGCGGAAGGCGACGGTGCGGAGGAGCTGATCCCGCTGACGATCGCCGACACCGCGCAGAGTGATTTCCAGGACGCCATCATCGAGGTCGGCAAGGAGAACGGGCTCGACCTCACCTTCGTGAACTTCGACGACCCCTACCTGCCGAACACCGCCCTCGTCGAGGGGGAGGTCGACGGCAACTCCTTCCAGCACGTCGCCTGGCTCAGCCAGTTCAACAAGGAGAACGACGCCGACATCACCCCGGTCTTCTCGACCGTGATCTCGGCATGGGGGCTCTTCTCGGACGATCTCGACTCGGCCGACAGCATCCCGGAGGGCGCCAAGGTCGCGGTTCCCGACGATCCGGCCAACTTCTCCCGCGCGCTCTTCATCCTGCAGACGGCCGGCGTCATCGAGGTCGACGAGAACGCCGGGGTGTTCCCCACCGAAGAGGACATCACGGCCAACCCACGGGGCATCGAATTCGTGCGCATCGCCCACGAATCGGTGCAGACCAGCTACAGCGACCCGACGATCGCCGCGGTCGTGATCGCGACCGACGACTTCGACCCCGCCCTCGAGATCACCAGCGACGACGCCCTCGTCCTCGAGGATTCCTCCGCCACCACGTCGAGCCCCTACGTGATCGTCGTCGCGACGACCGCCGATCGTGCCGACGACCCGGCGTGGGCGCTGCTGGAGAAGACCTACCGCGACAAGCGCGTCGTCGCTGCGCTCGAAGAGGAGAAGCGCGGAGAGGCGACGATCGTCGAACTGCCCGTCGATGACCTTCGCAAGGCGCTCGCCGAGCTCGTCGCCCAATAGTCCACCGCGGTGCGGAACGGCCGCGCGACCAGACAGAGGATCGAATGACAGAGCGCATCCAGCTGTCCGGGGTGTCGAAGGACTACCCGGCCCGGGGGAAGGGCGACCCCGTCCATGTGCTCCGCGACGTCGATATCTCGGTGCGCGCGGGCGAGGTCTACGGACTGATCGGACGATCGGGAGCCGGCAAGTCGACGCTGCTCCGCATGATCAACGGACTCGAGGCCCCGACCGAGGGGCGTGTGCTCGTCGACGGCGTCGATGTGCAGGCGCTGCCGCCCGTCGAGCTGCGCACACTGCGGCACAGCATCGGGATGGTGTTCCAGCAGTTCAACCTCTGGAACTCGCGCACGGTCTTCAGCAACATCGCCACCCCTCTCAAGCTCGCCGGCTGGAAGGACGACGAGATCTCGCGGCGGGTGGCCGAGCTGCTCGACTTCGTGGGACTCGGCGGCAAGGCCTTCGCGCGTCCGCGGCAGCTCTCCGGCGGTCAGAAGCAGCGCGTCGGCATCGCTCGCGCGATCGCGGCGAAGCCGTCGGTTCTGCTGGCCGATGAGGCCACGAGCGCGCTGGACCCCCAGACGACGACCGAGATCGTCGATCTGCTCCGATCGGTGAATCAGGAGTTCGGGATCACGATCGTGGTGGTGACGCACGAGATGGACGTGATGAGCCAGCTCGCCGACCGCGTCTCGATCCTCAGTGACGGCGACGTGGTGGAGTCGGGCGACATCCACCAGATCCTCGCCCGACCCCAGCATCCGGTGACGGCGAACCTCGTGGGCTCGTACACACGCACCTTCCTCAGCGATGATCAGCGCGCGGAACTCGCCTCGAGCTTCGCCGGTCGGCGCATCTCGGTGGCGATGGACGGCGCGGTCGCGGAAGGCCCGCTGCTCTCGTCGCTCGCCCGCATTCACGAGGTCGACTTCTCGATCATCCAGGGCGGCGTCGCGCGCGTGAAGAACCTGCCGTACGGCCAGCTCAGCCTGGCACTGCACGGCGAGGACGCCGCCGTCGACCGCTTCGTGGCGGCGCTGTCGACCAAGACGGAGGTGACGACATGGTGAGCTTCGACGTCCTCGACCTCGAGGTGGTGATCCCCAAGGTCGCCCGCGCTCTCGGGGAGACGCTCTTCATGGTCTCGGTCGCGTTCTTCCTCGCCTCCGTGATCGGCCTGATCCTCGGGATCTTCCTGTACGCCACCCGCCCGGGGCAGCTGCTGCACAGCCGCATCGTGCACACGACCCTGAACATCGTCGTGAACACGCTCCGACCGATCCCGTTCATCATCCTTCTCATCGCTCTGACGCCCCTCACGCGCGCCCTCATCGGTACGAGCATCGGCCCCGCCGCGGCGATCCTGCCGTTGACGATCGCGGCGTCCGTCGGCATCGCGCGCGTGGCGGAGTCGAACCTCGTCGCGGTCGATCCCGGCGTCATCGAGGCGGCGAAGTCCTTCGGCGCCTCGCCCCTGCACATCCTCTTCGGCTTCGTGGTGCGCGAGGCTTTCGGGCCGCTGCTCCTCTCGCTGACCTTCATCTTCGTGGCGCTGATCGACGCGACAGCGGTCGCCGGTGCGGTCGGCGGCGGCGGACTCGGAAACCTGGCTCTCACTTACGGCTATCAGCGCTTCGACTACGCCGTCATGATCCTGATCATCATCGTGCTGATCGCGCTCGTGCAGCTGGTGCAGTTCATCGGCAACCGGATAGCCCGACACTTCATCGACGGATGACGTCGACAGCGCGCCGCGACCGTGCCGCCCGCCGACGTGTCGTCGTCGTGGGTGCGGGGGTCGTCGGTGCGTCCGCGGCAGCGCGGATCGCCGAGCGCGGGTCGGATGTCGTGCTCCTCTCCGCCGAGCCGGCCGGGAGCACGGCGGCGTCGCGTGCGAGCTTCGCCTGGGTGAACGACCACGGCAAGGAGCCGGAGGCATATCGGCGGCTCAACGCGGACGGCCGACGCCGGCACGTCGAGCGGTCGGCTGCGCACAGCATCCCGTGGTTCGTCCGCACGGGCGCCGAGATCGACGGCGTCACGTACCCCGACGACGGCTACGTCGACGTGGCTGCCTTCCTGGCAGCGCAACTCGACGACCTCCGCCGCGCCGGCGGCACCGTGCGCGAATCCACGCCCGTCGCCTCGCTGGAGCAGGTGCGCGTCCTCGTCGGCCCGGTGGACGCGATCGTCGTGGCTGCCGGCACGGGCACGGCGGCGATGGTCGCGCCCGTCGCCCCGACGGTGCCGCGGCTCTCCTCCTCGACCGGCGACGACGGGTTCCTCGCGCGGATCGAGGTCGGCGAGCATCCGATCGACCGCATCCGCTCGCTCGAAGGTCTCCAGGTGCGCCCCGACGGCGACGGGCGGATCGCCGCGCAGAGCCTGCGCATCGAAGCGGACTTGCGGCGCGCCGGCGTCACGGCGTCCGTACGGACCGTCTGGCCCGCTCTGCGCGACGAGATCGAGGGCGCTCTCGGATGGCACCT
>Ga0307406_10001062_pt1 | contig 15285 bp, 8 predicted proteins | sample 322Cmetagenome_3_FD_203706 | JGI IMG/M metagenome (GOLD analysis project Ga0307406, IMG submission 203706) | Maize rhizosphere microbial communities from greenhouse at UC Davis, California, United States - 322HYB-C-2 | ecosystem: Host-associated > Plants > Roots > Rhizosphere > Soil | place... | reverse complement strand
CGGCAGCCGCCGCCGCGCCGCCCTGACCGCCGCGGCCGAGCCGCCGCCCGCGGCCCAGCTGGCGCCCGCGGCCGAGCTGGCGCCCGCGGCTCAGCTGTCGTCGCGCGCGATGCCGTGCTTGGACATCAGGCGGTAGAGCTGCGTGCGGTGCACGCCGAGGATGCGCGACGCCACGCTGACCACGCCGTTCGCGCGCGCCAGCGCCTGGATGACCGCGTCCTTGTCGAGCTCGGCCGACGGCAGCGGGCGATCCACCGCCGTCTCGCCCGTCAGCGTCACCGCCTTGCCGGCCGTCGGATCGAGATCGTCAGATCGGACCGTGCTCCGGCCCTCGGCCACCGCGATCGCCGCGGCGCGCCGGAGCGCCGCGCGCAGCTCGCGGATGTTGCCCGGCCACGGCCGCAGGCAGCACGCCTCGATGAGGCGCGGGTGCGGCGCCACCGGGCCCGTCGCGGCGATCTCCCGCTGGACCAGGCGCGCCAGATCGACCCGGCGCTCGCGCAGCGGCGGCAGGCCCACCGTGTGGCGCGCGAGGCGCTGGAACAGATCATCGCGGAACCGGCGCTCCTTGACGGCCGTGCGCAGCTCGCGGTGGCTCGCCGCCACGAGCCCCAGCTCCATGCGCGGACCCGTGGTCGCGCCGAGCGGGACCACCTCGCCCGCCTCGAGGAACCGGAAGAGCTTGGCCTGCACGCCCGCGTCGAGATCGGAGACCTCGTCGAGGAACAGCGTGCCGCCGCTCGCCATCTGGAAGTGGCCGATCGCCTCGATCGCCCCGGAGAACGCGTTCTTCCGGGCACCGAACAGGAGCCGCTCGGCGACGCCGTCGGGGATCGCCGCGCAGTTGACCGCGACGAACGGCCCGCTCCGGCGCGGCCCCGCGGCGTGGAACAGGCGCGCCGCCATCTCCTTGCCCGAGCCCGGCTCGCCGTGGAGCAGGAGGACGTCGTCGGTCGCGCGGCTCCGGATCCGCCCGTACGCGCGCGCGAGCTCGGGGCCCACGACGTGCTCGCCTTCGGGCGCCGGGTGGCCGCGGCCGTCGGCCAGCAGCATGAACAGCGTGTGGCCCAGGCGCAGGAGCGCGTCGCCGTCGCGCCGCGACTCGCCCGTGATCCGCTCCCCGTCGACGTACGTGCCATTGCGGCTGTCGAGATCGCGAATCCGCCACTCCCCGTTCTCCCAGGTCACCACGGCGTGATCGCGCGACATCCGCTCGTCGCCGACCTCGTGGGTCTGCCCGCCCGCCACGATCCGGCGCCCGAGCTCCGCGGGCGGCGGGAGCGCCAGGGTCACGGGCTGGGTCCCCGTGGCGATCATCAGGATCATCGGCGCCGCCGCACCTTCGTCGAGCACGCCCGCCGCATCGTCGATGGTCTGAACCGACACCGGCCACAAGATACACGACCGAGCCCGAACGCGGCGCCATCGAACACCACCGCTACCCCATTGCATCCTGCCGCTCGATATTGGAACTTGGACCATGTCTGTGAGGTCTGCAGATGATCCCGGCGCCCCGCGGGCGCCGCAGGTGCTCGCTGAGGCCCAGGCGCTCGCCCACCTCGGGGCCTGGGAGTGGGACGCCGCCCGGCGCCAGCTGTACTGGTCCGAGGAGCTCTACAGGATCTTTGGGCTCGCGCCCGGCGAGATCGATCCCAGCTTCGAGGCGCTGCTCGCCCGGGTGCACGCCGACGACGTCGACGACGTGCGGCGCTACCTGGCCCGGGCCGAGCGCGAGCCGGGCCCGCTCTCGCTCGAGTACCGGATCGTGCGCCCCGACGGCGAGATTCGCACCCTGCAGTCGCGCCTCCGGGCCACGCTCGACGCGGGCGGCGGGGTGGTCCGCATCGTCGGCGCCGATCAGGATCTCACCGATACCAAGGAGCTGGCCGCCCGGCTGGTGCTCTCGGACCGGATGATCTCCGTCGGCACGCTGGCCGGCGGCATGGCGCACGAGATCAATAACCCCCTCGCCACGATCTCCGCGTACATCGATCTGCTCTCCGAGTACCCCGATGCGCGCGAGAGCGACGTGCTGGTCGGCGAGGCGCGCGCCGCGATCGAGCGGATCCAGAACATCATGCGCGGCCTGGCGGCGTTCTCGCGGGCCGGGGACGACCGCCGCACGTCGATCGACATCGAGCGCGTCCTCGAGCTCGCCGTCGGCATGGCGGGCGCCGAGCTCCGCCACCGCGCGCGGCTGATCAAGGAGTACGGCGAGACGCCGCCGGTCCAGGCCAACGAGGCGCGGCTCGGCCACGTGCTCATCAACCTGCTCGTGAACGCCGCCGAGGCGATCCCGGAGGGCCAGGCGGACCGCCACGAGATCCATATCTCGACCCGCACCGACGACGCCGGCTGGGCCGTGATCGAGATCCGCGATAGCGGCGGCGGCATCCCGCGCGAGGTCCAGGACCGCATCTTCGACCCGTTCTTCACGACCAAGCCGGTCGGCAAGGGCACCGGCCTCGGGCTCTCGATCTCGCACGGCATCGTACGGTCGCTGGGGGGCGAGATCCTGGTCCGCAGCGAGCTCGGCCGGGGCTCGACGTTCAGCATCTCGCTGCCCCCTTCGAAGGCGGCGCAAGCCGCGCAAGCCGCGCAGGCCGCGCAGGCGGCGCAGGCTGCCCAGGCCGCCCAGGAAGCGCAGGCCGCCCAGGAAGCGCAAGCCGCGCAGGCGGCGCAAACCGTGCACGCGGCGGACGTGGATGCGAAGACCGGCCAGCTGTCCGAGGCCGCCACCGCGGCCCCCGGGCCGACCCCAGCGCCGGCCCCAGCGCCGGCCACCGCGCCAGCGACCGCGCCGCCGGAGGTCGAAGAGCCCGACCAGCGCGGCCACGTCCTGATCGTCGACGACGAGATCGCGTTCGCCAACTCCCTGCGCCGCCTGCTCTCGAGCGAGCACCGGGTCAGCATTGTCTCCAATGGCCGCGAGGCTTTGACCAAGGTCCAGGACGGTCAGCGATACGACGTGATCCTCTGCGACGTCATGATGCCGGAGATGACCGGGCCCGATCTCTACGAGGCGCTCACGGACGTGGCACCGGATCAAGCCGGTCGAATCATCTTTATCACTGGTGGTGCGTTCAGCCCCGGTGCGCAAAACTTCCTCGATCGCGTTTCAAACCCCTGTTTTGAAAAGCCATGTGACATACAGAAACTTCGCGGTGCGATTCGCCAACAAATCGCTACCGTTCAGAGTTAAGCTGGGCTCCCCTCCTTAAGGAGGAGAAACCCTTGCCGACCAAAAACTGTCTTCTTAACACCCACAAACAAACCGCGTAGCCGGGTTTACGAGGATGCCCTCACCATCTCCTGAGCTACATCCGGTTGCAGCCGTTCGCCGGCTGCGTGTCTTGGTCGTCGACGACGATCAGCTCCATCTGCGCGCGCTCGAGCGCCAGTTCCGCGACGATCCGGGCCTCGAGCTCGTCGTCGTGCAGAACGCGATCGACGCGATGCTCTCCATAGGAGGCCAGCGCCCAGACCTTGTCGTGATGGACATATTCATGCCCGGCGTCGATGGGCTCGAGGCGTGTCGCCGGATCAAGGCGAACCCCGAGATGGACGACGTGCAGATCGTCCTGACGAGCAGCGAGCTGACGCCGGAGCTCGAGCAGGCGGCCAGTGACGCCGGCGCGACGCTGGCGCTGGCCAAGCCGTTCGACGTTGCCGCGATCCTCGACGAGCTGTTCCTCCGGTCCGAGACCGACGATCGCGTGCTGGCGCCGCAGACCATGCGCGGCGCCGACCTGCTCGTGCACATGCTCGAGGAGGCCGGCGTCGAGGTGGTGTTCGGCATCCCCGGCGGCGCGATCTCGCCGGTGCACGACGCCTTCCTCGACAGCGGCGTCCGCGTGATCACCACGCGGCACGAGAGCGGCGCGATGTTCTCGGCCGCCGGCTACGCCCGGATGACGGGCAAGCTCGGCGTCGTGGCCGTCACCTCGGGCCCGGGCGTCCTGAACTCCATGACCGGGCTCGCCACCGCCTGGTGCGACGGCACGCCGGTGCTGCTCCTCGTGGGCGAGACCCCGCGCAGCTCGCACGGCAAGGGCATCCTCCAGGATGGCTCCGCGCACGGCCTGCAGATCGTCGAGATGACGCGCAGCATCGCCAAGCTCTCGCTCGAGGTCCCGAGCGCGAGCGCGCTGCCCCACCTGCTCCGCCGCGGCATCCAGACCGCGCTGACCGGGCGCCCGGGGCCCGTCGTGATGACGCTGCCGCTCGACGTGATCACGGCGCAGGTCAGCCCGCCGCGCCGCGGCGGCCACGTGACGTCGCGCAACGTGATCGAGCCCGAGCTCATCGACGAGATCAGCTCGCTGTTCCTCAGCGCCGATCGGCCCGTGATCCTCGCCGGCTCCGGCCTGCGCGCCGACGGCGCCACCGCCCGCCTGCGCGAGCTCGCCGAGCGCCTGCGTTGCCCGGTCGTGACCACGCCGAAGGGCAAGGGCGTGTTCCCCGAGGACCACCCGCTCGCGCTCGGCGTCCTGGGCGTCGGCGGCCACCGCTCGGCGCGGCGGTATATAGAGGCCGGCGTCGACGCGGTGCTCGCGATCGGCACGAGCCTCGGGGACATCGCCACCGAGGGCTTCCTGCCGCAGATCCAGGCCCGCACGCTGGTCCACGTCGACGTCGACGGGCGCCAGATCGGCCGCAGCTACTCGCCCACCCACGCCGTGGTCTCGAGCGCGGCGGACTTCCTGGGTACGCTGCTCGAGCGACTCGCGTCCCAGACGCGGCTGCCGCCGGTGCTGCGCAGCAGCACCGGCGGGATCGCGCGCCAGGAGCTGCCGTCCTCGGCCAAGCCCGATCGGATCGCGACGCAGGATGTCATCTCCGAGATCCAGGAGATCCTGCCGCCCGATACGATCTACGCCGTCGACTCGGGCGAGCACTTCGTGTTCGCGACCCACTTCCTCCAGCTCACGCACCCGGACTCGTACGTGGTCATGACGGGACTCGGCTCGATGGGCCCGTCGATCGGCGCCGCGATCGGCGCCCAGCTCGCGCACCCCGACCGGTTCGTCACCGCGATCTGCGGCGACGGCTGCTTCTCGATGAACGCGTTCGAGATCGCGACCGCGGCCGCCGAGCGGCTGCCGATCCGCGTGTTCGTGTTCAACGACGAGCGGCTCGGCATGGTCGAGATCGGTCACCAGCGGATCTACGGCCGCACGCCGGAGTTCTCGCTGAAGACGCTCGACGTGTGCACGCTGGCGCAGGGGCTCGGCGCGACGACCTTGCGGATCAACGGCATCGGCCAGCTGCGCGCCGCCCGCGCGACGATCCTCCACGCGAGGGGCCCGGTCGTCATCGACGTCCGGGTCGATCCCGACGTGTTCATCCCGCGGATCGAGCGGGTCGCCGCGATGGTGACGGGGACCCCGCCCAAGTCGTCCAAGAGCGTGCACTGACGGCATGACGGACGCGGTCGACCTCGTGGATCCCGGCACCTACGCGGCCGGGATCCCGCACGAGGTGTTCCGATCGCTGCGCGAGCAAGATCCGGTGTCGTGGCGCGCCGCCGGCTACTGGGCGGTGACGCGCTACGACGACTCCGTCGCGGTGCTCAAGACCCCGCAGATCTTCTCGTCGTGGCGCGGCGGCGCCCTGTTCGACGACCCGCCGCCGGAGTTCCTCGCGAAGCTGCGCGAGAACATGCTGAACCGCGATCCGCCCGAGCACACCGCGCTGCGGCGGCTCGTGAACCACGCGTTCAGCCCGCGGCGGCTCGCCGCGCTCGAGGCCCACATCGCCGAGTACGCGCAGAGCCTCGTCGACCGCGTGATCGAGCGCGGCCGCTGCGACTTCGCGGCCGAGATCGCCGGCGAGATGCCGCTGTCGGTGATCTGCGAGATCCTGGGCGTCCCGCTCGAGGACCGCCAGCCGCTGTACGCGCTGACGGCCCGCATGCTGAGCAACGAGCACCCCGATCGCGCCGAGGCGTTCCGCGACGCGATGGCGGCCGCGGCCGAGCTGCGCGCGTACGGCGCCGCGCTCGAGGTTCGCAAGCGCGCGGTGCCCGGCGATGACCTCGCCACGAGCCTGCTCCACGCCGAGCTCGATGGCCGGCGGCTCCACACCGGCGAGTTCCAGGCCTTCTTCATGCTGCTGTTCAACGCCGGCGCGGAGACCACCCGGAGCCTCCTGTGCCACGGCCTCGATCTCCTGCTCGACCGCCCCGAGCTCCAGGCGCGCCTCCGCGGCGACCTCGAGCTGCTCCCCCACGCGATCGAGGAGATGCTGCGCTACGAGCCCCCCGTCATCTACTTCCGCCGCACCGCCACGCGCGACACCGAGCTCGGCGGCCGGCGGATCGCCGAGGGCGACAAGGTGGTCGTGTTCTTCCCCGCCGCGAACCGCGATCCGCGAGCGTTCGAGGAGCCGGACCGCTTCGACGTCGATCGCTGGCCCAATCACCACCTCGCGTTCGGCATCGGCCCGCACTTCTGCCTCGGCGCGCCGCTCGCGCGGATCGAGAGCAAGCACGTCTTCCGCGAGGTCCTCACCCGGCTCACCGGGATCGAGCGCGCCGCCCCCATGGTCCGGGCGCGCCCCAGCTTCACCCGCGGCGTGCGCAGCCTGGAGATCCGCTTCGCCCCATCGAGCATTTCCCGATAACGCGGCCCGCGCCCGCCCAGAACCACATTGAATGCCGCGCCGCGCCGGCAGTAGGATGGCCTCACATGCGCGCCGTCGGTGTCCTCGGGATGGGGGCGTTCCTGCCCCCGATCGTTCGCACCAACGATTGGTGGCCGGCCGCCACGATCGCGCAATGGCAGGGGCGCGCCGCGCACCGCGCCACGAACACCGAGATCCCAGCCAATGTCTCGGCGGGCGTCCGGCGGACGCTCGAGGCGTTCGCCGTCCACGTGGACGATCCGTTCCGCGGCGCCCGCGAGCGGCGGGTGATGCCCGACGACATGACGGTCTCCGACATGGAGGTGGCCGCGGCCCGCGAGGCGATCGCGCGCGCCGGCGTCGCGCCCGACTCGATCGACGCGATCTTCACCCAGACGCCCGTGGCCGAGTACCTGATGGTCAACCCGGCGAGCGAGACCCACCGCGCGCTCGGCCTGCCCCAGCGCTGCTTCGCGATGGCCACGGAGGTCGCGTGCAACGGGTTCGCGATGCACGCCACCCTCGCGCAGTCGATGATCAAGAGCGGCGCCGCGCGCCACGTGCTGGCGATCCAGTCATCGGCGATCACGCGCGTGCTCGATCCCCGCGAGCCGGACTCCGCCTGGTGGGGCGACGGCGCCGTCGCGGCGGTGTTCGGGCCGGTCTCGGCGGAGCGCGGCCTCCTGGCGGCCGAGCACAACACCGACGGCACCAACTGCCGGGCGCTCGTCTTGGGCGGCCCCGACAAGCGGTGGTGGCAGGGCAGCGAGATCACCGTGCACTCGGTGGATCGCGTGCACACGCGCTCGATGCTGCTCAGCCTCGTGGACCGGGCGGGCGACTCGATCGCGCAGGCCCTGAAGGCCGCGGGGCTCGCGCCGGGCGACGTCGACTTCTACGCCGCCCACCAGGGCACCGCGTGGCTCGCGGACGTCACCCGCGAGCACGCCGGCCTCGAGCGCGCGAAGACGCTCGTCACGTTCCCGTCCTGCGGCAACATGAACAGCGCCAACGTGCCGTACATCCTCGCGCTCGCCGAGCGCGAGGGGCTGATCCGGGACGGCTCGGTCGTGGTGACGTTCGGCGGCGGGCTCGGCGAGACGTGGTCGAGCCTGGCGTTTCGGTGGGGGCGCTAACCGCGGGCAGGCTCCGAACAGTCGGGCCGAGGCCGCCAGGCTTCTCCGCAGCGCGATCTCGTGGTACGTCCTCCGGCGGGGCTCGTGGCACGCTCACCGTGCTGCGGCGTCTGCCTGTCAGCCGTAGCACCGCCATCCGCAGCACCATCATCCGCAGCACCCCGCTACCTGCATGAACGAAGTCTCCTGCAAAGCAGCCTTCGAGCTGCTGCTCGTGCCGCTCGCGCAGAAGGGCATCACCGCCGGCCACCTGGTCGAGGGCACCACGGTCTCGCCCGCGACGATCCAGAACAAGAAGGCGCGCATCGACTGGGCGGACTTCGTCACGATCATGCACAACGTCCGCCCGCACCTGGACGATGAAGAGCTGATCGACATCGGGCGCACGTTCCTCAGCACGTCGGGCCTGCGGTTCGCGCTCGTGATCGGGCGCCTGCTCTACTCGATCAAGGACTTCTACCGCTGGATGATGAAGCCCCGCGAGGGCGTCGGGAACCAGTTCTTCACCTGCGTCCACCCGACCTTCCGCGACGTCTCGGATCACGAGATCGAGGTCGACCTGACGCTGCCCGACGGCTTCGAGGTGTGCTGGGAGTTCCTGCTCACCTCGCAGGGCAACTTCGAGGAGCTGCCGCGGATGCTCGGCCTGTCGCGCGCGCAGGTCACGCTCACGCGCCTGCCGAACGGCGGCCGCTACCGCATCGTCATCCCGAAGAGCGTGCCGCTGTTCACGCGGATCCGCCGCTGGCTGACGTGGCCGTTCACGGTCCGCGCCGCGGCCCGCGAGCTCCAGGCCGCGCACGAGTCGCTGCTCGAGCAGTACCAGCAGCTCGAGATGGCGCAGTCGATGATCGCGCACCAGGCGGCGCACCTGCGGACCGCCCACACGCTGAACGATCTGATCCTGCGCGACCTCGAGATCAGCCGCCTGCTCGACACGGTCGCCAAGGCGCTGGTCGAGGAGGCCGGCTTCTCGTGGGCCGAGCTCTCGCTGCTCCGCACCGAGAAGGAGCCCGCGCGCGTCGCGAGCTACGGCGCGGAGGTGCACGAGGCGCCGATCAAGCGCTCGCTCGAGTCGGGCGGCGGGCAGGCCGTCGGCGAGCTCGCGGTGGCCCTGCGCCCCGGCGATCACCGCCAGGAGCGCGAGGAGCTGCTCGCGCTGATCGCGCCGACCCTGGCCACCGGCATCCAGAACGCGCTCTACCGCACCAACCTCGAGCGCCTGGTCGAGCTGCGCACCGCCGAGCTGACCCAGGCGCACGATCAGCTCGCGGGCATCGTGGAGCAGCTGCGGGACGCGCAGAGCGCGCGCCAGCGGTTCTTCGGCAACATCTCTCACGAGATCCGCACGCCGCTGACGCTCATCATGCTGGCCGTGGCGGACATCGAGTCGCGCTCGGGCCGGCTGCTCGATGATCGCTCGCGGGCGGGCCTGGTCACGGTGAACGACGCGTCGCGCAAGCTCGTGCGCCTGGTCGACGAGCTCCTGCTGCTCGCCGCCGGCCAGGAGAACAAGCTGCGCACGCACCCCGAGCCGACGGACCTGGTCGCGCTCGTGAAGCTCCTCGGCTCGGCGTGGCTGCCCGCCACCGAGCAGGCGCAGCTCACGCTCGAGACCCGGACGCCGGAGGCGCTGGTCGCCAACGTCGATCCCGTGGCGCTCGAGCGCATCGCCACGAACCTCGTCTCGAACGCGGTGAAGTACACGCCGGCCGGCGGCAGCATCGCGATCGAGCTCGCCGAGGAGCCCGAGGGCATCCGGCTGTCGGTGCTCGACACCGGCCCCGGCATCGACGAGGAGCTGGCCAACCGGCTGTTCGGCCGGTTCGAGCGCTCGCTCGGCGAGGACCGGCGAAAGGCGGGCACCGGCCTCGGGCTCTCGCTCGTCAAGCAGCTGGTCGAGGCGCACGACGGCAAGATCGAGGCGCGCCAGCGACCGACCGGCGGCGCCGAGCTGCGGGTGATCCTGCCGGCCTCGGCGATCCTCCGCGACGTGGCGGCCGTCGCCCGGCCGCAGCTCCAGCTCGCGCCGGAGCTCGGCAGCCGCGCCCGGGTCGAGAGCGGGCGGCGGGTCGGCCCCGCCTCGGGCGCCAAGGGGACGATCGTGCTCGCCGAGGACGACGTCGGCCTGTCCGAGATGATCTCGAAGCTCCTCTCCGAGGAGTTCACGGTGGTCGTCGCCAACGACGGCAACGCCGCGCTCGAGCTGGTGCGCACGCACCAGCCGCAGCTGCTCATCACCGACGTCGACATGCCGGGGATGAACGGCATCGAGCTGGCGCAGGCGTTCCGCGAGCGCAGCGGCGACAAGGTCGCGCCGATCATCATCCTGTCGGCGATGATCGATCTCGGCACGCGCGTCGCCGGCCTCGAGGCGGGCGCGGTCGATTACGTCACCAAGCCCTTCGATCCGATCGAACTCAGGGCGCGCGTGCGCGCGCAGCTGCGGATGCGCGAGCTGTCCATGCGGCTCCAGCGCGCCGAGCAGTTCTCGATGCTCGGCATCCTCACCTCGGGCCTGGCGCACGAGCTGAGGAACCCGGCCAACGGCATCGTCAACGCGGTGCAGCCGCTCACCGAGCTCCTGCCGCCGGAGCTGACGACCGAGGACACCGCGGTCGGCCAGCTGCTCGAGGTGATCCGCACCTGCGCCGATCAGATCGGCTTCCTCTCGCGCCAGCTCCTGGGGTTCCGGGGCGGCAACGTCGAGCTGGAGATGCGGCCGATCCCGATCGTCGAGCTGGTCGATCGCTCGATCATGCTGTCCAAGCGCGCGCTCACGGGCATCGAGGTCCGCAACAAGCTCCCCCGCGATCTCAAGGTCGTGTGCGCGCCGCCGCTCATGACGCAGGTCCTGACCAACCTGATCGAGAACGCCGGCCACGCCGCCGCGCCCGGCGGCTGGGTCGAGATCCGCGCGGTCATCGACGGCGGCCGGTGCAACCTCGAGATCGCCGACAGCGGCACCGGGGTGCCCCCGGACCTCCGCGACCGCGTGTTCGAGCCGTTCTTCACGACCAAGCCGGTCGGCAAGGGCACCGGGCTCGGCCTCTCGGTGGCCCGGGATATCATCCACAAGCATGGGGGAGTCCTGGAGATCCGCGACCGGGACGCCCGACCGTTCTTCGTAATCGACCTTCCGCATGGTTCCCCCGACGACGCCGCGTCGGACACGGTAAGCTAGGTCTCCCTCGCTCATGACGAAGCCCGCCAAAACCGGCCCCCTGGTCCTGTACGTCGACGACGAGAAGGCCAACCGCATCGTCTTCGAGCAGTCGGTCACCGACTTCAACGTGATCACCGCCTCCGACGGCCCGCAGGCCCTCGAGCTGATGGCGCAGCAGGACGTGGCGGTGCTCGTCACCGACATGCGCATGCCAGAGATGAGCGGCGAGGAGCTGCTCAGGATCGCCAAGGAGCGGCACCCGCAGACGATCCGCATGGTCGTCACCGCGTACGCCGACGTCGATCCGATCCTGCGCGCGATCAACGAGGGCCTCGTCGTGCGCTACATCGTCAAGCCCTGGCAGCGCACCGAGCTGATCCAGGTGCTGCGCTGGGCGTGCGAGGCGTGGACCTTCGGCCGCGATTCGGCCGCGCTCCACCGCCGGCTCATGGAGACCGAGCGGCTCGCCACGCTCGGCAGCATCGCCGCCCTGCTCGTCCACGATCTGAAGCAGCCGCTCATGTCGCTGCTCGTCAACATCGAGGTGATGCGCGAGCTGGCCAACTCCTCGGCCACGCTGCACGCCGCCATCGAGAAGGCCGCGATCCAGCCGGCGCTGCGCAAGCGCCTGCTCGATCTGATCGATGACCTCGAGCCGGTGACGACCGACCTCAAGACCTCGGCGACGCACCTCTCCGAGCTGATCAACGGCCTGCGCGAGTTCGGCAAGCCGCGCGACGGCGCCAAGGCCACGCGCACCGATCCGCTGCCGATCGTCCGCCACGCGATGGCCGTCTGCCAGGAGCTGGCGCTGACCAGCCGCGGCTCGATCGGCTACAGCGGGCCCACGAAGCTCCCGCTCGTGCGGATGTCCGCCACCGAGCTGACGCAGGTCTTGATCAACGTGATCGCGAACGGCGCCCAGGCGGTGGCCGCGCGCGGCATGCCGAACGGCAAGATCTCGATCAGCGCCAAGCCCGAGGAGGGCATGCTCGAGCTGCAGGTGCGCGACGACGGCATCGGCATGCCGCAGGACGTGCTGAGCCGCGCCGGCACGCCGTTCTTCACCACCCGCACCGAGGGCACGGGCCTGGGCCTCGCGCAGTGCCAGCGCCTGATCGGCACCGCCGGCGGGCGGTTCAAGATCGAGAGCGAGCCCGGCAAGGGCACCACCGTCACCATCATCCTGCCCACCGCCGCCGCCTAGGGCGCGGGGCCGGCCCAAAGGCACGAGGGCGAGGCGCGCGTGACCAGGATCGCCGTCGTCGGAGGTGGCGCGGCCGGCATGGGGGCCGCGAAGGTCCTCCTCGACGCCGGCCTCGAGGTCACGCTGTACGAGGAGGCGCCCCGGCTCGGCGGCCACTGCTTCGCGGTGCCCGTGCCGCTGCCGTCGGGCCGCGGCACCCTGCTGATCGACGCCGGCGTCAGCGACGTCAACCGCGCCACCTCGGGCGCGGTGCGGGGCCTGCTCGCCGAGCTCGGCCTCGCCACGCAGCCCGTCGTCCACGACACCACGTGCGCCACGCTCGCCGGCGACCCCGTGTGGACCACCCGCGGCGGGCGCCGCGCGCTCGGCGGGATCGACGACGAGGCGCGCTTCTTCGAGGAGATCGATCTGTTCAGCGCCACCTGCGTCGAGGTCACCGCCGAGGCGCGGTTCTCCGAGTGGACCGCGCGCGAGTACCTCGAGGAGCACGGCTACGGCCCGGACTTCCGCAGGAGCTTCTTCGGCCCGCTCGCCGGCGGCGCGTTCCCGATGCCCGATCGCGATCCCGAGGACTACTTCATCCGGCCCCTCGTCGCGTACTGGCAGATGGAGGGCACCGTCGGCGGGGCGCCCGACGAGCGCATCGTCGTCGAGGACGGCATGCACGCGTGGCCCGCCGCGTTCCACATCTGGTTCGAGCAGCGCGGCGGCCGGCTGCGCACCGGCACGCGCGTCGTCGGGATCTCGCGGCGGCCGCGCGGGATCCGGCTCCGCCTCGAGACCCACGAGGGCGCGCACGAGTCGCAGTGGTTCGATCACGTCGTGCTCGCCGCGAGCCCGCACGCGAGCCGCTCGATGATCGAGGACCCCACCGCCGACGAGGCCGCGCTCCTGGGCGCGTTCCAGTGGCAGCGCGCGCGCGTCGCCGTCCACCGCGACGCCGCCTACGTGTGCAGCGATCCGGCGCTGATCGCCGCCTGCAACTACGTGATCGGCGAGGGCGGCCTGCCCGAGACCCGGCCCACGGTGACGCTCTCGCCCAAGCGGCTCGCCGGGCTGCCCCCCGACGCCCCCGACGTGTTCGTCACGATCAACCCGCACCGCGCGCCGCGCGAGATCATCGCGAACCGGTTCTTCGTGCACCCCGCGCTCGCGCGGCCGACCGACATCGCGACCCGCCGGCTCGCCGAGCTCCAGGGCAGCGGCAACACCTGGTTCGCCGGCGGCTGGCTCCGCGTCCCGCACGTCCACGAGCAGGCGCTCGCGTCGGGGCTCGACGTCGGCCACGAGCTGGTCGCCGCGCTGTCGCGGCCGGGCGGCACCAGCGCGGGCGCCAGCACCGGCACCGGCACCGCGCGCCGGCGGTCCCCGCGCGGCTACCTGGACGCGCTCCGCGACTCGCCGATCTTCGCGTCGCTCGATCCGTGCCTGCTCGAGGAGATCCGCGTCACCGCGCGCCCGTTCGAGGCCGCCGCCGGCGACGTGCTCGCGCGCGAGGGCGAGGCCGCGAGCGGCCTGGTCCTCATCACCGAGGGCGAGGCCGTGGGCACGCGCGGCGGGCGCCACGTCGCGCGCCTGGGGCCCGGCGCGCTCGTCGGCGAGGTCTCGATCCTCTGCGGCGGCCCGTCCCCCGTCAGCTGCGCGGCGAGGAAGCCCATCGCCGGCTGGTTCTTCGAGCGCGCGGGCATCGAGCAGCTGCGGCACCAGACCTCGCCCGGCGCGTTCGCGTTCCTCGATCAGATCGCGCGCGCCAGCATGCGCGTGCTGCGCGAGATGATCGATCGCCGCTTCGGCCCCCCGCCGCCGGCCGAGCCCGCGCCGTGGACCGAGGCGCGCGCCCTGGGCCCCGCGGCCGGCCTGCTCCACGAGCTCGCCCTGCCCGACCCCGCCCGCCTGCGCGCGACCCTGTGGGAGCTGCCCACCGGCATGGCGATCGTGCACGCCGGCGAGGTCAGCCGCCGGTTCTTGATCGTGACGCACGGGCGGATCGAGGTCACCGGCCCCGACGGCACGCCCCTCGTCGACGCCGGCCCCGGCGATCTGCCCGGCGTGCTCGCCGTGTTCGACGGCGGCCGCCAGCCGTTCACGCTCGTCACGGCCCAGCCGACGATCGCGGCGGCCATCGACGCCGATCGGTTCCGCGAGCTGCGCTACGGCGGCAGCGCGCTCGCCGCCAACCTGGTCCCGCGCGTCCACCGCTACCTCGTCGAGCGCTACCGGCCGCTGCTCGACGCGATGCTGGGCGAGGACGAGGAGACCGCCGTCGACGCGATGATCTACTGACCCGCCGCCGGCGCGGCCGATCGGCGCAGCCGCGCGCGCACGGCCGCCACCTCCTCGGGCAGCAGCAGCACCGGGTACAGCGCGAGCATCGCCGCCGGGAAGATGCCCAGCTGCATCGTCAGCGCGATGCCCAGGTGGAACGTCACGCCGAGCCCGATCCAGATCCAGCGCAGCCGCAGCCGGTTGCACCAGCGCCGCAGCCGCCCCGGCCGCTCCGCCGTGGCCGCGTAGTACGTGAAGAGCAGCATCAGCGGCGCGCCCAGCTCGAACGCCATCGTCGCCGCCGTCGCGACGCGCGTCAGCGGATAGATCGGCCCGACCCACCCCGGATCGAATCGCGCGAAGTGCGGATCGGCGAGCGCGTTGGCGAGCGCCGTGAAGCCGCCCGCCGGGCCCCACTCGGCGCCCGTCTTGTTGTGCCCGCCCGAGAAGTAGACCCAGAGGAGCTGGAGCAGCAGCAGGTAGCGCGGCCACGCCGGCACCTCCGCCGGCGGCGGGCGGCCCAGCTTGCGCATCACCCACGCGTCCACCGACCACGCCGCGTGCGAGCGCGACAGCGCCAGGACGAGCAGCACGATGCGCGCCAGGCCATCGATCCCGCGGTCCCCGTCGGGCGCGCGGATCGCAAACTGCGCGGAGGCCAGCACCGCCGCCACGCACGCCGCGCGCGTCAGCGTGCCCGTGGCCACGCAGACCAGCGCGAGCGTCGAGATCCACCACAGCGCCATCGCCGAGCCGCCGTCCGTGCCCAGCCAGCGCGCCGCCCACCGCCCCGCGCCGCCCGTCGCGTAGCCGTCGGGCGGCATCGCCCACAGCGGCTCGATCACGCCGAGGTGCCACGCGACGAGGTTGTCGTAGAGCAGCACGAT
>Ga0307406_10001060_pt1 | contig 15303 bp, 9 predicted proteins | sample 322Cmetagenome_3_FD_203706 | JGI IMG/M metagenome (GOLD analysis project Ga0307406, IMG submission 203706) | Maize rhizosphere microbial communities from greenhouse at UC Davis, California, United States - 322HYB-C-2 | ecosystem: Host-associated > Plants > Roots > Rhizosphere > Soil | place... | reverse complement strand
CGCCGGCCCCGCGCGCGGGGTGAGGATCCTCGGCGTCGGCGAGCACGCCGCGCTGGGCGACATGTACCTCCGACTCTCCCGCGCCGGCCACGACGTTCGCGTCCACGCCAGCGACGGCGAGCCGCCCGCGGGGCGTGGGCCGCGGGTGATGGGCGGCATGCTCCGCTTCACCGACGACTGGCGCGCCGAGCTCGGCTGGGTGCGCGCGGCGGGGGACGAGGGGGCGATCGTCTTCGAGCGGGCGGTGGACGGCGCGCTGCAGCGCGAGCTGCGCGAGGCCGGCTACCACGTGATCGGCGGCAGCCCGCTCGGCACGCGCCTCGAGGGGGACCGCCCGTTCGGACAGCGCGTCGCCGCCGAGGCGATGGACGTGCGAGTCGCCGCGATGCACCGCTTCGACGGCGCCGGCTCGTTCGAGCGCGCGATCCGGTTCGTGCGCGAGCGCGGCGGGCGGTGGGTGCTGAAGATGAACGGCGCCGGCTTCGCCTCCTTCCGCAACTACGTCGGCGAGCTGGAGGACGGCTCCGACGTCGCCGCCGCACTCGAGGTGCAGGGCGCGCGCTGGCGCTACGACGAGTCCGCCGACTTCGTGCTGATGGAGCACGTCGCCGGCGTCGAGGTCGGCGTCGGCGCCTACTTCGACGGCGAGCGCTTTCTGTTCCCGGCCTGCCTCGACTGGGAGCACAAGCGGTTCTTCAACGGCGACCTCGGCGAGTTGACGGGGGAGATGGGGACGCTCGTCACGTACCGCGGTGCCGAGCGGCTGTTCGAGCGCACGCTCGGCCGCCTGACGAGTCTCCTGCGCGACGACGGCTACGTCGGCTACATCAACCTCAACACGGTCGTCAACGACGCCGGCGTCTGGCCGCTCGAGTTCACGGCGCGCTTCGGCTATCCCGGCTTCGCGATCCTCGACGCCCTGCACACGGCGGGCGACGGCTGGGGCGAGATCCTCGCCCGGATGGTCGCCCGCCGCGGCGACCCCGCCTTCCGCACGGCGCCGGGCTACGCCGTCGGCGTCGTCCTCACCGTGCCGCCCTTTCCGTACAACACCGAGCACTCCGCGTTCGGCGGCGGGGCACCGATCACGCTGCGCGCCGACACGACCGACGACGAGCGCGACGGCCTCCACTTCGCCGAAGTCGCGCTCGAGGAGACCGCGGCCGGCCCGCACCGACTCGTGACGAGCGACGGGATCGGCTACGTGATGGTCGCCACGGGGGCGGGCGCGCGCGCCGAGGACGCGCAGCGCGCCGCCTACGCGCTGGCGTCGCGCGTCGTCATTCCCAACCTCCGCTACCGGACGGACATCGGGAGCCGCTTCGTCGAGCGCGACCGCGCCGAGCTGATCCGGCTCGGCTGGCTCGACGACGCGCCGCCCGCCTAACGCAGGATGGAGATCGGGTCCGCGCGCGTCGCCCGGCGCACGGGGGCGAGGAGGGCCACCGTGCCGCAGAGGACCAGCATGAGGACGGCGACGCCGAGCGCCAGCGGGTCGAACTCCGACACGCCGTAGAGCAGACCGCGCAGCGTGCGGGCGACGAAGAAGACGCCGACCGCGCCGACGGCGAGGCCGAGCCCCATCCACACCGCGCCCTGGCGCAGCACCAGCCGCGCGATCCCGCCGCGGGTCGCGCCGAGCGCGACGCGGACGCCGAACTCCTGCTCGCGCGCCGCCGCCATCGCCGCGAACATCGCGTAGACGCCGACCGAGGCGAGGAGCAGCGCCAGCGCGCCGAACGCCGTCATCAGCACGGCCGGGAGCCGGCGCCCGGTAAGTCCCTCGGCGAGGAAGGCGCGCAGCGCCGCCGCGCCGCGCAGCGGGACGCCGGGGTCGAGCGCCGCTACCTCGCGCCGGACCGACGGGACGAGCGACAGCGGGTCGGGGCAGCCGCTCCCCCCCGGCGCGCAGGCGGTGCGGACGAGCAGGGTGCGGCTCGGCCGCACGTCGAGGCGCGCCGGCCCGTAGGCCATCGGCTCGGCGTCGGGGCGGGCCGGGTCGTTACGCACGTCGCCGACGATCCCGACGACCGTGAACGGCGTCGAGTTCGGGTTCGGGCCCATGCGGAGCTGCGCGCCGAGCGCGTCACCCTTGGGCCAGAAGCGGCGCGCCATCGCCTCGCTGATGATCATCGTCGGCGCCTCCTCGCGCTCCTGGGGGCCGAAGGTGCGGCCGCTGCGCAGCGGGATGCCGAGCGTGCGGAAGTAGTCGTCGCTGACGCTGGCGTAGAGCACGAACGGGATCTTGTCATCCGGCGGCGGCGGCGCCCCGACGACGGCGATCCCGTTGCGGTTCATCACCGCCGTCGGCGGCTCGCTGACGTCGCCGACGGCGGTGACGCCGGGGACGGCGCGCAGCCGCTCCTCGAGCTGCTCGAAGAAGCGGGCCTGCGACTGCGGCGTCCGGTACGAGGCGGCGGGGAGCTGGACCGACACGCTCAGCACGCCGTCGGGAGCGAAGCCGAGCGGCGCGGCGCTCATCGCCCACAGGCTGCGGGCGAGCAGGCCGGCGCCGGCCAGGAGGCTGACGCAGAGCGCGATCTGGCCGGCGACGAGCGCGCCGCGCAGGCGCCGCGAGCGCCGGCTCTCGCTCGTCCCGCGCGTCTCGTCGCGCAGCGTGCCCTGCGGGTCGGCGCGTCCGACCGAGAGCGCCGGCGCGAGCCCGAAGGCGAGCCCCGTCAGGAGCGCGACGAGCGCCGTCACCGCGACCGCACCCGGGTCGAGCCCCAGCTCGGCGTACGGCGGCAGCGCGCGCGAGGCCAGCCCGCGCAGCACCGCGAGGCCGGCCGCGGCGAGCAGGATGCCGGCGATGCCGCCAGCGAGGGCGAGCAGCACACTCTCGGTGAGGAGCTGGCGCACGAGGCGGCCGCGGCCCGCGCCGAGCGCGACGCGGACGGCGAACTCGCGGCGGCGCGAGATCGTGCGCGAGAGGAGCGCGCCGGCGAGGTTGGCGCAGGTGATGAGCAGCACGAGGCCGGCACTCGCCATCAGCGCGAGGAGGGGCGTGCGCGTGTCGCCGACCAGCGCGTCGCGCAGCGACATCGCTGTCAGTATCACGCTGGCGTTGTCGCGTGGGTGCTCCCGCGCGAGGTCGGCACCGATCGCGACGACGTCGCGCTGCGCCGCCTCCGCGGCGACGCCCGGCTTGAGCCGCCCGACGACGCCGAGCCAGTGCGAGCCGCGCGCGCCGATGGGGTCGGCCAGGTAGGGGCGGAGGCCAAGCGGGAAGTAGAAGTCCGTCTCGCCGATCGGGCCGACGAAGCCGCGCGGCAGGACGCCGCCCACCGTGCGGGGGATGCCGTTGATGCGGATCGTCCGCTCGAGGATCTGCGGGTCGCCGCCGAACAGCCGCTGCCAGGCGTCGTGCGTCACGAGGACGACCTGCACCGTGTCCTGCACGTCGTCGTCGCGCAGCGTGCGGCCGAGCGCAGCCGAGACGCCGAGCGTCGGGAAGAGCGCCGGCTCCGCCCACGCGACCTTGACGACCTGCGGCTCGTCGCCGGCCAGCACGGCCTCGCGCGGCAGGCTGGCGAACGCCGCGACGCGCGTGAACGACCGCTGGCGCTGGGCGAGGTCGCTCACCGTGCCGGCGCTCAGCGGGCCGCGCTCGTGCGAGCCGTCGGCGAAGCGCGCGTGGATGCGCACGAGGCGGTCGGCGTCGGCGTAGGGGAGCGCGTCGAGCAGCACCGACTTGAGGACGCCGAAGACGGCGGCGTTGGCGCCGATGCCGAGGGCGAGGGTGACGACGGCGAGAAGCGAGAAGAGCGGGGTGCGGAGCGCCGAGCGCGCGCCGTAGCGCACGTCCTGGCGGAGGTCGTCGAACCAGTCGCGGCGGCCGGCGGCGCGCGTCTCCTCGGTCTGGAGCTCGGCGCACTCGCGCCGCACGCCCTGCCAGTCGCCGAAGCGCTCGAGGGCGGCGGCGCGCGCCGCCTCGGGCGTCATCCCCTGGGCGACGAAGTCGCGCGTCCGCTGCTCGAGGTGGAAGGCCAGCTCGTCGTCCACCTCGCGCTCGGGGGCGTGGCGGAGGAAGGCCGCGTCGAAGCGGCGCCGCGCGCCATGACCGCCCGGCTGCTGCTTGTCGGAGCTCGCCATGGGGTCACCTCGCCCAGCTCGGGGCGCGCGTCGTCCCGATCGCTTGCGTCACGGCGTCGGCGAAGCGGCGCCAGCCCGACGTCTGCTCGCGCAGCTGCTGCTCGCCGTCGGTGGTGAGGCGGTAGAACTTCGCGCGGCGGTTGTTCTCCGACGTCCCCCACTCGGCCTTGATCCACCCCTTGCGGGCCATCCGGTAGAGGGCGGGGTAGAGCGACCCCTCTTCGACGCGGAGGACGTCGTCGGTCACGCTCTCGATCCAGCTCGCGATCCCGTACCCGTGCATCGGCCCCCAGGAGAGGGTCTTGAGCACGAGCAGCTCGAGCGTCCCCTGCAGCAGCCCCGAATCCTTGGTGAACATGGCGCGGCGTCTCCCTATGTCGGTCTAGGGGACAGGATAGGGAGACTCCCTTAGACGCGCAAGGGGAAGCTACAGAGCTGGCGACGAGGATGGGGGATACAGAGGGAGCCAAGAGCGAAGGAAGAAAGACTGCTCGACGCCGTGGTGCGTCGAGCAGTCTTTCTTCCTTCGCTCTTCACAGCCCTCCCCGTTCCGTGACGAGTGAAACGGGAACGGGGTATGCGAGGGAGCAGGGGCCTTCGGGCTTCCACTTCGGTACCGTTTCCCGCCCGCGAGGCGCCCATGGTCGAACCGCTGCTCCCCTCCCTCGACGCGACGAGCGCCGCCGCTTCCGGCGGCTCGCTGAGCCCGGACGTGCCGGCGGCGGAGGTCGAGCGGCTCGTGGCCGGGGTCGAGCCGCCATCGTTCCGGCCCATCCTCGCGCGCTGCCTCGCCGGCACGGTGTCCCCGCAGGTCGCGCTGATGCAGATGATCTGCGAGAGCGAGAGCGCGCCGGCGGTGCGGGCGGCGGTGGACGAGGTGACGGCGCGCACCGACGCCGACTCGCGGGCCACCGACTCGATCGTCCGCGACCGGGTGGACGACCTGACGCGGATCCTCGTCGACCACGAGGACGGCGTGGACCGGATCGTCGACATGCTGCGCAGCAACGTGGACTCGAGCGCGCCGGCGGCGACGGTCGAGGAGGGGATCGCCTACTGCGAGCAGCTGTTCGACTGGAGCGTGCAGCAGTCCGAGGAAGCGAGCGTCGCCATGTACTCGCTCGGCAGCCCCGAGCTGCTGGCGCGGGCGACGGGGGAGGTCGTCGAGCAGCTCGCGCGCTGGGGGACGCTCGGCGCCGACCGCACGGTGCTCCAGATCGGGTGCGGGATCGGGCGCATCGAGCGGGCGATCGCCGGCCGCGTGCGCGCGGCGTACGGGATCGACGTCTCGGTCGAGATGGTGCGCGCGGCGCGGCGCCGGTGCGCGGGGCTCGCCAACGTCCACCTCGAGAAGAGCTCGGGGCACGACCTCGCGCTGTTCGAGGCCGAGCAGTTCGACCTCGTCTACGCGGTGGACACCTTCCCCTACCTGCTGCAGTCGGGCCCCGAGCTGGTCGAGCGCCACTTCGCCGAGGCGCACCGCGTGCTCAAGCCGGCGGGCGACTTCGTGATCTTCAACTACTCCTACCGCGGCGACCTCGACGCCGACCGCGCCGACGTCCGCCGCCTCGCCCGCGCCGGCGGCTTCGTCGTCCTCGACGACGGCGTGCGCCCGTTCGCGCTGTGGGACGGGACGGGGTGGAGGATGCGGAAGGTCGAGGACTGAAGAGCGGGGCGCGGCTCTGCCTGTCGTCCCGAGCGCCAGCGAGGGATCGCTGTACCACGGAGCGATCCCTCGGTCGTTATCACTCCCTCGGGATGACGGAGTGGATGGCTCGTCGCGCCCCGTGCCGCGTTCACCGCTTTTCTCGCACCTCGTCCTTCGCGATCTGCGGTCGGTGCGTCGCGAACTTCTGGATCGCCTCGAGGGTGACCATGCAGAAGGCGGCCCAGGCGAGGCCGACGAGCACGCCGGCGAAGACGTCCGACGGGTAGTGGACGCCGAGGTAGAGGCGGCTGAGGCAGATGAGGGCGATCAGCACCGCCGCGACGAGTAGCGTCGCGACGCGCGCCCATCGTCGCTTCTGCAGCCGCGCGGCGAGGTAGGCCACCGTGCCGTAGACGACCGCCGCGCTCATTGCGTGCCCACTCGGGAACGAAGACGTCATCGTCTGCGCCAGCGACTCGACGATCGTCGGTCGCGGGCGCGAGAAGCCGTGCTTGAGAACGTTGTTGAGGACGATCCCGCCGGCGGTGGACGCGAGAAGCAGCGTGGCGGAGTACTTGTGCTGCGTCAGGTAGAGGAAGAGCGCCGCCACGCCGACGATGACGAGCACGACGAGCCCCGTGCCGAGGAAGGTGATCTCGAGCATCGCCCGGTCGGTGAACGGTCCGCGGTGCGCGCCGATCCACTGCAGTACGGCGACGTCGAATGCCTGCGTGCTCCCCCGCCGCACGTGCGACGCGACCCACGCGAACGCAGCGGCCCCGACCGTGGCGACGAGGATTCCGGCCAGCAGCACGACGCCGAGCGCGGCCCGCAACGTGGCCGCGCGGCCGGCCGTGGCACGGAGGGCGCGGAAGAGCAGGTCCTGATACGAGCTGACGACGGGGAGCCGGCGCGAGGTGCGGCGCTCGCCGCGGCGACCGGAGGAGGGAGTGTGAGGCATGACACACCGCATGCGCACGTCGCGGGCCGAAGGGGGCGCTGGAGCGCCGTGGAGACGCGCTCCGGGGGGTTGCCCTATACGGATGAGAGCCAAGTCGTGTTAGCTTTCGTGGCTTGCGCGCCGCGGCGGCGGTGGGAACCCGCCGCCGCGGCGCGTGTCACACGATGGCTCGTGCATCGTGCCGTCCGTCGGGGTGACGGGCGGCCCGTGGGATGGGTAGGGGTGGGGAGCAGCGAATGCGTTCCGCGCCGGCCGGGTGCCGCGCGGCCATCGGCCCTGTGCGCGTCCCGCGAGCGGCCATCGAATCCAGCACTCACGTGATGTTCTTCAAAACTGTCGCCGTCATCGACGCGCTGCTGCTTCTGATCGTCTCGCTGTTCAGCATCAACCGCTTCGTCATCGTGCGGCTGTTCAAGCGGCACCGCGGGCGGAGCGACGCGGCCGCCGCGATGGGCGACGCCGAGCTGCCGCGCGTCACCGTGCAGCTCCCGCTCTACAACGAGTACTACGTGGCCGAGCGGCTGATCGAGAGCGCCTGCGCGCTGGACTATCCGGCGCACTTGCTCGAGATCCAGGTCCTCGACGACTCGACCGACGACACGCTGGAGCTGACGCGGCGTGTCACGGCGCGCTTCCGGGCGCGTGGGGTGAACATCGTCCACCTCCACCGCCCCGACCGCACCGGCTACAAGGCGGGGGCGCTGGCCTACGGCTGCGAGCGGGCGCACGGCGAGTTTCTCGCCGTCTTCGACGCCGACTTCGTCATCCCGCGCGACTTCCTGCGCCGCACCATCCCCCACTTCGCCGACCCCCAGGTCGGCGTCGTGCAGACGCGGTGGACGCACCTCAACGAGAACTACTCGATGCTCACCCGCGCCACCGCGTTCGGGCTCGACGGGCAGTTCGTCGTCGAGCAGCCGGCGCGCAGCTGGGGCGGGCTCTTCCTGACGTTCAACGGCACGGCGGGGGTGCTGCGCGCGGAGTGCGTGCGCGCCGCCGGCGGCTGGCACCACGACACGCTGACCGAGGACCTCGATCTCAGCTACCGCGCGCAGATCCTCGGTTGGCGCATCAAGTACCTCGGCAACGTGACCTGCGACTCCGAGATCCCGGCCGACATCCACGGGCTCAAGGCGCAGCAGTTCCGCTGGACGAAGGGAACGCAGGAGACGGCGCGAAAGATCCTCCCGCTGCTCTGGCGGTCGGACGTCTCGCTCTGGCACAAGGTGCAGGGGACGGTCCACCTCCTCGGCAACAGCGTCCACCCGTTCATCCTCGCGCTCGGCGTCATGAACCCGCTGCTCGTCGTCGCCGCGGCGATGGCGGACGTGCGGCTCCTCTGGCCGGTCTCGCTCTACTTCCTCTTCTCGCTCTACGGGACGTTCGCGTACTACGCCGTCGCCCAGCGCGCGCTGCACAAGGACTGGAAGCGCCGGCTGCTCGCCTTCCCGCTGTTCATGGCGGCGTCCATCGGCCTCAGCGTGAACAACGCCCACGCCGCGATCCAGGGGCTCCGTGGCAAGCAGAGCCCCTTCGTGCGGACGCCCAAGTACGCGCTCCGTGGGCAGGGGGAGAGCTGGACGACGAAGCGGCGCTACCGGAGCCCGATCAGCTGGGCGGTGGTGCTCGAGCTGCTGCTCGGCCTCTACTCGAGTGCCGTCGTCGTCTACGCCCTCGCCGAGCGCGAGTGGGGCGCCGTGCCGTTCCTCCTCCTCTTCGCCTGCGGCTACCTGATGATCGGCGGCTGCTCGCTGCACCACGTCTGGGCTCAGCGGGCCGCGGCGCGCGCCGAGCGCCGCCCGCGGCTGCACTGGCGGATGCCGCGCCGCGAGCCCGTGACGGCGATCCCCGCGCCGGCCATCGCCCGCCGGCCGCTGAGCGGCGTCGGGCGCGCCCTCCAGCGCCGCGTGATCCTCCCGTTCGTGATCGGCGCCGGCACGGTGTCGGCGCTCTCGTGCGGCGCGCAGCGCATGGTGCCGCGCGAGTGGCGCGACGCGGCCGAGGTGCGCGCGGCACGCGGCACGCTCACCGCGTCGCCGGCGATCGCGCCGGCGGGGGACGCGGAGCGGCTGCTGGTCGGGCGGGGCACGGCGGCCGATGCACGGGCGGCGTCCGCCGCCCCCTGAGGCGGCTCGACAGCTCGACTGGCCGTCCCGCCGCACGGCGCTCGCAGTCGCCGTCGCGTCGGTCCTCGTCGGAGCGCTGCTCCGCTTTCTGTTCATCGGCGCGAAGAGCATGTGGCTGGACGAGGTGTACAGCCTCGTCTTCTCGTCGTCGCCGTGGCCGGACTTCGTGCGCACGATGGCCCGACGCGAGGCCAACATGGTGGCCTACTACCTCCTGTTGCGGCCGTGGCTCGCGCTCGGCGACGGCGAGGCGACGGTGCGGAGCCTGTCCGCCCTCTTCGGCGTGGCGACGATCCCCCTGCTCTACGCCCTCGGGGCACGCCTCTTCGGGCGTGGCGCGGGCGCGCTGGCGGCGGCGCTGCTCGCGGTGCACGCGTTCGCCGTCAAGTATGCGCAGGAGGCCCGCGGCTACTCGCTGCTCATGCTCGTGTGCGTCGCCGCCGGTCTCCTCCTCGTGCGGGCGGTGGAGCGGCCGACGGGCCGCGCCTGGGCGGCGTACGCGCTGGTCGGATCGCTCGCCGTCTACGCGCACTTCTACGGCGTGCTCGTCCTCGCTGCGCAGTGGCTATCGCTCGTGCCGCTGCTCTGGCGGCGGCAGGACTCCCTCCCGTGGCGACCGGTGCTGACGGCCGCGCTCCTCACCGGCGTGCTGCTCTCGCCGCTCGCGCTCTTTCTCCTGAGCGGGCGGCTCGCCGGCGCGAGCTACTGGATGCGCTTCCCGTCCGAGGCGGAGCTCGACTACTTCCGCTACACGCTCGTCGGAGCGGGCGACTGGACGCCGGCGCGCATCTTCCTGTCGTGGGTGTACGGCCTCGCGGTGGTGGCGGCCGTCGTCGCGGCCGTGCGTGAGCGCGCGCGGGGGCGGTGGCCCGCGGCGCGCGCCCCGTCGCCGTGGTCGGTCACCATGGCGGAGCCGACGTCGGAGCGGCTCCGCGGGTGGCGCTACTGGCTGCTGCTCTCGTGGGTACTGGTCCCGATCGCGACGACACTCGGCGTCTCGCTCGTGCGGCCGATCTTTCAGGACCGCTACCTCATCGGCACCGTGCCGGCGCTCGTGCTGCTGGTGGGGGTCGCCCTGATCTCGCTTCGCCCGCGGCTGCGCTGGCCGCTGCTCGCGCTCGTCGTCGCCACCTCGCTGCACGGCGTCGCCGACTACTACGCGCGACCGGACAAGGAAGAGTGGCGTGGGGCGACCGCGTACGTCGCTGCGGCGGCGCGGGAGGACGACGCCCTGATCCTCTACGAGCCCTACGTGCGCGCCTGCTACGACTACTACCGGCGGCGGATCCCGGGCGTCTATCCGGAGATCGCCTATCCGAGCTGGCTCGGTTCGCCGGGCGACACGCCGCGCTCGGCGCTCGCAGCCGTCGCCGCGCACCGCCGCCGCGTGTGGGTCGTGTCGAGTCACGCCGACGATCGAGGCCAGTTCATCGAGGACTCCCTGGCGCGCCACTTCGCGACCGTGCGCGAGCGGAGGTTCCCCGGGGTGAGGGTGCTGCTCTTCGATCGTGCCGCTGCCGCGCGATGACCGCCGACGCCATCGCCTCGGGCGCGCGCTGGCAGGGGCCGGTGCGCGCCGCGGCCGTCGGTGCGATGGTCGTCGGCGCGACGCTGCGTCTCCTCGCTTTCGCCGACCGACGTCCGCTCTGGTTCGACGAGCTGATGCTCACGCTCAGCATCGGCACGCGATCCTACGCCGACCTGGCGCACCAGCCGCTCGACTACGGCCAGACCGCTCCACTCTTCTTCCTCTGGGCGGAGCGTTTGGCGACCAGGCTCGCCGGGATGGGCGAGTGGACGCTCCGCGCCCTTCCGCTCGCGTCGGGACTCGCCCTGCTTCCGTTTCTCTGGAGCGCGGGGCGCCGTCTGCTGGGCGAGCGCGAGGCGCTCCTCGCCCTGGTGCTCGCCGCCCTCTCGCAGCCGCTCATCTACTACTCGAACGAGGCGAAGCAGTACGCGAGCGACGCCTTCTTCAGCACGGCGCTCGTCTGGGGCGCGGCCGGTGTGCTCACCGCACCGACGAGGCGCCGGAGGTGGAGCGAGCTCACGATCATCGGCGTGCTCGCCGCCGGCTTCTCACAACCGAGCGTCTTCGTTCTCGTCGCGGTCCTCGCCGCCCTCGCGCTGTCTCCCGAGGTGCGTGCGGCCCCGAAGTGGCGGGCGCGACTCGCGGCGCTCTCCATGGCGTGGGGGGCGCTCGCCGCCACGCTCTACGCCCTCGTCTATCGTGCGGCGGCCACGGACCCGTACATGCGGCGCGTGTGGAGCGCGGTGTTCCTGACGCCCGGCGTCCCGGACTTCACCACGCGCGTCGGCGTCTCGGTGCGCGAGCTGCTGCTGCGAACCGTCCTGCCGGACTGGCCCGAGGCGACGCGGACGACGCTCGCGCTCGCAGCCCTGGCGTACGTCGGCGGTGCAGGGGTACTCTGGCTCCGCGCGAACGCTCGCCACGGCCGCGCCCCCGCTGCGCTCCTCACCCTCCCCGTCGTGGGGGTGCTCGCGGCATCGGCGCTCGGCGCCTACCCGGTCGCGCCTCGGCTCGTGCTCTTTCTCGCGCCGGTCGTGCTGCTGACCTACGGTACTGCGGTCACGGCGGTGATCGACGCGTGGCTTGGGCCGACGTCCCCTGCCGGCCTGCGACTGCGGAACGCTGTGTATGCCGTCCTGGTGCTGTTCGTCGCGTGGTGGCGCTTCAACGCGCTTCGCGAGGAGGCCGTGCACCCGCGTCGCTATGAGGACACCCGCGACATGATCGCCTTCTACCTCCGCCGCGCCGGCTCCGACCCGGTCTACCTCTACGCCGGTGGTGTGCCCAGCTGGGCCTTCTACACGACCGACTGGCGCGCCCCCAACACCGCGCGGCTTGCCTGGCTGGCGAACGTGGCGGGACCGTCGGGGCCCGCCTTCGAGAACATCGCGAGTCGGGGGCGTCGCGTGAGCCACGAAGGGGACAGTCTGGTCTACGAGACGCAAGGGCGGCTCGAGCTCATCGGCATCGGGATTGGCGCGGAGTACTTGGAGGGCCAGGGTAGACCCCATAGTGTGCCGGACAGCGGGTGGGCGGAGAACGAGGCGCGCCGGTTGCGGGAAGCGGTGGACCGCCGCGCCGACGGGGGCCGGTCGGCGTGGGTGTACTTCACGCACCACAGCGACGTGCAGCGCGAGGCGTTGCTCGCGGCGCTTCGCCGGATCGGCGCCAGCGCTGTCGTCGTACGCTCGGCGGACACGGCGGTGCTCTACCACGTGACCTTCGAGCCGCAACCCTAGCGCTACGCATCGCGGCCCGAGCATTCCGCCGCCCGACATGGTGTCGTGTCTTCTGGAGCAACCGGCCTCCGTCATGGTGTCGCTCATCCTCTCCTCTCCCGTGCAACCATCGCCGCCCCCCGCGCGCGTCACGCGCCGGAGCGATGCGTAACCCCGCAGCGGATGCGGCGGCGGGGAGCCCTGGGGGGCACCTCGCCGCCGCCGTCGCGTTGGCGGCGAGCCTCGCGCTCTACGTCCTCGCGCTCGCGCTCTTCCCGACGACCGGCGACCAGGACGCGGCGATCCACGCGATCTACGCGCGGTTCCCGACCGATCCCTCGCGCTATCTCAGCGTCTGGGCGCGCCCGCTGTTCGCCGTGCCCTACCTCCTGCCTGGTCTCGTCGGTTACATGGCACTTCGTGTGACGACGGTGCTCGTCTGCGCCGGAGCGGCGTGGCTCACCTATCTCACGGCCCGGCGCCTCGGGCTCGCCCGGGCGTGGGTGGCGATCCCGCTCACGCTTCTGCAACCGGCGCTGTACGGCGTCGGCGTGGACGCGATGACCGAGCCGGCGTTCGCGCTCGTCCTCTCGGCCGGCTTCCTCGCGATCGCGCACGACCGGCCGGGGCTCAGCGCGGCGGTCCTCTCCTTCCTCCCGCTAGCGCGGCCCGAGGGGCCGTTCGTCATCGCCTGCGTCGCACTCGCCTGGCTGCCGGCGACGGTACGCGAGCCGCGGCGCTGGCTGCCGCGGCTCGCCCTTTTCGCGCTCGGGCTCGTCGTCTGGCAGGTGGGGACGACGCTATGGACCGGCAACTGGTACTTCCTGCGCGACACCTTCCCGTGGCGGAGCGACAGCGCCCCGTGGCGGGGGGAGTGGGACCACTTCGTCCGCGCCTGGCCGCAAATCGTCGGCTGGGGGGCGCTCGCGCTCTGGCTCGCCGGCCTGCGGCCGAGCGTGCGCGCGCCGCTGCTCCGCCTCGCGCTCGCGATCACGCTCGCGTTGCTCGCGCTGCACACGTGGCTGTTCATGACGGGGGGGATGGGCTCCACCGGGTTCCACCGCTACTTCGCCTCGCTCGCGCCGCTGGTGGCCCTGGTCGCCGCGGCGGGAGCAGGCGAGCTCGCGCGGTGGATCGGCGCGGCGCCGTGGCGCGTCGTCGTGGGCTCGCTGCTCGTGTTGAATGCGGTGCACGCGTTCGTGCGTCTCGACTCCAACCCCAGCGCGCACATGGGGCGCGCCACGCTCGAGTCCATCCGGCAGGCGCGGCGCCTCGTGCCCGGCCTCGACGCGCGGCCGATCCTGTCGGCGGACTACTTCGGCTACGTCCTCCTCGACCGCGACCGCGACGAGCCTGCGTTGCCGGTAGCGGGGCACGACGTGACCGCGCCCCTGCTCGCGCGCTACCCGCCGGGCACCGTGGTGCTGTGGGACAACGTGACGGGGGACTGGTGGTTCCACCTCGCGGTGGAGGACTTCACCTCGCGCGGCTACCGTCTGCTCTGGGAGCGGAAGACGGAGCTCGCCTCACCGCTCGCGCCGCTCTACTGGCGCAAGGGCGCCGGGCCGGCCGGTCAGTGGATCGGGCACCGGCTCGGCCAGTGGCCGTACCGGGACTTCCGGCAGGCCGTGCTGGTCAAGGAATGAGTGTGCATCCTGCTCCGGGGCGCGATCCGGCGGCGCCGCGGCTCGACGGCGGCCGCGCACAGGAGGTCGCGGTGCTCTATCGCTAGGGGTCGAGCGGGGGGTTGGCGGGCGTGGTAGGTTGACTAGCTTTCCTTATCTATAGATGTGGCCCGGCGCCGTGGCCAAGTGGTAAGGCGGCAGACTGCAAATCTGCTATTCGTCGGTTCGATTCCGACCGGCGCCTCTCTCTGGAAATCGCCCGTCCCGGCAATCGCCGCGGACGGGCGGTGTCATTCCGGGTGTGATTCCGACGGCGCAACTACGCCTCTCGGGCAGCCGGCATGGCTGCCCCCGACCGGGCGTTGGCCAGCCGGTCGATGCGGACGCCGGACGTCACCCACGCGATCGCCGCGATGTGGCGGAGGTCCTTGATGGTGAGCGAGGGCCGCCCAATCGCTGCGGCCGCCTTCGTGTGCAGCGCCTCGACGTGCTTCCGCGTGACCATCCCGAACAGCGGTTGCTCGTTCACGAGACCGTGGAAGGCGATATGCGCGCGCAGCTTGGCCGCCGCGGGCGATGACACCCCCGTGTCTAGCCCCGTCCGGCCGCGAAAGCGGGCACCGCGCGCGGGGCGCCGGCGGTCGTCCCACGCAACTCCGCGTCTGCCGCCGACTCCGCCGCGACCGCGCGCTCGCCGTACAGCCAGTAGAGCGCCGGCAGGACGAGCATGTTGAGCGCGGTGGCCGAGAGCAGCCCGCCGAGGATGACGATCGCCATCGGCGTCTGGAGCTCGTTGCCCGGCTCCCCGCCGCCGAGCGCGAGCGGGATGAGGGCAAGTCCCGCCGTGAGCGCCGTCATGAGGATCGGCGAGAGCCGCTCGAGCGAGCCGCGCACGACCGCGTCGCGGAACGTCGCCCCCTCGCCGAGCAGCTGGCGGTAGTGCGAGACGAGCAGGATGCCGTTCCGTGTCGCGATCCCGAACAGCGTCACGAAGCCGACGAGGGAGGCGATGCTCACGACGCGCCCGGTGAGGAGCACCGCGAGCACGCCGCCGATGAGCGCGAGCGGCAGGTTGGCCATCACGAGCGCCGCGGTCTTCGTCGAGCGGAACTCGGCGTAGAGGATCAGGAAGATGGCGGCGACCGAGAGCAGGGAGAGCGAGGCGAGGGTGCGCGTCGACTCCGCCTGCGCCTCGAACTGCCCACCGTACGTGACGTGGTACCCCGCCGGGAGGGTCACCCGCTCGGCGACGACGCGCTGGATGTCGGCGACGGTGCTCCCGAGGTCGCGGCCGGCCACGTTGGCCTGGACGACGATCTTCCGCTGGACGTCCTCGCGCGAGATCGTGTTCGGCCCGCGGGTGACGGTCACGGTCGCGAGCTGCGAGAGGGGGACCCGCTGCCCGCTCGGCGTGTCGAAGGCGACGTTCGCGATGGCGCCGGCGTTGGCCCGGACTTCCTCGGGGAAGCGCACGACGAGGTCGACGCTCCGCCCCCCCTCGAGCACCTGCGACACGGCTTCGCCGTTGAACGCGACGTCGATCGCCTCGGCGAGCTGGCCGACGGTCATCCCGTAGCGCGCCAGCGCGGAGCGGTCGGCGCGGAT
>Ga0307406_10001059_pt1 | contig 15305 bp, 9 predicted proteins | sample 322Cmetagenome_3_FD_203706 | JGI IMG/M metagenome (GOLD analysis project Ga0307406, IMG submission 203706) | Maize rhizosphere microbial communities from greenhouse at UC Davis, California, United States - 322HYB-C-2 | ecosystem: Host-associated > Plants > Roots > Rhizosphere > Soil | place... | reverse complement strand
AACATTCGCTTCATGAATCCACGATGAATCGTGCATTCATTCATGGCCCATTCATGATCGTTCTGGCAGGATGCGCAAAATGATTGCCCGCCTCCCCGCGCTTCTCTTGGCCTTCGCGTCCGTGCTCCACGCCGGGCAGCGGCTGGACGTGGAGGTGCGGCCGACCTTCGGCGCGAAGCCGTTGGCATTCGATACCCTGGCGTTGGAAACCCAAGCGGGCCAGCGCGTCTCGCTGACCCGCTGCGACCTGATCCTCTCGAAGGCTGAACTCCTCGCCGCCGATGGCAACTGGCTCAGCGCCGAGTCGTGGGCTGCCTTCGCAAGCCTGCGGGAGGGCCGGACGCGCTTTGCACTATCGGACATCCCGGCCGGCAAGTTCACCCGCCTCCGCTTTCACATCGGCGTGCCGCCGGAATCCAATAAGAGCGATCCGGCCGTCCATCCCGCCGGACACCCGCTCAATCCGGCGGTCAACGGCATGCACTGGGGCTGGCAGGGCGGCTACATCTTCGCCGCGGTCGAAGGCATGTGGCGAGGGCAGGACGGCGGCCTGAGCGGCTACTCGTTTCACGTCGCCAATGACGAGAATCTCATGACGGTGGAGATCCCGCTGGAACTCGATCTCCAGCGCGACCAAACGCTCCACCTTGGCTTCGATGCCTCACAGATCTTCGCTAAGGTCACGATTACCGCCGAGGCATCCACCACTCATTCGCGGACGGGCGATCGGTTGGCGGCGACCCTCAAGGCCAACCTTCCGAAGGCATTCCGGGTCGAGAGCGTGCAACCGACCCCGACGCGTCAAGAGGCAGCGGCCAAGTCCAATGCCCTGATCGCACCGAATGCGACGCCCTATCGCTTCCGCTTTTCCTCCAGCTTTCCGCGCCCGGCTTTACCCCTGGACAATCCGCTCACCGAGGAGGGTGTGATCCTCGGTGAGCGGCTGTTCCACGATCGTAGCCTGAGCGGCAATGGCACGCAGTCCTGCGCCGATTGCCATGACCGCCGGCATTTCTTCAGCGACGCACGGATCTTCAGCATCGGCGCCTTCGGCGACACGGGCACGCGGCAGTCGATGCCACTCTACAATCTCGCGTGGAAGTCGTCATTCTTCTGGGACGGTCGCGCGCCGACTCTGCGGGCGCAGGTGCTCGAGCCGATCCAGAATCCGATCGAGATGCACGCAACATTGCCGGTGGTGGTGAAGGCGATCGAGCAAGGTCCGCACTACCCGGACATGTTCGAGGACGCCTTTGGCACGCCGGAAATCAATGCTGACAGGCTCTCTCGCGCGCTTGAACAATTCCTGCTCACTCTCGTTTCGGATGATTCAAAGTTCGATCACGCGATGCGGGGGCAGACGCAGCTCACGTCCCAGGAACAGCGCGGTGCCGAACTCTTCAACACCGAGTTCGATCCCGCCCGAGGCCAGCGCGGGGCGGACTGCTTCCACTGCCACGGTGGCCCGATGTTCCAAAGCGCCGCCTTCGCCAATAATGGCTTGTCCCTCACCAAGGACGTCGGACGCTTTGATGCCACAAAGCTCGAGGGCGACCGCGGCAAATTCGCAGTGCCCTCCCTGCGGAATGTCGCGCGCACCGCGCCCTACATGCACGATGGCCGCTTCACGACGCTGGAAGAAGTGATCGATCACTACGAGCACGGCCTGCACCGGAGCCCGACACTCGATCCGAATCTCGCCAAGCATCCCGCCGAAGGGTTGCAACTCAGCGACCACGACAAGGCCGCGCTGGTGGCGTTCTTGAAAACGCTGACCGATCACGAATTCGTGCGCCCGGGCCCGCCGCCGACCCCACGACGGTGAGAATTCGCTCCGACTAAACGTCACGCGGATCCGGCTTGTGTGCCTCTGTCGCGACGTTTCGGCCACAGCAGCAGAATCCATGATATGCCCGCGATTCCGAGAACCACCCACGGTGTCAGCCAGCCAAAGCGAGTGTAGAAGGTGAATCCCGACTCCCGCCGCAGCGAGCCGACGAGGACTCCTTCAACCATCGCCCCGAGGCGGGTATGCACCATCCCGTTCGGATCAATCACCTGAGACACACCGGAGGTCGCGCAGACAAACATCCACCGGCCATTCTCGCAGGCCCGGATCCGCATTAATTCCGCGTGTTGATCGTGCTCGCGGGCGGTCCATGATTTCGCATCCATCACTGGGACGACGAACATTTCCGCTCCGGCAGTGGTCATCTTGCGGACCACGCCCTCGTAGTCGCAATCGAAACATATCGGTGTCCCCACCTCGCCGTGGCGAGTATCGATGGGCAGGGCCGTCGTTCCGGCGATCCCGTCGTCGAAGAAATGCACGGTGTGAACCTTGTTGTGCTCACCGCGCGGGCCCCTGGGATCGACGGTGAGCGCAATGTTCCGCCACGTCTCGCCGCCCGCCTCATGACGTTGGGTGCCGAAGGTAAGCGTGATATCGCGGTCACGGCAGAGCTGCTGGACGAGGTTCCATTCCTTCACATCGGCCCGGATGTCGTAGGGCACCGCATATTCAGGCCACACCACGAACTGAAGATCCGCAGGCAGAGCCCGCGTCGCAGTCACGAAGTCGTGGACCGTGGCATCTTCCGACTGGATGCCGCCGAGCTTCACCGCAGCGGGATCGTCGGTGCCTGGATCCGGATGACGAGGAACAAGCAGACAAGCACCCAGCACAAGGGCGAGCGATGCGACTCCGCTTTTCCAATGCCGCAGCGAGAGTAGTGCTGCTCCGAAGACGATGAGGACGCTCACTCCGTAAACTCCTATCCACGGCAACCAGCCATTCGGCCCAACGGCCGAGCCCGCGCTCAACCACGGAAACTTGAGTAAAAAGAGCTCCGAACGGATAAACTCCCAGCCTCCCCAGTTGAGCGCGGTAAAGGCGGCGAAGTACCACCCCTTGACGCCGCGAGCCGAGACAAGGCCCTGAAAGTGAGCGAATACCGCGGGAAAGACGGCCAGCACGATCCATAGGAAGAAAGCCCACGCTCCGAAGAGCTGGCATAGCCACGACAACCCCACCGCGAAGGCCGCCAAGCCATGGAGAAAGCCAATCGCTCGGGCCCTTGACCCGCTCTGACCTTGGAGGGTGACTAACAACCCGAATACTCCCGGCACCACCAGCCAACGCCACCCAAGCGGCGGATAGGCCAAGGCATAGATGGCGCCGGATGCCACCGCCAAGACAAGGCGGAGAGCAAAGGGCACACGAGCAGACAGCAACTCCATCAGTGGAGCTTGCTATCTATCACCGGGAAGCGCGGCAAGCACGCAGTCGGCAAGCGGCACGCTCAGGCGGAAAGCTCCATCTCGATGACGTTCGGTGCTTCCGTCCGGCCTTGCCGGACTTCGGACGCGAGTTCCGCCATGAACTCTTGATGGCGGATCAGCTCGAGGCGGCCATCATGGTGCTCCACGATCGCAGTCAGGCTCTCCACCCAGTCGCCGGAATTCAGGTACCGAATCTCGCCGACCTGCTTGTCTTCCGGTGTGTGGATATGGCCGCAAATGATGCCGTCGCAATGTTTCTTCCGAGCCAGTTCCTGAAGCTGCTGCTCATACTCGCCGACGAAGCTCACCGCCGACTTGACCTTGGCTTTGATCGCCTTGCTCACCGAGTAGTATTCCTTGCCACGCCACCCGCGGTACATGTTGTAGACGCGGTTCACCTTGAGCAGCAGGTCGTAGCCAACCGCGCCCAGCACGGCGATCCACTTGTGATTGGTCGAGACGCTGTCGAAGCCGTCTCCATGCACTACCAGATAGCGCTTGCCATCGGTCCCGTGGTGAATGTGTTCCTTCACGAACTGCATCCGGCCGAAGGCCAGCGGCAGGAAGCGATCGAGAATGTCATCGTGATTCCCGCGCAGGTAGATCACGTCGGTTTCATCCTTCTCCATCTTCTTGAGCACGGTGCGGATGAAGCGGCTGTGGCGCTTGCGCCATTTCGCGCCGCGCTTGAGGGCCCAGCCGTCGATGATGTCGCCATTCAGCACCAGCTTTTCGCAGCGGGTATGCTTGAGGAAGTCGATCACCTCATGGACCTTCGCGTCCTCGGTGCCGAGGTGGACATCGGAGATGAAGATCGTGCGGAAATTCCGCTTCGGGCGCTTGCTCTTCTCCTTGAGCGTGAGCGTCACCGGGCCGCGGGATTCACACGCTTCCTGCAGATGGTTCTCGAACGACTCGACCACTTGTTCCCAGCCGAGGCTTTCAGTGGCAAGGCGAGCCTCCGTGCGAAACAGATCATCGCTCCAGCGATCCAAGGCAGCAAAACACTCGCCGAGGTAGGCCTCACGCTCGCCCTTCGGAGCCTTGAGACCATTGCGATCATGAGCGACATGGCGTCCGGAGGCCGCATAGTCATGGCTCACCGTCACCAGACCACTCGCCATCCCCTCTAACAAGACATTCCCAAAGGTCTCGGTCTCGCTCGGGAACAGCAGGATATCGGCCGAGGCATAGTGACGGGCGAGATCTTCACCCGTCTGCACGCCAACGAAATGGACGAAGGTATGCTCCGCCTGGAGCTTCTCGCGCAGGGGGCCATCGCCGACCACCACGCAGGCGAGATCCGGCATGCGCTCACGCATCTTCCGGAAGCACTCCATGGCGAAGGGCAGGTTCTTTTCCGCGGCAACCCGACCAACGATGATCGCCACCGGCGAACCATCACGGGCACCCCATGAGGCGCGGAGAGCGGAGTCACGTTTCGCCGGATGGAAGAGTTCGGTGGCCACCCCGCGGCCGAGCAGACGTACGTTCTGGAAGCCCTCGCGCAGCAGCATGTCGACGACATCGCGGGTGGGAGCCATGGTCAGGTTGGCGCGGCTGTGAACCTTCTTCAAATAGGCCATCGCCGCCGGTTGGAGCCCGCCGAGGCGATACTGCTCCATGTACTGGTGGAAATTGGTGTGAAAGCCCGTGGCCACCGGAATCTCAAGCGCGTTGGCGGTTTTGAGCGCCGAGATGCCAAGCGGGCTCTCCGTGGCGACGTAGATCGCGTCCGGCCGGCGCTTGGTCCAGCGCTTGCGAAGCTTGAAGGAGCCGGGCAGGCCAACCCGCACTTCCTTATACAACGGCAGCGGCACCGAGGCTGCGATCGTTTCGCCGCGTCCCCCACCCTCGCCGGTGCGAATCACATGAACGAGGTGCCCGCGACGACGAAGGCCGTCGCAAAGCCGACCGAGCGTCATGGCCACGCCATTCACGTCGGGAGCAAAGGTGTCAGTGACAATGTCAATTCTCATGAATAGTCAGGAGTTTCAAACAATCCGCACCGTGGGTGTAGCACGCGGCCATTGTCACACGGGCGCGATTTCCGGTGGCGAAATCGACACAGACCGCGTGAAACCAACGTTTCTCGCTTGGCCAATGACAAATGCGGGTTAGGGAACACGCGTGCCCCGCAAGGCGTACGACCAAGACGACTGGCTGCAGCGGGCAATCCAGCAGCCGGATTTCAGCCAGCGCCTGGCCCTCGCGGCCTCGGGTGCGGGAGGCGTCGTGTTCGATCACATCGACGAAGCCGCTCATGCCTGGCTAGCCGCGGTGGCATGCCGCCACCTAACAGACTCGGGAACGAAGCGGCTGTGGCTTGTCTGTGATGCACCGCGGCAACGCGAGCGACTTGCTGCCGAGCTTGAGCTCTGGGGCATCGACGCTGCCGATCTGCCGGAGATGCCGGTGGAACTTGAGGGCGGCCAACTTGCCGATCCCGAGTCTGCTGCATTGCGACTGGAGGTGCTGGACGCCGCCGCGCAGCGCGATACCTGCGTCATCCTCTGTGGTGCAGAGGCGTTTTCTCAGGGTGCGCCCTCACCCAGCGAATTGGCGGGTAGCAGGATCATTGTGAAGCAAGGTTCGGACGCGGATCCGTTAGACTTGGCCGCCAGGCTTTCCGCTCACGGCTACGATCGCGTCACCACCGTGCAGGGTCGCGGACAATTCGCCGTCCGTGGCGGCATCCTCGATGTTTTCCCGTGGCAAGGCGGTCGCCCGCTTCGGATCGAGTTGTTCGGTGACGAGGTGGACTCGCTGCGAGAGTTCGATGTCGATACTCAAGCCTCAGTGGGAAAGCTTGCCCAAGCCGAACTACTGCTCGCCGAGCCGGAACTGGATGCCACCGTCGCCGACTATGTGAGAAAGGGCGATGTCCGGATCGCCTTCGAGGACGCTGAGATCGAGGCGGAGGTGCGAATCATATCGGGAGCCATTGAAAGCGATGGTCGAGAGGAAGACTTCACCACCGCCTGCTTCGGCAGCCCACTCGGCAGCTTCGAGGCAGGCGACTTCGTCCTCGAGCAAAGCCGCCGCCAGCGCTTCTTCGATCAGCTCGACGAGTGGCGCTCGCTAGGCTGGCGGGTCGGCATGGTCTTCTCTAACAAAGGTGAGGAGGACCGCTTCATCGAACTCGCCGGCCACGAGGCGGTGACGAATGTCTTACGACTGCGCGGCGAGCTGATTCAAGGCTTCACTGTTCCCGCCGCACGGATGGCAGTGCTTTCATCGAGCGAACTCTTCGGGCGCTACCGCACGCCCGGCACGATCAAGCGCAGCCGCCAGGAAGCACGACGTATCCTCACCGCCCGTGCCTCGCTCGATGACATCGAGGAAGGCGACCTCGTGGTGCACTACGAATACGGGATCGGTCGCTTCCGCGGCATTGCCCCCGGCGAGAGCGGCGAGGAGATCTCGATCGAATACAAGGACGGCGGACTACTTTCCGTCCCGATCGATCAGGCTCATCTCGTCGCCAAGTATGTCGGACTCGGCGGAAAGACGCCGGAGCTCAACAAACTCGGCGGCGCAGCGTGGAAGAACATCCGCAAGAGCGCCGAGAAATCGATCCTCGACTACGCGGCTCAACTTCTGCGAGTGCAAGCCGAGCGCCAGGCGGAGCCCGGCATCCCCCACCCGCCCGACTCGCGGTGGATGTGGGAATTTGAAAATTCCTTCCACTACACCGAGACGCCCGACCAGCGCCGCGCGATCGAGCAATCGAAGCGCGATATGGAATCGGCCAAGCCGATGGACCGGCTGATCTGCGGCGACGTCGGCTTTGGCAAGACCGAGGTCGCGATCCGTGCGGCCTTCAAGGCGGCCACCGGCGGCATGCAGGTCGCGGTGCTGGTGCCGACCACCGTGCTCGCCGAGCAGCACTGGCGGACCTTCCGCGAGCGCATGAGCGACTACCCGATCCGCGTGGATCTGCTCAATCGCTTCCGGACGCCGAGCGAAGTCCGCGAGACGATCAGGGGGCTTGAAGATGGCTCGGTGGACATCGTCATTGGCACTCACCGCTTGATCTCCGGTGACGTGCATTTCAAGAACCTCGGTCTTGCAGTGGTCGATGAGGAGCAGCGCTTCGGCGTGAAGCATAAGGAGAAGTTCAAGGAACTCTTCCGCAGCATCGACGTGATGACCCTTTCCGCCACGCCGATTCCCCGGACGCTCTACATGGCGCTCATGGGCGCGCGCGACATGTCCACCATCGACACGCCGCCGCCTAACAGAGTGCCGGTCCACACCAGTGTGGTGCAGTATGACGAACGGATCATCCGCGATGCCATCCTGAGGGAGATGAAGCGCGGCGGGCAGGTCTTCTTCCTGCACAACCGGGTAAAGAGCATCGAGATGATGCGCAAGAAGCTCCAGGAACTCGTCCCGGAGGCGCGCATCCTCGTGGGCCACGGCCAGATGGAGAAAGACGAGCTGGAAGTGGTGATGCGGAACTTCGTCCACGGTGAAGCCGACATTCTGCTCGCCACTACCATCATCGAGACCGGCATCGACATCCCGAATGCGAATACGATCCTGATCGATCGCGCCGACCGCTTCGGCCTCGCCGATCTCTATCAGCTCCGCGGCCGCGTCGGACGCGCTGGCGAAAAGGCCTACGCGATCCTGCTGCTGCCGCGCGACTTCATCACCGCGGGTGATGCACGGAAGCGCATCCACGCCATCAAACAGTACACGGCGCTCGGCTCCGGCTTCAAGATTGCCATGCGCGATCTCGAGATCCGCGGCGCGGGCAATCTGTTAGGCACCAAGCAGAGCGGCCATATCGCCGCCGTGGGCTTCGATCTCTACTGCCAGCTCCTGCGCCAATCGGTGGACCGTTTGCAAGGCAAGACGCCGAAGGTCCGCGTCGAGGCGACCTTCCGCAGCGACTTCGTGGCCTTTTCCCAGGCCGAGTTCGCCCGCGGCTCCGGCGATGGTCCGCTGCTGCCCGCCTACCTGCCGAGTGGCTGGCTGGATGAAACGCAGCTCCGCGTCAGCGCGTACCGTGAACTGGCAGAGAGCATGATCGAGAAGGACCTCGATCAGATGGAGGCTCGCTGGCGAGATCGCTTCGGCCGCTTGCCGGAACCGGCGGAAAATTTGATCACGGTCGGACGCATCCGCCTAGTTTCCGCCGGAAAAGGCGTCGCGTCGGTCGAAATCAAAGGCCAGCGGCTGATGCTCCAGCGCGGTGGGGATTACATCATGCTGGAAGGCCGGCGATTCCCCCGGCTGACCTCGGAGGAGCCAAAGAAGAAGCTCCATGAAGCCCTGGAGATGCTACGGGTGCTCTGACAAAGGATCGTTGCAACTACTCTCCCAATGCCACTGCATTCGCCGCTGCGTAATGATGCGCGTGCGTCAGGCTGATCTTCACTTCAGCTATACCCTTTTCCTTGGCATACGCCTGACCCACGCCGCTCAGGACCAGCTCCGGCTCGCCGCTGTCCTTGCGGGCGATCTCCATGTCGAGCCAGCCGAGATCCTTGCCAATGCCGGTGCCGAATGCCTTCGCCACCGCTTCCTTCGCAGCAAAGCGAGCCGCGTAATGAATCGCCGGGCGTCGCTGGGACTCACAGTAGGCACGCTCCGCGGCGGTGAAAATCTTCGAGGCAAAGCGTTCGCCGAACTCCGCCATCGATGACTCGATGCGCTCGACCTCCACCACGTCGATACCAATGCCGAACAGCTTCATGCTTCCGGGTAGGCGGCCATGAGTTCCTTCATCTCGCGCACAGCCTCGGTGAAACCGACCCGCATGGCTCGTGAGACAATGGTGTGCCCGATGTTCAGCTCGGCGAGATAAGGCACCGTGAAAAGACGGAAGATGTTGGAGTAGTTGATCCCGTGCCCCGCATTCACTTGGATGCCCGCGGCGTAACCCGCCTTCGCACCTTCGATCAAGCGGCCGATTTCGCGTTCGAGTTCACCATCGACGGCATTGGCGAAGCAACCGGTGTGCAGTTCGATCATCTCCGCCCCGCACTGAGAGGCGGCCTCTATCTGATGGAGATCGGGATCGATGAAGAGCGACACGCGAATGCCGTTATCCTGGAGCGTTTTCACGCAGGCCTTCACCTCGACAAGTCGACCGGCGACATCAAGACCACCTTCGGTGGTGACTTCCTCGCGGGTCTCGGGAACCAGACAGGCGAACTCCGGCTTCAGTTCCAGGGCGAGCTTGGTCATCTCGGCGGTGACGCCCATTTCCAGATTCAGTGGCAGCGGGCAATGCTTGCGAATCTCGATGGCATCGCGGTCCTGCATGTGCCGGCGGTCGGCGCGAACGTGAATGGTGATGGAGTCGGCTCCGCCATCCTGCGCATCGAGCGCCGCCTGCAAGGGCGACGGCTCGGCATTCGGCGAGTCCGGCAGCAAGGCGTAGCGCGCCTGCCGCAGGGTGGCCACGTGGTCGATATTGACGCCGAGAAGCATGGGCACGGGATAGTCCGTCGACGGGGTGCCCGCACCTGAAAAATCGCCTCAAGGGCAATTCGGGCATGTCCGGTGCTCTCACCGGCCGCCGCGATGGTCCCGAAACCCCCTGCGATTTCCCCGGCCAAGCTGCCTGCGCTGCTGGTGCTGGTCGCGGGCCTGTGCCTGGCGGTGTTGCTCGCGGCGGAAACGAAGCGTAGCCAAGGAGAGGCGTTGGAGCGGGAACTCCGGAAACTCGCCCAAGACCGCGCCGAACTGATTCGCGGCCAAGTCCTCCGCTCGATGGAGGTGCTGCACGCGCTCGCCGGGCTCTATCGAACCGATGCCGATGTGACGCGGGCGGAGTTCCGCACCTTTGTGGAACCGACGCTTTCCCGCCAACCGGAGCTTCAAGCGCTGGCATGGGACCCGCGGGTAAAAGCGGCGGATCGGCAGGCGTGGGAGGCCAAAGCCCGATCCGAGGGTTTTGCCGACTTCTCTTTCACCGAGGACGCCTCAGGAGGCAACTTCGCCCCGGCCAGGCCTCGCGATGAGTATTTCCCGGTGTTCTACCTTGAGAGCCTCGCGAAGAATGCGCCGGCACTCGGCTTCGATGTTGGCTCGGAGCCGATCCGGCGCGCGGCTTTGGAGAAAGCCCGCGACTCTGGCCAACCGAACGCAACCGCCCCAATCCGGCTCGCGCAGGAGACAGGCTCCCAGACCGGATTCGTGGTCTTTTTCCCGATCTACCGGGGGCCGGTGGAAACGGAAGAACAGCGCCGGGAGAACCTGTCGGGATTTGCCACCGCGGTATTCCGGATCGGCGACTTGATCGAGTCTACCCTCCGCCCGGTGGGCAATAATGGCGTGCTGCTCACCATCGAAGACCCCGCGGTCGGCGGCACGATCTACCGGCAGTCTGGCGAGCGTTGGCAAGGAACTCAGTCATGGGCGACTCCGGTCGAATTTGCGGGACGCCATTGGAACCTCCACTTCGAGCCGGACCCGCTGCTACGCCGCCTTCACACCGCTGCCCTGCCCTGGATCGTTGGTGCGACTGGAGCATCCATCACCGGATTGCTTGCGGCCTACCTGTGGTTGGAAGCGAGACGCTCGGCGCAATTGAAGGCATCGCACGAAGCGCTGTTAGGCGAAATTCTCGTCCGCAAGGAGGCAGAGGCCTCTGCCGAGTCCGCGAACAAAGCGAAGTCGGAATTCCTCGCCAGCATGAGCCACGAGATCCGCACGCCGATGAATTCCATCCTCGGCTACTCACAGATCCTCGCCCGCGACTCCGGTCTACCGCCCTTCCACCGCGACATGATCGCGACCATTCTCAGCAGCGGAAATCACCTCCTGCACCTGATCGATGAGATCCTCGATCTCTCCAAGATCGACGCGGGCCGTATGGAAGTCACACGCGCTGACTTCGACCTTAATTCCCTGGCCAATGAGTTGATCGCGATCTTCCAGCACCCATGCGAGGAGAAGCATCTCGGCCTGCGGCTCGATGCGCCGGCACTTGGCCACCCGCTACTCGTCCACGGCGACGAGGGCAAGCTGCGGCAGATCCTGATCAATCTGCTAGGCAACGCGGTGAAGTTCACGAAGCGCGGACGCGTCGTTCTGAGCGTCCGGCAAAAAGGCGACACGTGGACTTTCGAGGTCGAGGACACCGGGCCGGGCATCGAGTCCGGTCTGCAGGAGCACATCTTCGAACCCTTCCAGCAAGGTCCGGGCCGCCACGTCGAAACCGGCACCGGGCTCGGGCTTGCGATTTCGAAGCGCCAGGCCGGAATCCTCGGCGGCAAGCTCACGCTCGATTCCCACGTGGGAGAGGGCTCGATCTTCAGGCTCACACTGAAGCTCCCACTGGTCGGTGAGGCCGCGCGGCAAGCGGCTCCGCAGCAACGGCAGACGCGACACCTGGCCGAGGGACATCGCGTGAAGGCACTGGTGGTGGATGACATCGCAGAAAACCGCGACGTGCTGGCAACCATGCTCACACAGGTGGGCTGCGAGGTCGTGCTCGCCGAGCATGGCCGGCAGGCAGTGGAAGTGACCGGCGTCTCGCGGCCGCAGATCGTCTTCATGGACGTGAGGATGCCTGAATTTGATGGGATCGAGGCGACACGAAGGATCGTCCAGCAGTTCGGGAACACCGGCATCAAGGTCATCGCTACCTCTGCCTCGGCCCTCGTCCACCAGCGCGAGCAGTGCCTCAGGGCCGGCTGCGATGACTTCGTGGCGAAGCCATTTCAGGCGGAGCGGATCTATGCGGTCCTGCACCAGCACCTGGGCGTCGAGTTTGTCAGCGATCCGGTGCCCGGATCCGTGGCCAAGGGGGAAAGCATCGATTTCAGCGCGCTCGTGCTGCCCGAGGAACTTGCCTCCCGGATGGTGATGGCCGCGGAACTCCACAGCGCGACGGTCCTGAAAAACTGCCTCGGCGAGGTCGAGGCCCTCGGCCCGTCGGGAGAGCGACTGGCACAGCATCTGCGGGAATTCGTGGCGAGCTACGACATGAAAACCATCCAGCGCGTGCTGGCCCAGATCCAAGTCACATGACCGAAGGACGCATCCTCGTAGCCGATGACACTCCGGCAAACCTCTCCCTCATCAGCCACGTGCTGGAGAAGGAGGGACACGAGATCTTCGCGGTTTCGAATGCCGTGGACGCGCTGCGTATTGCTGGCAAGGCCAAGCCCGACCTGATCCTGCTCGATGTGATGATGCCCGGTCACGACGGCTATTACGTTTGCCGGGAACTGAAGGCGGAGCTATCGACCCGCGACATCCCGGTCATTTTCATTACCAGCCGTAACGACACCGAGAGCATCCTGAAAGGCTTTCGCGTGGGTGCGGTGGACTACATCCACAAGCCCTTCCATGCCGAGGAAGTCGTCACCCGCGTGGCGACCCACCTCAAGATCAGCCGCCTGACCCGCGAGCTTCAGGAGCGCAACGCCGAGTTGGAAGCCGAAGCAAGCCGTCGCCGTGATGCCGAGCAAGCCCGCGACACCGCGAACCAGCGCCTTCACACCTTGACCAGGAAGGAGGCCGAGCGCTGGGGCATCGGTGGCTTCGTCGGCCATAGCAAGCACCTGAGGCGCATCCTCGATGACATCGAGCGCCTTCAGCAGTTCGGCAAGACCAGCGTGCTAATCACCGGCGAAAGCGGCACCGGCAAGGAATTGGTAGCGCGGGCCATCCATCATCAAAGCCCGCGTTCCGAAGGAGCCTTCATTCCGGTAAACTGTGTCGCCATTCCTTCAGAGCTAATGGAGTCGCTGTTCTTCGGGCACATGAAGGGCTCGTTCACCGGTGCCACCTCGGATCGCAAGGGCTACTTCGAGCTCGCCGAGGGCGGCACGCTGTTCCTCGACGAAATCGGCGACATGCCTGCCACGCTCCAAGCGAAGCTGCTGCGGGTGCTGGAAGACGGCGAGGTCACCCCCGTTGGCGCGACGAAGCCCCGCCGAGTCGATGTCCGCGTGCTGAGCGCCACCAATGCCGATCTCCAGTCAAGGATCGCGAGCGGCGACTTCCGGCAGGACCTCTTCTTCCGTCTCGCCCGCTTCACGGTGGATCTGCCTCCGTTGCGCGACCGCCCCGAGGACCTGCCATTGCTCGCGCGTCATTTCCTTGAGGTCTTCTCTGCCGAGATGGGCACGGTGGTTCCCACCATCTCGACAGACGCCTTGGCAGTGCTCGCGGCCCATGAGTTCCCAGGCAACATCCGCGAACTGAAGAACGTCATGGAGAGGGCACTGATCCTCTCCGGCGGCAAGCCCTTGCAGGCCGGGCACCTCCAGCTTTTCGGCTCTCGGCCCAAGCCCGCCATCGCAACCAAGGGCGAAAGCTTCGACCTCGAATCCGCCGAGCACTCCGCCATCCAACGTGCCTTGGAGCAAACCCAAGGCAACGTCGCCGAAGCCGCGCGACTGCTGAAGATCCATCGCAGCCGCATCTACCGGAAGTTCCCTCATCTCGCCGGCGGATCCCAGTGAGTGTCGCACCTGTCGCACGATGGAACACTTGCGACAGTCCCGCCAACCAGCCGAGCAACCGGCGATTTCACAAATCGCTCCAAATCAGTCGCTCATCCTCTTTCTCACGCATGGCATGCGCGGTGCCAATGGAAATGCCGCCATGATGAAGTCTCTCGCCTCTCGTGTCTTTCCCCTCCTCGCAATCGCCGCCAGCAGCGCCTCCCAGCTGCTGGCCGGCGAAGCCGAGTCTGCCCCCGCCATCGCTCCCGCAGCGGCGCCATCGAAAGTCAACGTGCTGTTCCAGCTCGATGTCTCCGACCACTACATCACGCCCCGCGGACTAAACGTGGAAAACGACGGCGTCATTTTCCAGCCACTGCTTCTCGCCTTCGTCAACCTCTACTCCAGCGACACCACTTTCGTCGACAATGTCTCGCTGACCGCCGGCATGTGGAGTTCGATCCACAGCGAAAAGTCCGGGGCCGACCCGGGCCGATGGAACGAGTTCGATCCCATCCTCGGCTTCACGGTGAAATTCGCGGACATCTTCAGGTTCGACACCACCTACACCGCGTTCGACAGCATGGTGGACTCGTATCCCACCTCGCATCACCTCGAGCTGAAGCTGAGCTTGGACGACTCGAAGTGGCTCGGTGCCTGGGCGCTGAATCCCTACGTCGCCTACTGGCAGGAGCTGGAGAACAAGGCCACGGTCGTTTTCAATCCTCTCACATCCGATGAGTCCTTCTACTTCACCGTCGGCATCAATCCTTCCGCGAAAATCGGCCCGGTGAAACTCGAGTTCCCCACCTTTATGAACATCGTGGACGACGACTTCTACCAGCAGTTCAACGGCGCGGGTGGCGGATCTGGCATTGCCGTGGTTTCCACCGGCATCAAAGCCAGCGTGCCACTCACCTTCGTCCCCGAAGGTTACGGCCATTGGACCTGGTACGCCGGAGTGAAGTACTACCACCTTAGTAATGACGGACTGGAGGACGGCAACCTCGTGCTCACGCCCAATGGGGACAACGACGAGGACGATCTGATCCAGTTCCACACCGGCATCACCGCCTTCTTTTGAAAACCGCCGCCCCGCGTCCATGAGCGATCCCCTCCCCATCCCCGCCGAACCTTATCCGTTCGAGCTCACCCCAGGGAAATGCGCGCTGCTGATCATCGACATGCAGCGTGACTTCCTCGAACCGGGCGGCTTCGGCGAGATGCTCGGCAACGACGTGTCGCAACTCCGGCGCACGATCGAGCCGAACCGGATCCTCCTGGACGCATGGCGCGCCGCCGGCCTAACCGTCCTCCACACCCGCGAGGGCCACCGGCCGGATCTTGCCGATCTTCCGCCGGCGAAAAAGGTCCGCGGCAAATCCGCCAAGACCATCGGCGATCCCGGACCCATGGGCCGCATTCTCATCCGCGGCGAAGCTGGCCACGACATCATTCCCGAGCTCTACCCGTTGCCCAGCGAACCGGTCATCGACAAGCCGGGCAAGGGCGCCTTCTTCGCCACCGATCTCCACGCCATCCTGCAAAACCTCGGCATCACCCAGCTCGTCGTCACCGGCGTCACCACCGAGGTCTGCGTCAATA
>Ga0307406_10001057_pt1 | contig 15354 bp, 14 predicted proteins | sample 322Cmetagenome_3_FD_203706 | JGI IMG/M metagenome (GOLD analysis project Ga0307406, IMG submission 203706) | Maize rhizosphere microbial communities from greenhouse at UC Davis, California, United States - 322HYB-C-2 | ecosystem: Host-associated > Plants > Roots > Rhizosphere > Soil | place... | reverse complement strand
GGCGATCTCGATGCGGCCGCGCTGCGGCCGCAGCAGCCCGGCCACCGCATACAGCAGCGAGGTCTTGCCGGCGCCGGATTCGCCGACCAGGGCGATCACGCGATGGCGGCTGCGAATATTGACGCTGCGTTCGAAGCTGCCGCGGCGCAAGCTGAAATCGAGGACGTGGATGTCGTCCGGGGCCGGATCGCCCGCGCTGCGGTCGCGATCGAGAATGGCATCGCTCATCGGTGGGTCTCGCGCCGCTGCCGTTGCACCAGCCACTCCGAGGCGAACACGGCGGCGAACGAAATCGCCACCGCGACCAGGGCCAGCCGCAGCACGCCGGACTCGCCGTCGGGCACCTGCATCAGCCCGTAGATCGCCGACGACAGGGTCTGGGTTTCGCCGGGGATGTTGGACACGAAGGTGATGGTGGCGCCGAACTCGCCGAGCGCCTTGGCGAACGACAGCACCGCGCCGGCGACCAGTCCGGGCCAGGCCAGCGGCAAGGTCACGCCGAAGAACACCCGCCAGCGGTTCGCGCCGAGGGTCGAGGCGGCCTGTTCGAGGCGGCGGTCGACCGCTTCGATCGACAGGCGGATCGCCCGCACCATCAACGGAAACCCCATGATCGCGCTGGCCAGGGCGGCGCCGGTCCAGCGGAAGGCGAAACTGAAATGGAAGTAGTCCGACAGGAAACGCCCGACCGCGCCTTGCGTGCCGAACAGGATCAACAAGGCGTAGCCGGTGACCACCGGCGGCAACACCAGCGGCAAATACAGCAAAGTGTCGAACAAGAGCTTGCCGGGGAAGCGGGTGCGCGCCAGCAGCCAGCCCATCGCGATGCCGAGCGGCAGGCTGGCCAGGGTCGCAACCGTGGCGACCTTGAGGCTGAGCGCGATCGCGGTCAGTTCGGCCGGGCTGAAGTCGAACATCGTCGCGCGGTCAGTCCAGGGTCGCGAAACCGTGGCGGCGGAAGATCGCCGCCGCGGCCGGGCTCTTCAGCCACTGCGCGAACGCTGCCGCACGCGGATGCCGGCTGCCGCCGACGCGGGCGACCGGGTACACGATCGGCGGATGGCTGTCGCCCGGGAAGGTCGCGAGCACGCGCACCTTCGGTTCGGCGCGGGCGTCGCTGGCGTAGACCACGCCGAGCGGGGCTTCGCCGCGCGCTACCAGCATCAGCGCGGCGCGTACGTTCTCGGCCTCGGCGACCTTGGGCTGCAGCGCGGTCCACACGCCGAGCGAGGTGAACGCCGCGCGCGCGTACTTGCCGGCCGGCACGCTGTTGGTCAGGGCCAGGGCGATGCGGCCGTCGCCGAGCAGCGGCCGCAGGTCGACACCGGGCTTGAGCGCGACCGGCTTGGCGCTACTGGCCCGGGCGGCGATCAACACCAGGCGGTTACCGAGCAGGTTGCGGCGGCTGCCGGCGTCGATGAGCTTGCGTTGCTGCAGGTAATCCATCCAGTCCAGGTCGGCCGAGAGGAAGACGTCGGCCGGCGCGCCCTGTTCGATCTGGCGGGCGAGCGCGGAGCTGGCGGCGTAGGACACCCGCACCGATTGCGCGCTGGCCTGGGTGTACGCGGCCGCGGCTTCGTCGAGCGCTTCCTTCAGGCTGGCGGCGGCGAACACCGTGATCGGTGCGGCCTCGGGCTTCGGCGCGGCGTACGCCGAAGCGGCCGCGAAAACCGCGGCGAGCGTGCACAAGGCGCCCAGCCAGCGGCGGCGGATCGGGTTCATTGCGGACCTGTCGGGTGTGAGTCAGGACGAGAGTAGCGCGAAGCCGGCTGAGTCGCCTCAGAACCGGTCGAGCGGAAGTTTCAGGTAACGCACGCCGTTGGCCTCGGGCTCGGGCAGGGCGCCGGCGCGAAGGTTGACCTGCAGCGCCGGCAGGATCAGCGCCGGCATCTGCAGCCCGGCGTCGCGCTGCTCGCGCAAGGCGACGAACTCGGCTTCGCCGGTGTCGGCGCGCACGTGGATGTTGCTGCGCTTCTGTTCGCCGAGCGTGGTTTCGCAGGCCGGCTCGCGTTCGGGCTTGCCGTAGTCGTGGCAGACGAAGACGCGGGTGGCGTCGGGCAGCCGATACAGCGTTTGTATCGACCGATACAGCATGGCGGCGCTGCCGCCGGGGAAGTCGCAGCGCGCGGTGCCGCTGTCGGGCAGGAACAGCGAGTCGCCGGTGAACAAGGCGTCGCCGATCAGATAGGCGAGGCTGTCGCGGGTGTGGCCGGGCACCGGGATGGCCCGCGCCTGCAGATCGCCGATGGCGAAACCTTCGTCGTCGTCGAACAGATGGTCGAAGGCGGCGTCGGTCTCGGTCTCGGCCAGGCCGAACAGCGGCGCGAACACACGCCGGACCTCGCCGATGCCGCGGCCGATCGCGATTCGCGGCGGCGTCGCGCCGCCGGCGGCGATGGCCTCGCGCAGGGCGTGGGCGGCGCTGAGGTGGTCGGCATGGGCATGGGTTTCGAGCAGCCAGTCGATGCGCAGCTCTCGGCGCGCGGCTTCGTCGAGCAAGGCTTGCGCGCTGCCCAGGCCGGTGCGGCCCGAGCGCGCGTCGTAGTCGAGCACCGGGTCGACGATGGCGGCCGCACGCGTCGCCGGGTCGGCGACCAGATACGACCAGGTCCCGGTTTCGCGATGATGGAACGGCACGACCTGCGGCGAGATGACCTGCGGCGACATACGGAAAGCTCCTGGCGGCGACCCCGCTCGATGGACGCGGGAGGGACGGGCGCCGCCCCGTGACCAGGCCGGCAGGCGGCCGCTGCGCTCAGCGATGCGCGAGCGCGGCGTTGAGGACGCCGGCCAGGTGTGCGCCGCCGAGCCTCAGCTGAGTTTCCGCCACCGGGCGCCAGGTTTCCACATAGGCCGGTTCGAGTAGGTGGCCGCCGGGATAGAAGCCCGGCTGCAGCACGATCCGGCACGAGGCCTCGGCCCAGGCGGGCGAGGCCGGCGGCAGGCCGAGAGCGGTCGCGGCCGGCGCCGGGGTCTGCCGCAGATACTTGAGATAGGCCGTGTAGTCGCGCTTGCTCATCGACAGCATCTTGCTGTCCCACAGCGAGTGCAGGTTGGTGCCATAACCGTCGACGGGTTCCGGCTCGCCGCGAATCTGCAACTGGTAATCGTTGCCGCCCTTGTCGCGGCCGAAGCCGGCGTGCAGCGGCTGGTGCACGTCGCCGACGAAGTGGACCACGAACTTCAGGGCCTGCAGGCGGTCGGCCTGGGGCCGGCTGCGGTCGGCGAGGATCGCGGTCTGGGTGCGGATCGCCTCGACCACGCAGTTGCCGCCGGGGCAATCGCGCGCTGCGTCGTAGCGGCAGTCGTCCTCGGCGAGGTTGACGTAATGCCACTTGGCGCTTTCCTTGCCGAGCTTGGGGTCGCTGTTGCGCAGGTCGTCGGCCCAATTGGCGATGCCGGGCAGGGACGGGTCGGCTTCGCCTTTGAGCATCTTGGCGATTTCGGCGCGTACGTCCGGACGCAGATCGTCCCAGGCCAGCGCCGCGACGAGGCGATGCCCCTGCGGACCCCAGGCCAGACTATTGAGCGGCAGCAGAAGCAGCAGCGCCGAATAGCGGCGCAGCGATTTGGAGAACGAACGCGCACGGATGGAGGTCATGTCGTCCACTTTACCGGAGCCGCGCATCGACTCCGCTGTCCGAACCTGGCGGCGCGCGGTCGGCCGGAACCGGCACGCGCAAACGGCGGTGCAGTCCGCATTCGCTCGGCGGATGGCCGTGCCGCACGAGAGCGGCAACAATCGCAGGATCGGCCGTGAGGCGATCGCGGCCGGCCGCGCCCGCCGCGATCGCCGATGCGGATCGTCCGCTTAGAACTTCATCACGTAGGCCAGACCGAACACGGTCGGGTCGATGGTGGCCTTGCCGATCTTCTGGTCGTTCAGCTCGACGTCGGTCTGGATGTCCATCCAGCGCGCATCCACGCGGATCGAGCTGCGCTCGGTCAGGATGAAGTCGACGCCGACATGGGCCGCCACGCCGACCGAGTCGTCGAGCTTGAGGCGGGTGCCGCGCAGCGCGCCGGTGGTTTTCTCGCTGAAGAAGGTCGTGTAGTTGACGCCCAGGCCGACGAAGGGCGAGACCACGCCGCGGCTGTTCCAGTGGTACTGCAGCGAAAACGTCGGCGGCAGGTGCTTGGTCGTGCCGACCTTGCCGACGCCCTTGATATCGATGTCGTGCTTGAACGGCGTGGCCGCCAGCACTTCGATGCCGAGGTTGTCGCGGATGAAGTACTCGAAGGTGATGGTGGGCTGGACGTTGTCGCCGATTTCCAGTTCGGCCGCTCCGCCCAGCACGCTGCCGTTGTCGGACTTCGGATTGACCTGGTGAGCGCCGATACCCAGGGTGAAGTTGCCGGTCTGCTGGGCGAGGGCGGGCTGGGCCGCGCAGGCCAGGGTGGCGGCGAGGACGCCGCCGATCAGTCGCTGATTCATTCCTTGAGTCCCCTGTGAGGTCGTGAAGAGACCGATTTTGCAGGTTTGCTGAACAGGAGTCTGTCCGCACCGCACTCTAAATACGCCGGAGAGCGGCAAACCTAGACCTACGTTCCATTCTTGTTGCTATGTGCCGCGGAAATGGCCTTAAAGCCGCTGCGGACGCGGTCAAGGGCCGCCATAGGCCGCGACGAGCCATCCATGGGGGCCGGACTGCGACCCAGCCCCTGCCTTGCTAGAATGGGAGTTTCCCCACTTGACCCGCCCGGGCGGCTGCAGGAGTTACCTCAATGACGATCAAGGTAGGCATCAACGGCTTCGGCCGCATCGGACGCAACGTCCTGCGCGCGGCCGTGCAGAATTTCGGCAACGACATCGAAATCGTCGCCATCAACGATCTGCTCGAGCCCGACTACCTGGCCTACATGCTGCAGTACGACTCGGTCCACGGCCGCTTCAAGGGCGAGGTCAAGGTCGAAGGCAACACCCTGATCGTCAACGGCAAGAAGATCCGCCTGACCCAGGAACGCGACCCGGCCAACCTCAAGTGGGACGAGGTCGGCGCCGAAGTCGTGATCGAATCGACCGGCCTGTTCCTCGACAAGGTCACCGCGCAGAAGCATCTCGATGCCGGTGCCAAGAAGGTCGTGCTGTCGGCGCCGTCGAAGGACGACACGCCGATGTTCGTCTATGGCGTCAACGACAAGACCTATAAGGGCGAGACGATCGTCTCGAACGCCTCGTGCACCACCAACTGCCTGGCGCCGCTGGCCAAGGTGATCAACGACAAGTGGGGCATCAAGCGTGGCCTGATGACCACCGTGCACGCCGCCACCGCGACCCAGAAGACCGTCGACGGCCCGAGCAACAAGGACTGGCGCGGCGGCCGCGGCATCCTGGAGAACATCATTCCGTCGAGCACCGGTGCGGCCAAGGCCGTCGGCGTGGTGATCCCGGAGCTCAACAAGAAGCTCACCGGCATGTCGTTCCGCGTGCCGACCTCGGACGTGTCGGTGGTCGACCTGACCGTCGAACTGGTCAAGGAAGCGACCTATGCCGAGATCTGCGCGGAAATGAAGGCGCAGAGCGAAGGCGCGCTGAAGGGCGTGCTGGGCTACACCGAAGACAAGGTCGTGGCGACCGACTTCCGCGGCGACGCGCGCACCTCGATCTTCGACGCCGAAGCCGGCATCGCGCTGGACGGTACCTTCGTCAAGCTGGTCAGCTGGTACGACAACGAATGGGGCTACTCGAACAAGTGCCTGGAAATGGTCAAGGTCGTCGCCGGCAAGTAAGCGGCGGTTTTCCCGATCGACGAAAAGCCCCGCGATTGCGGGGCTTTTTTGTTGCGCGGGGTTTGTGGAAGAGGCGGCCGGGACATCCGTCATTCCGGCCTGGCCAGAACTCTGCTTGATGTGGGCCCGTTCTGATCTCGGGTTGCATGGCGGCAGCGTGCGCCGCAAAAAGCAAATCCCCCCTGGCCCCCCTATGCAAAGGGGGGAATCGATTCGTAGTCGGAGTGATGCAGGCGAGGTGGCCGGAATGAAAGCGTAATTACGTAGCGACGACGCATCGGTTCGCGGCGGTCGACGCTTCGATCGAGTTGTGACCGGCGTCGCCTGTGCATCGCTGCGTTTGCGACGGCTTGTCGTTAGGATCGCAACACGTGGTCCGGGGAGCGGTTGGACCACGATCCTCCGCGACGCGATCGTCGCCAGGCCGTGGCCTTTCCGAATGGATGGGCGACGGCGGCCGCAGGACGCGGAAGGTTTCGCTGGATCGAACTCACAACTCAAGGAAGGATGCATGGATGCACAATCGCGCTCTTTAGCCGATTCCAGATTCGCGCGCTTCAAGCATGCCGTCGACCGGCGCGTCGGCGAGCGCGGCATCGCCGGCATCGTCGATATGCAGGCGGACCTGCAGACCCTGCTGCAATCGGGCGCCATCGCCGCGCGCTTGCGCCAGGAGCTGTCCGATCTGCTCGGCGACGGCGAACAGGCGTTGTTGTGGGAAAACTGGAACCGCGGCGGCCTGTGGAGCCGGCACGGCGTGTTCCTGATGTCCGGCGAGGGCTGGTCGCTGCACCTGTCGCGCTACTTCAGCTCGTCCAGCGGCATCTTCACCCTGTCGCAGTACGCCTGCATCGGCGTCGCCGCCGGCGCCATCGAGCTGAGCACCTACGCCACCGGCGAGAGCTTCCGCAACGCCTACTTCGAACGCGAGCAGAGCGTGCAGCTCAACCGCCGCATCGAACTGGCCAGCGGCGAGGCCGCGGCGCTGGATGTGGACGATGCCGCGTTCAAGGTCGACGTGCGGCAACCGACCATCGTGGTGTTGTTGCTCTCGCAAAGCGCGGTCGATCTGCAATGGCGCTTCGACCCCGAGACCCTGCGTGCCGACAGCTGCATTTCCGCGCGCCTGAGCGACTCCGAACTGGTCTGCATCGGCCAGACCCTGGCCACTATCGACGCGGAGCAGGCGCCGCAGGCCTTGCTCGAACTGAGCCGGCACCCCCGCCATTTCGTGCGCTGGTCGGCCATTCAACTGCTCGGCAAGGTCGACCCGCAGGCCGCGTTGGAGCGTTTGCGCGATGCCGTCGACGACGAGCACGACGACATCCGCCGGGCCGCGACGCGTTCGCTCGCCGCCCTGGCCCCGACCGCCTGACCGCTAAGGACACCGCCATGGCCTACACCTTGAATGCCGCCGCGACCACGGTGGCCAGCGAAGAAGAGCTGTTCGATTTCATTTTCAGCCGGGTCGATACGCTCGACCCGGACAGCATCGCCGAAGCCGCGCCGGTGCTCGCCGCCTACGCCAACGACCCGGCCCTGGTCGCGCGCACCATGGCGCGGTCGCTGCGTTCGATCCTCGACGGCGAGCCGCCGCCCTTCGTCGCCCCGCAGTGCTACGTGATCGCGCGGCGCAAGCACGTGATGATCCGCGCCAACGTGTGGTCGCCGCTGAAGCAGACCGGCGCCTTGCGCAAGAACGAGGAGCGCGCGTACTCGTACGACACCGCCCACGACCACAACTTCCATTTCCTCACCGTCGGTTATTTCGGCTCGGGCTATCGCACCCACATCGCCGAGATCGACCCGAGCGAGTTGACCGGCGCCATCGGCGACAGCGCGCGCATCCTGGATTCGGAAGTCACGACCCTGCCCAAGGGCAAGATCATGCTCTACCGCGCCCATCGCGACGTGCATCGGCAGGCGCCGCCGGACGAGTTGTCGATCTCGTTGAACGTGTTGTTCAACAATCAGAGCCAGATCGCCAAGTGCCAGTACAACTTCGTGTTCGAACAGGAATTCGGGGAAGAGCGCGCGCGCATCCTCAGCTACACCTCGGCGAGCATCCACAGCCGCTTGTCGATGTTGGCGGAAATGGCGGTGCTGGTCGGCGGCGACGAACTCACGCCGCTGTTCGCCGACGTGGTCGACTCGACGGTGCTGCCGCCGCGCATGCGCCTGATGTGCCTGGACGGCCTGCGCGAGGATCGCGACGCTTATCGCGGTGCGCTCGAGCGCCTGTACGCCGACGATTGCGCGATGGTCCGCGACCATGCGAGCAAGCTGCTGCAGACCCTGCAATGAATCTGCGCGGCGTCGCCGGCGCGCCGCGGGATGCCATCAGGCCGGCGAATCAGGAGCAACTCTATGGAAGGTAGTCTGCAAATCCAGGATCTGGATTACGAAGTCGCACCGTTCAGCGTGTCCGGCGCCGACGTCGGCGCGATCGTGCGCTCGGTGGAAAGCTCCGGCCAGCCGGAGCAGTGGAACGTGCTGGCCTACGATGTGATGTAAGGCAAGCGCCCCTTCCGTAGTCCGGAAGGGGCATCGTCGGCGGCGCGATCGCGCCGCCGACGGGTCCGGGAAGGCGGCCCTGGGCAGTCGACTTCGGCGGCGACCAGCGCGCGCCGGCCGCGCGCCGCCGGCCCCCTCGCCCCCAGGGCCCGGCGCACTTCCGGCCAACCGCGGGTCTTCAGACCGCAGTCCGGGTTGACCCACAACTGCGCCGGATCGAGCACATCCAGAGCCTTGTCGAGCAAGTCGCGCATCTCGGTCTCGCTGGGCACGCGCGGCGAGTGGATGTCGTAGACGCCCGGGCCGATGCCGTTCGGATAGCGATAACGCACGAACGCGTCCAGCAGCTCCATGCGCGAACGCGAGGTTTCGATCGAGATCACGTCGGCGTCGAGTGCGGCCACCGCCTCGATGATGTCGTTGAACTCGGCGTAGCACATGTGGGTGTGGATCTGGGTCGCGTCGCCGACGCCGCTGGCGGCGAGGCGGAAGCTTTCCCCGGCCCAGGCCAGGTAGGCCGGCCAGTCGGCGCGGCGCAGCGGCAGGCCTTCGCGCAGGGCCGGTTCGTCGATCTGGACGATGGCGATGCCGGCCGCTTCCAGGTCCAGCACTTCCTGGCGCAGGGCCAGGGCGATCTGGCGGCAGCTGTCTGCGCGCGGTTGGTCGTCGCGGACGAAGGACCACTGCAGGATCGTCACCGGTCCGGTCAGCATGCCTTTGACCGGCCGCTGGGTTTGCGCCTGCGCGTAACGGGTCCAGTCGACGGTCATCGCCTGCGGCCGGACCACGTCGCCGAACAGCACCGGCGGCTTGACGCAACGCGAGCCGTAGCTCTGCACCCAGCCGTGGGCGGTGAAGGCGAAACCGTCGAGCTGCTCGCCGAAGTACTCGACCATGTCGTTGCGTTCGAACTCGCCGTGCACCAGCACGTCGATGCCCAGCGCTTCCTGCTCGCGCAGGCACAGCTTGGTCTCGTTCTCCAGGAAGGTCCGGTAGGCCGCGTCGTCGATCTTGCCGGCCTTGTGCTCGGCGCGCGCGCGCCGCACTTCGGCGGTCTGCGGGAACGAGCCGATGGTGGTGGTCGGGAACAGCGGCAGGCCGAGGCGCTGCGCCTGTACCTTCGCGCGTTGCGGGTAGGGCGAGGCGCGCCGGGTCATGGCCGGTTCGACCGCGGCCAGGCGCTTGCGCACTTCGGCATTGCGCAGCAACGGCGAGGCCAGGCGCGCGGCGCGCGCGCTGGCGGCGGTGGCGAGGTCGCGGTTGGCGTCGGCGCTGCCGGTGAGGGCATCGGCGAGCAGGCGCAGTTCCTCGATCTTCTGCCGTGCGTAGGCCATCCAGTGGCGCAGCGGTGCGGGCAGCTTGCGTTCCAGCTCCAGGTCGGTCGGCACGTGCAACAGCGAGCACGACGGCGCCAGCCACCGCGCGCGATCGCCAGCGCGGCGGGCCAGACTCAGCGCGGCGTCGAGATCGGCGCGCCAGATGTTGCGGCCGTCGACCACGCCGAGGCTGAGCACGCGGTCGTCCGGCAACAGCGGCAGCACGCTTTCCAACTGCTGCGGCGCGCGCACCAGGTCGACGTGCAGGCCTTGCACCGGCAGGCGCGCGGCGAGGGCGGCGTTGTCGCCGAGGCCGCCGAAGTAAGTCGTCAGCAGGCGTTGCGGCGCGTCGGCTTCGGCCAGGGCCGCATACGCGCGGCGATAGGCGTCGCGGTCGTCGTCGTCGAGGTCGAGCACCAGGGCCGGCTCATCGAGCTGGACCCAGTCGGCGCCCGCCGCCTTGAGCTTGCCGAGCAATTCGGCATAGGCCGGCAGCAGGGCATCGAGCAACTCGCGCGGGTCGCCACCGTCGCTGCGCTTGCCGAGCTTGAGGAAGGACACCGGGCCGAGCAGCACCGGCCGCGCCTGGATGCCGAGCGCGCGCGCCTGGGCCAGTTCGGCCAAGGGCTTGTCGCCGCGCAGCACGAAACGCTGATCGCGTTCGAACTGCGGCACCAGATAGTGGTAGTTGGTATCGAACCACTTGGTCATCTCCAGCGCGTGCAGGTCGCGACGGCCGTCCTGCAGGCCGCGGGCGAGGGCGAAGTACCCGGTCAGCGGGTTTTCCTCGTAGACCTCGCGGTACGGCGCGGGGATCGCGTCGAACAGAACGGCGGTATCGAGGACGTGGTCGTAAAGGGAGAAATCGTTGCACGGCACGACGTCGGCGCCGGCCTGTCGCGCCAGTTGCCAATGGCGTTCGCGCAGGCCGTGGGCGGTGTCGTGCAGCGCCTGGGCCGGCGTGTCGCCTTTCCAGAACGATTCGAGGGCCAGCTTGAGCTCGCGCCGCGCGCCTATGCGCGGGAAGCCGAGATGGGTGACGCTGATCATGATGATTACCTGCGATGCGTGGGCATGGCGCAGGGCAACGAAGGAGACCACGGCTGCGCCGGCCCGACGCTCGCGCGCCCGGCTTCGCCGCAACCCTTGGTGTCGACCTTCGCCCCCGCGGGCGAACCGGCGCGCACGATGCGGCCCGCGCCGGGACGGGCCCGGACGCAGCGCCGACGCCTTGCGGGCCGGAGTCGGACGGAAGGCGAGCCTTCCGGTCATGGCAGGTCTTCGGGCTTGGGGCATGGAGCACGAGGCGCCTCCTACTGTCCGTCGCTTCCCGGGATCGCTCCCAGTGCCTGACGAAGTTCGTTCCCTATACCGCTGCGGGGCAGCTCCGGAATTGGACGTGGCGTCCGCACCGGATTCCCTCTAATCGCCGCCGGTGCGAACCGGTGGCGATTTGTCACATCGCTTCATCTGCATGAAGCGATGTTCACCATCACGCCGCCAAGCTACGCAGCGCGACCGGCGAAGTCAATCGCCGCGATCGCGATGCGTAGACCCGGTTTGCGATTTGTGGCCGCAGCCGGCGACGGCGCCGCGGCCGGGGTTTCCCCGGCTGCCGTTCATGCGCCGCCGACGATGATGTCGGCACGCTGACGAGCGCGAACGCCATGACCTCCTGCCGTTGAGCTTGGTGGGCCCTGGGGCTAACGTTGGTGCTGTGGCGACGATGCGCGGCGCGGGTCCAGGACGGCCCGCGCGATCCCGACTCCGATGGGTGGAACATGCTTTTCAGAAGGACGTTTGCGCTGACCTTGTGCCTGCTCGGACTGGCGGCTTGCGGGAGGGATTCCGCCGCGCCGCCGCCGGCCCGGTCCGAGCCGGTCACCATGGGCAGCCAGAACGAGTCGCCCAAGGTCGCCGCCGCGGACGCGTCGAGCGAGACCGACATCCTGCAAGGCACCTACTGGCCGCCGGCCAAGCTCGACGGCGGCGTAGCCAAGATCAGCTGCGAATACGACTACCCGCGCTTCGGCGACGGAAAACCGCTGACCGCGCTGGACTTCTTCAGCCTGGTCGACGCCTTGTCGCCGTGCCAGGCCAGCGGCGTGGTGCGCCTGCATTACCAGGGCAAGATCGGCGCCGGCTTCACCGCGCTGGTGCAGCGCGTCGCCGCCATGGCCACGCGCATGGAAATCCAGACCCGCATCCTCGACATCGACTCCAGCGGCGGCCACGTCGAGGAAGCGATCCGCGCCGGCGACTCGATCGCCGAATCGGGCTGGGCGATCTGGGTGCGCGAGGATTCGGTCTGCCACAGCGCCTGCGTACTGGTGCTGGCCGCCGGCGACACCCGCTCGATCGAGGGCAAGGTCGGCATCCACCGGCTGATGCGCGACCGCTCGACCGCGACCTCGCGCGCCGAACTCAGCCGCGAACTCAAGGCGATCAACCAGCAGGTCCGCGATTATCTGGAACGCAACGGCGTCGCCACCGGCGTCGCCGACCTGATGATGACGATCGCCAACCGCGACTTACGCGTGCTCACCGAGGACGAGCTCAAGCAATTCGGCCTCGACGGCACCAACGCCGCCCAGGACGACCTCGACCGCATCCGCCTGACCCGCAAGTGCGGCGAGGACTTCGTCCGCCGCCGTGAGGCCTTCCGTCGCGATTTCGATGCCCAGTGCATGGCCACCGGCAAGAACTTCGCCTCCATGCCGGAATGCGCAAAAGCCCTGCAGGAACAGTTCGGCTTCCCGGACGAGACCTGCCCGTCCGACAGCCCGGCCGATCTGTACGCCCGCGACCTGCGGCGCCTGCCGCTGCTGGACGACGAGGGCGCCGATGCCGACGCGCCGGCCACGGCGGGCGCGTCGAAAAAGCGTTCCAACAAGAGCGCCGAGTAACGGCCGTGCCCGCCGCGCGGGTTCGCCCGTCAGGGGTCACCAGCGGCGTTCGACCCGCGCGCCGCCGAACATCACCTGCCGGATGCCGGGCAGGGCCAGGAAATCGTGCGGGAAGCCGAGCGGGATCGCGCTGGCGTCGTCGAGCCGGCGCTGTTGCGCCTCGTCGAATTCGATGTCGAGCGCGCCGAGATTTTCCTGCAACTGCGCCAGGGTGCGTGCGCCGATCACCGGCGCTACCGCGCCGGGCCGGCGCAGCAACCAGGCCAGGGCGATCTGCGCCGGCGGCCGTTCAAGTTCGGCCGCGACCGCCTTGACCGTCTCGGCGATGGCGAGCGCGCGTTCGGTCAGGGCGCCGTTGCCGATCGCCACGGCGCGGCGGCCTTCGGCGTTGCCCGCATCGAGGTCGGCCTGCGTGTACTTGCCGGTCAACACGCCCGAGGCCAGCGGCGACCAGGCGGTGACGCCGAGCCCGAGTTCGGCCGCCATCGGCAGCAGTTCGCGCTCGCTGTCGCGCTGGGCCAGGCTGTATTCGGTCTGCAAAGCGATCAACGGCGACCAACCGCGCAGTTCGGCGATGGTCTGCATGCGCGCGGCCTGCCAGGCCGGAAGGTCGGATACGCCGGCATACAAGACCTTGCCGGCGCGGACCAGATCGTCGAAGCCGCGCATCACTTCCTCGGCCGGCGTGGTCGCATCCCAGGCGTGCAGATACAGCAGGTCGATGTAATCGCTGCCGAGCCGGCGCAGGCTGGCCTCGACCGACTGGCGCAAATTCTTGCGGTGGTTGCCGCCGGCGTTGGGGTCGCCGGGACTCATGCACAGCGAAAACTTGGTCGCGATCACCAGCGCATCGCGGCGGCCGCGGGCGAATTCGCCGATCAGGGTTTCCGAACTGCCGCCGGTGTAGAGGTTGGCGGTGTCGATGAAGTTGCCGCCGCGTTCGAGGTAGGCGTCGAACACGCTGCGCGCTTCGTCGGCGTCGCTGCCCCAACCCCAGTCGTCGCCGAAGGTCATCGTGCCGAGGCAGAGCGGGCTGATGCGCAGGCCGGAGCGGCCCAGGGTGCGGTAATCGTCCAGACGCATGTCGTGGTTCCATCGAGGGGGAGCCACGAGTCTAGGCAGCGCCGTGCCGGCGAAATATCCGCAACTTGCTTCCGCGCGCGCGCCGGGTAAGGCTGATGTGGGCCGCGGCTTGCGGCGATGGAGCGCAGATGTCGAAGCAGGAAGCGAAGCCGAAGCCGAAACAGAAATCGAAGCAAGAAGCAGCCGCGGCCACGAAGGATCCGGTCAGCGAGGATTTCCCGGTGACGATGGCGGAATGGAAGGTCATGGTCGTGATCGCGATCGGGGTCGCGGCTATGGTCGCCCTGATCATGACGATGGTGAGCCTGGTCGATGAGGGCGGGCCGGTCGCGGTGGAACCCAGCGGCTTGTGGCGGGCGTGGAACCTGTTGTTGATCGTCGGCCTGGCTTGTGGCGCTTATCGCCTGGCGCGTTGGCCGAGTTTGCGGCCTTGGCGCGTGCTGGCGGCCGGGCCCTTGCTGATGGTGCTGGTAGCGATGTGGATGGCGCTGGGTTGGTCGGTGGACCGCTACAACGCGCGTTGGGGACGCGAGGAGTGGGTGGTCGGCAAGACCGTCAACCTGCATTGGCAGCAGCATTGGAGCAAGAACGGCGGCCCGAGCGTCACGGTGAGCTTCCGCTTCGAGCCGGAGGGCGCGGCCGCCGATGGCGCGGCCGTCGATGGTGCAGATCGCTCGCGCTACATCGAGACCTCGCAGCCTTTGTATTGGTCGCTGCAGCAGAAACCGCGCTTGGGGATGCGCCTGCGCCGCAGTTGGGCCGGCTTGTCGTATCGCGCGCTGGTGTTGTGCGAGCAGCCCAGCGGCGCCTGCACGGGCACGATCGTGCCTGAGCCGGAGACGCCCGGCACGGCGCCCTGAACGCGCGCCTCAGCGCGCGAGCGGCGGTACCGGCGTGGGCTTGCCGTCGCTGTCGAGCGCGATCATGGTGAAGCGGCCGCGGGTGGCGAGTTGCGACTCGCCCGACAGCAGGTCTTCCTTATGCATCTCGACCTCGACCTGCATCGAGGTGCGGCCGGTCTCGACCACGCGCGCGATCAGCTCGACCAACGCGCCCTTCGGCACGGCGGTATGGAAGTCGATCTGCTCCGAACGCGCGGTGACCACCGTGCGGCGGGCGTAGCGCGAGGCGGCGATGAAGGCGGCCTTGTCCATCCATGCCAGCGCCTGGCCGCCGAACAGCGTGCCCAGGTGATTGGTGTGGTCGGGGAAGACGATCTCGGTCATGCGCGCTTCGGTCATGGGGAGCTCGGGGAGATTCAAGAGGCGACGTACTCGATGCGGCGGCGCGCCCTCACCCCAACCCCTCTCCCGCAAGCAGGAGAGGGTTCAAGGGCGCGGAAGGCGCTTTAAGCGAAGCGGACCGTGCCGAACAGACTCAGAACGCTTCGTCGAAGGCGACTTCGCCCTGCACGCCGACCTGATAGGCCGAGACGCGGCGCTCGAAGAAGTTGGTCACTTCCTGCACGTCCTGCAGGTCCATGAAGGCGAAGGGGTTGGTCGAGCCGAAATGCTTGGGCATGCCGAGCTGCGCCATGCGCTGGTCGGCGCAATACTCCAGGTACTGGCGCATGTCCTTCAGCGACAGGCCGGCGACGCCGCCGGACAGCGTGTCTTCGGCGAAAGCGGCTTCGCATTCGACGGCTTCGCACATCATCTGCACCACCTGCGCGCGGAAATCGTCGTCGAACAGGTCCGGTTCCTCCTCGCGCGCGGTGCGGATCACCTCGAACGCGAAGGCCATGTGGCAGCTTTCGTCGCGGAACACCCAGTTGGTGCCGGACGCCAATCCGTGCAGCAGCCCGC
>Ga0307406_10001056_pt1 | contig 15359 bp, 14 predicted proteins | sample 322Cmetagenome_3_FD_203706 | JGI IMG/M metagenome (GOLD analysis project Ga0307406, IMG submission 203706) | Maize rhizosphere microbial communities from greenhouse at UC Davis, California, United States - 322HYB-C-2 | ecosystem: Host-associated > Plants > Roots > Rhizosphere > Soil | place... | reverse complement strand
GGCCGGCGTCACGGAACTCGCACCAATGGCGATGCCGTTGTTAATGGCCGTGCTCGTGTTGGTGATGTTGCCGTAGAGATTGGTGTAGTCCGCGACGCTGACGCTGGACGCGCCCGCCAGCAGCAGACCCATCGCAATTGCCATGGCTCTTCGGCTGCTCGCCTTCTTACCCCGCGCCTTGGTGGTTTCAGACGCCGCTACCCACGCACCGAGCGATTCATTCCAGATTGACCGATATGACTTGTTCATGAAAAGAGGACTTGAGAGGTGATCACCGGCGTGACAAGCCAGGGTGAGAACTGGGGAAGCGGATATCGCGTGGCGCCGACCAAAGCTGCGGGCGGCCGCGAATCCGCCCTAGGCAACGATAGAAATTGGCAGGTGCGTTCGCGCGCCAGGTGTTGGGGATACGCGAATCCCGTACTCCGGCCCATCGGCGCTTGCCAGCGCCTTCCTGTTCGCGGTTGCTGTGGTCATGGTCATGGAATCCCTGTTGATCTCTTTGTTCGCAGGCACAAGAACCGAGGCCCCATGTCCGCGAGTAACAGGCGCGGTACAGGTCCTCGCGGATTGGGAATGACAGGGAGCGGCGCGAACTGCGCCAAAGAAGAAAACGGTTGCGCGCGCCGTCACCCATCAACCGCTCTCTTGGAGCGGTGATGCGACGAAGCGAATTTCCGAAACACTCACCGGCCGGCTTTGCCAGCCCTCCCTGCATGGACACGAATCCTGTAACGAGCGTATTCAGATGTGTGGTGCATTCATAGGCGACGGAAGCCTCTCAGTGCAGCCAGATTGACCACTAGCGCAAGTACGCTTGTTGCTCGGCAGGGAATGGTTATCAACAGCGCTTGTCGCAATCAAGTACGCACGTTTAGTCATGGACGATGCGCTACCGGGCAGGCATTTCCTTGGAGCGGACTGCATGCATGGCAAGTCTGCTTATTTGCCGATTTCTTCGAGAAGGTCTTGCGCAGCGAAACAACAAGTCCTTGTTTACAAAGGCCACATGATTGCACTGTGCATCATGCGCGCCGCACTTCCAGTCATCTTCCAGTCAATGCAGGGCGGGTCCGTGCGTTTGTACCTTTGCCAACTTGTTTTTGTTGAATAGCCTTTGTGTCTTCTTTTTAATAGTTAGAGCCACCGCTCCGAGAGAAATCGTGAACAAGCCAGTGAGAGTAGAGGAGCAATGACGACACAAGCTGCACACCCCTTGTCAGTCGCGCTCCTTGGCACAACGAACGAACGCATCAATGCCCTGCACGACGAACTGGTTGCGCTGGGATACCAACCCATCCTTTTCACCAACGCTGCCGATTTCCTGATTGCGTTCTGCATGGGGCAGCGATTCAACCTGCTACTCCTTACGCTGCATGATCCGTCGCAGTACAAGGGGCTTCCCGAGGTATGCAAGAAATTCCGCATCCCCACGCTCCTGGTCGTGGAAGAAGCGCAGTGGAAGCTTCTCTCGTCCCAGACCCGGGAAGCCTCTTGGGACGACATCATGGATTTCGCCGTCCTGCAGACGAGAGTCCAGGAACTGGAGTGGCGCATCCAGGCGCTCCTGAAAAAGCAGGATGCCCCGGGCCAGATGGGCTGGCTGGAGGGCGAGATGACCTGGGAAGACTACAAGTTCTGCCCCGAATCCATTTCGGTCGAGCTGCGGGGCCAAAAGATCCATCTCACGCAACTCGAATGGACTTTTGCGCTGGAACTGTTCCGCAACGTCGGCCGGGTGTTGCCCCGCGAGTGGCTGCTGACGAGGGTCTGGAAAAGCAAGCCAAGGCTCGGCACGCGAACCGTGGACGTCTGCGCGACCAAGGTGCGAAAGAAGCTGGACTTGCGTGAAGAGAACGGATTCGTGCTGCGCGGCATCTACCGGCAGGGCTACCAGCTCGCCCACATATCGGGCGAGGCAAGGACCGCGAAAATCGCTCGGTGAGGATCGGGCTATCCTACGGCCGCCGCGCGTGCGGCACCCATCGTTCCGCCGTACTCGCCGAGGGACGCCGGTCCGACCACCTTTTCGCAAAGAGAAAGAGCCCGCTCATGTTCCGTACCCTGCTCAAGTCCAAGATCCACCGCGTTGCCGTCACCGACTGCGAACTGCACTACGAAGGCTCCTGCGCCATCGACGAAGACCTGCTCGACGCCGCCAACCTGGCCGAGAACGAGCAGGTGCACATCTGGAACATCAACAACGGCGAGCGCTTCGTCACCTACGCGATCCGCGGCGAGCGCGGCACCGGCATCATCTCGGTCAACGGTTCGGCCGCACGCCGGGCTTCGGTGGGCGACCTGATCATCATCGCGGCGTTCGGCCTGGTGCCCGAGGACCAGGTGGCGGGCTACAAGCCCAAGCTGGTGTTCGTGGACGGGGCCAATCGCATCAAGGAAGAACGCGCGCATGTTCCGGTGCAGGCGGCTTCGGGCGAGACCGCCATGGTCTGAGCGGAGCGCGGCGTTCGCGACCTCCTCCAACCAGGACCAAGGGCAATCCGGCAAGAACCCTGAGGACATTGCTTGCCCGGCCGCGGCGCGCTGAATAGACTACGCGGCATGTCGACTCCCCTCGTCCTCGCCCGCACCGGCGCGGCGCTGCTTGCCGCAGCGGCGTGTGCGCGTGCGCGCGCGGCCCTGAAGGCGGGCCGCAGGCAACCGCCCGCACATTTCTAGGCCCGGCGGTCGCTTCCCTTCTTCCTTCCTCTTCAGCGCAACCATCCACCGCCGGGCACAAGTCCCGCGCGTCCGCGGCCACCGTCGTCCATTGGCGGGGCCGCACGAATGGAGTGCGTCAATGCATGCAACGATCCACGGCGAGCGCACGCTCACCGAACTTGATTTCGCCCGCCTGAACAAGCTGCCCAGGCTCAACCTGCCGCCCAGCCTTGCGGATCTTCTGGACCTTGCCGAGGTGACCAGCTCGAGGGCCGTGCCCGGCAACATCGTGACGATGTGCTCGCGCGTCGAGATCGTCGACACGCACACGCGTCGGCGCCAGACGCTGACCATCTGCTATCCCGAAGAGGCCAGGCCCGCGGACGGCCTCATCTCGGTGCTGTCGCCGGTGGGAACCGGCCTGCTCGGCCTGAAGGTCGGAGACACCGCCAGGTGGCAAGCCCCGAACGGAGAGGCCTGCGCCGCGGAAGTCGCGGCAATCCTCTTTCAGCCCGAGGCGACCGGCGACTACACCACGTAGGCGGCTCGCCGCGCGCCGACGTCCATGCCCGGGCCGATCCGTGGCTCAGGAGGACGGACGCGACAGCGTCGCCAGTTTCTTCTTCGCGCTTTGCAGGAGCCCGATCCGTTCGACGGGCGGCTGGGCCTTCGTGTCTCCGAGCGCGATGATCTCGAGCGCGCCAGCCGATGCGAGCTTGGACGCGAGCGGGTCGCGCACCGCCAGGCTGTGGAACCTGGTGTTCGAAATGACATGCACCTTCAGGTGGCGGTGGATGGTCTTCGACAGCTTCTGGCAGGCGGCTGCCATGGCGGCTTCATCGGGTATCGACTGGCCGTGCACGACCAGGAGCTCCACGGTGCCGTCCTTGTCCTCTCCCAGCAGGAAGGCACGCAGGACCGAATCCTTGAACTTGCTGCGCAGCATCGAGCGAAGCGGTTCCGCCGCGGCGAACGACTTCAGCGCGATGCTGCGCAGTTCGTCGTGGAAGACGAACGAGCGGTCGAGCGTGACGGTGTCGGACGCGTCCGCCTTCGGCTTCTGCCTCTTCAGGATGCCACTGCCGACAAGGTGTTCCAAGGTGCGCGCCACATCGGCGGGATCGAGCTTCGAACGCCGGGCGAGCTCGCCTGGCGCAAATGGTTGGTCGGGCGCCGCGTAGACGACCTTCAGGAGCTTCTGCACCTCAGGGGCAAAAAGAAAATCTGCGGCACTCATGTCTTCTGGATCCGGACAAAGGATCGCATTATCGGGATGAATACCACCGGCCGTGGCGGTCTGCGCATTCGCTGCAGGCCGTCCGCGCATCGACGCGGTGCGGAGCAAGGCCCGAGCCGGCCTAGAAGAGCCCGCGCTGCGAAGTCGTCAAGGCCATGAAGCTTTCTCCGATGGGCTGAAGAATGGCGTCGGCAATCGGCTGGAGCTGCCGGGTGAGGTAGTGTTCGTAGTCGATGCGCGAGTGGCGGGTTTCCAGCGGCTCCGGCCCGTTCTGCGTCATGACGTACTGGATCCAGCCGCCTCTCTGATATTGCTTGGGCCGACCGATGCGGCCGTTGTGTTCGTCGGCGATGCGCGCGGCCCGGACCTGCGGCGGCACGTTGACCAGGTAGGCGTCGAGCCGATGGCGCAGGCGCTTGCGGTAGATGAGCAGGTCGTCCTTGGCACCGGCCAGCGTCGCCTTCGCATAGTCGGTCACGAACTCCCGGTAGGGCTCGCCCTGGAAGATTCGCGAAAGCAGGCCCTGCTGGAACTGCCGCGCGAGCGGGGTCCAGTCGCTGCGCGCCATCTCGAGGCCGCGGTACACCATCTCCTCCCGGCCCGCGGCATCCACACTGAGGCCGGCGTAGCGCTTCTTGCTGCCGATCTCCGAGCCGCGGATGGTGGGCATGAAGAACTTCTTGTAGTGGGTGTCGACCTCGATCTCGAGAAAGCTCTCCAGGCCCTGTTCCTCGCGCAGCGTGCGCGTCCACCAGCCGTTGATGTCGGCGGCCAGGCTGGCCGCGACGGCGTGCGCCTCCTCGTTGGTGTGGGTGCGCTTGAGCCAGATGAAGATGGAGTCGGTGTCGCCATAGATGGCTTCGTAGCCCCGCTGCTCCACGAATTCGCGCGTGAGCTTCATCATCTCGTGCCCGCGAAGGGTGATGGCGGACACCAGCTTGGGGTTGAAGAACCGGCACTCGGACGCACCCAGCACGCCGGCGAAGGAGTTCATGAGCAGCTTCAGCGCCTGCGACAGCGGTTCGTTCTTCGCCCGCTTGGCCTCGTCCCGCGCGCGCCAGAGGGTGGTCACGATCTCGGGCAGGCAGTGCCTGTCGCGCGAAAAGACGGTGCCCTGCGGGCCCTTGACGAGCCCGGCCGGCTCGCTGGCGTTCGAGCCCTCGACGAGGCCCACCGGATCGACCAGGAAGGTCCGGATGATCGAAGGGTAGAGGCTCTTGTAGTCCAGCACCACGACGGAGTCGTAGAAGCCCGGCTTCGAGTCCATCACGTACCCGCCGGGATAGGCCTTGCTCGCAATCTCGCCCACGTTCGGCGCCACGTAGCCCAGGCGGTGCATCCGCGGCATGTAGTGGTGGCTGAACGCGGCAATGGAGCCGCCGAAGTGGTCGGCCTGCAGGCCCGTGGTCTGGGCCCGCTCCATCACGAACTGCAACAGCCTGGCCTTGTCGAAGATGCGCAGGACCAGCTCGCAGTCCCGGATGTTGTAGAGCGCGAGCGCGGGCTTGTCTTGCTGGTAGCGCCGCTCGATCTCGGCCATCTTGTCGTACTCGTCGCCGATGGACTTGCCTTCACCGAGCAGCGCTTGCGAGACGGTCTCGAGGCTGAAGGACGGGAAGCTCCACACCGCGGCCTTGAGTGCGTCGATGCCGTCGATGACAACCCGGCCCGGCATCGGCGCGAACAGGTAGCCCTGCTTGCCCGGATGGGTTCGCCATTCGATAGGGCGGCGCTCCCGTCCAAGCAGGAGCTGCACGCCGCAGTCGTTGGCTGCCTTCTGCAGCACCCGCAGGTCGAACTGGATCACGTTCCAGCCGATGATGACATCGGGGTCGTTGCGCTCGAACCAATCGTTGAGTTGCTCGAGCATGGCTTTGCGGGACGGGCAGTAGACGAGCGAAAAATCCATGGGCTCGCCCGGCTCCGGCGGCGGCTCGCCCAGCATGAAGACGACACGCTCCGGCGTGCCGTCCAGCGCAATGGAATAGAGCGCTTCGTCCTGGCTCGTCTCGATGTCCAGCGACACGACCTTCAGCACGGGGCGGTACTCGGGCGCGGGCTTGAGCTTGCCATCGACGATGGTGGCGCGCTCCGCCCGCCCTCCTTCCACCCGCACGCCGGCGGTGATGAAGCGTTCCATCAGGTAGCGGTCGTGCGGGCGCACGTCGGCTTCGAGCAGGGGGATGCCCTGCGCCTGCAGGGCGCGCGCCAACCGGCCGAGCTGGCGGAAGTGCTTCGCATAGACACCGAGCACCGCTTCCTGCTGGAAGTTCTTGAGCGCGAGCTCGCGCAGCTGCACGCCCGACATGGCCGCGAGGTGGGCTTCGACCGCCGCCCTGTGCCGGGCGGCGACGAACGCGACGCTGCTGCGGGAGGCCAGGACCACTTTCCTCGGCCCCGCATCGGTGGCCAGCCAATACTCGATCTCGGTGCCGGCGGGCGCGTCACGCCAGTGGCGCGTGAGGATGAAGCCCTGGAGTTCGGTGGATGTCACGGGAGCGCTTGAAGATTCGAGCAAAGCGGGAGGGCGGACTGGGGCACAGGCGATTCTCGCCCGGCAGCGGGACTGGTTTTTGGCAGAATCCAGGCAACTTCACTTCCTCCACGAACATGCTGCGCTTCGTCCTCATGACTGCGTTGAGCCTCGCCACCGTGGATGGAGCGGCCGCTCAATCGGCGCAACCGCGGCCGGCCGAAGCCGCTGCCGCTGCAGCGCCGGTGACCACCTATGCGCGCCTCGTCTCCGCCGGCGAGGAGGCCGACGGCAAGCTGTATGTCCGGCTGAAGCTGCTTCCGAAAGCCAAGCTTCCTTTCACGGTCCAGAGATTCAGGGTGATCGACCGGGCGCTGCTGGCCGGCATTGCGGAGGGTTCGTGGGTGAGGTTCACCGCGAAGCACATCGACGGCGAGAACACGTTGACGTCCATCCGCATCACCGCCGAATGCAAGCGCTTCCAGGAATGCGGCTGAGGCTCTAGCAGCCGGCACGGGAAGTGCATCATTGCGGGCACAATCCCGCGCACGAAGGAAAACCCATGCCGTCCTCCACCGACTACGAATCGATGTTCGAGTTTGCGCCGATGTCGCTCTGGCTCGAGGACTACAGCGGGCTGCGCCAGCTGTTCGACGCCTGGCGCAGCGCCGGCGTGGTGGATCTGGTGGGCCACCTGAATGCCGAACCGCAGCGTGTGCGCGATTGCATGGCACAGCTGAAGGTGCTGAGCGTCAACCAGAGCACGCTCACTCTCTTCGGTGCCCAGAGCCAGGCCGAGCTGCTGTCCCGGCTGGGCAGCATCTTCCGTGACGACATGACCGCCCCCGTGATCTACGAGCTGGACCAGCTCTGGCGCGGCCATCTCGGCTTCGGCAACCAGACGGTCAACTATGCGCTGGACGGCCGCCGGCTCGACGTGCATGTGCGCGTGCAGGTGCTGCCCGGACACGAGGCGACGTGGGACCGCGTGCTGGTGTCGCTGGACGACATCACCGAGCGCGTGCGGGCCGAGCGGCTGCGCCTGGAGAGCGAGCGCTATGCGCGCGAGCTGTTCGAACGTTCGCCGGTGTCGTTGTGGGTGGAGGACTTCAGCGCGGTGAAGATCCTGCTCGATGACGTGCGCAAGCGGGGCATCAGCGATTTCGCGACCTTCATCAAGGTGCACCCCGAGTTCATCACGCGCTGCATGCGGGAGATCCGCGTGATCGACGTCAACCGGGAGACGCTGCGCATGTTCGGCGCGGCCGACAAGGACGAGCTGCTGGAGAAGATCTCGGACGTCTTTCGCGACGAGATGCACGACTCCTTCGCCGAACAGCTGCAGGACCTCTGGAACGGCAAGATGCTGCAGCAGCGGGAGGTCATCAACTACGCGCTGACGGGCGACCCGCTCAACATCCACATGCAGTTCGCCGTGCTCGAAGACCGGCTCGCGACCTGGGATCTGGTGCTGGTGTCGCTGATCGACATCACGGCCAGGAAGAAGGCCGAGGCCTACCTCGAGTACCTGGGCAAGCACGACGTGCTGACGCAGCTGCGCAACCGCGCCTTCTTCTCGGAAGAGCTGAACCGGCTGTCACGCAAGGGGCCGTGGCCGGTGTCGGTGCTGGTGATCGACATGAACGGCCTGAAGCCGGTCAACGACGAGGAAGGACACGCCGCCGGCGACGCGCTGCTGCGGCGCGTGGGCGAGGTGCTGAGCAAGGCGGTCGACGAGCCCGGCTGGCCCGCGCGCATCGGCGGTGACGAATTCGCCGTGGTGCTGCCGAAGACGGACGAGCGCGGGGCGGAGGCGATCCGCGACCGCATCGCCTCCATGCTCGACCTGAACAACCAGTTCTATGCGGGCCAGAGCGGACGGGTGCTGAGCCTCGCGGTCGGCGTGGCGACCTGCGAGGCCGGCGACCAGCTCGACGCGGCGCTGCAGCGCGCGGACCGCGCGATGTACGAGGAAAAGGCGCGCCACTACCGCGACAGCGGGGCCGAGCGCCGGCGCGACTAGGGCGCGCCGGCGGCGATGCCGGTTTTCACTCCGCGTCGAGCCGGTCCCGCCGCATGGCGCGCCAGAGTGCGAGGTCGTAGCAGATCTTGAGCAGCCCGCAGGCGACGAGCGGCAGCGAGATCCATCCGGCCGCGAACAGCGCGCCGCTGAGCGTCGGGCTGATGGCCGCGGCCAGGCTGCGCGGCACGGCGGTGAAGCTCGCCGCGGCGCTGCGTTCGGGCGGCGTCACGACCGCCATCACGTAGGCGGTGCGCGTGGGCACGTCCATCGACGACAGCGCACTGCGCACCATCAGCAGGCCGAGCGCGATCGGCAGGCTCGGGGCCAGCGCGGCCAGCACCAGGCAGACATTGGCGGGCAGGTGCGTGAAGACCATGGTGTTGAGCAGGCCGATGCGCCGGGCCACCACGGGGGCGGCAAGCTGCGACGCCGCGCCGAGCAGGCCGGTCCAGAAGAAGAACACGCCGGCCTGGGTCAGCGAGAAGCCGAAGCGCTCCAGCAGCCACAGCGACATCAGCGCGTTGACCATCAGTCCGCCGGCAAAGGCATCGACGCTGAAGAGCGCCGCCAGCCGCACCACCACGCGGCGCGACGGCCCGAGGGGTGCCGGTGCCACGGGTGCGCTGCCCGCCTCGTGGACGCCGGCGTGCTCAGGCAGCTTGCGGTAGAGCCAGAAGACGGCGAGCCCGATCGCGGCGTAGACCGCGAACATGCCGCGCAGCGCGTCGGGCCGCGCGAAGTGGCTGTGCCGAACCAGCCAGTCCGGCACGGCGGCCGCGAGCGCCCCCATGGCCGCGCACAAGGCACCCAGCAGGCTGTAGCGCGCGAACAGCGCGGTGCGGGCGTGGCCTTGCGCCGCCGCCGCGAGGCGCGCGTGCTCGAGCGGAAGGAACACGCTGACGTCGCCGGAACTCGGATTGAGCGTGCCGACCAGCGCGACCACCAGCAGCGGCCAGAACGAGGACAGGCCCGCAAAGCCCAGCCCGGTGGCGGCCATCAGCAAGGCGGCGCCGCGCAGCAGCCGCCCGCCCGCGAAGCGGTAGCCCCAGGCGCCCACCGCGAGCGTGGCAAGGGCCGAGCCCAGCATGGTCGCCGTGCTGACGATGCCGACTTCCAGCGTGCCCAGGCCGATCGACAGCAGGTAGGCCGGCAGCAGCACCGCCATGTAGCCATCGCCGAAGGCGCGCAGCCCCCGCGCGGCGAGCAGGGGCAGCGCATCGGCGCTGACGCCTGCGGGCAGCAGGCGCGCAAGTCCGGTGCGCGGCGAAGGCGATGGTGCCGCGCTCATGGGCGGGGCTCCACGGCGTGTGCGGGGGGTGTATCAGGCAGGGCGGTGTCCACGGATGGCTCCATCACGGGTTGCCAGCGCTTGGACGGGACACCGTCTGGTTGTGCAGGCCGGGAGGCTGTTTTCCCGGCAAGGGCATGCTAGCAGAGACCCCATCGCGGTACGTAGTTCCCCTCAGCTTCTCGTCAGATGGCGATCAGCTCGGCGCAAGACCATTCGACCGTCCGGCGTTCCACCCGGATGGAGACAAGCCCGGGCGGAGTCCACCTGCGCCGGTTGCGTTCGACAACCCTCAATGCATCGGGAACGTATGAGAAACAGAAATCTTGTCAGGGGACTCTTCCTCATGGCCATCGCGCTGGCCTTCGGCCTCACGGCGCTTCGCTACCCCATCGGAGACCTGAGCCGCGCCGGCGCGGGTCTTTTCCCCGCCATGGTGAGCGGCCTGCTGCTGCTGATCGGCGTGTCGACGGTCGTGCGTTCGTTCTTCGTGGCGCCGGTGAAGCTGGACCTGCACTTCAAGAACATCGCGCTCATCCTCACGAGCCTGTGCGGCTTCGCGCTGATCTCCATGTACCTGAACATGATCGCGGGCATCGTCTTCATGGTGTTCTGCTCGGCCTTTGCCGGCAGCTCGAACTCCTGGGTGCGCAACCTCAAGATCTCGGCCGGACTGATCGCCATGGCGCTGGCGCTTCAGAAGCTCCTCGGCCTCAACCTGCCGCTGTTCTGAGGACACGACGATGGAAGTCCTGAACAACCTGGCGTTCGGCTTTTCGCATGCCCTGACCTGGCACAACCTGATGTACTGCGCCATCGGCTGCACGGTGGGAACGCTGGTGGGCCTGCTGCCCGGCCTGGGGCCGCTGGCCACCATCAGCCTGCTGCTGCCGCTGACCTATTCCATTCCCACCACCGGTGCGCTGATCATGCTGGCGGGCATCTACTACGGCGCGCAGTACGGCGACAGCGTGAGCGCGATCACGATGAAGATCCCGCATGCGAGCAGCATCGTGGCCTGCATCGACGGCTACGCGATGACGCTCAAGGGCAAGACCGGCCTGGCGCTGTTCACGGCCGGCTTCTCCAGCTTCATCGGCGGCACGGTCTCGATCCTGGTGCTGTCCTTCCTTGCGCCCGTGCTGGGCGAGGTCGCCTTCCTGTTCGGCCCGCCGGACTACGTCGCGATGATGCTGGTGGGCTTCGTGTGCGTGAGCTTCGTCACCACCGGCAGCCTGCTGAACGGCCTGGCGATGTGCATGATCGGCGTGCTGCTCGGCACCATCGGCACCGACGTGAACAGCGGCATGGCCCGCTTCACCATGGACATGCCCTTCCTGACCGACGGCGTGGGCATCGTGAGCATCGCGCTCGGCTGCTTCGGCATTGCCGAGATCACGAAGAACCTCGACTCCCGCGAGGAACGCTCGCCCTTCAACGGCAAGATCAACCTCATCCCGACCTGGACCGAGTTCAAGCGGATCATCCCCAGCGCCCTGCGCGGCAGCGTGGTCGGCTCGTTCCTGGGCATCCTGCCCGGCGGCGGCCCCACCATCGCGCAGTTCGCGGCCTACGCGCTGGACAAGAAGGTCAGCAAGTACAAGCACGAGATCGGCACCGGCTGCATCGAGGGCGTGGCCGGCCAGGCCGCAGCCGACGAAGCGGCGGCGCGCACGAGCTTCATCCCGCTGATGAGCATCGGCATTCCCGAGAACGCCGTGATGGCGCTGATGCTGGCGGCCTTCATCATCAAGGGCATCCAGCCCGGCCCGAACATGATCGCGAGCCACCCGGAGCTGTTCTGGGGCCTGGTGGCCAGCATGTGGATCGGCAACGTGTTCCTGCTGGTGCTGAACGTGCCGCTGGTGCGCTACTGGCTCTCGGTGTTCAAGATTCCGTACAGCGTGCTGTTCCCGTCGATCCTGTTCTTCTGCTGCATCGGCACCTACAGCGTCAACAACAACCTGGACGACGTGTTCATCACCGCCGCCTTCGGCTTCATGGGCTACATGTTCATGCGGCTCGAACTCGACGCCGCGCCGCTGATGCTCGGCTTCATCCTCGGGCCGATGCTCGAGGAGAACTTCCGCCGCGCCATGCTGCTGAGCCGCGGAAGCTTCGGCACCTTCGTGTCGCGTCCCATCAGCGGCACCTTGCTGAGCCTGATCGGCGTCTTCGTCGTGTGGCAGTTGGTTTCGTTCGTGCTGCAGGCCCGAAAGAAGGTCGCCGTTGCGCCGCCCATGGCACTGGAGCCGCAGGAGTAGCAGCGAAAGAAGCTGCGGTCTGGCAAGCACCTTCAGCTTGCCGGCCATTCCCAAGCCTTGTCGCCCCACGGCGGGTGGGGTCAACGAACCGGCTTGGCAAAATCGCAGGTTGCTTCAATTCCTTCACGGGCACCAAGGCGACCAGCGCATGCGAATCCACGAACTGAAACAACGGCTGCGGCAAGCCGGTGCGGGCCCCAGCCACGAGCAGCGCATCCTGCGGCTGTGGTCCCATGCGCTGCCCCGAAACAGCGGCAGGCGCCTGCCGGCGAGCTTCTTCCCGTCGTCGCTGCTGGCGGCCCTGCCCGCCATCGAGGCCGAGCTTGCGGGGCTGGCGCGCATCCACGCGGTGCATCCCGGCGCTGACGGCTCCGAGCGGCTGCTGGTCGCGCTGGCCGACGGCCAGACGGTGGAGAGCGTGCTGCTGCCGCGCGACGGGCTGTGCGTCTCGTCGCAGGTGGGCTGCGCGGTCGGATGCCGGTTCTGCATGACGGGACGCGACGGCCTGCTGCGCCAGGTGGGCAGCGCCGAGATCATTGCCCAGGTCGCCCTCGCGCGCATGCGCCGGCCGGTGCGCAAGGTGGTGTTCATGGGCATGGGCGAGCCGGCCCACAACCTGGACAACGTGATGGAGGCGATCGAGCTGCTCGGCACGGTGGGCAACATCGGCCACAAGAACCTCGTGTTCTCCACGGTGGGCGATCCGCGCGCGTTCGAGCGGCTGCAGCAGGCGCGCGTCAGGCCCGCGCTGGCGCTCTCCTTGCACACCACCAAGGCCGAGCTGCGCAAGAAGCTCCTGCCGCGCGCGCCGAACATGACACCCGAGGAACTGGTCGGCGCAGGCGAACGCTACGCCCGGGCCACGGGCTACCCGATCCAGTACCAGTGGACGCTGCTGGAAGGCGTCAACGACGGGCCGGAGGAAATCGAAGGCATCGTGCGGCTGCTCTGCGGCAAGTTCGGCGTGCTGAACATGATTCCCTTCAACGCGGTGGAGGGCGTGGACTTCAGCCGCCCCTCGCTGGAGCGCTGCGAGCAGATGGCGCGCACGCTGCACCAGCGCGGCGTCCTGACGAAGCTGCGCCATTCGGCCGGCCAGGATGTCGACGCCGGATGCGGCCAGCTGCGGGCGCGCGCGGCCGAGGCACGCGGGGTGCCGATCCGGTTCGCTCAGGCGAGCGAGGCCATCCAGTCCCAGACCTGAGCGGGCGCCTCGACCATCACGTTGTGGCCGTGCGGCCCGAGCTCGCGCGCATCGGGGTCGATCTCGCGGGTCTGCGCCATCGTGACCAGCGCGTCGTGCTGCCCGCGGGCGAGGTGGACGGGGCAGCGCGCGAGCGCCGCCAGTTCGGGCACCGGCGGCTTGCCCACGGCATGGGCCCGGGGATCCATCGCAAGACGCCAGCCGTCCTCGTCGCGTGCGATGCCCCGCGCAGCGACGGCTGCCGCCGCATCCACGATTCCGGCAAGGCCGCAGACCTTGAGGTACCTGTCCCACGCTTCTTCTTCCGTGACGAATTTCCTGGCGGGCTGCGACGCCAGCGCCTCCATGCGGCGCAGCTCTTCGTCGCTCCACGCGAGCTTGATGCCGGCTGCGAACACCCGGTGCGGCGCGACGCCGAACCAGCCCGTGGCCAGCGCGAGCGCAATCACCCCGCCGAGCGAATGCCCGAGCACCACGAGACGGCCCCCGGGGTGCAGGTGCGGCAACGCGGCGCGCGCCACGCCGGCGGCGTACTGGCCCATGGCATAGGCGTCCTGCCGGTCGGAGCGGCCGTGGCCCGGCAGGTCGAGCACGAGCCAGCGGCCGCTCCAGCGGGCACCGGCCTGGGCGCACATGGGCGACCACACCGCGCCCGTGGCGCCCATGCCGTGCAGCATCAGGAGCAGGTCCGGGCCTTCGCCGCCTTGTTCGATGTACATGTTCATTGCCTCCGTCGCATCTGCGACGGCGCAAGAATACTTGCCCCTGAAGGCTTTGCGTGCGGCGCCGGATACCTTCGGCTACTCGAACGCGATCTCTGCAACAAGTGGCGAGTCGGGCTCCTTGCCCAGCGCATTGGCGAGCGTGCCGCCCTGGCGGAACCAGTAGCGGCAGCCGGTTCGGGTGAGCATCGTGACGCACATCAAGCCGTCGGACTGGACCACCCACGTTCCCGAGGCCCTGCCCGGACCGCTCCTGTTGACGAACTCGACACGGCCGTCAGGCCGGAAGATCCAGTGCGACACCATGCCCGTCGACAGGTTCCTCGACTCGATGCTCTTGTCGATGAGCACGCTCTCGATCTCGGCCTTGCCCAGATAGACGCGCTCCTCGGCTGCGGTCACGTGGGCGATCGGCGGGAAGAGCGCCATCGCGCTGAAGAACATCGAGAAGAAGATTCGGACTTGCATGATTCGCTCCATCGAGCGCATAGGTACCCATGCGGTGAGCTCCCCGACCTGTGGCGAATGCCACCCATCCACGATAGGCGAAGCACGCGGATTCTTCATGATCGAATTGCGAAGATGTGGCGATGATTTCGCGAAGAGAAAAGTCTTCATGACCTTCCGGAGCGAAGCAAACAGGAACAAAATCTCCGAGCGGTTCGCTGTGTTCAATGCCACTGTCGGCAATCTCGAGAGATGCGTTTATGTACGAGCGGCAACCACCAGCCAATGAGCAGGATCTGCCCGCGCCCGCAAGCTCGCGGGGCCGCGCCGGAGCCGCGACAGCCGTTCAGTTCGCGGGCTTCCAGTTCGATTTCGAACGCGGCCAGCTGCGGCAGGGCGGCACGCTGATACCGCTCAGTCCCAAGCCCGATGCGCTGCTGCGCTTCTTCCTCGCCCATCCCCAGCGCCTCATCAGCAAGACGGAGTTGATGGACAGCCTGTGGCCGGACGTGGTGGTCACGCACGACTCGCTCGTGCATTGCATCGGCGAACTGCGCAGCCGCCTGGGCGATCACGGCGCGTCACTGATTGCGACATCTCCGCGGCGCGGCTACATGTTCGATGCCGAAGTCCTGCCCGTGAAGTTCGATCACGCGGATCCACCCGCGCGCCGACCGGAAACAGCGGCGGCGCCGGTGCAGCGCAACGGCTGGCTTGCGGTCGCCGCCCCGCTGTGCGTCAGTGCGGTCGGCATTGCGGTGGCGATCTACATGGCTTCGGCGCCACGGCGCGCAAGGCGCGCGCTTCAGCCGGCGAAGGCCGCCTCGGGCAAGCCCCGCGCATCCGGCAGCTGAGAGAGCGACCCGCAGGCAACCCTGGTCGTCGACCGTCAAGCCGTCGGGCTTGCCGTCGGGGGCTGCAATGGTGATCAGCGGGCGCCGGTTGCCAACGGTTCCGCCAGCGAGGTCGAAGTCGTAGCGGTAGATGGTCTGGCGGTACGTGTCGGTGACGTACATGGTCTTGTTGTCGGGGCTCCAGCC
>Ga0307406_10001054_pt1 | contig 15370 bp, 12 predicted proteins | sample 322Cmetagenome_3_FD_203706 | JGI IMG/M metagenome (GOLD analysis project Ga0307406, IMG submission 203706) | Maize rhizosphere microbial communities from greenhouse at UC Davis, California, United States - 322HYB-C-2 | ecosystem: Host-associated > Plants > Roots > Rhizosphere > Soil | place... | reverse complement strand
GCCGCCGACCAGCGCCCCGAGCTCGACCCGGCCGCCGCCGTGGCCCGCCTCCGCGGCCGCCGCCCGGCCCATCCCGGCTCCCCGGACACCGACGTCCGGCCCGGCGGCGACCCCGACCCCCGGCCCACCGACATCGACCGGCGGGTGGCCCGTGGCTGACGGTGCCCTGATCGTCCAGAGCGACCGCAGCGTGCTGCTGGAGGTCGACCATCCCAAGGCCGACGCGGCCCGGGCCGCCATCGCCCCGTTCGCCGAGCTGGAGAAGAGCCCCGAGCACGTCCACACCTACCGCCTGACCCCGCTCGCCCTCTGGAACGCCCGGGCCGCCGGGCTGACCCCGGACCAGGTCACCGAGGCCCTGCGCGAGCACTCCCGCTACCCGGTGCCCCCTGGGTTGCTCGCCGACCTGGTCGAGACCATGGGCCGCTACGGCCGGCTGGTCCTGCGGGCCGCCGACGACGGCCTGGTCCTCACCTCCTCCGACCCGGCCGTGCTCGAGGAGGTCGTCCGTTCCCGCAAGGTCGCCCCCCACCTGGGCGAGCGCCTCGGTCCCGACCGGGTGGCCGTGCCCCTGGCCGAGCGGGGCCGGCTCAAGCAGGCCCTGCTGGCCCTCGGCTGGCCGGCCGACGACCAGGCCGGCTACGTCGAGGGGGCGCCGCTGCCGATCGGGCTGCTGGCCGCCCACGCCGGCACCGGCGAGCGGTTCGAGCTCCGCCGCTACCAGCGCGAGTCGGTGGCCGCCTTCGCCGCCGCCGGGTCGGGCGTGATCGTGCTGCCCTGCGGCGCCGGCAAGACCCTGGTCGGGCTGGGCGCCATGGCCGCGGTCGGGGCCCGCACCCTCATCCTGGTCACCTCGACCCTGGCCGCCCGCCAGTGGCGCGAGGAGCTGCTGGCCCGCACCGACCTCCAGCCGGCCCAGGTGGGGGAGTACTCGGGAGCGCGCAAGGAGATCGCCCCGGTCACCATCGCCACCTACCAGGTCCTGATCACCCGCCGCGGCGGCGTCCACACCCACCTGGACCTGCTCGGACGCGAGGACTGGGGGCTGATCGTCTACGACGAGGTCCATCTGCTGCCGGCGCCGGTGTTCCGGATGACGGCCGAGATCCAGGCCCGGCGGCGGCTCGGCCTGACCGCCACCCTGATCCGCGAGGACGGCCGCGAGGCCGACGTGTTCAGCCTGATCGGGCCCAAGCGCTACGACGTGCCCTGGCGCGACCTGGAGGCCCAGGGCTGGGTGGCGGCCGCCGACTGCGTCGAGGTCCGGGTCGACCTGACCGACGAGGAGCGGATGGACTACGCCCTGGCCGAGCCCGAGGAGCGCTACCGGCGGGCGGCCACCGCCGCCTCCAAGCTCCCGGTGGTGGCCGGGCTGGCCGAGGCCCACCAGGCCGACCGGGTGCTGGTCATCGGCCAGTACCTGGACCAGCTCAAGGTCCTGGGCGACCTGCTGGACGCCCCGGTGATCACCGGCGCCACCCCGGTCAAGGAGCGCGAGGCGCTGTTCGCCGCCTTCCGCGGCGGGGAGCTGGGCCGGCTGGTCGTCTCCAAGGTGGCCAACTTCTCCATCGACCTGCCCGAGGCGAACGTGGCCATCCAGGTCTCGGGCACCTTCGGCAGCCGCCAGGAGGAGGCCCAGCGCCTCGGCCGCATCCTCCGCCCCAAGGCCGACGGCGGCCGGGCCCGCTTCTACACCGTGGTCAGCCGCGACACCAACGACACCGACTACGCCCAGCGCCGCCAGCGCTTCCTGGCCGAGCAGGGCTACGCCTACAGCCTGGTCGACGCCGCCGAGATCCTCACCCGGACCTAGCCGACGGCCCGCCGGTAGTGGGGGAGCAGGCCGCTCCACCCACCCAGGTTGCGTTCGCGCCAGGCGGGGCCGTCGGGGCCGAGGCGCTCCCAGCCGCGGTGGACGATCGTGACCGTGGTGGCGTCGCCCGAGCCGGCGAAGGAGATCTCGACCTCGGTGGCCGGCCGCGGTCGGTCCCGAGGTGCCACAGGTAGACCAGGCGGCGCGGCGGCTCCCAGGCCAGGATCTCGCCCCAGTCGTGCTCGACCCCGTCGGGGGTCCGCTCGAAGATCCGGCCGCCCGGACGGGACTCGAAGGTCACCACCAGCCCCGGTGCCGACGACATCGAGTGGCTGGGCGGCCACCACATCGAGGTCCGGTTGGCCCAGGTGTCGAAGGCGTGCCCGGGCGAGCAGGCGACCTCGAACCGCAGCTCGATCGGCTCGGTCACGGCCTGTCCTGTCCTCTCTGTTCGCGGGTGTTCTCGGCCACCAGCCGGAACCGGGCCGCGGCCTCCCCCCAGACCTGCTCCAGATACTCGCGCACGGCCGCGATCCCCTCGTCGTCGAGCCGGTACAGCCGGCGGGTGCCCTCGGCCCGGTCGGCCACCAGCCCGGCCTCCTTGAGCAGGCGCAGGTGCCGCGACACGGCCGGGCGGCTGATCGGCAGCGCCCCGGCGAGCTCAGTGACCGACCGGTCGCCGGCGGCCAGCAGCTCGACGATCGCCCGGCGGTTCGGGTCGCCGAGGGCGTCGAAGGGGTCTCCGGGCAGGAGGGGCGCCCGAGATGAAGGCCTACGACGCGACCGTGGAGATCCAGGCCAGCCCGGACGCCATCTGGGCCATCCTGACCGACGCCCCCGGCTGCCAACCAGGCCTGGGACTCGGGCGTGGTGGGGTCGAGGGCCGCATCGCGCCGGGCGAGAAGATCACCGTGCGCTCGCACGCCAACCCGGGCCGGGCCTTCCCGGTCAAGGTGACCGAGTTCGCCCCCGGGCGGCGGATCACCTGGAGCGGCGGCATGCCGCTCGGCCTCTTCAAGGGCGTGCGCACCTTCACCCTGGCCCCCGGGACCGACGGGACGACCCGGTTCACCATGCGCGAGGAGTACACCGGGCCCCTGCTGCCCCTGATCTGGCGGTCCATGCCCGACCTCGGGCCGTCGTTCCGGCAGTTCGCCAACGGGCTCAAGCAGCGCGCCGAGCGCTGACCTTGGAACACCGGTCAGCTATCCGGGGTTGAGGCGATTACGTGGCCGCCGGGGGCGGCGCGCAACGGTCCCTGGCTGCACGAACGGCTCGGCGCGGCATGCGGCGCCGGATACCTGACCGCTGTTCTAGGAGATGCGAAGGGCCCCCGCATCGGGGGCCCTTCGTCAGGGAAGACCTACCTGGTCTGGCTCCGGTGGCGGCTCAGGAACAGGACCAGGGCGCCGCCGCCCACCAGGACGATGCCGGCCAGCAGCATCGGGCCCGAGCTGGCCCCGGTGAAGGGCAGGGCGCCACCGCCCCCGGTGGTGCTGGTAGCCGCGCCGACCGCGGTCTCGGTGGAGGTGGTCGCGGCCAGCGTGCTCGACGGGGCGACCTCGGTCCCGGTGGTGGTGGTCGCCTCGACCGTGGTGGTCGTCTCCTCCACGGTCGTCGTGGTCGGCCCGGCGACCGTGGTCGTTGTCGTCGACTCCTCGCACTTGCCGGCGGGCGGGAGGTCGGCGCTGCCGGTGTCGCTGGTGGCCTCGGCGTCCTTCCAGTGGGCGACCGCGGTGAAGGTGATGGTGCCGGTGGTGCCGGCGGGTAGGTCGAAGTGGCCGGTGAACTGGTTGTGCTGGGGTGCGAAGAACTGGTCGTCCTCCTCGAGCACGGTGACCTTGCCGTTGAGCTCGTAGGAGACGTCGACGGTCGCCTCGTGGTCCTTCTCCCAGGCGGCCACGGTGTAGTGGACCCGGACCTGGCCCTCGAGGCAGCGGGCGGTGACGGTGACGTTGGAGTGCCAGGCGAGTGCCGGCGAGGCCAGGACCGTGGCCAGGAGCAGGGCTCCCAGGCCGACGGCGGTGGCCGCGCCGAGGCGGAGGCGGGTCCTCATGCTGTCGTGCTCCTTTCGCGTACAGCCGGGGAGAAACGGCAACCGCCTGCGACCGGGACGAGCCAGGCGCTTGCCGGGTGCCGGCAGAGCGGTACTCAGGGGGACGCAGGCACCAAAGGTGTCGAAACCATAGTCGAAACACCCGAATCAACCGTGCTGATCCGGCATCCACAGCAGCACGGGATGGTTGCGATCCGATAAAGGCGGCCGGTGGGCCGGGTCGTGCTTGACAGCGGGCGCGCGGCGCGGCACCCTCGCGCCTGCCATGCCGCACCGGAACGCCACCCAGGGCTCCCTGGACCGCGACCCCCGCCTCACCCCGAGGCCGAAGGGGTCCTGCGCGTGTCCCCGGGCCCGGCGTCCGGCTCCGCCCACCCGCTGAGGCGAGCCGCCCGCCGGGCCGGTCCCGAGTCCTGCTCTCCACCCGGCGTTCAGCTGCTGCCGCACGGCCACCCGAGCGCCGCCATCCACCTAAAGGACCCGCATGCGCTCCCTCGACCCCGTCGGACCCCCAGCCGCCACCGCCTGGCCGGAGGCGCGGCTGGCCGGCCTCACCACCCAGCTCGCGAGCCGAGTCGCCAGCGGGCACCCCGCAACCCCACCCGCCGGAAGCGGGCACCCCGCAACCCCACCCGCCGGAATTGGGGCCCCTTCCGGGAGGGTAGCCGAACCCGGCGCGAGGGTCGTCGGGTTGTCCACAGGCCCCCCCGACCGGCCCTGGTCGGTGCCCCTCCTCATCAGCCCCGAGGCCGAGGCGTGGCTGCTCGGCTGGCCGGCCGGGTTCACCACGGCGCCCCACGCCCACCGCGGGACCGGCTCGGCCCTCACGGTCGTCGAGGGGTCGCTCAGCGAGGAGTGCCTGGACATGACCATCTGGACCACCGGCCGCCGGACGACCTGGAAGGCGGGGACGACCACCCTGTTCCCGGCCGGGCACGTGCACCTGCTGGGCACGGCCGGCGGCCGGCCGGCCGTGGCCGTCCACGCCTGGAGCGTCGTCGCCGGGTCAGCCGGCGGTGGTGCAGGCCGGACCGCGCCGGTTCGTGCTGGTCGTGCCGCCGGTGGCCGGGGGCCGGGTGGTGGCCGTGGACCCGCCGAGCCCGTCGGGGTCGAGCGTGGTCGTGGTCGGGGTCGCGGGTGCTGGGCTGGTCAGCCGGCGCACGGCGCGGCGGATCTTGTCCACGTCCGGGATCGGGTAGCCGGATGACCAGCCCGAGTTGTAGGTCGGCGGCGTGAACCCGATGGTCGCCACCTTGACCGGCCGGTCGCCGGCCGCCTGGATCAGCGCCGGCAGCCGGTTGGCCGGGATGTCGGTGGCCACGGTGTGCTTGAGCACCTTGACCAGCCGCGGGAACGCCGCCAGCAGCTCGGTCGGCTGGGTCTGGCGGGCCAGCGAGCCGATGACGCACCGCTGGCGCTGCATCCGGTCGTAGTCGCTGGTCGTCTCCCTCGACCGCGAGTAGGCGAGGGCGGTGAACCCGTTGAGCTTGCGGCGCCCGGGCTGGATCTCGAACGCCGGCCGCGGGCCCGGGCGGCCCAGCCGGTCGATCTCAATGTCCAGCGGCTTGAGGTTGTTGACGATGACCCCGCCGAGGGCGTCGACCAGGTCCACGAACCCAAGCAGGTCGACCAGGGCGTAGTGGTCGATGGGCAGCCCGAGCAGCTCCTCGGCGGCCCCGGCCACGGCCGCGATCCCCGGCCGGCGGCTGTGCGGGAACAGGTCGGGCCGCTCGTCCTCGGCGAAGGCGTACAGCTCGTTGAGCAGCCGGGGGAAGCAGCGGCACTCGCCGAAGAAGTCGGCCGCCGGCCCGTCGGGCAGCGGCACCTGGACCATGTTGCGGGGCAGACCGAACAGGGTCACCTTGCCGGTCGCCAGCTCGTAGCTGGCCACGATCATGGTGTCGGTGCGCAGGCCGCGGCGGCCCGGCCCGGCGTCGCCGCCGATGAGCAGCACCGTCATCCGCCCGGGGATGGCCGTCACCAGGCCGTTGGCGCCCTCGTGGCGGGGCCGGTCGCGCCCCAGCCACTGCGGGTCCTCGCCCGCGAAGACCGAGGTCAGCAGGTCACGGGCCTGAAGGTCGTAGTAGGCGGCGGCGGCGTGCGGGGCCGCGGTCACGGCCAGGATGGCGACCAGCCCGGCGGCCGCTCCCTTGCGCCAGCGGCGCGCCTCCGCCGGCGTGCGCCGCTCCCAGGTGGCCAGCAGGTAGGCGTCGACCACGGCCACCGCCCGGAACACCAGCAGCCCGAGGTCGGCCACCAGCAGCGCGACCAGGGCCCGCGGCTGCACCACCATCCGCGACAGGGCCGAGGGGTCGCTCCAGAGCCCCACCCCGACGGCCAGGAACAGGGCCGTGATGACCAGCATGGCCGCGCCCCGGCGCCGCTCGCCGAGATAGAGCTGGCCGGCCCCCGGCAGCAGGCAGGACAGCAGGGCCGCGATCAGCGGCCGTCCCCACGGCTCGCGCGCGGGCCCGCGCGGCGGCCGCCGGCCCGTGGGCTCGTCCGAGCCCCACCAGACCGAGCTCGCGCCGTCGCCGCCCTTCGGCAGCACCTCCGGTTCGCGCACGCGCCTCCGCCCAGGTCGACGACCCCTCGGCGCAGCGTGGCGCGCCGCGCAGAGAAGATCGTGTCAACAGCGCACTAGCCTGAGTGGCCGGGATAACCAGGTCGGCCACAGATAAGCATCCCACGCGAAGCGGAAATCCGCGCAACCATGGGCATCGGCGCGTGCGGACGAGCCCTATTCGCGGGCCAGGGCGACCACCTGGTGGATGGCGTCGGGGTTGGCCAGGGCGCCCTCGCTGACCGCCTTCTCCAGCGGGACCCCGGACAGCACCCGCTTGACCGGGACCTCGAGCTTCTTGCCGGACAGGGTCCGGGGGACCTCGGCGATGGCCTCGATGCGGTCGGGGACGTGGCGCGGGGACAGCTCGGTCCGGACCGCGGCCCGGATGCGGCTCTGCAGCTCCTCGTCCAGCTCGGTCCCGGGGCGCAGGACCACGAACAGCAGCAGCCGCCCCTCGCCGCCGGGGTCGCTGGCGTCCACGACCAGGCTGTCGGTGACCTCGTCCAGGCCCTCGACGACCCGGTAGAACTCGGCCGTCCCCATCCGGACCCCGCCCCGGTTCAGGGTCGAGTCCGAACGGCCGCTGATGATGCAGGTGCCACGCTCGGTGACCTCGATCCAGTCGCCGTGGCGCCAGACCCCCGGCCAGGTCGAGAAGTAGCTGTCGCGGTAGCGCTCGCCGTCGGGGTCGTTCCAGAAGAACAGCGGCATGCTGGGCAGCGGCTCGGTGACGACCAGCTCGCCCACCTGCCCGACCACCGGGCGGCCGTGCTCGTCGAAGCTCTCCACCTTGGCCCCCAGGGCCCGGCACTGGATCTCGCCCGGGTACACCGGAAGCAGCGGGCAGGAGGTCACGAACGAGGTGCACACGTCGGTGCCGCCGCTGGTCGACCCGACGAGCACGTCCGGGGCGACGTGCTCGTACAGCCAGGCGAAGCCCTCGGGAGGCAGCGGCGAGCCGGTCGACCCGATGGAGTGCAGGGCCGGCAGGTCGACCTCGCCGGCCGGCTCGACCCCGGCCTTCATGCTCGCCAGCACGAAGGCGGCGCTGGTGCCGAAGTAGGTCATCCGGGTGCGCTCGGCGAAGCGCCACAGCGCCCCCATGTCCGGGTGGCCGGGGCTGCCGTCGTACAGCACCACCGTCGCCCCCAGCAGCAGCCCGCCGACCAGGAAGTTCCACATCATCCAGCCGGTGGTGGTGAACCAGAAGAAGCGGTCGCCCGGGCCCAGGTCGAGCTGCAGGGAGACCGACTTGAGCAGCTCCATGGCGATGCCGCCGTGGCCGTGGACGATCGCCTTGGGCAGCCCGGTGGTGCCCGAGGAGTACAGCACCCACAGCGGGTGGTCGAAGGCGACCGGCTCGAAGGCCAGCTCGGCCCCGGCGCCGTCCTCGAGCAGCCGCTCCCAGGTGAGGGTCCCGCCGGCGGAGGCCTCCGGTCCGGTGACCAGGACCGTGGCCTCCAGGGTGGGCAGCCGGCGGCGGATCTCCTCGAGGGCGTCGCGGCGGTCGTGCCAGCGGCCGTTGTAGCGGTAGCCGTCCACCGCCACCAGCACCTTGGGCTCGATCTGAGCGAAGCGGTCGACCACGCTGGAGACGCCGAACTCGGGGGCGCAGCTCGACCAGACGGCGCCGATGCTGGCCACGGCCAGCAGGGCGATCACCGTCTCGGGCACGTTGGGCAGGTAGGCGACCACCCGGTCGCCCTTGGCCACCCCGAGCCGCCGCAGCCCGGCGGCGGCCGCCGCCACCCGCCGCCCCAGCTCGGCATAGGAGATCGTGCCCAGCTCGCCGGTCTCGTTGCCGTGCAGCAGGGCCGGGTGGTCGTCGCGGCGGCGCAGGGACAGCTCGGCGTGGTTGAGGGTGGCGCCCGGGAACCAGCGCGCCCCCGGCATCCGCCGCCCGGCCAGGGCCGGCGCCGGGGCCGTCGTCGCCTCCGGCCCGCCGACCTCGAAGAACTCCCACAGCGAGGTCCAGAACCCGTCGAGGTCCTCCACCGACCAGCGCCACAGCTCGTCGTAGGACGCGAACCGCAGCCCCCGCCGGTCGCGCAGCCATCGCAGGCAGCGGGTCACGTTCGCGCGCTCGACCCGCTCCGGGGACGGCGTCCACATCGGCTCGACACCCACCAGCCGCCTCCTTTTCGGGCGTCCGTTCCCTCGCATGACGCTACCACCGCCGATCGGCCGGGAATGCCGGGCGGGCACCCGGCGTTCGGTGCCTGCAAAGCTCCCGTAATCATGTAAGCGGAGGCGAGATGGCGAGCTCCACCCGGCAGCGATGGCTGCGGCCGCCGCAGCTGCGGACCCTCGACGACCAGGGCGAACGGCACGCCACCTGGCTCGAGCTCTTCTTCGACCTGGTGTTCGTGATCTCGATCGCCGAGCTCGTCCACACCCTGGAGGACTACCGCACCCTGGCCGACTTCCTGGGCACGGCCGGCCTGTTCGTGGCCGTCTGGTGGGCCTGGGTCGGCTACACCGTCTACGCCGACCGGTTCGACACCGACGATCTCCTGCACCGCGTCCTGGTCCTGGCCGGAATGCTGGCCGTCATCGCCATGGCCCTCAGCGTCCACGACGCCCTGCACGGCGGCTCGGCCCGGTTCGCCCTGACCTTCGTGGCCGTCCGCGGGATCGTGCTGGTGCTCAACGCCCGCGCCCGGCGCCACGCCGCCCCGGCCCGGCCGCTGCTGAATCTGTTCCTGGCCGCGTTCTCGACCGGGGCCGCCCTCTGGCTGCTGTCGGTGTTCGTGCCCGAGCCGGCTCGCTACGTCCTGTGGGGCGTGGCCCTGGTCATCGAGCTGTCCGCCCCCTGGGTCGGGTACCGCCAGATCGCCAGGGCGCCGATCCACGCCAGCCACCTGGTCGAGCGCTTCGGGCTGTTCACCCTCATCGTGCTCGGCGAGTCGGTGATCTCGGTCGCCCAGGGCGCGGCCGACGTCGACTGGACGGCCGCCACCCTCGCCGCCGCCGTTGCCGGGTTCCTGGTCGTGGCCGGCCTGTGGTGGCTGTACTTCGACCGCCTCGAGGAGGGCGCCGTCCGTAGCGTGCTCCGGGCGCTGGTCTGGAACTACGCCCACCTGCCCCTGCTGGCCGGGCTGGTCTCGGTGGCGGTCGGCACCGAGTACGCCATCCGCGAGGCGGCCACCGGCACCCTGGACCGGACGACGACCGTGGCCCTCGGCGGCGGGACGGCCCTGTACCTGCTGTCCACGGTGGTGATCGGCCTGGCCGTCCGCCGCGGCGCCGACCGGCGGCTGGGGCTGTGGCTCGGGGCGGCGGCGGTGAGCCTGGCCGTCGGGCTGGCCTGGCCGGTCGGGCTCCCGGTGGGGCTGCTCGTGGCCCTCGACCTGGTGCTGGCCGCGCTGGTCGCGGTCGAGGCCGCTTGGTTTGCGGCGAGGTTCCACGTGGAACAGGGCCGAGCGTGGGAGGCGCCGGGGCGGCCCGGCGCTGCGATGACGACTCCGGAGGCAACGATGCGCTATCGGGTGACCTGGAACGTCGAGGTCGACGCCGACGACGAGGGGCAGGCGCGGACCGCGGCCCGCCAGTTCCTCCTCGAGAACGAGGACGAGGCCCTGAGCAAGGTCGTCGCCCTGGAGGACGGGTCCGCGCCGCCCGACGTCCCCAAGGTCGACGCCGGCGGCACGCCCACCATCTAGGCGCCCGCTCCGGCACCGGGCCGGCGTCAGGGCTCGAGCGTGATGTCGTCGTAGGCGACCTCGACGTGGTGGCCCTGGCGACCCGTCAGGGCCGCGCCCTCCTCCGGCACCATCCCGACCCACCGGGCGAACCCCGGCGGGTTCGGGACCAGCCGGCCGGTGAAGCTGGCCCGCTGCCCGGACCGGACCCGGAACGGCGACTCGCCATGCCCGATGAGCTGCACCCAGAGCTGGTCGCCGTCGCTCGTCCCGACCCAGAACCCCTCGTCGGCGTAGACGCCCCTGGCCGGGACGTGCTCACCCCGGACCCGCTGGCCGGCGTGCCTGGCCAGGACCTCGCGGCCGGGTACGGGCAGCAACGACCGCCCGGGCACGACCAGCCGCACCCCGACCCGCCGCCGCCACCGCCACCGCCCGGCGCGGCCGACCCTGGAGCGGCTCCCGGTGGCAGGGTGGTCGTGGTCGACGCCGGCGGCGGCGCCTGGTCCCGCCCGACCAGCGGCGGCACCAGCACCAGCCCGGTCACCGCGACCGCGGAGGCGGCCGTCAGCGAGGCCATGACCGGCCGCCGGCGCGCCCAGGCCTGGAGCCGCCGCCACAGCCACCACAGGGCCAGCAGCGGCAGCAGCACCGCGATCGAGCGCCGGCGCTCCACCAGCGGCCGGCTCAGCGAGGCGCAGGTCGGGCACTGCATCAGGTGCCCGCCGGCGTCCAGAGCGAGCTGGCGGCGCCGGTCGCCCGCGGACAGGGCGAGCAGCACCGGCCGGCAGCGCGAGGTCGGCAGCTCGACCCGGCGCAGGGCCAGCAGGTAGTCGAGGCGCAGCCGGGCCCGGGTCCTGGCCAGCTGGACCCCGACCGCGCCGGGGGTCGAGCGCCTGGCCTCGGCCAGGGTGGCGGTGTCGACGCCGTCGACCTCGTGGGCGACCACCGTCTCGCGCTCGTGGTCGGGCAGCCCGGCCAGGGCCGCCTCGACCGCGTCCGCCTCCTCCCGGCGCAGGGCGGCGTCCTCGGGCCGCTCGGGCTCGCTCAGGTCGACCAGGCGCGGCTGGTGGCGCCGGCCCCGCTCCGCCTCCCGGGCCATGGAGGTGACCAGGTTGCGGGCGGTGACGATGGCGTAGGGGGTGACCGCCTCGTCGTCGAGGCGCCCGCGCACGGCGATGACCCGGGCCAGCGCCTCCTGGACCAGGTCGTCGACCGTGTCCGGGTCGCGCGCGCGCGCGCCCACGACCCGCCGGAGCAGCGGCTCCAGCTCCAGGATGTCCTGGTCGCGGGCGTCGGCGGCCGGTGCCCGGAGTCGCATGACGCTTCCTGTGCGGGGTCGATGTCCGTCCGGCCGGTAGTCTCCCCAGCCGAGGGCCGCGTAATGCGAGAGGCCGTTGTGCGTTCCATCCACTAGAGGACGCCACCCGGTCGGCGGCCCGCCTTCCGCGAGCGTCCCGTGGCCTGGGACGGCGGTCTGCGCGGCTCCGCACGGGGGACGGAGCCCCGGTCGCCGTCCCAGGCGGCACCCGAAGGCCAGTAGGAGAGGCGATGGAAGACTACGAGGACGGACTCGAGCAGGCGGTGTCCGAGCCGGTGCCGGCGCCGCCCCCCGGCGGGGAGGTGCTCGACTCGATGGTGCGCCCGGCCCTGGTCGCCGCGACCCGGCTGTTCCTGGTCGCCGGCGTCGCCCTCGTCCTGGTGGACGAGCGCGGGGAGTTGCAGGGGGTGGTCGTCGCCGGTGACCTCGCCCAGGTCCTCGAGGAAGCCGCCCCCCAGCTCTGGTCCGGCCCGTCCCTCGAGGTCCTGGCGAGTGGCGCGGCCGTGCGCACCACCGACCTGCCCGGCGACGGCCGCTGGCCCGCCCTGGCCGGCCTGCCGTCCATGCGCGGCGTCAACGGCGTGCTGTGCGTCCCGGTCGAGGGCCCGGCCGGCCCCGCCGGGACCCTCACCGCCGTCCGGCGCCCGGACCGGCCCTGGCAGGCCACGGAGATCGACGCCCTGATCATCTACGCCGGCGTGGTCGCCCCCCAGCTCAGGGCGGCGACCGACGCCGAGCGCACCGCCCAGATCATCGGCCAGCTCGAGCACGCCCTCCATCACCGGGTCGTGATCGAGCAGGCCAAGGGCATCCTCATGGAACGCGAGCAGCTCGACCCGCCCGGCGCCTTCGACCGTCTCCGCAAAGCCGCCCGGGCCCGCCGCCGCCGCGTCAGCGAGGTCGCCGAGGAGGTCGTCGCCGGCGACCCCCTCCCCCCGCCCGGCCCCGCGAACGGCAACGGCGGCCACCCTCCGGCATGATGTCTCACGGGGCCCGGACCGCGACCGAGGAGGACCCCATGGACGTGCTCTACACGGCCGAAGCCACCGCCACCGGCGGCCGCAAGAACGGCCACGCCTACTCCTCCGACGGCGCCATCGACGTCCAGATCAACCCTCCCAAGGAGGTCGGCGGCTCCGGCCAGGGCACCAACCCCGAGCAGCTGTTCGCCGCCGGCTACGCCGCCTGCTTCGACAACGCCCTGGCCAGCGTGGCCCGGATCGACAAGATCGACCTCGACCCGGCCCAGACGTCCGTCACCGCCCTGGTCAGCCTGACCAAGCACCCCGCGGGCGGGTACGGGTTGGCCGTCGAGCTGCGGGTCGCCGTCCCCGCCCTGCCCCGCGACCAGGTCGAGGACCTGGTCGCCAAGGCCCACCGCCGCTGCCCCTACTCCCGGGCGACCCAGGGGAACGTCGAGGTGCGGCTGACGGTGGTCTGAGGCAGGGCCGCCGGGCCCGGTGGGCCGCCGGCGGTCAGGCGCCCTCGCCCGGGGCCTCCGGCTCCGCCCGCGGCGGCTCCCAGGGCAGGTCGTACCGGAACACCCGGAACGCCTCCCCGTACCGGAACGGCTGCTGCTCCGCCGCAAACTCGGCCATGCCCCGCACGAACCCGAGGTTGTCGTCCAGGTCCTCGCCCACCTGGCTGACATGGCAGGCCAGGCTCTCGATCTTCTTGTCGATGAAGTCGCCGATGTCCACGACCAGGTTGGGCTCGAGGTTCATCATCAGCATGACCCCGGTCAGCTTGACCGGCTCGAGCCCCTCCTCGAGCAGCTCCGGATACGCCAGCCGCGTATCCGACCCCGGGATCACCGCCGCCAGCGTCGCCTCCCCGGCAGCGCGATGGTCCGGATGATTGATGTAGCGGTTCGCGAAGTACCGGGTCGTCGGATCGGTGGTCACCACCACCTCCGGCCGCACCCGCCGGATCAGCCGGACGATCTTCTCCCGAACCTCCAGCGTCGGCTCCAGCAGCCCGTCCTCATACCCAAGGAACTCGACCTGCTCGACCCCCACGACCTTGGCCGACGCCCGCGCCTCCGCCTCCCGGATCTCCGCCAACCGCCCCCGCGTCATCTCCGGGTCACTCGACCCCGCCGCCCCGTTCGTCACCAGCGCATACGTGACGTGCGCCCCCTCGTGCACCCACCGCGCCACGGTTCCCGCACACCCGAACTCGATATCATCCGGATGCGCCGCCACCACCAACACCCGCTTCGGGGTCCAGTACTCCATCCATCCGCTCCCGGTTCTCCTGGTGGTCTTCAGCACGACCAGCGCTCACGGGTCAGGGAGTATTCCACCTCCCAGGGGTGACCGGAAATGGAATAAGGTCGCGTTCACGGCGATTGACGCGCCGTGAACGCCGAGCCCGCATGTGCCGACCCGAACTGTCACGAGCCGATAGGGCCTCGTGACATATAGGTGGGCATCGCCAAGAAGGTCACGGCCGGCCTTGGCAACCGGCCGAGACCGGTCGCCTCCATGAGCCATGGAAGGCCGCTCATCGGAGCGAGATCACCTCGATCCTCGGCCGCAGGGAGTCCCCACCTGGTCGGCACCAACCACTGGCAGGCCGAGGCGAAGACCGGTGGCGATGCAACAGCACTCGGCCAGGGAGAGGTGTGCCCCCGGACGGCGGGCCGTGCGGCGGACCTCGACCAGCAGACGAGCATCCTCATCAAGGAACGGGGCAACCTGTACCCCAAGTGCCTCCAGGTCGCGCTGAAGCGTCCCATCGCCACGCCTTCCCTCGTCGGCTCGATAGAGAACCTCGGCCAGGTTCACGGTCGAGATGGCGGCATGCTCCAACTCTCGTCCTCCCCGCCCCGCTCGCCGAACAGCCAGGCAAGGACGACCGAGGCGTCAAGAACGCAGCGGACCACGCTCAGGACCGACCACGCGGCGAAGGATCCCCGTTCTCCAGCTCCAGATCGACCCGGCGGTCGGCAAGCAGGCGGTCAACAACCCCCTCTGTCCTGCGGGCGGCCGCCTGCGCTCGGATCCGCCGAAATCACCGTATGGCCGTTGGCGTCGGTGTTCGAAGGTGAGGCAGCGAGGCCGATGAAGACAGCGACGTGAACCTCTTCACCTTGCCCAGCGGCCTTCAAGGCGACTACTGCCGGGCCAAGTGGAATGCCTAGAAGCACAGGTCAGGGAGCGGATCGGGCCCCACTAGTCCATCTCCCTCTTGATGAGTGGATCATTTGTCCACAAGATCATCATTGCCGGTTGTAGGTGCTTCGTTGGTCCCCTACCATCCGGCCCTCACCATGAGGGAAGCCATGCCAACCGATGATCCTCCAACATCCTCGCCATCACGGTATGCGGCAGCCCCCCGCGGATGGCTGGTGCCTCTGCTCGCGGTGGTCGCTTCCATGATGGTCATCGGCATTCTGGTTACGCGCCGCGACAGTGGCTCGGAACCCCCAGCATCAGCTACTTCTGCCCCCAGCATTGAAACGACCACAACGACCGGCCTCTCTGTTCAAGCGAAGTGGCATCAAGGCTTCGCGAAATCATGCAGACTCGTGATAGGGCACTTCTTGCGCGAGATGCATCTCTATTGAATGAGGTTTACACCGTTGACTGTCCATGTTTGAAGGACGGTCGAGCCCTTATCGACCAACTCCGCAAGGAGAATATCGTCTGGAAGGGTGTTCGAACAGATATCACCATAATGAATATGGAGGAGGTTAACGAGCGCCTATGGCTCGTTGTTGCAACTGTACGAACTCCAGCGGTGCGTATTGAGACGGAGTCAGGACGTCTGATCCGCATGGTTCCTGCTGAACGTAATAGGGTAAGGTTTGCTATAGCGCGACCGCAAAATGAAGAAGAATGGCTATTAGTACTCCAGCCGCACTTGCCGTTCGCGTCGCTGGTAGTGTGCGCGTCGGGCGCGGGCCTGGTGGCGTCGGCGCCAGCGTGACCAGGCCAGCACCAGGCCAGGCTCGGCCGGCGCGGTCCAG